>Ga0180430_10004238_pt1 | contig 12140 bp, 10 predicted proteins | sample SS_ome_9_FD_132999 | JGI IMG/M metagenome (GOLD analysis project Ga0180430, IMG submission 132999) | Hypersaline lake sediment archaeal communities from the Salton Sea, California, USA - SS_1_S_2 metaG | ecosystem: Environmental > Aquatic > Non-marine Saline and Alkaline > Hypersaline >... | reverse complement strand
TTCGGTGGGGTTCCAGGGTGATTGTATAGCGGTAGTCGGCGGCAACCCGGCGAAACACCGTGCGCATGGTGCCGCCGACACCCCGCCGCCAGCCCACGCCGTCGAATTCCCACAGCACCAGTCCGCGCCAGTACAAGTCCGCCGCCGGGGGGAGGCGGTTTTCAAACTCCACCCGGAACGCCGTCCGGTCGCTGCGGGCCAGGCGGGACACCGTCCCCGGCTGTATGTGGTCGGTGAACCCTGTTCTGCCCGCACCGCTTTTTGCCAGCATGAAAACACCGCCGCCGAAGCGCGGGAAAAGAAGAAACAGGACGACAACCAGCGGCAGCGCCTGCACCATGAGAATGCCGGCCCGCTTCAAAGCGCCGGACAGACGGGCGGCGGGATCATTGAACAGCAGCAGGCAGGCGGTCGCCGCCAGCACGGTCGGAATCATGTAGGCCGTCATGGCCAGGTTTTCGAACGTAAAAAGGCCCGTGATGATGACGAAATACACCAGAAAAAGAGCCGCCATGCGGTCCCGGTGATCCTTTATTTCCAGCGGCTTGATACCCGCCATCATCACCAGAATGGCCACAAAGGACGTACCGCCGATGACAAACCCGCCCATCAGCGTCAACACCAGCATCAAACCGAGCGCAACCAGAGCCGTTCGCACGGCTCTACCGGGCAGGGGCCACCCTTTTTTCGCAGCCGCCAGCGCATAGCCCCACAGCATAAGACACCACAGGGCGACCCAGAACGGCAGCCGCAGCCAGAGCGGCAGAACAGCGACCGCCAGCACCCCGACGATGGGAGCGGTGTAGTCCCTGGATATTTCCGCAGACCCGCCGGTATTCATTTTCATACCCTGCCGCGTCCATCGCAGCGCGAAACGACGTCCTGTGGTTGCATATCAGAATGATCCTTTTAATGCCGAACGCTGTCTCTTTCGCTCTGATCCCGGGTGAAAAGCGGCCAGGGCGCCGAGACACCGATGGCGGTGCGCCGGTCCGTCTCCCGGTGCGACGAACCGATCCGGCAGACGCAGGCCGTACCGCAGTTTCCGAGCGTCGGCTTTCAGAATCATGGTGCACAACCGCGAAAGACGCGCCTCCACAGCCTTTCCCTCGACCCGGTTGAAATTGAACACCAGCGACGGTCCGGCCAGGGTCTCAAATTCCTTGACCACCAGGCCCTGGCCCCTGGCATAGGGCTTCCAGAAAACGTGCTGCAGGGAATCGCCGACCTGAAAGGCCCGCAGCCCTTTGAAATCATCCGCACCCGTGCCGCCGGGTGTTTCAGCAGCCGTGAACAGCGCCCCGGTGTGAACCTGTTTGGCGGACAGCGGTCCGGGATACACATAAAGGACGGTGGAGATGTCGATCTGCCGCCGGCACGCGAACAACCCCAGCGGATAAAGGGATGAAATTCGCAGACGCCGAAGCGGAAAGACACCCCGCGGCAGCGGTTTCAAGGCAATGGACAGCGCCGCCGGTTGGCCCGGGGGAACATCGGCGGCGGCCGTTTTTTCCGTCTCAATACAAAACGCAAGCGCGTGGTGGCCGTTTTTGCGGCCCTGCACCGTGATGTCGAGCCGGCCGCCGCGTCCGGCAAAAACCGGGGGCGCCGCAGCATCGATGATGCGAACGCCCATCAGGTTGTTCAGGGCATGTACCGCGGACACGGCCGCAATGCCGCCGAGCAGAAAGGTAAATACAAAACCCAGATTGTTGTTGTAATTGATCGATCCCAGCAGCATGCCGAAAAGAATGACGACAAAAAACAGACCGAAGCGGGTGGGCACCAGACGGATACCCCGCCATGCAGTCAGCACGGAAAAGGGAAAATGGTATGCGCCACGCTCCCGCGGCTGCGCACGGCGGTCGCGGGGGTGGTCGAGGAGGCGGTCTTTCATGGCACGGGAACGTCCGAGAGCACGGTCATCAAGTGGTTTCTCGGCATCTCTTCCATGTTTTCAGCCGACCGCAGCCGGTGGCCCACCACCCAGGGCAGCACCTTCTGTACATCTTCGGGCATCACATAATCCCGTCCGTACAGGTAGGCAAAGGCCCGGGCGGCCTGCAGCAGAGCCAGGCCGGCCCGCGGCGACAGCCCGACATGAAAGCGGCGGCTGCGACGGGTAAACTCAAGAATGTCCTGAACATAATTCAACAGCGGCTCCGCTGCATGAACGGCGCCGATTTTCTCCTGAATGGCCAGTACATCCGCAAATCCGATGCACTCCTGCACGCCGGGCAGATCCTTGTTGGGTTCTTTTCGCTGCAGCAGTTTTTTTTCAGCGGCACGATCAGGGTATCCCAGCGCTATGCGCATCAAAAACCGATCCAGCTGCGATTCCGGCAGAGGAAAGGTCCCGTACTGTTCCAGCGGGTTCTGCGTGGCAATAACAAAAAAGGGACGATCCAGACGGCGGGTCTCCCCTTCCAGCGTCACCTGCTGTTCCTCCATGGCCTCCAACAGCGCGCTCTGGGTTTTGGGAGTGGCGCGGTTGATTTCATCCGCCAGCAGCACCTGGGTGAAAACAGGGCCGGGATGAAAAACGAAGGTGGAGTGCTTCTGATCAAAAACAGAGGTTCCCAGAATGTCTCCCGGCAGCATGTCGCTGGTGAACTGTACGCGGCGAAACCGCAGGCCGAGACACGTGGACAGGGCCTTGGCCAGGGTTGTCTTACCGATGCCCGGGATGTCTTCAATCATCAAATGACCGCCGGCGAAAAGGCACGTGATCGCCAGAACAATCTGTTCTTCCTTGCCCAGCACCACCGCGCCGATTTTTTCGACAATATCCCGGATAACATCGCGCATGACGTTTTGTGTTTTCATATCATAAGATATCCAAGGTGGTTGCGTTCGTTGGGTTCGCTTTTCGCTGAATCGTCATTCCGGCGCACGCCGGAATCCAGTAAGAGCGACTGCTTCTTTTATTCCGCCGTTACCGGCCTTCGTGAACGTAAACGTGCTCGTGCACGTGCTCGGTGGTTGGCCGCAAGGCCCTCTCTGGCTTGGTTACCATTGAATGGCCAAACAGACCGTGTCAATGGCTTCCACAACCAGATCGTTGGTAAAAAATAAAAGATTCGTGCACGTACACGTGTCCGTTCACGTGTACGTGTACGGGGGAAAGCTAACGGCTAATGGCTAATCATCTATCATGCACCGGGCGTACCTGTCAAAAGGGCAAAATGCATTGACGGTCAAGTCTGCTCCAGGATATACTGTTGTGTTTAGACATCGACGATCAGAAGATGGGTCAAGGACCCAGAGAACCGAGGGGTGGAGCGCGATAAATGCGGCGGCATTTCACCTGACCCCTCGAATCCTCGACCCCTTGAACCCTGAAAAAAGGAGTCGCCTTTACATGCAGACACAAATCCGGGTTCTATCGGAAGACGAAATACAAGAGATTCACGAACGCAGCCTGCACCTTCTGGAAAAAACCGGCATGCGCATCGAGACCAGGAAGGGGCGGGAGATTCTGGCCCGGGCCGGCGCCGTGGTCAACAAAGAATCGGAAATCGTCACCTTTCCAAAAAAAGTGGTCGAAAATGCCATCCAGACCGCCGACCGCAATTTCCAGCTGACAGGCCGCCGGCCAAAATGGTCGTTTCAGGTCAACCGGAATGACTGCACGTTGTGCCTGGACGGTGAAGGCACCCTGACCATCGACCGCCGACGTCAGAACGTGCGGCCCAGCAGTCTCGAAGATCTGTCGGAAATAACGCGCCTCGCCGATGCCCTGGATGAAGTCGGCGTTTACTGGCGCATGATCACCCCGCATGAAATCGGCGATCGTATGCACGATTTCGTGGCCTATGTCATCAGTGTTTTCCGCAACTTCACAAAACACGTTCAGGACCCGCTGACGTCGCCGGCGCAGGCGCCCTGGCTGATCGACATCCTGGAAACCCTGTTCGGCGACCGGAACGTCATCCGCAATACGCACCCCTTCTCCACCCTGCTGTGCCCCCAGTCTCCGCTGATTCTGGAAGAAGCCTACACGGATGCCTACCTGGCCTTGAAAGGATTGAATCTTCCCGTGGCGGTCATGCCCATGGCTTTCATGGGCGCCACGGCCCCGGCCAGCATGATCGCCACCGTCATCCAGTGCAATTGTGAAGTGCTGGGCACCTTGTGCCTGATCCAGGCGCATGAACCCGGGGCCCCCTTTCTCTATGCCCCGGCGCTCTCTTTGATGGATCCCCGCTCCGGCCGCTACTTCAGCGGCGCTGTTGAAAACGCCGTCATGAGCACCGCTGCGGTGGAAATGGCCCGGTTTTACGGTTTTCCGGTCATGGCGTCCATACTGGGCACCGACACGGCGGGGCCATCGGTCCAGGGCGGGTATGAAAGGGCCATCAACGCCCTGCCCCTGCTGGCGGCGCCGGATATCGCCGTCGGCCCCGGACTCTTCGGCGGCGACATGATCCTCAGCTTTGATCAGCTGCTGATCGACACCGAAATCTTCCGCATGTTTCGCCAGTTCCGGCGGGGCGTCGCCGCGGACAGCGCCCTTTTTCTGGATCACGTCATCGAACAGACCGGACCGGGTGGCAACTACATCGAACACGAGACCACCCTCAAACAGGTGCGTTCAGGGGAGTGGTACATTCCCCGCCTGGGGGTTCATGAGAGCATCGAAGCCGGGTGGCCGTCGGCGCAGCCGCGTCTGAGAGCGGATGTACGCGAAAAGGTGGTGCATCTTTTGAAAACCCACCGCCCGCTGGAACTGGACGCCGCCGTCGAAAAAGAACTGCAGCGCATACTGGATCGCGCGCGCGGCGTTCCCGGCCGCTTCAACCTGGTGTGATTTATTTGGCAATCATGGCCCGCATCATGTCGCCGGCGTTTTCGGCGTGATCGGCGATGGAACCGATAATCTCGGCCAGACGCACCACCAGGAAAACCGTGACCGGATCGGTGTCCATGTTCAGAATCTTGCGCTTGATCGCGTCTTCCAGCTTGTCGGCCGCCCGCTCCTGGTGGCGCAGGGTGCGGATGATTTCCTTGACCTTGACCCGCTGCTTCTCCGCATACGTTCGGAAATATTGCCGGGCTTCCGTTATCATGCTGCTCAATTCATCAATCGGATCGAGGACGACGTCGACAAACTGTTTGAAATCCATTTCCAATTGCGCCGGGACGATTGGATCGGACCGAAAAGACAGCCAGTCCAGAACATCCTCCAACGAATCCAGCACGGAGTCCTGTTCCCGCAGATAGCGGAAAAGCTGAAATTTATCTACCGGCAGCAGGGTTCCTTTGGGAAGATGACCGCGGATGCGGCGTTTGACCGCGTCCGCCTTGCGCTCCAGCGCCACGACGTCATTCCGGAGTTCATCAAAGCGGTGGCATTGACGGGAAAAATGGCATTCCACCGCCTGCTGAAAAACCTGGGCACATTCCTTTACAACCCCGGCGTGCTCTTGAATCCCATCGAATGGTGATGTCAAAAAGAGTGAAACAAACGGTATGCGCATCGCCCTCTCCTCTCAATACCAAAAACGGATGATCTTGTATATCGCCATACTGGTCAAAGCCGCGGCCGGCACCGTCAAAACCCAGTACAGCATGATTTGAAAGATAATCCGGAAATTGACGGCTTCGAGACCGCGCGCCATGCCGACCCCCATAACGCCGCCCACGGCGGCATGGGTCGTCGAAACGGGAAGCCCCAGTTTGGATGCCATCAGAACGGTCGTCGCCGCGGCGAAGTCCACGGAAAAGCCGCGCGTATTGGTCAGCGTCGTAATCTTGGTTCCGATCGTGCCCATCACCCGATTGCCGGCCATGGCAATGCCGATGGCGATGCCCGCCCCCCCGAAAAGAAGCAGGAACAGGGGCACCGGAACCGTTTCCGCGACCGTGCCGGTTTTGAACAGAAAATAAATAACCGCCAGCGGCCCGATGGCGTTGGCGACGTCGTTGGCGCCCTGGGCAAGCGCCACATAGCAGGAAGTTCCGATCTGAATTTTGCGGAAAATCGTTTCCACACCGGCTTTGCCGCCGTTTTCCCGGGAAAAGCGGATCTGCAGCATTATTCTGACAACCCACCCAGCCATCGCCGCCACCACAAGGGCCAGCAGCAGGGCCATCGGACCGCCGAGAGAAAGTGTTTTTCCCAACGGCGTTTTAAACAGAAAGGAAAGCACCACCACCAGTACCGCCGTACCGACAAAAAACGGGGACAGCCGGATGGCACGCCCAAAAGCGTCTTCCCGGGACAGCACCAGCCGGACAATGACCTTGAACATGAAAAAAGCGATCAGGAGACTGAAAATCGGTGAAACAACCCAGCTCAGGACGACCGCCCCCAGCTTTTCCCAATGGATCGTCGCGAATCCACCGGCCATGATGCCGAAGCCGGTCATGGCGCCGACAATGGAATGGGTCGTGGAAACCGGCAGGGAACGCCAGGTGGCGAAGCTGACCCACAATGCCGACGCGAGAAGGGCGGCCAGAGCACCGATCAGGGCCAGACGGGGATCCGACAGCACATCAGCTGAAACGATCCCCTTGCGGATGGTATTGGTCACATGGGAACCGATAAACGTTGCTCCGACGATATTCAAGATGCCGGCGATCAAAACCGCCTGTCGGATGGTAATCGCCTTTGCGCCCACCGCCGAGGCCATGGAATTGGCCACATCATTGGCGCCGATGTTCCAGGACATGTAGAAACCGAACACAAAACCGGCAATCAGAAAAACGAGTTCCGCCGTCATTACAGCCACCTAAAAATGATCTCTTTGGAGAGCGTCAACCGGTTTTGTTATCCGTCCGCGCCAGGTCGCATCGCACACCTTAAAAAGGAGGTAATGTGATCCGACAGAAGGGGCCAGGCAGCCGGCGGCAGATCGTGACCCATTCCATCGATCACCACGAAGGCTGCATGGCCGATGGCATCCGCCGTGTCCCTGCCGTGCGCCGGCGGCAGCAGCGGATCATCGCCGCCGTGAATCACCAGGGTCGGAACTTTGATGCGTCGCAGCGCCGATCGGCGGCTGCCCTGGGCCAAAACCGCCATAAAGTGGCGGGCGACGCCCATGGGGTAAAAGCAGCGGTCGTATGCCCGTTCCGCCTGGCGTCGAACCCGCTGGGCGTCAAAAGGAAAGCCGGTCCCGCTGATGGCCTGCGCCGCTCGCAGCGTATGCCGGACATTGGCCTCCCGTTCCACCGGCACCGGTTCGAAAAGAGCCCGCCGGGCTTCGGGCGTTCCCGGCGGCAGATCCGGATCGCCGCTGCTGGACATCATGGAAATCAGGCGCCACACCCGGGAAGGGTGCCGCAGGGCCAGTGTCTGGGCGATCATCCCCCCCATGGAGGCGCCGCACACGTGGGCCTTTTCAATCCCCAGCGCCGTCAGCAGGGCGGCGGCGTCATCCGCCATGTCGGCAATGGTGTAAGGCGCCGCAACGGGTTTTCCGGCCTCCGCTCGGGCCAGCGTCTCCATCAGATCCGGCACGGCGGCACCGTCGAACTTGGTGGAAAGGCCGACATCACGGTTGTCAAACCGGATCACATAAAAGCCGGCCGCCGCGATGCGCCGGCAGAGATCCTCGTCGAAAACAAAGCCGCTGCTGCCGATCAGCTGTCCACCCAGGCCATTGATCATGATGAACGCCGGATCCGCCGGATTCCCGATGGGTTCACACATAATCTCGATACCGTTGGCCTCTACGATCGGCATAATCTTCCTTCCTCCGCATGCACGTTGCCGGTTGCTGGTTTCCAGATGTTGATTGGGTTTGTTGAGTTCGCTGGGTTCGTTGGGTTCCAGGGCAAAACAATTTTGAATTTTGAGACGCGGAACTAGACCATACCCAGCTGCCGGGCTTTTTCGTAAAGCTGTCTCGCCAGCCGGATGGTGGCGTTGTCTACCAGGCTGCCGTCGATGCTTGCGGCGCCGCGGCCGTTTTTCATGGCTTCTTCATGGGCGCGGATAACGCGTTCGGCACGCGCGATATCCGCTCTGGCCGGCGAAAAAATCTCGTTGACCACCGCAATCTGGTCCGGATGAATCACCCACTTGCCGTCCAGACCCAGAGCGCACGCCAACCGGGTGGACCCGCGCAATCCGGAAAGATCCCGGAAATTGCCGAACGGTGCATCAATGGCCATCAGACCGTTGGCCTTGGCGGCCATGGCAATGCGGCTCAAGGCAAAATGCCAGCGGTGGCCCGGGTAGACATCGGCTTCGTTTTCACCGTGCCCGGAAAGGGAAATGAGCCGGGCACCGATGGATTCGGAGTAGTCCACGATGCCGAACACCAGGGTTTTCAAGCGCGGGCTGGCCTTTGCCGTGCGGGAGATGTTGTCCATACCCCGCGCGGTTTCAATAATGGGTTCCAGCCCGATGATATTCGAGAATCCCTGCCGCAGGGTAATGCCGTCCAGCAGGCGGCTCACGCAATGCACCTCTTCGGGGCCGTTGGCTTTGGGAATGACAATGGCATCCAGCCGTTCGCCGGCGTTTTCCGCCAGTTCGATGACATCCCGGTAGCCGAACGGCGTGTCAAGGCTGTTCATGCGCACCGTGAGCGTTTTGCCCTGCCAGTCCAGAGACAGCAGGGATTCAATGACCTGCCGCCGCGCCGCCTCTTTGCGGTCGATCGGCACACTGTCTTCCAGATCCAGCATCAGGACATCGGCCGCTGACGCGGCCGCCTTGCGGTGCATCTTCGCGACATGTCCGGGAACCGACAAAACAGATCTGCGCGGTTTCATATCTCCTGCCTTTTGCGCCATGGGCTCCGTCCCAGCCGGCTGGAATGTTGAAATAATGGAATATTGGAATAATGGAAGCGCCTTTTTGTCCATCCACGCTTCCACTATTCCATTATTTGGATGTTAATGGATCGGCTTGAGCTCCACCCGTCGGTTGCGTGCCCGACCTTCGGCCGTATCGTTGGTGGCGATGGGACGACCGGGGCCGTAGCCTTTCGCCGTCATCTGATCGGCATCCACGCCCTTGCCTAGGAGATAACGGCGCACCGATTGCGCCCTTTCCTCGGACAAACGCATGTTCAGAGCGATGCTGCCGCGGCTGTCCGTGTGCCCCTGAATTTCAACCCGGAGGCCGGGGTTGACTTTGAGCACATCGGCGATTTCCGCCAACACCGGGTAGGAGCTGGGCCGGATATCGGATTTTCCGCTGGCGAACGTGATGTCCTTGTAAATCCAGGTGCCGACGTCCGACACCTCGGCGCTCTTGGTGGGCGGGGGCAGCGGGCAGCCGTAGTAGTCCACCTCAACATCAGCGGCTGTATCCGGACAGTTGTCGCGGCTGTTGGGCACGCCGTCGCCGTCCTTGTCCAGCGAACAGCCGCTGTCATCCACCTGGATGCCGGCCATGGTGCCCGGGCACTGGTCCTTATAATCCGCCACGCCGTCGCCGTCGCTGTCCAGCGGACAGCCGTTCGGCCCCACCGCGGCGCCGGCCGGGGTTTGCGGGCAGTCGTCAACGTAATCAGCGACACCGTCGCCGTCGCTGTCCAGGGGGCAGCCGGTTGCATCCACACTCACAAATGAAAACGTCTCCGGACACTGGTCCAGGTCGTCCGCCACGCCGTCGCCGTCGCTGTCCAGGGCGCAGCCGTCCGGATCCACCTTGATGCCTTGGCCGGTCCCCGGGCAGTCATCCACGTAGTCCGCCACGCCGTCGCCGTCACTGTCCAGGGGGCAACCGGTGTCATCCACGCTCACAAACGAAAGCGTCTCCGGACACTGGTCTGCATCGTCCGTCACCCCGTCGCCGTCGCTGTCCAGCGGTTTTCCGAGAAAAGCCGCCGTCACGAAAGAGCGCATGACATCCCCTTCCATGAGGGCGTCGGCCGTCTCATAGCCGCCGCAGTCGGAAACGGCGGCAAGCGCTTTCAATCCCTGTGTGCCCCGGGGGTCGTCACCCACCTGGATCGTGTAAATGCAGACGCGTCCGTCAAGCGCCTGCTGCATCTGTTCGGCCGCCGCCAGGGTCCGGGCATCCACGTCGCCGCCGTCGGCGACCACGATTACGGCATTTTGGCCGGAAAAAGGTTTGAGGTCTTCCGCCACGGCTTTAAATGCGCGATCCATGCGGCTGAGGCCGCCGGGTCGCGTAACACCGGTAACCGCCTCGGCCAAGTCGGCGCGGGAATACGTGCTCATTCCGTAGATGAGCGCCGCCTGAGCGCCGAATATCCGCAGTCCGGCATTGTAGGGTTCATTCGGCAGACTCTGATTCAACCCTTCCACCGCCGCTTTGCCGACATCCAGTTTGCGATGGTCTTTGTAGCGCAGCTTCATGGAAGATGATGCATCCATGACAATGATGAAGTTGTCAACCTTGCGGCTGAAGCCCTGGCTGTCGATCTGATCGGTTTCAATGTTTACGACGGGCTGAAAAGTACTGCACGAAGCCAAACCGAAAACCAACAACAGCACCAGCGTCAAACGGCCAATTAATGGTTTCATGAGAATCCTCCTCCTGGTTGTAAAATGACGTTTGTTTGCCTTGCCCGTACATCAGATGGGTGCCGGCGCATTATCATCAGGGATGAACGGCGGTCGCCGTCCGGCTCCATTCACAAATACTTTTTATAACGCTGAAAACGGGTTTTGACCACAGCCGAACCGGCATCATCCCGGTATTTGTCACGTTGGTCCTTGGCTTTTTCAATGCGCGACGCCAGCGGTGGGTGGGTGGAAAACCAGGATCCCGCTTTGGCGGCGCCTTCCTGTTCGCGTTCCAGTTTGCGCAGCACCCGCTGCATGCCCCGGGGATCGTAGCCGGTGCGGTAGGTAGTGGCGACGCTGGAAGCATCCGCCTCGTATTCCATATTTTTGTCCAGCCCCTTGTCAAAAAGGATGGTCTGCAGACCGCCGACCATCTGCCGCACCTTCTCGGCATCCTCGCCTTGCATGGTTGCGGCGGTGATCTGGCCCACCCCTTCGAGCAGATGGGCCCGCTTCAGGGATTTGAGCGCGTGGCGGTGGCCGACATGGGCGACTTCATGGGCCAGCACCGCTGCCAATTCGGCCTCGTCTTCCATCAATTCAACCAGCGCCGCACTGATAAAGACAATCCCTCCCGGGCAGGCGAACGCATTGTGCAGCGGACTGTCAACAACCACAAAAAAATAGGGGATGCCGGGCCGGTTGGAATGGCGGGCGACGGTGTTGCCCACCAGATTAATGTACTTCTGCAGGGATTTGCTTTTCAGGGGAAGGCCATAGCGGCGGAATCCTTCCAGGGCCAGACTCTGGCCAAGGGCGAATTCCGACTGGAAATCCATCTCCTTCTGGCTGGACAGAATCTTGCCCGCCCCTTTTAAGAGCTCGCCGGTCTTGCCGCCGTTTTCCGAATCGCCACCGCCCTGCAGCAGCTCGTTGAGGTCAAACGCCAGAACCGGATTGGCCAGAACCAGGCCCATCAGGGCGGACGTTTTCAAAAAATGCCGCCGGCAACGGTCAACAGCCTGTGTCGTCCCCGTTATCGCTTTTTTGGTCGCCATGCAAACCTCCCGGCCTTTATTCGGCGTATTCACCGATTTTTCCTTCCTGTTTAAACGCTGCAAGCTCGCGGTCCGTAACCTTTACGGACAAAACATCGTCGAGCGCCTGCCGGTACTGCGCGGGTGTGTCCGCCTGCTGCGCATAGGCCTCGGCCTCGGGGGAAAGACCACGGATGCTTCTGGAGGAATCGGCCGCGTCCGCCTCAATGCTGCTGTCCATCATACCGCCGAACAGATCGTCCAGTCCGCCGCCGTCATCCGTCTCCGGCGCCGCTGCCGCGGGTTCTTCGGTTGACACGTTGCCGCGATAAATCCAGCCGCTGCGCCCATCCCCGGTTCTGACCCGGTACCAGCGGGATTCATAGCCCGTCTGCTCAAGCCGGGTGCCCAGGGGAAGAACCGCGATCGTGTCGGCATAGGCGGAACGCTCCGCCTGCAGTTTGGCGTCCGGCACAGTAACCCACAGCGTCTCCGCCGCCGCGGCACTCGAAAAAAATAAGCACCCGCAAATCAAACTCAAGAAAAAAATGCGCTTCATTTTTCAGCCCCTGTTGGTTGTTGGGTTCGTTGCGTTCATTGGGTTTGTTGGGTTTATTGGGTTCGTTGGGTTTATTGGGTTCGTTGCGTTCATTGGGTTCGTTGGGTTTG
>Ga0180430_10004237_pt1 | contig 12141 bp, 9 predicted proteins | sample SS_ome_9_FD_132999 | JGI IMG/M metagenome (GOLD analysis project Ga0180430, IMG submission 132999) | Hypersaline lake sediment archaeal communities from the Salton Sea, California, USA - SS_1_S_2 metaG | ecosystem: Environmental > Aquatic > Non-marine Saline and Alkaline > Hypersaline > Sediment... | reverse complement strand
ATCAGGGCAGCGCCCGGGCTGCGCCGCGGGCGATGGTCAGCGCCGTCCCGGCACGATCACGCGGGCGACCTCGGCGGCGGCCGTGTTCACCTTCTCCTCGAGCGTCCGGCGGTGCTGCTGCAGGCGCTCGCGCACCGCCGGGTCGCCGATGGCGACGATCTGCGCGGCGAGCAGGGCCGCGTTCTCGGCGTTGTCGATGGCGACTGTCGCGACCGGGATCCCGGCCGGCATCTGCACGATGGAAAGCAGCGAATCGAGGCCGTCGAGCTTGGTCGCCGCCACCGGCACGCCGATGACCGGCACCACGGTCTGCGCAGCGATCATGCCCGGCAGGTGCGCGGCACCGCCGGCCCCGGCGATGACCACCGCGATCTCGCGCGCGATCAGGCCATTGGCGTAGGCAACCAGCTTCGCCGCGGTGCGGTGCGCGGAGACGATGTCGATCTCGTGCGGGACCTCGAAGGCGGTCAGCGTGTCGGAAGCGGCCTGCATCACGCGCAGGTCGGATGCGCTGCCCATCACGATCGAAACCAGTGGTTTGTCTGTCTCAGTCATGCTTACCCTCGACTCGCACGGTCTCGCGAATGCGCGCGGCGCGCGCGAGCGCTGCGGCGCGGCTGTCCGCCAGCACGGTGATGTGCGCCATCTTGCGTCCGGGGCGCACCAGCGGTTTATCGTAGCAGTGAACGTGCACGTCGTCGTCGCTCTCGAAAGCGTCGAACCCGACGTAGACTGGCGTGCCGTGCGCACCGGGCGCACCGAGCACGTTGAAGGTCAGCGCCGGACGCAGCAACGTGGTCGCGCCCAGTTCGCGTCCGCTGACCGCGCGCAGATGCTGTTCGAACTGCGAGGTCGCGCAGGCCTCGATGGTGTAGTGGCCGGAATTGTGCGGGCGCGGTGAGATCTCGTTGACGAGCACCTCGCCGTGACGGTCGACGAAGAACTCGATGGCCAGCACGCCAACGTAATCGAGCGCGCTCACCACCGCTTCGGCGAGGCTCGCGCAACGCGCGGCGACCGCCGCCGGGGCCTCGGCCGGGGCCAGCACGGTATCCATCACGTGCGCTTGCGGGTCCATCAGGATCTCGGTCAGCGGGTAGTGCGCGACGTTGCCGCGCACGTCGCGCGCGACCATGATGGCGAGTTCGTAGTCGATATCGACCAGCGCCTCGAGCATGGCCTCCCCGGGCGGCAGACGCGCGACGTCGCCCTCGCGGCGCAGCATCGCCACGCCGCGCCCGTCGTAACCGTCGCGGCGCGCTTTCCACACGCAGGGCAACGGCCACGGCAGCGCCTCGGGCGGCGTACAGGCGACGAAGGCGCTGGTCGGGATAGCGTGCCGTTCGAGAAACTGCTTCTGCACGAGCTTGTCCTGGATCACCTCGAGCACGGCGGCCGACGGACGCACCCGGTGCCCTTCCGCCTCGAGGGTGCGCAGCGCGACGGTGCTGATGCGCTCGATCTCGAACGTGACGACGTCGCTGCGCGCCGCCAGATCGCGCAGCGCTTCGAGCGAGTCGAAGGACCCGACCACGGTATGGCTGGCCTGACCGGCCGCCGAACAGTTCGCGTCCGGATCGAGCACGACGATCTCGAGCCCGAGCTTCGCCGCCGCCGGCAACATCATCTGCGCGAGCTGGCCACCGCCGGCGACGCCGACGACGCGCACGTCGGCAGGATCCCCGGAGGTGTCGGCAGAGCGAATCGTCATGGACAGTCCCTCGAAAAAAAGGGAGCTATCCTAGCCGCAAGCGCCGGCGCTGTTAAGAAAACGCGACATGGCGGCTGGCGGCGCCCCGTGGCACGGCGCCTGGCGCTGCCCGCGCCTGCCGCGACGAGGGGGCATCCTGCGCGACGCACCTCTGTCGAGACGCACCGCCGCAGCGACGGCAGCGGGGACAGTCCCCGGCAGCCCCGCGCGGCGTGCGCGCCGGACTGCCGGGACAATGCGCTCAGGCCTCGGCGGCCTCGCGCGAACGCGTCACGACGAGCTTGCCGTAGCCATCCGCCTCGCCGGCCTCGCACTGCTGGCGGTAGGCTTCGAGCCCGCCCAGGTAGGACAGCAGGGCACGCGGCTTGCCGGGGATGTTCGCGCCCATGTACCAGCTGTTGGCGAGGTAGAGCAGGCTGCCCTCGCTGACCTCGTGCATGTGCTGCATCCACGCGTCCTCGGCGGCCTGCGTCGGCTCGACGCTAGCGGCCTCACCGGTGCCGATATGGGCGATGCAGCGATCGACCCAGTCGACCTGGTGCTCGGAGAGCAGCATCGGGCTGACCAGCGCGCCGTTGGCGCACGGCCCGTCGAGGAAGAACAGGTTGGGGAAGCCCACGCTCATGAGACCGAGGTAGGCGCGCGGCGCGCCTTCCCAGTGATCGTTCAGTTTCGCGTCGTCGCGGCCGCGCACGTCGATGCGGCTGATGGCGCCGGTCACGGCGTCGAAGCCGGTCGCGAAGACGATACTGTCGACGGCGTACTCCTGCCCGCGTACCACCACGCCCCTGGTGGTAAGACGCTCGATCGGTGCGTCCTTGATCGAGACGAGCGTGACGTTGTCCCGGTTGTAGGTCTCGTAGTAATTGGTATCCGCGCACAGGCGCTTGGCCATGATCGGGTAATCCCGGGGCGTCAGCAGCTCGGCGACTTCCGGGTCCTCGACGCGCTCGCGAATCTTCTCGCGCACGAATTCGGCCAGCGTCTCGTTCGCTTCCCGGTTGGTCAGCAGGTCGGCGAACGAGGAGTAGTAGCACAGCCCGCCCGACTCCCAGCGCATCTCGTAATCGGCGCGCCGCTCTTGTTCGCTCACTTCGAGCGCGGACTTGTCGTTCGGCGCCATCGGCTGGTTGTTGACGGCGATGAAGCCGGCACGCGATTCCTCGCGCTGGCGCCGCCGCCACTCGGGATACATCGCCTTCACGCAGCGCTCGAAATCGCGGTCCAGCGGGCCGTTACGCAACGGCAGCGAATACGAGGGCGTGCGCTGGAAGACGTAGAGATGGTCGACCTGCCTGGCGATGATCGGAATCGCCTGGATGGCCGACGAACCGGTGCCGATGACGGCGACGCGCTGCCCCGTGAAATCGACCTCTTCGTGCGGCCAGCGCGAGGTCAGGTAGGTGTTGCCCTGGTAGTCATCGAGCCCCTCGAACGCGGGCACTTCGCCCGCGGACAGGAAGCCGGTCGCGAGGATGCAGTACCTGGCGCTGACCTCGTCACCGCGATCGGTGCTGATGCGCCAGCCGCGCGTGTCCTCGTCATAGACCGCCGCGGTCACGCGGGTATCGAACTGCATGTTGGGGCGCAGATTGAAGCGGTCCGCGCAGTGGTTCATGTACTCGAGCAGTTCCGGCTGCGCCGCGTAGCGCTCCGACCACGACCATTCCTGCTGCAGGTCCTCATCGAAGGAGTAGGAATACTCCATGCTCTCGACGTCGACGCGGGCGCCGGGATAGCGGTTCCAGTACCAGGTGCCGCCAACGCCGCTGCCGGCCTCGAACAGGCGCACCGCGAGGCCGCGCTGTTGCAGGCGGTGGAGCATGTACAGACCGGCGAAACCGGCGCCGACGATGACGGCGTCGAACTGTTGCCGCTGCCCGGCAGCCCGCTGGGGCGATTGTGGTGATGCGACCGAACTCATGGTGACCTCCTCGAAAGCATTGGCAGGGATGGGCGATGCGCGCGGCCCCTCACCGCGGCCCCTCGCCACAGCGCCGTGCCCACACCTCGGGGACGGGCGCCGCTGCAAGGGACGGCACCATACGGCACCGCATCCGAGCCCCGAGTATAAACGCCTGCGCGGCGCGCGCACCTGCGGCGCCGGCCCACCCTTGCCGGGCGCGGCTCGCGCCGCGCACGACGGCCCTGCCAGGGCCTGTTGATCCTTCGACATTGAGTGCCGAATGTTGAAAAATCAACAGGCCCTGGCGTTGCGCTTACGCGCCGCTCGCGGCGCCCGATGATCAGCACGAGGCATAGTCATGACTTCTTCGCCCAAGCCCGCACTCGCCCAGGCAGCGGACACCATCCTCGATTACAGTGTCAACCGCGCGGGCGGTGCGCCGGGCATCGTCGCCATGGCGACCGATCGCGACGACACCCTCTACGCCGGCGCCGCCGGCGTGCGCGAACTCGGCGGCAGCGCGGCGATGACGACCGATACGGTCATGCTGCTCGCTTCGTGCACCAAGGCCATCACCGGCGTCGCCCTGATGCAACTCGTCGAAGAAGGCCAAGTGAAGCTCGACGACCTGGCGCGTGACTACGTGCCGGAAATCGCCGAGATCCAGGTGCTGGACGGCTTCGCCCCCGACGGCGAGCCGCGCTTGCGCGCGCCGGCGCGCGACATCACGCTCGAACATCTCATCCTCCACACTTCGGGCTTCGGCTACGACTTCTTCAGCGCCGACCTGCTGCGCTATCGCGATCAGCGCGGGATACCCTCGATCCTCGCCTGCACCTTCGATGGCATCCGCGACGTGCTCCTGCACGACCCGGGAACGCGCTGGACTTACGGCAACGGCATCGACTGGCTGGGCCTGGTGGTCGAGGCGGTGCGCGGCAAACGCCTCGGCGAGGTTTTCGCCGAGCGCATCTTCGCCCCGCTCGGCGTCGACGACATCGCGTTCACGATGACACCCTCGATGGCGTCACGGCGCGCTACCATCCATCTGCGCGCACCCGACGGGCAACTCACCGCGGCACCCGGGATGTGCCTGCCGCAGCCGCCGGACATGGACATGGGCGGTCACGGTCTGTACGCCACACTCGAAGCCTATCTCGCCTTCATCCGCATGATCCTGAACGACGGCGCGGCGCCGCAGGGGCGCGTGCTGGAAGCGGCGACCGTGGCGCGCATGGCGCAGAACGGTCTCGATGGCCTCGCCAGTGGCGGCTGGGTGACATCCAATCCGCAGTTCGCCAACACCGGCGAGTTCTTCCCCGGCCTGCCGAAATCGTGGGCCTACACCTTCCAGGTCAACGAGGCCCCGGCGCCGACCGGGCGCCCCGCCGGCCAACTCGCCTGGGCGGGGCTTGCCAACACCTACTACTGGATCGACCGCCACAACGGTATCGGCGGTATCTGGAGCGCGCAGGTGCTGCCGTTCCACGACGTCGCCGCTTATCCCGGCTACGTCGACTTCGAAAGCGCGGTGTACCGCGCACTCGGCTGACGATCCTCGCCCCAACCCGAGCAGCCCAGGCCGGCCGCGCGAGGCGTGACCGGTGACGGCCTCCGGTCACGAGGGTTTCTCCCGGTATGGCGCGAATCGTCGCTCCGGTCCCGCGCGCGCTGGCCCGGGACGAACGAAGCCGATCACGACGGTGCCATCACACCATACGGCGAGCGGTGACCGTTGGCTTATGCTGCACCATGGGCCGCACAGCGCATCGCGTGCGCCCGCCCGTCGCGACACACCGGTATTTCAGCGCACCCGATGAACTCGCCCGCACCCCGCACGACGCACCCCGAGACCTGCCTGCCGGCGCAGGCCGTCGCCACCCTGCGCAGTGCCGCGGCTGACGCAGAACGCGCCGGTCGCCTGCACCCGGCGCAATGGCGCCTCATCCACGACGAACGCTGGCTGCGCATCGCGCTGCCCCCGGCGCTGGGCGGGCACGGGCTCAGCCTGCCCGCGCTGTTGCGCCTGGAGGAAGCGCTCGCCTGGGCCGACGGCAGCAGCGGCTGGGTGGTCACGCTGTGCGCGGGCGCAGCCTGGTTCGCGGGCTTTCTCGATCCCGCCCTGGCCGCACGCGTGTTCGCCGATGCACACGCCTGCATCGCCGGCAGCGGCGCCGCCGGCGGCGAGGCCGAAGCGACCGCGGGAGGCTGGCGCGTGCGCGGCCGCTGGCGCCATGCGAGCGGCATCGAACAGGCCACGGCCGTGACCGCGAACTGCCGCGTCGTGCGCGACGGCCTGCCCGTGCACGATGCTGACGGTCAGCCCGTGATCCGCGCCATCCTGCTCGAACCCGGCGAGTACCGTATCGAGCGCGAGTGGCACGCCATGGGGATGGTCGCGACGGGCAGTCACGCTTTCGCGCTCGACGACGCGCTCGTTCCCGCCGCGCGCAGCTTTGCCATCGACGCCGCCGCGGCGGTGCGCGATGAACCGCTCTACCGCGTCCCCTTTGCCCAGTTCGCGGCGTTGACGCTGAGCGTCAACCTGGCCGGCCTGACGCTGCGTTTTCTCGATTTGTGCGCGTCATCGTTGGCGGCGCGGGACGCCGGCACGGGCGCCAAGCTCAGTGCGGCGTGCGAGGCGTTCGAGCAGCGGCGCGCGCGGCTCTACGCAAGCGCCGAAGCCCTGTGGCAGGCCTGCGGCGCCGGCCGCGCACCCCCCGCGCAGCTGATCGCCGAGGCCGACCTGGCAAGTGATGCGCTGGTGCGCCTCGCGCGCGGCCTGTTCGCCGAGCTGTATCCCCATGTCGGCCTGCGCGGGGCCGACACGCGCAGCGCGCTCAACCGCGTATGGCGCGACTTCCACACTGCGAGCCAGCACGCCCTGTTCACGCGCGAGGTGACATCCGTCGCCGGCGCGTGACGCCGGGGTCTCACCCCGCGCGCCACGCGAGTCGTGCCGCTGCACGCCCGTGCGGTGGATAATCGCAGGTCCCCATCATTCGAAAGGACACCCTCATGGCGAAGAAGCTCGGCCTGGAAGACGCGCGCATGATCGTCGATTGCATGCTCACCGAAGCGGACAAGCGCGGTATCAAGTTCGCCGCCGCGGTGGTCGATGCCGGCGGTGACCTCATTCACCTGGCGCGCATGGACGGCGCCTCGGCGCTCAACGCGCGCATGAGCTACAACAAGGCCTACACCGCGACCAAGTGGCAGATGGACACGCGCGTACTGAAGACGCGGCTGTTCGACATGTCGCTCGGCGATGAGCGGCGCGAGATCACCTGGTTCTGCGATCCGCTCTATACCCCCGTATGGGGCGGCATCGTGCTGCGCGACGCGGACGGCGCCATGCTCGGCGCGCTCGGGCAGAGCGGCGGCACCTACCAGCAGGACGAGGAAATCGGCCAGATCGCGGCGAAACTGTTTCACGGCGGTTGATGCCGTGCGTCATGCCGGCATCCGCGCGCGACTCGCAGGCCGCGCGCGGACGCCGGCGAATCTCGCTCAGGCCAGGTCGAAGCGGTCGGCGTTCATCACCTTCGTCCATGCGGCGACGAAATCGGCGACGAACTTCTCCTGCGCATCGTCCTGCGCGTAGAGCTCGGCATAGGCGCGCAGGATCGCGTTCGAGCCGAACACCAGGTCGACGCGCGTGGCCGTCCAGCGCAGTTCGCCCGAGCGGCGGTCGCGGATCTCGTAGAGCCCCTCGCCCGCCGGCGTCCACGCGTTGCGCATGTCGGTCAGGTTGACGAAGAAGTCGTTGCTCAGCGCACCGACGCGCTCGGTCAGCACACCGTGGCGGGTGCCGCCGTGGTTGGTGCCGAGCACGCGCATGCCGCCGACGAGTACCGTCATCTCCGGTGCGGTCAAGCCCATGAGCTGGGTGCGATCGAGCATCAGCTCCTCCGCGCTCACCGCGTAATCCTGCTTGAGCCAGTTGCGGTAGCCGTCGTGAATCGGCTCGAGCGGTTCGAACGACTCGATGTCGGTCATCGCGTCGCTCGCGTCGCCGCGCCCCGGCGCGAAGGGCACCGTCACCTCGACCCCGGCAGCACGCGCGGCCTGCTCGATGCCGACGTTGCCGGCCAGCACGATGACGTCGGCGACACTCGCGCCGGTGTCCGCGGCAATGCCCTCGAGCACGCCGAGCACGCGCGCGAGCCGTTCCGGCTCGTTGCCGACCCAGTCCTTCTGCGGCGCGAGACGGATACGTGCGCCGTTGGCGCCGCCACGCATGTCGGAGCCGCGGAAGGTACGCGCACTGTCCCAGGCGGTCGCGACCATCTCGCCGATGGCGAGGCCGCTGTCGGCGATGCGCGCCTTGACCGCGGCGACGTCGTAGTCACGCTTGCCGGCCGGCACCGGGTCCTGCCAGATGAGATCCTCGGCCGGCACGTCGGGCCCGAGGTAACGCGCTTTCGGCCCCATGTCGCGGTGCGTCAGCTTGAACCAGGCACGCGCGAAGACCTTCGAGAAGTAATCCGGATCCTCGTAGAAGCGCTGCGAGATCTCGCGGTAGACAGGGTCGGTGATCATCGCCATGTCGGCATCGGTCATGATCGGGTTGTAACGAATCGAGGGATCCTCGACGTCGACCGGCTTGTCTTCTTCCTTGATGTCGACTGGCTCCCACTGCCACGCTCCCGCGGGACTCTTGCGCGACTCCCACTGGTGGTTGAACAGCATGTGGAAGTAGCCGTTGTCCCAGCGCGTCGGGTGTGTCGTCCAGGCGCCCTCGATGCCGCTGGTGACGGTGTCGCGCCCGCTGCCCTTACCCTTCGGGTTGCGCCAGCCGAAACCCTGCTCGGTGACGTCGGCAGCCTCCGGGTCCGGCCCGAGCAAGGTCGCGTCGCCGTTGCCGTGACACTTGCCCACGGTGTGCCCGCCCGCGGTCAGCGCGACGGTTTCCTCGTCGTTCATCGCCATGCGCGCGAAGGTCACGCGCACATCGTGTGCCGTCTTCTGCGGGTCGGGGTTGCCGTTGACGCCTTCCGGGTTGACGTAGATGAGGCCCATCTGCACCGCGGCGAGCGGGTTCTCCAGCGTCTCGCGGTCCTCGCCCTCGTAGCGGCTCGCGCCCAGCCATTCCTTCTCCGCGCCCCAGTAGGTGTCCTTCTCCGGATGCCAGATATCCTCGCGGCCGAACGCGAAGCCGTAGCTTTCCAGGCCCATCGACTCGTAGGCGACGGTGCCGGCGAGAATGATGAGATCGGCCCAGCTGATGCGGTTGCCGTATTTCTTCTTTATCGGCCACAGCAGGCGCCGCGCCTTGTCGAGATTGACGTTGTCCGGCCAGGAATTGATTGGCGCGAAGCGCTGGTTGCCGGTGCCGCCACCGCCGCGGCCGTCGGCGATGCGGTAAGTACCCGCGGCGTGCCAGGCCATGCGGATCATGAGCCCACCGTAATGCCCCCAGTCCGCCGGCCACCAGTCCTGGCTGTCCGCCATCAGGGCATGCAGGTCGCGCTTGAGCGCGGCGACGTCGAGCTGCGCGAGCGCTTTGCGGTAATCGAAGTCCGCGTCCAGTGGGTTGGTCTTGCGATCGTGCTGGTGAAGGATGTCGAGGTTGAGCGCGTTGGGCCACCAGTCCATGTTCGAGTTGCCGACACTGGTGCTGCCGCCGTGCATGACCGGGCACTTGCCCTGGGCTTGCGACTTGTCTGTCATCGTGATTCTCCGCTTGGGTCTGCCGCCGGTTGCTTTGACCGGTCTCGAGATCGTTCGTGGTCACGAGTCATCTTGAGACCGCTCTTCCCCTTCAACATAGACACGCGTCAGGAAAAAAGATAATCAATTGATCGAATCGCTCCGATAGATATCCCGAATTGCGCCCGTCCGCCCGCTGACGACGACCCAAGGCTGCGAGGCACGCGCCCCCTGCATGACGAGGATGGGGAGAACGCGCCCGGGGCGCTCAGGCCGCGTCGCGGATCGCCCGGTCCAGCCGCGCGACCGCATCCGGCAGCGCCAGCAGATCGACGTTGCCGAGCCCGATCACCAGGGCGCTGCAGCGGCGCGGCCGCGGCCGGTGCCAGCGCATGCGCTCGAGGGCAACGGCGCCGATGCCGCGTGCGGCGAGCGTCTGTTCGAGACGCGCGAGATCGCACGAACGCCTGAGCGGCACGACGCAGTTGAGTGCACCCGCCGCGTCGCCCGGCGACACCACGCTGTCGAGCCCGCGCAGCGCCTCGACGAAGGCGTCGCGGCGACGCGCGTAGGTCGCGCGCGCGCACCAGGTGACGCGCGATGGCACCGTTGTCGAGCAGCTCGCCGACCGCCTGCTGCGCGGGCGTGGCGTGCCCGCCGCCGAGTGCGCGCAGGCAGCGATTGGCCACGTCGACGTGTGCCGACGGTACCACCATCCACGCGACGCGCGCGGCCGGGAACAGGATCTTGGAGAACGTGCCGGCATGAATGACCAGCGCCGCGCCCTCGTGCGCGGCCAGCGCCGGCCGCGGCTGCGACCGGTCGCGGAATTCGCTGTCGTAATCGTCTTCGAAGATCACCGCGCCGTGGCGCGCCGACAGCCCGAGCAGGTGCGCGCGTCGCGGCGCGCTCAGCGCCACGCCGCTCGGGTAGTGGAAACAGGGCGTGGTGTAGACCAGGCGCGGCACGGCGCCGCCCGTTGGCGGCACCAGGCCCTGGTCGTCCACTTCGCAGGGCGTCAGGCGCAGATCCAGCATGCGCAGAGCGAGCACGGCACCGGCATAACCCGGCGACTCGACCCAGGCGGTGTCACCGGCGTCGGCATACAGCGCGGCCGCGACCAGCAGGCTCTGCCGCGTACTCGTGGTGACGACGATGCGTTCCGCTTCGACCACCAGGCCGCGGTGACTGGCGAGGTAGCGCGCCAGCGCGGCCTGCAGACTTTCCAGCGGACGCAGCCGGTAACGTAGCTGTGCACTCGGCAGGGCGCTCGCGTGCCGCAGCGCACGGCGCCACGCGGACTGCGGGAAGAGGTTGGCGTCGGGCTCGCCCGGGGCGAGTGCGGCGGACGCATTGGCGCGCCCGGGCAGCGCCTTGGCGAGTGCAGACAGCGACCACGCCCCGGGCGCAGCGCGCCCGCGCGGTGGCGCGGCGTGAATCACGCGGGTGCCGCGGCGACGCTCGCCGCGCACCAGCCCTTCGTCGCCGAGCTGCGCATAGACGGCGAGCACGGTATTGCGCCCCACACCGGTCTGCCGCGCCATCTCGCGCACCGCCGGCAGCAGGGAACCGGAAGGCAATTCGCCGCCGGTGATGGCGCCGTAGAGGCCGAGGTAGAGCTGGCGGGCCTTGCTCAGGCCGGCCCGTTCGGTCGGCCGCAGGCGTGCCAGGAGCTCGGGTGCAAGGCGCGCGGACATCGCAGTTTTGGTCCTATCGAACGACGCTTTATGGACCTTATCAGAAGGACCAAAGTTCTTCACACTGCGCCCCACTGGAACGAACCATACGAGGCCCCGCCCCATGAGCGCTGATTCGCACACCTCCTCGGCCCCGAGCGCGCGCACTCGCGTGCGCCAGGCACCGGCACGCGCGCACTACGATGCGCACGCGCTGCACCGGGTGCTCGATGCCTGCCTGGTCGGCCACGTCAGCTTCGTGGTCGACGACTGGCCGATGTCCATCCCGACCGCGATCGCCCGTCTCGACGACTGGCTGTACCTGCACGGCAGCCGCAGCTCACGCCTCTACCGCGTGCTCGCTTCGGGCGCGCCGGTCTCGGTCTCGGTGTGCCTGGTGGACGGGCTGGTGAAAGCCCGCTCGACCTTCCACTGTTCGATGAACTACCGCAGCGCCGTTGTCATGGGACGTGCCGAAGCCGTGGCCGAAGAGGAACGCGCCGAACTCCTCTACCGCTTCAGCGAACACCTCATCCCGTGCCCGCGCAGCGCCTACCGCGAACACCTCGCCAAGGAACTCAAGGCGACGATGCTGGTACGCCTGCCGCTCGACGAGGCCTCGGTCAAGATCCGCACCGGCGGCCCGATCGACGACGAGGCCGATCTCACCCTGCCGCACTGGGCCGGCGTGGTACCGCTGGCGACGACCCATGGCGAGCCCGAGCCGGCGGCCGACCTCGCACCGGGGATTGCCGTGCCCGACGAGCTGCGCGGGCTGCACGAGCGCTGAGGCTGGCTGCGCACGCCGCGGCTGCAGCGATGACACGATGCGGCGGTAAGCGATAAAGAACCTCTGAACAAGCCATGCCCCGGCACCTTGCGCCCGTGCTGATCGAGTTCAAGGCGCGAAGCGCACGTCATAGCGGGCTATGGCGAAGATTCGTCACGCCGAAACCGGACAGCGCGGACACGGACTGCCCGGCCCGGTCTTATTCAGAGGGTCCATAATCGCCGTATCGCGTACCAGCCGGCTGCGCGACGCGCGCCACGAGCGCGCGGACGGCGGATGGGAAACCTGACACGCATGCCCGTGGAACACGACCTGTGGATACCGCTAGGTGCGAGCTTGCTCGCGGCCATGGTCACGGCGCTCGGCATCTGGACCATCCGCCGCTTCGAGGCCTGGGGCAGACGCT
>Ga0180430_10004236_pt1 | contig 12142 bp, 8 predicted proteins | sample SS_ome_9_FD_132999 | JGI IMG/M metagenome (GOLD analysis project Ga0180430, IMG submission 132999) | Hypersaline lake sediment archaeal communities from the Salton Sea, California, USA - SS_1_S_2 metaG | ecosystem: Environmental > Aquatic > Non-marine Saline and Alkaline > Hypersaline > Sediment... | reverse complement strand
GTGTGCGTCCTTGGTCCAGCGAAATGAGATTCTTGAATCTGTCGAAGGCATGGCGGTAAAGGCCGATGAACTCCTTGCCATGAAAAAGGAAGAAGGCCGAGACTTGGTGGCCGGGAAGAAGGTCGTCTACATCTACCACGATGAGATCGACAGCCGGGGTGAGAAGGCATCCACCGAGGGAGACACCTTTGAGGCGGCTCGCAAGGCAATTGAGGAGGTCAGCGAACTGGTCCGCTTCGTCATCAACAGCCTCAATGGAAACTACGTCGTGGTGACCGCCGACCATGGCTTCCTCTTCCGAGAGACACCGCCCAGCGATCCGCACAAGAGCAAGCTGGAGGACAAACCAGCCGGGACGGTGGTCGCCAAGAAGCGCTACCTGCTGGGCCGCAACCTTCCCAATGTGGACGAAGCCTACCACGGCAACACCAAGACCAGCGCCAATGCCGAAGGCGGCATGGAGTTCTGGCTCCCGAAAGCGGCCAACCTGTTTCACTTCACCGGAGGCGCTCGCTATGTCCACGGTGGCACGATGCTGCAAGAGATCACCGTTCCGGTCGTGACCGTGCGGCATGTCAAAGGCAAAACCAAGGGCGAAACGGCGACCCGGACGGTTGGCGTACAGGTTCTTGGAGTCAATCATCGAATTACGACACCGAAGTACCGATTCCAACTGCTCCAGACCGAGCCGGTCAGCGACCGGGTGAAAGAGGTCACGCTCAAGGTCGCCATCTACGAAGGTAATGATCCGGTGACGAACATCGAGAAGGTCACCTTCGACAGCACTTCGGACAACATGGAAGAACGAACCAAACAGGTCGTCCTCGTCCTTGAGGATCGACAATACGACAAGAAGACCAAGTACCGCCTCATCTTGCGGGATGCCGACACCGACATTCAGCAGTCGAGTACGGACGTAGTAATCGACAGGGCCTTCACAGATGACTTCTGATCCCACCATCGATACGGGACTGGATGAATTGCTGAATCGGCAATTCGCTGGTCGGGTTGTTCGCAAAGACCTCACGAAACTCGTGAAGGAGGGAGCCAACGTCCCGGTCTACGTGCTGGAGTACCTGCTCGGTCAGCACTGCGCCTCGAATGACGAGGAGATGATTCAAGACGGCCTCACGACCGTCAAACGCATCCTCTCTGAGAACTACGTCCGTCCCGACGAAGCGGAGAAGGTGAAGTCCACGATCCGTGAACGTGGCAGCCTGAAGATCATCGACAAGGTGACGGTAACGCTCAACGAAAAGCGGGATGTGTACGAAGCCCTACTGTCCAACCTCGGCACCAAGGGCGTCGAAATTCCCACCGGCACGGTGAAGAAGTATGAGAAGCTGCTGGCCGGTGGCATCTGGTGCATCATCACGATGCAGTATTTCTTCGAGGAAGGACAGAAGGGATCACCGTTCCTGATCGAAGAACTCAAGCCGATCCAAATGCCCAACATGGACATGGATGAGTTGTTCAAAGGGCGTGGCTACTTCACCGAAGACCAATGGATCGACGTACTGCTGCGATCCTGCGGCTACGAGCCAACTCAGTTCGAGACACGAGTGAAGTGGCACTTGCTCTGCCGCATGATTCCCCTTGTGGAGAACAACTACAACGTCTGTGAGCTTGGTCCCCGAGGAACCGGCAAGAGTCACATCTACAAAGAGATCAGCCCGAACAGCATTTTGGTTTCTGGCGGACAAACCACGGTCGCCAATCTCTTCTACAACTTGGCTCGGCGACAGGTTGGTTTGGTTGGCCTCTGGGACTGTGTTGCCTTTGACGAAGTGGCTGGCATTTCCTTCAAGGACAAGGACGGTGTCCAGATCATGAAGGACTACATGGCTTCGGGGTCATTCGCCCGTGGCCGTGATTCCATCAACGCCTACGCCTCGATGGTATTCGTCGGAAACATCAATCAACCCGTCGATACGCTGGTGAAGACCAGCCACCTGCTGGCACCATTCCCCGAGACGATGATCGACTCGGCCTTCTTCGACCGCTTCCACGGCTACATCCCCGGCTGGGAAATCCCCAAGATGCGGCCCGAGTTCTTCACGAACCAGTACGGCCTGATCGTGGACTACTTCGCCGAGTGGGTGCGTGAAATGCGGAAGCGCAACTTCGGCGATGCGATCAACAAGTATTTCAAGCTGGGACGAGACCTGAATCAGCGAGACTCCATTGCCGTCAAGCACACGGTATCCGGGTTGCTCAAGCTGCTGTATCCCAACGAGAAATATGACAAAGAAGCTGTTCGTCGCTGTCTCGAATACGCATTGGAAGTTCGCCGCCGAATCAAAGAACAGTTGAAAAAGATCGGCGGCATGGAGTTCTACGACGTTCACTTCAGCTACATCGATCTGGAGACTTCCGAAGAGAAGTTCATCAGCGTGGCTGAGCAAGGCGGCGGCTCACTGATCCCAGATGGCCCCTTGAATCCCGGCGTGCTCCACACGGTGGCAACCGGAGGCAACGACTCGCACCTCGGCCTCTACCGCTTGGAAACCCAAGTCACATCGGGTAACGGCTCACTGAAGATGTCGGGCCTTGGTTCAAACATGAAAGCCAAAGAGGCGATCAAAGTTGGTTTCGACTACTTCAAAGCCAACGCCGGTGGAGTCAGTGCCTCCGTTAAAGTTGGCGACCACGATTACCACCTGCACGTTGTCGAGCTTCACAATACGGGTCCAACCAACGCCATGACGCTGACCACGTTCATCGCTTTGTGTTCCGCCGTCCTCGGCAAACCGCTTCAGAGCCAGTTGGTCGTATTGGGAAGCATGAGCCTCGGCGGCAACATCATTCCAGTCGAGAACCTCGCCGAATCACTCCAAGTCGCCCACGACGCCGGTGCCAAACGAGTCCTGCTCCCCATGGCCAGCGTGACCGACATCCCCACGATCCCCGGCGAACTGTTCGCCAAATTCCAGACAGGATTCTACTCAGACCCAAGAGATGCGGCGTTCAAGGCGCTGGGCGTGGAGTGATTCCGGCCTTCAGTTTGATAGTAGCCCAGTTTTGCCGTTGCTCCTTCCATGACAATTCTGCCGCAATTGGCCTCAGCATCTTCTCGTGGACAGGATCACGGCCATTGGTGACCCGAGGCAGGAACAGTAGCTGCTCTTGAATGTCCGGCGCGAGATTCAGCAGATTCATGATCTGTGTCATGCGAGGCTGTGTGACGTGGGCCAGCCGGGCGACTTCTGACCGGTCGGCGATGACCCCGTCGTTGATCAGCCCTTCGAACTTGATTGCCAATGCCATCAGCCGGGAAACACGCGGGAGACGCCCCTGTGGGCGTTCCACGCCGCGTTCTTTCCGGCGACGGCCTTGCCGGCCGCGGCGTATCTCAACCGTTCGCTTCACTTTGATCATGCTGCGTCTTCCAGTCGTTTGTCGGACAGCGCCTTGATCGCCGCCGGATGGAATTCAATCGAAATGCTGCTGTCCGCCGCGTCGAACTCGATCCGCTCGACGACCAGCGCCAATGACCGAGCCTGCTCCCGCGGGCTGAGCGTGTTCCAGACGCCGTCGAAGTCTTCGAACGCCGCGTCCACATCTTCCTGCGTTAATCGCTCCGCATCGGTCTGCTGGATCTGGTCCCGCAGTTCCGCGATTCGTCTTTCTTCTGCCGCGATCCGATCGTGCAGGTCGGCGATCGCAGCGGTCATCGCCGGAGTGTTCGTCCCGGATACGGCCAGCCGGCGGATCGCCGCGTGGTGTGCGGACACCTGCCGCGTCAGTTGTTCCCGTTCCTTCTTCAACGCGGCTGAAGTCGATGTCGCGGACTCAACGGCCTGATTCAGAACTTCCTCCCGCAGAACGGGGCTGGCGGCGAGTTCGCGGAATTGGTCGACCACGGCCTCCTCGATCCCAGCGGCCGGCAGCGAGCCCGTCGGACAACTCTTCCGGCCGTTCTTGATCGCGTGCGTGCAGGTGTAATAGCGGTATCGCTTCGAGCCTTTGCCGCTGAATGTGTGCGTCATTGAACGGTCACACGCCTTGCAGAACAGCAGGCCCTTCAGCAGAGCCCCGTGCCGGTTCCTGACTTCCACACCTCCCGTCCGGCTGTTGTGCTGCATCTGCTTCTGCACGCGGCGAAAGACGTCGCCGGCGACGATCGGCTCGTGGATGCCGTCGAACAGTTCCGACTTGTGCCTGATCTTCCCGATGTAGATCGGGTTGGTCAGCATCGCATGCAGGCTGCCTTTGTCGAATGGTCCATCGCCTTTCGGCTGTCCCTTCTTCGTGGTCCACGCCTTGTTCCGCCAGTCCCGCCGTTGAAGTTCTTCCACAACCGGCAGCAGCGATCCGAGTTTGAGATACAGATCGAAGATCTCGCGGATACGCACCGCCTCCGCTGGGTTAATGACCAGTTTCGGGCTCGGCCCGGTGCGGTCCACGTCGTAGCCCAGCACGGGAATCCCGCCGGCCCAGCGGCCCCGACGTCGCTGGGCGGCGATCTTGTCGCGAATACGCTCGCCGATGATCTCGCGTTCGAACTGGGCGAACGACAGCAGGATGTTGAGCGTCAGCCGGCCCATCGAGTGGGTCGTGTTGAATTGCTGGGTCACTGACACGAACGAGACGTTGTGCTTCTCGAACGTCTCCATGATCCGAGCAAAGTCCATGAGTGAGCGGCTGAGGCGATCGACCTTGTAGACCACGACGCAGTCGATGTGCCCCGCTTCGATGTCTGCCATCAGTTGCCGGATTCCCGGACGGTCCATGTTGCCGCCGGAGAACCCGCCGTCGTCGTACTGGTCCGGCAGGCACACCCAGCCTTCGTTCCTCTGACTGGCGACGAATGCCTCGCCCGCCTCCCGCTGGGCGTCGAGCGAATTGAATTCCTGCTCGAGCCCGTCTTCCGTGGACTTGCGGCAGTAGATGGCGCACCGGATCTTTGGCGAAGAATCGTTTGCTCGAATCATTTCTCCTCCGCCAGTTTGAAGAATCGGAATCCGTTGCAATGCGATCCGGTGATGGCCTTCGCGACGGCAGAAAGCGTCTTGTACCGCTCACCTTCGTATTCGAACCCATCGCGCTGGACGCGGACGTGCAACGTACGTCCCTTGTACTTCCGCGTGATCGCCGTCCCCGGAGCCGGCAGTCGCGGATCACGCGGGACCTCGACCTTCTTCGGAGTCCGTGTCTTCTTCGTTCCCCGCTCGCCTTGCGTTCGCGGTGGCGTCGTCCGTACTTCAGCGTCGACGGCAAGTTCTGCGGCCCGGCGGCGAGCCCGTTCGCTCAGGTCGCCTTCCGCCTCGGCCTGAATCCGCCAGGCGATCTTGCGAATCAGATACGCCTTGTGGCGCGAACGGGGTTCTTCCCCGAAGATCTCCGCGTGCCGTTCGCGAAGTTCGTCGGTTGTCATCTCCTGCAGCGCAGCGAGATCCTCTTCAACATTCATGGCACATCCCTCTCTGGCTCAAAGCCGTTAACCCTGGAAACGAGACACAGTGAGCCTCGTTTCGCGGAGAGCCTCAAGGCATGTACCGCCGGATTCCGCAGTTTTGTTCGGCTCGCCGGAATCGCTGCGGCGGGCCAGTTTCCGGTAGCGGCGGACCCCTTCCGCAAGAATGGCGGCGAGGTTGCGGACGCGTTGTTCGGGTGAGAGATCGTCGGTCCACGTCGAGGTGTCTGGCATAGCGGCATCGGCACTCAGAGAGACTCAAATGGCGACGGCCACATGCCATCGCGTCTCTCGATACCTATGCCATCGAAGCCTCTGGTGTCCGCAGTTCTGATAACCCGGCAGTCTGAGTTTTTCTAACCGTTCTTCGAAAACCGGAAACTGCCCGAGCGAAGCCAACCACCACTTAACCCGAACGTGTTGTCTCTGCCCGAAAGGAGAGACTTTGGGGCTGGAGCGGGGCAATCCGGCGCGGATTGGCGGACCGGAATTGTCTCTTTGGAGGCAAGGGGGCAGCCGGAGAGATGACGCCGAGTGTCGCAACATGTGGTGGAGACTCGGGATACTGCGACGTGTCTCTGGTGGATCGCAAAAGAAAACCCCACGGTCGCGAATTTCGCTTCCGTGGGGTTTAAGTGGCGGGGGCCGGATTTGAACCGACGACCTCGAGGTTATGAGCCTCGCGAGCTACCAGGCTGCTCCACCCCGCGACAGTGTATGAAGTCGACCGTGGTGGTCGTTGTCGCTTATTGCCGGGTGTTAAGTCCTGTGGGATCTGAACCCGCAGGAGGGTGAGGAAGTCTATCGACAAACGGATGCTTGTCGAGACACTTTTTCTGAGTTTTGTTGGTGCATTCCAAGTGAATCGAAAAGAATCCGACCCCATCGGAGTGATTCTGAATCGACAGCGGGCGTCTGCCGGATGTTCCCACCCGCCCTTGCGACTCAGCCCGATTACGATTCCAGTTCAATGGCTGCGTTGTAGTTGAAGCACATGCGGATCAGGTGAGCCACACTGTCTGCTCGCATCTTGTCGTTGATGCGGGCGCGATGAGCTTCTACGGTCTTCGTACTGACGCCCAGTTCACCGGCGATCTCTCGACTGGAAAGTCCGTCGACCACAAACCCAAGAACCTCACGTTCGCGAGATGTGAGTCGATTGAGACTGTCTTCCGTAGCGTCGAGTTCTGAATCCAGATCCAGATCGACACTGTAGTAGTAATGATAGGCGCGGCTGACTGCGTCGAGCAGTTCGTCGAGCTTCACCGGTTTACAGAGAAACTCGGAAGCTCCGTTCTTCATTGCCTTGACAGCCCTGGGAACATCCGCATGACCGGAGATCATGACAATCGGCAATGGGAATTCTTCGTCGACGAGCTTCTCCTGCAACTCAATTCCAGTCATGCCCGGCAGCCGTATATCGAGCACAAGGACACCTGGTACGACATCACGGAAATCGCGGTAGAATTCCATGGCTGTCATGTAGTCTCTTACGACCAGTTTTTCGTCTTCTAATGCTTCTTTCAGAGAAGCACGAATCGACTCATCATCTTCAACAAGGAAGACGGTAAATTCACGACGTTTGCTTGTTGTATCGAACTCTGTCTTCTCTGGAGCCTGACGTGGCTTCCGACGACGAGTGATGCGACCACGTGGGTTCAACATCCGGGATCCCCTGGGTATTTGGTCAATGTTGATGTCACCGGCGAGGAGACGCACTCACCGAGCTGCCTAAAGCAGACTGTAATCCGGCCCTGGGGTGTCGTGGGGAATCGAATCACTGGCGCTAATAGTATGCAGGATCGCGTATGTTACAAGGAAATCTGCTTCATGCCAGTAGGAGGTACGCATTACCTGCCCGGTAGTGTGCGAATTCCGACAGAAGACCTCGTCTCAACATTGGTGTATGTGGTTATACTCACCAATTTGGTCCGTATCGATCATCGTCCAGCTGGCTGCACGGCTCGCAGCTTTCGTCCCTGCAGAATCTGAAAGTGCTCTTCGCCGTCCTTTCTTGCGCTCTTCAGAGACTTCTCCAGACCGGTCAGGACCGACTTGAGGCAGGCCACTTTGCGGCCTGCTGGCACAATCATCAGCCCGGCAATGTTGATCGTAACTTTGGCTTCTTCGAGGGCCTCGGTCGCCTGTTCAACGATTCGACGGCCAACCTTCGCCAGCATGTTCATGCTCAGTTCCGGCAGCACGACAATGAGGCCCGACCGGCCGTTGCGTACGATCCGATCACCGGGCCGGACGCACTGTCGAATGATCGCAGCGGCTCCACGAAGATCATCTGTCGCCCATTTAGTCCCGGACGACTGCAGTTCGACTGTCAGCACTCCCAGCGTTCGCTGTTGCTCGGAGCTGAATTCGATTTCCTCGGGCAGGATGATCTCCAGCAGGCTTTCGGCGTAAGCAACCAGTGTCACTATCGAGCCATTTGCAGGTGACTGGATCAGATTCAACAGGTTCTGATGTTACATCTGTATCGCCATTGAGTCGTCGGAGTTGTTCGGCGACCGCGATGTCCAGCAGTGTTGCCTGAGCGTTTTCCAGGATCTGTTCGCGTGACACCATGTGCCCCACATCTGCCTTCAGGACACCCGCCATCGCTCGAGCGCGGCTGTCGATGTCAGCGAGAACTTCAACGACTTCATCCGGGCAGCAGTGATGTAGCTCAATCAGATCCTGTTCCACGGCTTCGCGGGATACTCCCGCCTGCCCTGTGACGGCTTCGATGTAGTCGTTGCAGGTGCTGACGGAAACAAGCGCTCTGGCCAACGTTGCTTCAGCTTCTGCGGGCGCCGTGCGTGCACTGTGATGCCGGACAACTGCGTCCGCAACATCCGGCCCCAGATTCCAGGTTCGGCAAAGTGCGGCGGACACATCCGCGTGTGAAAAACCAAACGCCTGTGCTTCGCGATCGCACAAAGACGCATCGGAATCACATCGAATCACGCGTTCCACGTATTCGTCACCGAACACGTTGAGCATGACCAGTCGTCCTGCGTCCTGAATCAACGCTCCCAGGAACCAGACAGCAGGGTCAATCCCTTTGTGACGCTCGCCCAGGACTTCCGCGGCAACAGCCTGGAACAGAGTTTCACGCCAGATCTGCTGAAAGTGAGGACGTAGCTCTTCAGAGGCGGCCTTCTTGTCCGCCAGGGAGAATCCAAGAACCAGCGTGCGAATCATCGTCGTTCCCAGCATCACAACGGAAGCTTCGATGGTCTGTTCAGTCTTGCGAATTCCGAACAACGGGGAGTTCGCAAACTTCACAATGCGGCCAGCAATCGCCGGGTCCATGCGAACCACCCGAATCAGTTCTTCCATGGATGGTTCGGGCTGCTGAGCGACACGCAGCACTTCAAGTGCGACCTCCGGCAGTGTCGGAACCTGATCGGATGTGATGATGGACTCAAGTGACGGGGCATGCTGCGACATGAATCGACCTCTTTGTTCGAATGATGGCGAGGTCTGATTCAGGCAGGGCGTCTTGCAAACTGTATTCAGGCACCTGCAGACAGACTTCGGCTAGATCGAAGTATCGAAGGCGGCCAGTGGAACTTGCTCACGTGGTGCTCCTGGGGCCACGCAAACGGCGAGAACACTCTGGAACGCAGGGCTTTCACCAGCCTCATCACTGACATAATCAATCCCACCGGTCCGACCTGTTCCGGCGGGGCTGCTTGCAGCTTTACAATTGTCACAATGGAAACTCTTCAAAAAGGCCACTCGAGCTGCGGCCAAGTGGCGTTTCGCACCATTGCTGCATCCGGTGGAACCCAGATGACTCCGGGCGTGAGTTCGCTACAATCAGCGCCAACGGTCTGTCGTTGAGGTTCTTTCTGTTGATCATTGCGAATTCCGGCCCGGCATCTATTGCGGTCAGTTTTACATTCTGAACTGCTGAGAACAGCGACTCACGACAGACTGGCCAGTAGTGACCGATCGCAGAACAGACTGTCAATCGTGTGTCTTCTCAGCTTCTACCCAATCCGATGGCGGCAGACTGCACTCATGTTGGCTCTCGTTCCGCGCGGTGCCTCCACTGATGGGCTGCTGCGTCATTCGAATCGCAGCAGCAGAGAATCGAGCAACTCGACGGTGGAACATTTCTTTGCCATGCTGAAGAAACGTGTGTATGCAGCGCATGTACGCGTTCACTCGCGCGACCCTAAAGTCGAGCGTGCTCGATTGGGCGACCCATGAAGTTCATTCACACGAGAGAGTAAATCATGACGTCCGCAGAACAGACTCTGCTCGCTCTTGCAGGGATATTCGTACTCGGCGTCGGTGGCCAGTGGATCGGTTCCCTGATACGAGTTCCATCGATTCTGGTGCTGTTGGGGACAGGCGTCCTCGTGGGACCGATTCTCGGATGGATCCGTCCGGATGAACTGTTCGGCGAGATGTTGCTACCCCTCGTTTCCCTGTGTGTGGCCATGATTCTGTTCGAAGGAAGTCTGAGTCTGCGATTCCGCGACCTCCGTCAGATCGGTCCGCCAGTGTTTCTGCTACTCTCTGTTGGCGTCCTCGTTACGTGGGCAATTTGCGCCACGTCCGCTGTTCTGATCCTGAGGTTTGAACTGCCGGTGGCGTTGCTGCTTGGCGCCATTCTCACCGTGACCGGTCCCACCGTTGTTGGACCGCTGCTCAGTGTGATTCGACCGACTGGTGCGGTTGGACCCATTGCCCGCTGGGAGGGAATCGTCGTCGATCCGATTGGAGCGGTGCTGGCTGTGCTGGTGTTTCAGACGTTTCAGTACGTCGATGACGCAGCCTATACTCATGCCGTTTGGATTGGTGCCTCGGGTTTTCTGAAGACGATCTTCCTCGGCACTTCGATGGGAGCTGCGGCGGCTTTGCTGATTAGGTTTTTGCTGCAGCGGCATCTTGTCAGCGACCACCTGCAAGGCGCGTTCGCGCTGATGATGGTCGCTGGGGTGTTTGCCGCCTCCAACCTGATCGCACACGAATCGGGACTTGTGACAGTGACGGTCATGGGGCTTTTCCTCGCCAACCAGCAATCTGTTTCCATTCGCCGCATCGTGGAGTTCAAGGAAAACCTGAGTGTGCTCCTGATTGCCATTCTTTTCATCATGCTTGCCGCTCGGCTGGACCTGTCGCACTTTCAACAACTGGGTTGGCGTGGCCTTTTGTTTGCAGGGATCGTTATTCTGGTTGCTCGTCCGTTGAGTGTCCTGGTGGCCACAGTGGGCACGAAGCTGACGATGCCCGAACGGCTGTTTCTTGCATGGCTGGCGCCTCGCGGAATTGTCGCCGCAGCCGTTGCATCTGTATTTGCTCTGGAGCTGGGCGACGGCGATGACTTCGTCGCAGCTACCTTTCTGGTTATTGTGGCAACGGTGATTACCTACAGTGCAACTTCCGGATTGGTGGCTCGACGGCTGGGATTGAGTGAACCCAATCCCCAGGGGCTCCTGATTGCAGGTGCTCACAGATTTGGTCGTGACATCGCGGCCAGACTTCAGGAACAGGGAATCAGTGTCTGTCTGGTCGACCGTAATCCGCAGAATATTCGCAGCGCCCGGATGGCCGGGCTCACAACTTACTACGCCGATATTCTGTCAGAATCGATCCATGAAGATCTGGACCTTGGCGGTATTGGTCGATTCCTCAGTCTGCTGCCCAATGATGAAGTGAACAGTCTGGCGGTCGAACACTGTGGAGAGCTGTTTGGTCGCGACCATGTTTATCGGCTGCCCGTTTCGAAGGAAGGATCCATGCGGGTCTCCATGGCGTCATCGGTGAAGTGGGGACGTGAACTCTTCGCACCAACAGCCACGTTCGACGACATCCAACGGAAACTCGAAGAAGGTGCCGTGGTCAAGGCAACGACGTTGTCCCAGGAGTTCACCTGGACCGGATTCTGCGAGCAGTATGGGACGGACTCTGTCCCGTTGTTTCTGCTGCAGAACAAACAGGTTCGAATCATCACGGCATCTGCGACGGTCAACCCTGCGTCCGGCGAGACCGTCATCGCTCTCGTGCGCGGTCCTGTCGACGCAGATGGCGCGGCATAGCTTCGATCAGTCTTTTTCTGGTGGCTGTCTGGCCGACGTCGAAGAAGACATATCGACTCGACCCCAACTCGCAAATTTCGTTTCATAAATACAATGGACAGTTTGAGTGTTCGTTCGGGTCGGGAGCTCGTAGAACACGCTGAGTCGGGCGCATTGCGTCGTCACGTTGTGAATAATCCGGGCTGTTGAAATGACGCTCGTGAACGAAGGGACTATCCTGCTATCCGCACGTCCGGTCGCCGCTGATTTCTGCCAGCGTCTGGATCCACGCGGGAGCATGATGCGGACGTGTTGCCGGCATTCGGTCTGGGGAATACCTGCCGGTGTGGACGGTGTCCCCTATCGTGATAAATTACCGTGGGGCGGTGAAAGCATCTTATCGGCCGAGCGAATGAGGCCGAATTTTCTCGATACTCGGCGGTTCTGTCGCTATCAGACGGCTGAAGAACCTGCTGATAAAAATCGGCTGTTCATGGCCGGTTGGCCGGCAACAGCCTGCGAGCCGCCGATGACGAGGCGTCTTTCTCACTGGATATCCCAGCATCCTTCTTTGACACGAATCTTTCTATTGCCCGCATCACTGCTGCTGATCAACGGAGGAACTGTGTTTGTAACGGTCAGAGAGGCCGATCAAAGGTCAGCGGCTGCGGATCATTGCCTGGACCCCCGGATGATTCAC
>Ga0180430_10004233_pt1 | contig 12147 bp, 6 predicted proteins | sample SS_ome_9_FD_132999 | JGI IMG/M metagenome (GOLD analysis project Ga0180430, IMG submission 132999) | Hypersaline lake sediment archaeal communities from the Salton Sea, California, USA - SS_1_S_2 metaG | ecosystem: Environmental > Aquatic > Non-marine Saline and Alkaline > Hypersaline > Sediment... | reverse complement strand
TTATGACGATTGTTTACATTTTGAATATCATTATGATGTTTTGCCCAGTAGCGTATTTTCACGTTTTTTAGTACGTGTCCATACGCTCATTTCACAAAGAACTTATTGGCTAACAGGTGTGATGCTCATTCATGATAATAATAGAGCTTTGATTAAAGCTGATTTAGAAGATAAAAAAATATTGATTTACGTCAATGGTACATCACAAACGAGACGAGTTTTATTAGGCATTATTCGTAAAGAGTTTAAAGTAATCCATGATAGTTTTGCTAAATTAATTATTAAAGAACTGATTCCCTACAAAACAACGTATATCACTTATCACAGATTGCTAAAATTGGAACAAAAAGGCATTGAAACTGATTATTTAGATGAAATTGATGAAACTATTGACGTACAAAAATTATTAAATGGACTTAGTGAACCTAAAAAAAGACAAGCAGAACTTATAGAAAAACAAATGCAAAATGAAAAAAGAAGTGTTTATATTAATGGCAATGTTAAAGAGGTCAATGTTAATCTCGGTGACGAAGCAACACAAACAATAAATAAAACATCTCAGAAAGATTAAGCAACCCCCATCCAAAAATCATTTCAAACCCTACAAAATCCCACCCAAAACGACAAAAACCAATTTGCTAAAATCAATACTTATCAAACGCCAATATTGGATGTAAACTATACATAAGGCGTTCACAAGTAGAGGAAAATAACGATGCAAAAAGCACACTATGCAATTTTAGGCTTGTTAATCAATTTAATTCTTATCACTCCAATTTATGCGACCGACGATGAAGACGATTTTATTGACGAAGAAGCTGTAGAAAAAACCGTGAAATGGGAAAATGGCGACCAATATAAAGGTGAATATATCGACAGTGAACGAACAGGACAAGGCATTTACATTTGGGCAAATGGCAATCGTTATGAAGGCGAATTTGTTGACGGCAAAATGGATGGCTATGGTATTTATACTTGGGCAAATGGTGACCGTTATGAAGGGGATTATGCTGAAGGCAAACGTGATGGCGAAGGTACGTACACTTGGGCAAATGGTGATATTTATAAAGGTGAATTTTTAGAAGGCAAACGTGGTCAAGGTCAATTAACCAAAGTTGAACGCCCTCAAGCTTCCCCAAAAACAGAACAAGTTGCTACAACTGAACAAATAAATGATGAAAAAAATAATAAAAATAACACAATGTTGGCAGGGAAATTGACTGTTAAATGGGATAATGGCGATAGTTATAACGGTGACTATCAAAATAACCAACGCACAGGTATTGGCAAATATAGTTGGGATAATGGCGATGCCTATGAAGGTGAATTCGTCAATGGGCAATTACAAGGTAAAGGTATTTATACTTGGAAAAATGGCGACAAATATACAGGTTATTATGAAAAAGGACAAAGACATGGTCAAGGTATTTATGAATGGCATAGTGGCGATCATTATGAAGGTGAATTTTTCAATGGTAAACTGCATGGTAGTGGCTTATTAATTTGGTCTGATGGTGAGCAATATCAAGGCGAATTTGTTGAAGGAAAACGGACTGGATACGGAGTTTATATTGCGTTAAGTGGTGATCAATATAAAGGCTATTTCCAAGATGGTAAACGTGAAGGCAAAGGTGTATTAATTTCCTCAACAGGAGATGAGCAGACTTTAATTTATAAAGATGGGCAATTAGCGAAAGAATAAGTATTTTAGGCGTGCAAGATTTAGTTTGCCAAATGCAAGATAAATATTGCACTCCTGTATATAAAAAAGGAAGGACGATGCCAGAATTATCTGTTGTTATTATTGGTAGAAATGAAGGAGAACGACTCGCACGTTGCATTCAATCCGTACAAAATATGCATAATGCGCCAGAATTAGAAATTATTTATGTCGATTCTGATTCTACCGATGGCAGCCCAGCATTAGCCAAAAAATTAGGCGTGCATCACGTTTTAACCGTTAAACCAGAACGTCCTTCTGCCGCATTAGGTCGGAATGCAGGTTGGCAAGTGGCAACTGCGCCTTTTGTTTTATTTTTAGATGGCGATACGTCTGTCGATCCCAATTTCGTCAATGTTGCCCTTGAACGCTTAAAAAATATGTCAAAAGTGGCTATCGTATGGGGAAATTTACAAGAATTACATCCAGAAGCTTCTATTTATCAACGTATTTTAAATTTAGACTGGATTTATCCAACAGGTTTTGTCGAATTTTGTGGTGGTAATGCCATGATGCGGCGTGATGTTTTACAACAAGTGGATGGCTATAATGCTAATTTAATTGCAGGTGAAGAGCCTGAAATGTGTCACCGTATTCGCAGCTTGGATTATTTAATTTTACACATTGATAGCCCGATGGGATTGCATGATTTAGGCATGACAAAATGGTCACAATATTGGAAACGCGCCACACGTACAGGTTTTGCTTATGCTGAAATTTCACAACGTTTTAAAAACACGACTTTTCCACTTTGGCGCAAAGATGCCATTAAAAATTTAATTCATGCAACGGTGTTGAGTGGTTTATTTATACTAGGTTTCATTGCTTCACTGTGGTATATGTGTCTATTACCTATTTTCTTTAGCATTTTAATTTTTCTTTTACTCAGTCTACGCTCTGCTTGGAAATCACGTTGGAAAAGTAAAAATTATGGGACGCTTTTTTTATACGGTTTACACAGTCAATTTCAACAAATTCCTATTGCGTTGGGGCAACTTAATTACTATTACAAACGTTGGTATGGTAAAAAACAAGCATTAATTGAATATAAGTAGCGGTTGACCTGCATGTTAATCCTAATATCTTATTTGTCAGAATCAGAATTCACAGGATTTTAGAATTCTTAGAATTGAATTTGATCTATGTCAACATTTACTATTTAATACAAATGCTTGTAGAATATCATTCTGTTAATTCTTTAATTTTGAAAATCCTGATTCAGACAAAAAGTGGTGATCATAAAGTAAAGGATTATAAAATTTTATTTGATGTTATTGAAGACACGATTGAAATAGATTGAGTTCTTCACAAAAAAGATAGTTATAAATTATTAAAGCAGTAAATCTTGCACTCTTAGGCACTTTCATCAATAATTATTATTGAATTCTCTTTCCCGCAAAATATGCAAACTAGGAAAAAAGTATGTCCGCGACGCATTCCGCTCATTCCCGCTTTTTTTGGCGATCTGCTGCCATGTTTGGGGTCTTAGACAGTGATTATCTCTTTCAAGAAGTAAATTCGGCGTGGGAGAATTTGCTTGGTTTATCAACAGGTCAATTATTAGCAAAAAATTTCCTAGATTTTATTCATTCAGAAGATCGTCCCGCCATTGCCTATTATTTTGAACAATTACAATCTGGCATGGCAACAGTGACTTTTTCTGTTCGTTTTCGTCATTTCAATGGTAATTATCATACTGTTTTATGGACGATAAATAATGCAGCTTCTGTCGAATATGCATACTACGTTGTTGGTATGGATATAACAGGACGTGAGCAGCCCATGGTTGCTGATGAAATGATTAGCGTATTGCAAGAAGGAGTCATATTACAATATGCAAACGGGACTATTGGTGCAAGTAATCCTAGTGCAGAACGTATTTTAGGGTTAAAAGCAGAAAATATGATGGGGTGGACATTGGTTGATCCTGATTGGCAATTAATTCGAGAAGATGGCGAAATTTTTCCTACTGAAACCCATCCTGCCATTTGTACATTACGCACAGGACAACCCTTTTCTGATGTGGTGATGGGGATTGTCAAACCTGATGAAGAAGATCAAGTAACTTGGATTCGCGTTAATGCCCATCCTTTATGGCGTGATGACGTGACAACACCTTATGCTGTCGTCATTTCATTTTCTGATATTACCGCTTATAAAGAAAAAGAAGAGAATTTACGTCAAACTCAAACGAATATAGAACCTTCTCCTGCTGACATAGAAGAAAAATCAAATAAAGAATACGATTTTTGGGACTGGAATTTATCAGATAACAGCATTCAATTTTCAGCACGTTGGAAAAGTATGTTGGGTTATGGAAAAGAAGAATTGCCTAACCACATTGATACTTGGCAACAACGTATTCATCCTGCTGATTATAAAAAAGTCATGGCAGATATTCATAATCATTTAGATGGCATGACAGACAGTTGTGAAAATACGCATCGTTTACAACATCGAGATGGGAGTTATCGCTGGATTAGTTGTCGCGCTGTTGCAGTACGTGACAGAATGGGTAATCCGCAACATATGGTAGGTGTCCACATTGATGTCACCAGTTCACATCAAAAAGAAGAAAATTTACAAGATAATGAGAAAAAATACCGCCAAATTTTAGAAGCAGAAAGTGATGCTATTCTTTTAATTGAAGCGGATACCACTAAAATTATTGATACCAATAAATCAGCCAGTCAACTTTATGGCTATGGACGTGAACAATTATTAGGAATGCAATGTATAGATTTGTCAGCGCAACCTGATAAATTGACAACAGAATTAGCTAAAAATACTAAAGTTACTCTACAACACTACTTTCGTAGAAGAGATGAAACCGCTTTCACTGCGGAAACAACCTTATCACCCTTTGTTTTAAAAGGTAAACAAGTTGCTGTTGTCGGTATACGAGATTTATCACAACAACAACAATTAGAAACCGCATTGTGGGAAAGTGAAGCCAAATATCGCCAATTATTTGAAGCGGCTTCCAATCCTACTGTCGTTTTTGATGCGAATACCCAACGATTTTTTGATGTCAATCATGCTGCTATTAATTTATATGGGTTTAGCAAAGAAGAATTTTTGCAAATGACAACGGAAGATGTCTCAGCAGAACCTATTAAAAAACGCGGGGCATTTACTAGCAGTAGTCGCAAAGTACAAGTCATTCCATTACGTTGGCATAGACATAAAGATGGTAGTGTTTTTCCTGTTGAAATTTCTTCAGGTAATACGTACTTGTTTAAAGGTCGTTCACTGATTTGCGCCACTATTCGTGATATTACTGAACGTAAAGCCGCAGAAGAAGCCATTCGCAAAGAACGTGATTTTGTTAATACATTAGTACAAGCCTCTCCAGCATTTTTCGTTGCCATTAATCCAAATATGACCGTGCGCATGATGAATAAAGCCATGTTAAACGCATTGGGTTATGAATTAGAAGAAATCATTAATGAAGATTTTCTTTCCAATTTTATCACTGCTGAAGAACAACCCGTCGTATCTAGTGAATTTGAAACCTTGCGCCGCACTATGCAACCTTCACTAATGGAAACGCATATTCTAACTCATTCTGGTAAATTATTATTATTAGAATGGCATAGTCGTGCAATCATTAAAGCTGATGGTGAATTAGATTATATTTTTGGCGTTGGTATTGATGTCACAGAACGTAAAAAAGCACAAGGTCATTTGCGTCTGTTTAAATCTATTATTGAATCCTCTGAAGAAGCTATTTATATCTGTAGTCCAGAAGGACAATTTGTTTACGTTAATCCTGCCCATGAAAAATTATTTGGCTATTTTGCCAGAGAAATTAAACAAAAATATTATCAAGATTTTTATACGCCTGATGCTTTAGAAACATTAAAACGAGACATCTTGCCTGCTTTGGAAAATGGGGGCAGTTGGGAAGGTGAATTGGCAATGTTGGATAATCAGGGCAATGTTTTTCCTGTTTGGGAGCGTGTCGGCGCGATTCGTGATACCGAACAAAATATTTTATTTAGCTTTGCTTTATTACATGACATTAGTGAACGTCAACGTATGTGGGAAACATTACGTCGTCAGTGGGAAGAACATCAAATGATTTTCAACACCATTCCTGCTATGTTGTGGTATCGCAATGCAGATAATCACTTAATTCGTAGTAATACCTTAGCCAATGAAACATTTGGTGATACAGATAATATTAAACGTTACATCAGTTGTGAAGAGGTGTTAGAAACAGAACAAGCGCAACATGACATCATCGTCAGTTATCAAGATCAATGGGGTGAAGAATTTTGGTTACATATTGATAAAATCCCTTGTTTCGATAATAAACATCAACTTGTTGGAGCTTTAGTGTGTGCATTAGATATTACTGACTATAAACGCACCCAATTATCATTAGAAGCCAGTGAAGAGCGTATGTATTTAGTCGTTGAAAATATGCCTGTGATGCTTAATGCATTGGATGAAGAAGGCAATATTTTAATGTGGAATCGTGCCAGTGAAGATATTACAGGTTATAGCGCAGAAGAAATTATTCATAATGACAAGGCAATGGAAACCTTATATCCTGATCCAGAAGAACGTCGTCACATGATGACCAAATGGTACACCTTTAGCGAAAGTGAAAATTATTGGGAAGCGCGTATTACCTGTAAAGATGGGCATTTGAAAACAATTGCATGGCGTAGTGTTGCCAATCAATATCAAGTACCAGGCTGGCATGCTTGGCATATTGGACAAGATATTACGCAACGTAAACAAATTGAACATACTTTCCAAGAAGGTGAAGCATTACTTGCCTCTGTTTTTGATACCGTGAAATTAGGTATGTGTTTGACGGATGATCGGGGACGATTTTTACAAGTCAATCGTACTTATGCCATTATGTATGGTTATCGCAAAGAAGAATTAATTGGTCAACCTTTCACCTTAATTTTACCAACCGAAACACACAGTGATGCTGTACGAGAATATTACAGCTTATTAATGACGCATGATGAACCTGTTTTTGCAGCACGACGTGAAGAAAAACATAAAAATGGACAAACTTTTGAAGTCAATATTTTAGCCAGTCGTGTGATTTTAGAAGACAGAAGACGGTTATTATTATCGGTTGTTTCAAAAGTTAAATAGGAATTGACTAAAAATTAATTTATTGTCTGAATCAGGATTCACTGAATTAAAGAATTTCCAGAATGAGTTTTGCGTAGTTATCAAAATATTCAGTTAAATGGATAAATTGAGAAATGTCATGATTTCATTCTGTTAATTCTCAAATTCTGTAAATTCTGATTCTGACAAATACATTGTACATTTCCCTCAATTTAATTAGAATTTCTCCTTAAATCCTCATTTATACGCAATAATCAAAAAATCCATGATACAAGAACAATACAATCCGCAAATCATTGAACCGCAAATACAACAACGTTGGGAACAAGAAAACGCTTTCAAAGCTACTGAAAATCCAGATAAAGAAAAATTTTATTGTCTTTCCATGTTTCCTTATCCCAGTGGTCGTTTACACATGGGACACGTTCGCAACTACACTATTGGTGATGTGATTGCCCGTTATCACAGAATGCAAGGTAAAAATGTGCTACAACCCATGGGCTGGGATGCCTTTGGTTTACCTGCTGAAAATGCCGCGATGCAAAATAAAGTTGCACCTGCCAAATGGACACGCGAAAATATTGACTACATGCGCGGACAATTAAAACGATTAGGTTTAGGTTACGATTGGGAAAGAGAATTAGCAACGTGTGATCCTGATTATTATCGTTGGGAACAATGGTTATTTACGCGCTTATTTGAAAAAGGCTTAGTTTATAAGAAAAATGCCGTTGTCAATTGGGACCCTGTTGACCAAACCGTATTAGCCAATGAACAAGTGATTGATGGACGCGGTTGGCGTTCAGGGGCATTAGTAGAACGGCGTGAAATTCCACAATGGTTTATTAAAATCACGGATTATGCCGAAGAATTGTTAACAGGTTTAGATAAATTAGCAGGTTGGCCAGAAGCCGTTAAATCCATGCAACGTAATTGGATTGGGCAATCTGAAGGGGTTGAAATCAAATTTGCGTTACATGAAGAAGATTTAAGTATTATCACAGCAAATGGCACTGAATTTAATATCAAAATAGAAGATGAATTCTTAACGGTTTTCACAACTCGTCCTGATACTTTAATAGGCGCGACTTATGTTGCGATTGCGCCAGAACATCCTTTTGCAGAACGTGCTGCTGTTCATAATTCCGAATTAGCGACCTTTTTAGAAGAATGTAGCCACATGGAAACGGCTGAAGCAGCTGTAGAAACCATGGAAAAGAAAGGCATGGATACGGGTTTGCGTGCCATTCATCCTATTACTGGAGAAAGTTTACCGATTTGGGTCGCTAATTTTGTGTTAATGGGTTATGGTTCTGGTGCGGTGATGTCAGTACCTGCACATGATCAACGTGATTTTGAATTTGCCCAAAAATATCAATTACCAATTAAACAAGTCATTACGACTATTGATGATAATGAAACGGTTGATATAACTAATGCAGCATATGTTGAAAAAGGGATTTTGATTAATTCTAACCAATTTAACGGTTTAAATTTCCAACAAGCCTTTGATGCGATTGCCGAACATTTAGAAAAAAATAATCAAGGTCAACGTAAAACTAATTATCGTTTGAGAGATTGGGGCGTGTCGCGTCAACGTTATTGGGGTTGTCCTATTCCAATGATTGAATGTCCTGATTGTGGGACAGTGCCTGTGCCTGAAAAAGATTTACCTGTGGTTTTACCTGAAGATGTGATTATTGAAGGGACGGGTTCACCGATTAAAAAAGACCCTGATTTTTATAATACGACTTGCCCAAAATGTGGCAAACCTGCTAAACGTGAAACTGATACTTTTGACACTTTTGTAGAATCATCTTGGTATTACGCGCGTTATGCCAGTCCAAAATCTGATAATGCTATGTTAGATGATAATGTGAATTATTGGGCACCGGTTGATCAATATATTGGTGGGATTGAACATGCGATTTTGCACTTATTATATGCGCGTTTTTTCCATCGTTTAATGCGTGATGAAGGCTTAATCAAAGGGGATGAACCGTTTACGCGTTTATTAACCCAAGGTATGGTCTTAAAAGATGGCGCGAAAATGTCTAAATCTAAAGGCAATACCGTTGATCCGCAAGCGTTGATTGAAGAATATGGCTCAGATACCGTGCGTTTATTCATGATGTTTGCCTCACCACCAGAACAATCATTGGAATGGTCGGATGCAGGTGTGGATGGCAGTTTCAAATTTTTAAAACGTTTATGGCGACAAGTTTACGAACATTTACAACAAGATGTGCCAGCGTTAGATACCGCTAATTTAGATAAGGCAGAAAAAGATTTACGCCGTCAAGTGCATGAAACGATTGCTAAAGTCAGTGATGATATTGGACGACGTTATACCTTTAATACCGCTATTGCAGCTGTGATGGAATTATTGAATGCGATTAATAAAGCTGATGATACGCCACAAATGCGTGCCGTTATTCAAGAAGGTTTAGAAGCGATTGTTTTAATGTTATCACCTATCGCACCGCATATCACGCAAACTTTATGGGAAGCATTAGGAAAAACAGGCTTAGTTTTAAATGCCACATGGATGGCGGTTGATAAAAGTGCATTGGCAAAAGATGAAGTACAAATGGTAATCCAAGTCAATGGTAAATTACGGGCTAAAATTGATGTTGCCGTTGATGCCAGTAAAGACGCTATTCAAGAACTTGCTTTATCAATAGAAAATGTGCAGAAATTCACAGAAGGCAAAACGATTCGTAAAGTCATTGTTGTCCCCAAAAAATTAGTTAATATTGTTGTAGGTTAATATAAAATTTTTTAGGTTGGGTTAGTATCATGCAACCCAACATTTTCGTACATCCTTGCTAGGAATCATTAATTTCATGAAAGAAATAGATAAACTTTGGAGTGGACGTTTTACTGCGCCTACTGACGAATTTGTTGAAGCTTTTACAGCCTCTATCAGTTTTGATCAACGCTTATATCAATATGACATCATGGGGTCAATTGCTCATGCAAAAATGTTAGCGCATGTTGGAGTATTAACTGAAGCAGAATGTCAGCAAATCGTAACAGGTTTGCAAGCCGTTCAAACAGATATTGAACAAGGTCATTTAACGTGGTCAGTGTCATTAGAAGATGTACACATGAATATTGAAACCGCATTGACTAAAAAAATTGGTGATGTCGGTAAAAAATTGCACACAGGACGTTCTCGTAATGATCAAGTGGCAACCGATATTCGTTTGTATTTACGTCATGAAATAGATGAAATTATTGAAGCACTCAATCGTTTTATTCAAGCATTAGTCACCATTGCCCAACAAGAAGCAGCGACTATTTTACCTGGTTTCACGCATTTACAAAGTGCGCAACCCATTACATTTGGACATCATTTACTAGCATGGTGTGAAATGTTATTGCGAGATAAAGCACGTTTGCAAGATTGTCGTAAACGCACGAATACCATGCCATTAGGTGCTGCTGCTTTGGCAGGAACGAGTTATCCCATCGATCGTCGTTACACTGCGACATTATTAGAATTTGACAATATTGCTGAAAATTCTTTAGATGCTGTGAGTGACAGAGATTTTGCGATTGAATTTGCCTCAACGGCTTCTTTATTAATGATGCATTTATCACGTTTTTCGGAAGAATTAATTTTATGGTCATCAGCACAGTTTGATTTTATTGAACTCAGCGATGCTTTTTGTACAGGTTCATCTATCATGCCGCAAAAGAAAAATCCTGATGTACCTGAATTAGTACGCGGTAAAACAGGGCGTGTTTATGGACATTTAACTGCATTATTGACATTGATGAAATCACAACCTTTAGCCTATAACAAAGATAATCAAGAAGATAAAGAACCTATTTTTGATATTGTGGATACGTTGAAAGGTAGTTTAAAAGTGTACGCTGAAATGATGCCAACCATGCAAGTAAAACGTGAAAACATGGAAAAAGCGGCATTACAAGGTTTTACAACGGCGACAGATTTAGCAGATTATTTAGTGCGTAAAAATATTCCATTTAGAGATGCGCATGAAATTGTGGGTAAAATTGTGCGTCATTGCGTTGAACACCAATGTCCTTTGGAAAATTTATCATTAGCCACATTACAAACTTATTCATCATTGATTGAACAAGATATTTATGATGTTTTAACGTTACAAGGTTCAGTTGCTGCCCGTAATCATTTAGGTGGCACAGCACCTGAACAAGTCAAACAAGCAGCAGAACGTATGTTAATGAGAATTAATAATTAAACTTTTTAGCTAAATAGTGGGTTAACTTTTAAATAAGCATAACCCAATATTTAGTGATTAAACTACAATAATACCCGCTCAATACCACCATGATTAATTTCATCTAAAAAGCGTGTTTGCCAATCTTCGCCAAATTTAGCTTTAATTAATTCCACCACAATATAATCCGTTTCAACCTCAATATCTTCTCGATAACGCGACAAACCTTGTACACAAGCAGGACACGTTGTTAATAATTTCACCTTCGTTTTTTCATCAGTACGTAATTGTTGCACCCCTTTTTCTAATTCCGCTTGTTTACGAAAACGCACTTGAGTTGAAATATCAGGTCTGGAAACGGCAAAAGTACCTGCTTCACCACAACAACGTTCTGATAATAATACATTTTGTCCCATTAATTGACTGGCAACTTTAACGGGTTGATATGTTTTCATCGGTGAATGACAAGGATCGTGATATAAATAACGTTGCTCTGTAGTTTCTGGTAAAGTTTGTCCTTTTTCCATTAAAAATTCATGAATATCTAGCAAACGACAATCTGGGAAAATTTGTTGAAATTCATATTTTAATAACTGATCCATACACGTTCCGCAAGACACAACCACCGTTTTAATATCCATGTAATTCAAAGTGTTAGCGATACGATGGAATAAAACCCGATTTGCCGTTGAAATACTTTTCGCTTTAGCGGTATCACCTGCTGCATTTTGTGGATAACCGCAACATAAATAACTCGGTGGCAAAATTGTTTCTACGCCTGTTTCATACAACATCGCCAACGTTGCCAAACCGACTTGACTAAATAAACGTTCTGAACCACAACCAGGGAAATAAAACACTGCTTCACTATTGGCATCGATTTTTTTAGCATCCCGAATAATCGGCACTATGCTTTCATCTTCCAAATGTAATAATTTGCGTAAGGTATGATTTGGCACGCTATCTGGCATGGGTTTTTTAACAAAATTAATCACTTGCATTTGTACAGGCATTTTACCTGTGGTCGCATTTGGGACTTTTTGTTGCGTCGTTAAACCTGCACGTTTCGCCAATTGATAACCTAAACGTTGCGCTGCATAACCCCCTTGAATA
>Ga0180430_10004231_pt1 | contig 12152 bp, 8 predicted proteins | sample SS_ome_9_FD_132999 | JGI IMG/M metagenome (GOLD analysis project Ga0180430, IMG submission 132999) | Hypersaline lake sediment archaeal communities from the Salton Sea, California, USA - SS_1_S_2 metaG | ecosystem: Environmental > Aquatic > Non-marine Saline and Alkaline > Hypersaline > Sediment... | reverse complement strand
GGTACAACCGTGTTGAAGTTTTCGATCACGAACTTCCGGTAGTTGCTGTCGTTTTCGCCCGGGCCGGTAATCCATGAGGATGTGGCGACAGCGGTTCCAAAGTTAAACGCGTGGCGTTTCAGGCGGATGCGCACGCGCGTGTTGGCGATGGGTCGCCTGTCGACCGTGAGCGTCAGGCGAGCCGGACCCCTGCGGAAATGATCTATGTACGTGTCGGCCGCAGCGAGAGCGTTGGCGCTGGGATTCCCGTTCAGCACAGCGGCGCCCGCGATTGTAAGGTCGCGTACCTCGATCGCCAGCGGCCCGCTATTGACGTTTTCCACACGAACGCAGTACGTGCCTGCCGGCAGCGTCCAAATCCGGGTGTGCGAACTGTAGTTGTCTCCCGCGGCGTTTACCGGCCAACTCGCCGCGAAATCGGCGACGCGGAGTCCCAGCATGGGCGCCGGCGCCTCGGGGCTGGCTTTCGAGGCGCGGATGGTGAATGAGACCTCGCCCTCAGCCGCAAGTCTGATATAGGCGCCGACAAACCCATGTTCGCTGAGGCGCCATGCGTTGTTATCACACGGAGTCCCCGTCGACCGGTAAGCCAACAAGTTACCATCAAGCGTCGTTTGGCGTTCTACCGGCCAGATGCACGAAGCGCACAGTAATGCAGCGCCGAGGAGCAGGATAAAACTTCGCATAACTAACCGTCGCAGACTTTTTTACATGGTTTGTTCGTTATCGTTCCGTGATCCTGTGAGCAACTATCTCGTGTCAACAGTTTGATTGTAGTCGTCATTTATGATTCTTCCGTAACTAAAGCAGCACGCCCTGTTTCCAGAGCGCATATGAGTGCAGACCAGTAATTGGGGTTCTCGAAGGTCCGGGCGGTCGACTCCACAGGCAGAAAGCGACGCATCTCCTGGGTGAACTGACGACAGTGGCGTTCGTCGTCGTCGAGTTCATCGATGCGTTGTTGTAGATTGCCGCCGAAGGCGGACATCGTTATGCCCCGGTCGTTCAACTTCAGTCCAACCAGTGTACTCGACAGTTCCACTCCCCGCTGCTGCAGGTACATGATGTCCCAGAGGTCGCGGTATTGCACCCGATTGGGCCTCATCGCCAGGGCGACCCATTTATCGACCAGAATTTCCTCACGACTTTCGGCTTGCACGATCAGCCCGTCGGAACCCATATCCACGCCGTAGTGATTTCTCAGTAGCGACGGATGCTGCTGACGGCTTGGAAGGGCGCAGATGTCGATATGGATTCTCTGTGTCGGAAGTTGTTTTTGCGAGGGTTGGGTTTCCAATCGAAGTTTCCACGTGCTGACGTTTCCGGATTCCAGTTGAGGCTCGCTGACCAAAACGGGCAAACCGTATTTCTCCATCAGCGTCGATTCCAGAGTATTCTTCAAACCTGTGAGTTGATCCGGATGGAAATCGCTGCCTCCGGTAAAATCCAGATCCTCGCTGAGGCGTTGCGATCCATAGCACATCCGCAGGCATGTCCCGCCGATGAACGTCAGTCCTGTCAGCAGACCGGCCCGACTCATTTCGCGAAGAATGTCATGGTGCAGCAATTCTTTCTCCACCGCCGAGCGGACAGTCCCCAGAGCGGCTTGGGACAGCAGCGCCTGATTCACCAACTCATCGAACAAACTCATTTGCGATCTCCCAATTCACCAGCCCCGTGTCCCGGTGGGTGTCTCGAATATCCTGGAGGGCCTGAACCACCGACGCTCGCCAAAGCCCGTAGCTCGAATCGTAAGTCAACAGTCCGGTTAGTCCGGAGGGCGTCTTCTGCGTGTGGACGATTTCCACCACACCGTAGTCGCCGCAGGAAATCACATTGGACCTCCCCGACGACATCACCGTGATTCTGCCCATAGGAATCTGTGAAATAACCCCGGCTTCACTGAGAACCGTCTCCAGGCTCAAATAGTTGAAACAATTCGCCCGCAGCAGCACAACGACCCGACCGAGCAATGCACTGCCTCGAAGTTCACAGTCGTCCAGCATGTAGATTCCGCGGCAGAGGCGAATCAGGTCGCCTCGCTTGACGAGTCTTGAAACCAAGGGCCTGAAAGCCGCTTCCGAATGCTTCGGTAGAAGACAGCGAAGATCCGTCATCGCAAAAAGCCGATCCGTCCGCCCTGTCAGACGACGAAGCTCTCTCATGAATTCGCGTTTAGGTTGCATAGTATAATACTATACAGATCATCGTCTAAAATGCAACCTATTGTACAGTATAAAGTGGGACTGAGAATAGGGGACGCTAAGAATACTTTTTCGACACTCAAGGGGAAAAAGGGTCGGGAAGACTTTATCCTGTGATTTCTCAACTACTTAGCAACTATAGAATAAAAATCAGGGGACCGGATTAAGCGAAAGGTTAACAAGACACAGTTTACGACCCGCCGGTGGCAGGCAACAGTAGCGTACTAGCGTCTTCGGCGTCTCAACAGACCCAAACCTCCCAAAATCAGCAGGCTCAGCGTTGCCGGTTCGGGGATGTCGAGTTGCAGACCGTTAAGTCCACCGTACTCGCTGTCCCTGTTTCGCCAGGTAAACGAGATATCTCCGGAAGAATCTGCGTTGGGGGTCAGCTTGATCCAGTTCTCCCCCTCGTTAAGCGGGCTTCGTTTGGGACCTGTTGTATTTCCGACGGCGCCCCCGTTGGCTGCATCGAGCGTCACGAGAATTGATTGACCCGTCTGGTCACCCAAGCCATAGACGTAAAGATCGTACGTCGCATTTGGCGTCAGACCACCAAGGGTGATGGTGGACGAACCGTTCTTCACCCAGAGGTAATCCCTCATTAGAGCGTCACCCGCCGGTCCACTACCGCCGGCGGAATTGCTGTAATCATTGCCGGCGGGCTTGGTCAACGTAACGCTTGTGGGCGCGTCGTGCGAATCTACCAGCGGCGCCTCGTTCAACGCACTTAACGCAAAACTGTTCCACTTGGTCCCCGTATCCGGCGCCGCCGCTGTCCCGCTGTATGCGCCTCCGTTACCGAAATCCATGTTGATCGGCGCCCCTTCGGCCGATCCGGACAAACCTGCAACTAACGGTAACGCGGCGAAAACAGCGAACGCAATACACCTGCGGATATTGGTGTTCATGATCGGCCCTCATATCAGATATAACGAGGCCTTCCCAGGCTCTGAAATGACCTCGCAACCTCACGTTCTACCGACAACAAACGACAAACGTATTTATACTACATCTGTCCGGCTTTGTCCAGCAAAAACCGGCCGCCCCGAACGGTCGTGAGGGACCTTATTATCTGGCGAAAATAATGTCCCTCACAGAGCAGGAGAGCAGTTGAGCAGGCGAACAGGTGAAACGGCAGGGGCAAAAGCTAAAAAACCAGCACGATCACCAAACACACAGCTCTCTTGCGGTCTCCTGCTCACCTGCTCACCTTTCGTGCCATTTCACGGCTTTCTTAATAGAGCAGTAGTATCCCGTATAAATGTCGAGCGAAAAAGAACGTAGCGATGCCAGGAAAAAATGTCGCCCCCGAACGGTCATGGGGCTTTCTTTGGGGTGTGGAGGTTCAATGTTCCACCAGGATGATATCGGTGAGATCCAGGTCCGTCGTGAACGTGACCGCGTGGGGATACTGCCGCAGCGAGCCGGCGGTTGCGGGTTTGGCGAGGGTAAACTTCAACTGACCCGACGTGACCGATTTGACCGTCTTCGGCGGGCGGGGGCCCGTAAGCTGCAGCGTCACCTTGAGATTCTCGATCCGCTGGTAGGTGAAGTTCGCCAGGACCAGTGCTGTCCCCGCTTTGGCGTCGTAGAGCCCGGCCTCGACTATCGGGTGGGACAGTTCGACGAGCCTGGGCGCCTTGGCGCGCTCGGCCTGGCGGTTGATAAACTCGCGCTGCACGGCGGGCCAGTTCTCTTTAAGTTCGGCGGGCACGAATTTCGCATCCTTGGCGTACGAGATCGCCGGGCACGTTGCGGTGTAGATCGCCTGGCCCCGCCCGAAGCGGTTCCGCACGACGGCCGGCGAGCCGTCGGTGAACTCGCCCTCGATCTTTACCGTTGGCGCCGGTTCGATCGGCGTCTTGATCCCGATTGCGCCGAAGGACGCCTTGGGCTTGATCTGCACCTTGTCGATAAACTTCATACCGTTCAGCGCGCCGCGTATGTGATACCTCCCGGGCTGGACGACTACCTTGCCTTTCGGGCGAATACCGAAAACCTTTTCGAGTCCGACAACCGGTTCGTCGAACTCGTTTCGGCTGCCCGCGGCGCACGAACCGTATATCTGCCCGCCGCCGGCGACCCACTGGACTATCTTCGAGACAGCCCGCCCGCCGATGCACGGGTCGGTCACGTAGAGCACCTTGTATTCCCCAAGCCGCCCGGCCGCCACGTCCTCCTCGGTGACCATATCCACAAGGAACTGCCCGTGGGTCAGCGACAAATACGTCAGGCGCCGTTCGAGCATGTGTACGTATCCAAACGGCTGCCACAGGTCCGACGAGATGCTGTAGAGCAGCGCGACCTTCGTGCGCCTCTGCGCCCCCGGCGCGATGATATGCTCGGCGGCCGCAAGTTGGCGCGTGACGTTGGCCACGCCGTCGTAGGCGCCCCGCAGGTCCGACCAGTAGTTCTCCGTGCTGGTGGCCGTCGGACCGTAGGTCCAGTAGAAAAAATGCCTGGCGCCCTGGCAGAGCGCAGAAGCGGTCTTGAGGCGGAGGTTCGTCTCGTCGCTCGGCGTGATCCACGCGATTGTGGGGATCAGATCGTGTCGGCCTCGACTTCCGCTCCGGAAGATCGCCGCCTGGAAGCCCATGAGTTGGAAACCCTCCCAGGTCGTGTTCGGCCCGTACATGTACTGCAGGCCCATCCAGTCTTCGATTCCGATCAGATCGACCGCGCCGCTGCGGGCGATGTCGAACCAGTCAGCCGCCAGCGGCGACCCGCCCCACGTGGGATTCGGCGTCATACCCATGCCCAGACCCGAACCGGAAAAGTACGGATGATCCGCCACCAGCGTGGAGGTCAGCAGCCCCTTGCCGAAATACTTATGCACCGTCTGGCTATTCCATTGCAGCCGCTGGGTAATCGCGCGCTGCCGGAATCGGGAAGTGTAGTAGAACACGCGGCGCGCGGCGCGGTCGTTTGTCTTGCGGGCGGCTGTGAGGGCCTTTGGAGTCTCGATTGGAACGACGTCGCTTAGCTTGCCTGCGCCCAGATCGCGCGCCCGGATATTCTCAATCTCCAGCCATTTGTGGAAGTGCTCCAACGCCTGCGCGTCGGTCCCGATGGGCGGGCGGCATACGATCTCGTCGGAGAATCCGAACGGGACTCCCGGCGCGAATTTCTTCTTGTTCCGCTCGGCCTGGGCCTTTATGGATTCGTCGATCTTCTTGCGCGTGGCGCCCGGTCCGAACATGACGCGGTGGGTGTGGGCGGGCTTTCGCAAGGCAAACTTCTCGCTAACCTCCGGTCGCTGGTTGCCCACGACGTTGAAGCCCAGCAGCCAGAGGACCTCGGCCTCCTTGAGATTCAGTTCGGGTCTCTGGGGCGACCAGAAGCTGGTCTGGATGATGAGTTTTTTGGGCGAGATGCGTTTTCCCCCGGTGGCCTTTTTCGCCCATGTCAGGCGCCGGGCGGTCATTTGCGAGGCCGTCTCGTAACTCGCCGCATCCGTCTTGGGGTCAGGTGAGATCAGGAAGCTCGTCAGCGATCCGGTGTACGATTCTCTCATCCGCTTGACTACCGCGTCGGACGACGGCCTGGTCGCTATCTCTATCACGACGCTCCGTTTGTCGGACGGCATGTTAGTGATGAAGTCGGCTGTGACGTTTGGGAATTCCGCCACGCCGCCGGCGCGGTTCAACCGCCCGTGGAACCGCTTGCCCGCGTATTCCGCGAAGTCCATCCATTCGGTGAACTCACCGGTCGAGACGCGGGCGGACTTGTTCTTGTCCGCCCCGACCGGCCAGACAGCCTTGGGCAGATACCACGGGCTCTTGTGGATGTATCCGCCGAGGCGAACGAACCAGGAAGTTCCGGCGGGAGCTGCGAGTTTGAAGCGGACAAATACACCATCCGCGGCCCGGGCGGGATTTACCGTCATCAACACAAAAGAGACGAGAATGGCCAACAACAAGCAGCGAAACCGTCGTTCGGCGATCCGCCAGAGGCGGAAAAACGGCGAGAGCTCGGCGCGGTCCAAAACGCACATACCGTTTCCCGGGATATTGTCGTTGTCCATGCCTTCACCGTTCCCTGGACATCTGCGTCTCTGTGTGCAATTGGTGATTAGTCTACTTCTTTTTGCCAGCGCGATCTACATCAAGGCGCTACTCATGCCTCAAAGACTCTATGGGGTCCATATGGGCGGCGCGATACGCCGGGTACAATCCGAACGTGATGCCGACCGCGGCGCTGATTCCAAAAGCCATGATCAGCGATTGTCCGGTGATAACAGTGGGCATGTCTCCAAAATGAGTGACCATTATGGGCACTATCAGGCCGAGCGCTATGCCCAGCAAACCTCCGGTGAGGGTCAGCAGGAGCGTCTCGGAGAGGAACTGGACGATAATATCGCGCCGTCGCGCGCCCAACGCTCGGCGAATCCCGATCTCCCGCGTCCGCTCGCTGACTGTCGCCAGCATGATGTTCATGATCCCGATTCCCCCCACCAGCAGGGAGATCGCCGCAATCGAACCGAGGACTATGTTGAATATTCGCTTGGTCCTTGCCGCTTGGCGGAGCAGCTCCAGAGGGACGATAATCTGGTAGTCCTTCTTCTTGTGGAAGCGGCGCAGGAGAGCGTCCAGGGCGTCGCGGATAAGCAGAACTGACTCGGTGGAGTCGACCTTGACGGTGACCTCCTCGAGTTCAACACGCTCCCTGCTGCTCTCGAAGCACGTCTTGAACGTCGAGAGCGGAACGTAAATGTTTCCCACCGCCGCTTTGCTGGAACCGCCCGCCGGTTTGATGCGCGCGGCGTCCCAACCGGTGGCGCCCGCGGCGCCCGAGGCGGTGACAAGCCCGACAACCGTAAAGTACTCGCCCTTGAGCTTGATATTCGTGTCCAGCGGAGAGTCGACGGCAAAGAGCAGATCGACGACCTGCCGGTCGACGACGGCCGCCTTCTGCTGGCGCTTCTCGTCCATAGGCGCAAGGAACCGGCCTCGGATCAGGTGCGTTGGATGAACCTCACCGTACCAGGGCGCCGTACCGATCACCTGGACAGTGACCGCGCGGTTGCGATAGGCCGCCTGAAGCGTTATCAAACGCTTGGGGACAACCGCCTCCACGTGCGGAAGAGTGTCGTTGATACGCTTGACGTCGATATAGTTGAGACCGTAGGCGGAGTACCTGTTGGTGTTGGTATTGGTCTGAGTCTTTACGTTTTCGACGGGTCTTATGCTCTTGATAATGATGTTCTGGGATCCGAGACGGGCGATCTGTTCCTGTGCGTCCTGTCCGGCCCCCTCACCGATGGCGAGCATCGCCACCACCGAACAGACTCCGAAGACTATACCCAACGCCGTCAGCGTCGATCGCAACCGATGCATCCAGAGGCTCTTGGCCCCGAGCTTAACCGTTCTTTTCAGTCTGAGAAGAAACATTCGTCAAAGCAATCAGCAGTAAGTGGTCAGTTTGCGTGGACTTCGATTCGCTCGATCCGTCCGTCGAGTACATGGAAGACCCGTTCGGCGCGATGGCTGACGTCGTCGTCGTGCGTGACGATCACCAGCGTTTTGCCCCTGCGGTGGAGGTCGTCGAGCAGATCGAGGATCTCCTTACCGCTTTTCGAGTCCAGATTGCCCGTCGGTTCGTCACCCAGGATAATCAGCGGGTCATTGGCCAGCGCGCGGGCGATGGCTACACGCTGTTGCTGCCCGCCGCTGAGTTCCGTCGTGCGGTGGCCCAGCCGATCGCCCAGGCCGACCATTTCCGCCAGTTCGCGGGCGCGGGCTTCACTGGCCGATTCAGAATAATTCTGGTAGATCATGGGCACTTCGATGTTCTCGATGATATTCAACTGATGGATCAGATTATACGACTGGAAGATAAAGCCGATTCTCGCTCCGCGGATGGTTGATAGCTCGTCGTCGTCCACCAGAGAGACGTCCTGTCCGCCAAGAAAATACCGACCGGATGTCGGCCGGTCGAGGCATCCAAGTAGATTCAGCAGCGTGCTCTTGCCCGATCCGCTGGGGCCCATGATGGCGATGTACTCGCCCTGTTGGATAGCGACGCTCACGTCGCGCAGGACCGTCAACTCCGACGGGCCCATCTGGTAGGTCTTGCAGAGATTCTCGGTTCGCACTATCGCCGGCGCCTCGACTTGAGCGACCGAGGCATGCGCACCGTCGGTCAGACCGGAAGATTTGGCGAACTCGGGAGTGGTCATAATGCGTTTGCGGGCTTGGCGGCGGGGTTTTTCGAATCCTTACTCTTGGCCAGAGGTTTGGATTTGGACGGCTCGGACGATTTGTCCCGGGGGCGGTCTTTGCCTTCCGGGCCTGACTTGTCCTCCTGGTCTTCTTTGTCGTCGATCGCCTCGTCGAATCGCGGTGGGATCAGAGATACCACTTCGCCCTCGGACAACCCCGACGTGATCTCCACAAAACTGTTATTGTACTGACCGGTCTCGACAACTCGCTCCTCCAGACCCGCGGGGGTCACAAGGTAGCACGTCTTGGAGCCGTTGGTGCTTGCAACGGCCTGCAGCGGAACGCACAGGACGTCTTCCAGCTCGTCGATGACAATCTCGATTTTGGCTGACATACCCGGTCTCAAGACGTGGTCTCGTCCCTCGATCGACACGTGTGTCGTGTAGACCTTCAAGCCCGTGTTCGCCCAGCGACTCTGGGCGTCCGGAAGGGGCGAAACGGTCTCCACGATGCCCGAGAACACGCTGTCGGGGAACGGGTCTGCCGTAACGCGAACGGGCAGGCCCGGGTGAACTTTTTCGATCCACGATTCGTGGACGCGCACCACGCCGGCGACCTCGCTGGAATTCGGGATGGTGATCATCTTTTGGCCTTTGTGGACGATATCGCCGATTTCGATCGGGTCGCGCTCCCGGGCCTCGTAGTTCATGCTCGTACTGTAGATTACCAGGCCCGGAGTCGTTGCGCGTATGGTGCATGCGGCCAGTTGGGCCTCGAGTTTCTCGCGCCGTTCCTTCTGAAGCGCGTAGGTGGCCTTGGCGCTGTCGAGTTTGGCCTGGGCCTGGGCCAGTTTCGATCGGACGCTTGCCCGTGTCCGATCGAGTGCGCGTTTGGCCTCCTGGTAATCGCTGAAAAGCTTCTCTATCTCCTTGGCCAGATCGTACCGCATGAACAGCGCCAGCGCCGTCTCGGCCTGCTGGAGGTCTATCTCGGATCGCTGTCGGGCCAGTTCGTCACTCTCAAGCTCCGAGGCGGCGACGTACTCCTTGTCATACAGGCGTTTCGTACCGCGCAAGCGGTTGTCGTCCTTCTTGAGCATGCCCTTGGCGAGTTTGATATTGGACTCGAACACTCTCTTGGCCTGCAAAGCCGCCCCGCCCCACTTGGGGCTGTCGGGTTTTTTGACCAGTTCCTTGACGAACTCGCTGAGTATTTTATCGACCTTGTCCGGGGAGTCCTCGGTGCGTTTGATCAGATCGTTGGCCAGCTCCTTCGAGAGGTACTTCTCGAGATCCATCCGGGCGAATTTCACCGCCAACAGGGCCGCCTGCACGTCGGATTCGTTCTGGTTCTTTTGAATCGCCAGGGTCTCTGTCGCTCCGGTGAAGTCGGCCTCGGCGGAGGCGAACGTGATCTTCTGCGCCGTGTAGTACTCCTGCAGTTCGGAGGTGTCGAGTTGGACCAGGACGCGACTTTTGGCTACGTCCTCGGGCGAGATGTACGTCCCCTCGCGGACTATTTCCACAATGGATGGTCTGCCCTCGACTTCGCAGATGTAATCGGTATATGACCGGGCCTGGATCTCGCCGGCCTGGATGACGCTGATCGGCAGGTTGCGCCGCTGGACGACGTAGACCGCCCGCATCTCGGTGCTGTCGTCCCTGGAGGACGCCAAGCCCCAGTTCCATATAGAACCGGCCAGCAATCCGCCGGCAAGGACAATGCCCGCGACTATAAGGAACCGCTTACTCAGGAATATACTGCTCTTCCTTGCCATAATGCTTTTTAAACCCGCTTGCGGACGATCAGTCCTTCTTGCGTTATTTATCCGCCGGTCGGGTTTCCGGCGCCAACACTTTCACTTCGCCAGCCGCCTTCCGCGGGGCCTTGTCGCCGGACGTTTGCCACATACCGTCGGGGCGAACACTCAGCATGCCTATGTCGCGATAGAACCGCAACAACGCCAGAGTAAACTCCACCAGGGCGTCGGTCTTGGCGTTCTGGGCCTGAAGCAAGTCCTCCTGGGCGTCAAGGTAGTTTCGCGTGGTGGCCCGCCCTTCCTGGAGGAGAATCAACTGCATGTCCACTCGTTTTGCCGCCAGTTTCAAACTGGTCTGCTGGATTTCGTAACTCTTGTGGGCCTTGAGCAGTTCGCGGTGGGCCTGGCGAACGCCCAGGCGAACCTCGTCAACGTGCTCGTCATACTTCCTCTTGCTGTCGACCAGCGTGATGATCGACTGGCGGTAGAGGTTCCGTTCGCTCTTGCGATCGAGCGGAAGGTCCGCCTCGAGCCCCACACCGTACACGCCTTTGCGCCACTTAATACGGGTGAAGTCCCTGGGATCCGTCGAGGGGATTTCGGCCCGGGCGGTCAGGTTCAGTTCCGCCCGCAGGGCGTCGGCGGTGACGGCGACCTTGCGGTGGGCGTCGTCCACCGCGTCGCGCGTGTTTGCCAGGTCCAGGCGCAGTTTCAGTCCGGCGGTGACGGCCGATGCCAGTGCGATCTTCGGTTTGGTGACGCCCCGGGTCTCGAGCGCCTTGAGTTCGTCTCCGTCGAGTGTAATGTCGGCGTCGGCGGGCAGGGCGAGGCGAACCTTGAACTGGTCGAGGACCGCCTTGTACGCCTCCCGGGAACTGTTATAGCGGTCCTGAGACTGCAGGACCGACTGGCGGACCTCGCCGGCCTGGAAGCGAGGGACGCGACCGGTGTCGGCCATCATCTCGACACGACGCTGGTTGGCCAGCAGGTTCTCGTAGTTCAACCGGTCGTTCTCCACCCGGTCGAGGGCCTGCAGAACGCCGAAGTAGTCGGTGACAATCGAGACGACGAACGTCTTGCGAAAGCGGTTAAACGATCGGATCTGGTAGAATGTGTCGCGCTCGGCCTGGGTGAGGTCTTCCTGGACCACCTTGCGCCCGAATCCGCGCAGAAGGGGCTGGGTCACGCTGGCGCCCAGGACGGTCGTCAGAGAACTGCGCGAATCGCCGGTGAGGAATTCCAGCCAGTTCATCGCGATGTTCAGACCGATCTGCGCCCCGTCGGCCAGCGCCTGGTTAACGCCCGCCGTCCCCGCCGCGCCCACCGACTCGCCATCATCCTCGGCGTCGCGATCGTAGTCGCCCCCAAACGTCGCCAACCACCGCCTGGCGAACCGGTGGCGCTCCAATGTCAGTTCAAGGGCCCGGGAATAGAGCAGTTCCTTCTGGCGCTTCAAGGCGCGATTTCGCCTGGTGGCGATGCCCACCGCGCGGGCGAGGCTGACCCGACCGGTGACGGGAGGCGCCTTGGACGCATCGGGGTCCTCCAGAGTGCAGTCGACCTTCTCGCCGAGTTTGGGATCCCACTTCTCGGCGATGATTCCGTAAGCCTCGGCGTCAGCCTGCTGGGCGTACTGCCCGGGAGTGAAGCACCCTTCCAGCATCGCGGAGGCAAAGCACAGAGCGACCAGCCAACCGGCTGCCTGCCGGGAAAACCCCGCCCTGCCTGCACCTCGTAGTCTCATCGCGCCAATTCCATCCAATCTGGTTTGCTGCACCCGCCCGACTGCTTTGTCAACGGTAAGACCGCCTGTGCCAACGGGCTCGCAATCGCTATCGGAAAGACCTTGCAAGATACGAAAATCACCCTCAAATGTCAAATTCTCCGTGAAGAACGAACCATTTGGGGTGTGAGAATATTTTCTGGCGAAAATATTCTCACACCCAGAGCAGGAGAAAGTAGTGAGTAGAAAACAGAGCAAAACAACCCACACCTCCCGAGGACATGGCGTTCCGTGGCGGCAAAATT
>Ga0180430_10004229_pt1 | contig 12157 bp, 4 predicted proteins | sample SS_ome_9_FD_132999 | JGI IMG/M metagenome (GOLD analysis project Ga0180430, IMG submission 132999) | Hypersaline lake sediment archaeal communities from the Salton Sea, California, USA - SS_1_S_2 metaG | ecosystem: Environmental > Aquatic > Non-marine Saline and Alkaline > Hypersaline > Sediment... | reverse complement strand
GCCCGGAATTTACGTAGAAACCTGGGAAGCTGGAGTCGTCCACGAGTTGCGCGGGGATTGAGGCTCCCGGTCCGCGATCGAGTCCGGTGAACGAATAGAGACCTTGTTCGGCGATCGGATCTATCCAGCCGGACCCGTCAAGATCGATGCTGGCGGTGACGGCGGTTTCCAGTATCTCGTCAGTCTCCGGATCGAGAAGCTCCACGGTCCAGCCGTCGCGCCCCGGCTCGCCGGGGTCGCGAACGCCGTTGGTGTTGAGGTCGTCGAATCTCTGCCCGTGGATTCCCGGGATCCTCTGGCTGCTGAAATCAACTCCTCCGCGAATTTCGTCGGGGGCCAGGGTTATCGTATGGGCCGGCGGAACCGGCAGTGTCCGCAGCCATCCGTGCTGGGGGATCTCGCGGATTACATGATCGCCGGCGGGCAGATCTTCGAAGAAATAGGAACCGTCGGGTGAGGTTATCTGCGAATCAACCACGAGGCCGGTGTCGGCGTCAACAAGTTCGATAGTCCATCCGCCCATGCCGTCTTCGCCGGCGTCCCGGTCTCCATCGCCGTTGGTGTCCTCGAACTTGATCCCGGAAATCGAGGCCGTATCGATGTCGCCGACAGTTACCGTCAGCAGTTTTTCGGCGTAAAGCCAACCTTGCTTCACCGAACGAACGCGGATGTTGTAGGTGTTCTGTGCTTCGAAATTGAACGCTTCGGTCGTTTTGAGCACGTTGTCTTCAATGGTGAAGGAGCTATTGTCATCGTCGCCGTTGCCGCTGACCAGCGTGTAGACGTATGTGGTGGCGGCGTACGGGTCGGTGCTGTCCAGCGTTCCTACAACCGCCCCGGCCGGCAGGTTTTCGTCAACTTCCGAGCCCGACAGGACGACGTCCAGCGTCAGGCCGATATTATGCGAGACGACGAGCACGGTGAAGGAGTCTTCGATCCAGACGCCCGAGCCGTTCTGGTCTGTGGCCCGAACGGTGATGTCGGCCGAACCGGTCTGGCCGGCGACGTACGACAGGGTGAGGGTTTCGCCGACAAGATCCGTCGTAACCAGACCCGGATTCGAATTGCTCCTGAACGAAAACTCCAGCGTGTCGGCGGGCAGGTCGACGTCGTCGAACACATTTGCCAGGTGAATGGCCGTTGTGGGGAGATCCTCGTTGACGATGAAGCCGCCGATCGGATTGGCGACGATCGGGCCGTCATTGATCGGATTGACTGTCACCGTGAAGGTGTCCTCGACCCAGACACCGACGGGATCCGTCGCCCGTACGGTGATGTCCGCCGACCCGTCCTGATCGGCTATGTACGACAGCGTGAGGTCCGTGCCGACCATTGTCGTCGCCGCAAGCCCTCCATTGGTATTGCCCGACACCGACAGCGTCAGAGTCTCGTCGAGATCCGGATCGTGGAATATGTCCGACAGATCGAGCACCGTATTGGGATCGTCTTCGTCCACGGTGACGTCGGCGATTTCATTGATCCGGACCGGCGGGGTGGTGAAACTCGAAGCTACTCCGGGAGACGGAGCGTTGGGCAGCCAACTGACCGGATCGTTGCCGTACAGATCCACGTGGATGCGGTGCAGCGAGTCGCCGGAGCCGTTAGGGCCGGTCGGCCAGGGCGCCGCGACATCGTACGAGACCTCGTCTTCGATCAGATGCGGGACGTAATCCGGCTCCTCCAGCGGCGGAGAATCCGGGCGCTGCAGCGTTATGCGCTGACCGTCATTGTCCAGATGACCCTCGTACCCGCCGGTCATCGGAATCGAGGCGTCTATTCCGTAATGGGCTCTGAACGCCGCCGCGCGGGAGTTGTTCTCGGACTTGTTCGGATCAAACGAGAGAACCAGCAGAGCTTGGTCGGGGGCGATAGTGGTCCCCTCGTCAAACTCCATATCCGCGTCTCCGCGGATGCGCCAGTCGGCGAAGTACTGGGCGCCGCCGTGGGGGTTGTCCTCCCAGGCCGCCAGGTCTATCGACTCGATCGTCCGGTTGTACAGTTCGATGAACTCCAGGTCGCCCGGGTCGACGCCGCCGGGACCGTCGGGGTCGGGCGGGTTGTACATGACTTCGCTGATTATGACCCCGCTGCCGCGAGGGCCGCTGTTGGGGGACCAGAGAGTCACCGATTGCATCGGATACAAGCCGCCGACAGAGTCGGGCCAACGCCCGAACGATTCGCCGTTGGCCGCACCGCCGAATGAGACGTGATCCGCGAAGTGCGTGAGGTTAGTCGCCGGATCGGCGACCATGAGCCATACGTCGTCGCCGTGGGCGCCGTCCAGGGCGAAATCGAGCGGGCCGAGACCGCCGAAATCGTATTCGTCAAAGACAAGATATTCGCCCGAATCAATCGTCGTGCCCGGCGGAATCCGATACTTCTTGTAGTCGCCGTTGTCCGGATTCGACGACCAGCCCCACGTGTCGCTGAGATACCATCCGCCTATTGCAATCGTCGGATCAGTAGTGTTGTACAGTTCGATCGAGTCGACGCTCGGGAGATCGGTGTGGCTGAGAATCTCGTTGATAACCACGCCGATCGGCTCTGCAGCGGCCGCTCCCGGCGTACCGCCGTAAGCAACGCTCGACATCCAGTTGTCGGAGTCTCCGTAGTCGCCGGCGGTGTCAATAACCTCCAGGGAGGCGCCTTTGCCGTCGGCCCGTCCGGGCCAGGCGTCCGAATCGTTGAAGCGGAAGTTTCGAATATCGGCGTCCAGGATATCCGTGACCCGGAGCCGCTCGCCGCTGTTGGCCAGGTGCGGAGCCCGGTCGTCGAGGCCGTATTGCCCGAGGATTGTGATCCCCGAGCCGTATCGGGCGGTGAAGGCCGACTGGTTGGCGACCACCACGCCTCGCTGACCGGCGGTCAGGGTCGCACCGCCGTCAAACTCGAACTCGAACCCGTCAACGAACTCCACGCCGCCTAATGCGATAGTTGAGGCGCCTGTGTTCATTACTTCGACGAATTCGAAATCCTCGCTGGTGAAACTCCAATTGACCGCCAACTCCGCTGACGTCGGGTCGTAAGGATTGTAGTTTATCTCCGTGATCGCCAGGTTGTCCGCGTCGGCGGGGGTGTCTACGACGGCGACCAGTTCGGTGGGTGCTCCCCATTGAACGCGTGAGAAGCAGTACTGCGCCGGTGTGGCCGCAGGATCGTAGACGCGGGCGATGATCTTTGTGTTGTCTGTTATGGTGATCGGGCCGGTGTAGAGTTGCCCGCCGATTCCGCCGGCTGCCGTTCGCGGATCGGTCCCGTCGGTTGTGTAGTAGATGCTGCCCGCGCCGGATGCGGATAATGTGACAGTCGTGCCCGGGGTGACCTGACCGCTGCTTATGGAGAACTGCGGCAAGGGACGGAACTGGCTGTCCATCCAGTTGACCCTGGCGGTCACCCAGTTTTTCAGTTCGTTGCGACGGGAGGGCCAGTTGCCGTCGCGATTCGTTGCGGTGTAGTCGATTTCATCGGCCTGGGTGTCGATTATGCTCTGCAGGTTCGCGTGGCTGAAGACCGTCTCGCGCAGTTCGAACCAACGGTCGATCCAGGCCTGGCAGAATACCGGATCGTTGAACATCCTGGGCCACCAATTGCCCCATTGGAAGTCCTGCCACCATCCTATCGGGTTGTCCGATCGTCCTTCGAAGCCCAGGGCGCGGTCGAAGTCCCATATGGGACCGAAGGAGAATCTCTCGCCGCGGGGTTTGTACAAATACGTGCTGAGGCGGAATTCGTCGGGGTTCTTCGTGAATTCATTCAGTATGTGATGATCTATCGAAGCGGCGACGTCGATGTAGTCCGAGTAATGCAGGCCGGTGGAGGGATTGACGAAGCCCGGTCCGTTCAGCGCCGCGTAATACTCGTTCAGGTAGTTCTTAATCCACTGTTCCTGGGCGTCGTACTCGGGCGTTTCAATGATCTCCTCTTTCGGGTAGACCCATTTCAGACCGGTGGCGCCCGCGCTGAAACCTCCGTCGCCCGGGTCGGCCCGGTCGATCTTGAACATGTACCCGCCCGAGATGTCCGGCTCGGTGTTGTCGCTCGGGTCGAGCCGTTCTACGTCGACTCGATCGTCGCCGCGTTTGATCTTCTCCATGAAGACGAACACGCCCTTGTAGTCCGCCATGGACACGTCGCCGCCGCCGGTGTTCAGAAAATACGCCACATGCTGCGTTCGAACGGCGTACGGACCGACCTGGTTGGACAACTCATAGATAAACGAGTTGTTCATCTTCGAAGTGTCAAAGCTGGAACTGTACAGGATCCAGTCGGACTCGCTGGGCATCCCCAGAGGCGAGATGTTGGAGTCGTCATTGATCTGCTCGCCCCAGGCCTCGACGCTGTACGACTGCCCCGACGTGCTCGATCCTCGCGTCTTGAGCCCCGCGCGGGTTTCGAGTTCGTGCCCGTCCGCCAGGGAGGTCCACCCGCCCGCGTCGGGTTCGAAGATAGATGCATGGCTGGCTTGTTTGGTGTTGGACGGTACGCCGCCGGCGCCGAAGTTGTCGATTATGACAATGGGGATGTCCGTATTGAAGTTCTGGATGTCCCAGGCCAGTCCGATGTAGCTTTCGGTGTTGACCGGCCCGGGCGCCCTGCCCGGTTCGTACGCCCTGGCGCGAATCTGCGTGGTGTTGCTCACCGTCAGGGGCGAGGCGTATTCGGCGGACTCATCGGTGGGAACCGTGCCGTCGAGCGTGTAGTGGATCGTGGTGTCGGACGACTCGGTGCTGAGAGAGACTGTGAATGATGCTTCGGTGAACACCCCGCCGAGCCGCGAGAACTCGACCTCGTCGGCCGGCGCCCCCAGGCTGGGGTCGCTGGCGGCCTGGGGCGTCGGGATGCCGAAGTACCTCGGCTCGGAGATACTGCTGGGCGCCGCCAGTTGCGGCTGGAGCAGGAAATCGTCGTCGGCGGCGTCGAAATTCAGGCCGTGAATCGACAGCACGTTTGTACCGACGTGCAGCAGGCCCATGTGGGAGGTGATGTCGAAATCCTCGTAGATGACGGCCTGGAGATTGGACTGTGCGTCAGTCGCCGCCGAATCGGTGTTCAGCGAGACCGGGGCGTTACTGGACGCAACGCGCACTCCGTTGAGATACGCGACGAACCCGTCATCGTACTTCATCCTCAGCGCCAGGGACTGATATCCGTCAAGATTGACCACGTCGAATTCGATGCGCGTCCAGATCGAGGCGTTGGCTCCGGCGTCCTTCATCTGGGCTTCCACGTTAGTCTGGATAATCAGTTCGAATTCGTCTTGTTCGTTTGCAAAGCCGGCGCCCAACTGATTCGGGACGACCGAGCCGACAGGGACCGTAAGATTCGCATTCTGCGCGCCCGGCGTGGGGGCCTCGCTCCGCACGAAATCGTTGGCGGTGTCGGTGTCGAAATTACCGGCGCGTGACATAACGTCGCCCGGGCCGGACGCTGCGCCCGGGCCGGTCCACTCGTCGCCGGGGACAATGCCCGTAAACACGCCGTAGTCAACGCTCATTGCGGCGATCTCGGCGTCGGCGTATCCCCATGCGGCGAGGTCAATGACGTTGCCGGCGTCGTCGAGGATCATAACCCAACCCGGTCCGCCGGTATCCCAGGAAATCCCGCCGAAGCCCGCATCGTCTCTGGACAGGACAGTTCCGGCTCCCATCGTTCCCGACAGACTCCACGCGGTGGAGTTGGGCTCGTCGATGCCGAGCGTCGGGTCGTTTATGAGCACGATCCAGCCGCTGACGTCAACGGGATCGCGCGAAGTGTTCTGTATCTCGACGTATTCGGAGCCGCCGGTGCTGACCTCGGTGACCAGCAGTCTTCGAGCCCCGTTGACTGTGTCCCGTGACCAGTCGGAATCGTCGAACCCCTCGGCTGTCCAGCCTCCGTCAGGCGTCGGCAGAAGCGGCGCATCCCCTGGCGTTGGAACGCGATACGCGAAACCGTCCCCCTCGTCGACAAGGTTAATCACCGTCGTCGAGCCGATGTGCACTCCGTACGATATGTCGGTGATCTGCTCGGGATAGTCGACGTAGGAGTGAACGATCGTCGCCCCGTCGTCGGCGACCAGCAGAACGTTCTCGCCTTCCTTGCTCAGGGTGAAGTTGGTGTGGTGGTTGTGCCCGTCCCAATAGGGAGTCGCGCCGTCCTGGCCGGAAGCGAAGAAAAGCACATAATCGTTGCCGGTCGGACTCCCCGCCGCGGCCAGCGTAATGTTGGGAATTCTCCACTTGTCGAGATTGTCGGTCTTGTCGGTCAGGAACCAACCGTTGATGTTGATCGGGGCGTTGGTCGGGTTGTGCAGTTCGATCCAGTCGGAGGAATTGTTGTCGCCGTCGAGGATCGTGGAGTCATTGGAGGCCATGAACTCCGAGATTACGACACTGCCGCTGAGCAGCAGTCGCTGCTCCAATGCCTCAAGAACCGGCTTCCGGCAACACTGATCCATTGTTCGACCCATAAGCTTAAGCCGCCTCACATATTATAATACAGCACAACCGGAACAGGAAGACAGTATGCGTCCTCGGGCCTCTCCGAAAGAGACTAGAGTATACCATTAATGCCGGTTTTTGTAAATCCGGTAACTCTTATAGGCGCCGATCATCTTGTCCGGCGTCTGGGACAACAGGAAGGCGGGGATATTCGTCGTATGCCGCCGAAAGACCGGTAGACAGATGGGCTTACTGTCCGGCGGCACGCATCGCGAGGTTTCGGATAAGGTGTTCGAATCCGCGATCCTGGCCGACGCGGGGCAGTACTGTGATCTCCAGACCGCTGAAGTGATCCTGAACGGTCGCCACCTGCTGGGGTACGTCCTTCATCGCGTGCCCGCCTGCGGAGATGAATACCGGCAGGACTGCGATCTTATCGAAACCCTCTTCGGCGGCGGCGCTCACCGCTTCTATCAGCGTCGGCGAGGAGAACTGAAGATACGCTGCGCGCACCTGGCCCCGACCGAGCGAACCGGACAGAGAATCTGATACGCCCTCGAACCATGTGCGCCACTTTTCGTCTCGGCTTCCGTGAGCCAGCAGCACCACCGCGGTGTCCGACCGCTTTCCGGCGGGGTGTCCGAGCCCGACGTTCACTCGGACGATCTCCTGGAAGTTGCGGAGCAGGTGATACTCCGAGACGTCCATGGCCATGATCGCCGTATCGGGTTCGGCGATGAACGACTCGAGGCCGGGGTGCCTGTTCGACAGGGCGGCCGCATAGTCAACGCACTTGTCGTCGGTGTCGACTATCTCGGTGATATGTCCGGTAGCCGTCACAGACATCGCGTCGACAAAATCGCTCGGGGCGTTTCTGGCGGTGTGAAACAACATCGCCGCGCGATGATCCTGCAGGATGTTTTCGTACTTGCGCGTCGTTCGGGGAGTGCAGAACAGCAGCCGCTTGAGACTGTCGGTTGCCGCGAATGCGACCAGACCGCTGTAGGGCTGTCCGCGATGGTGAGTTGACAGCACGGCGAATCGCTGGGCGTCGAGGATTCCCCATATGTCGCTCCAGTCATCGTCCGTGCGATCGGGTCGCCCGTCTGCATTTGTCGTCATGGTGTATCGCCTTCCTACGAATTCAAACGCCATATCGCCAGATTCAGCGCCGATGCGAAGCTGACCCATAGAATATACGGGACCAGGAGCCATCCGGCAACCATGCTCCGTTTGAAGAACAGGCCGATAGTCGCCGCCAGGGCGATCCACAGCAGCACGATGTCCGCAAACGCCCAGGCCGGGCTGCGAGCCCCGAAGAACAGCGGGGACCAGGCCGCGTTGAACGCGAGCTGAACGGCGAAGATCGCCATCGCCCATTTTGTGCTGCGTCCGTCGGGTCGGCGCCAGACAGTCCAGGCTGCAACCGCCATCATTCCGTAGAGGATCGTCCACACCGGGGCGAACAGCCATGGCGGGGGAGTCCAACTCGGCTTGACCAGGTTGGCGTACCAGTCGGAAACTCCCTGTACGCTGAAAATCGCTCCGATCGCCGCGGCCCCGTAACATGCCGCCAAAGCAATAAGCAAGGCGCAGAGTTCTCTGGTTCGCTGGTTCATTGCTCCATTATAGCGCCGGTGATGTCCCGTACTGCAATTTGATCCGTATCGGGGTCGCAAGGCCGGGCCGGAGTGTTATAATGTCCGCAAACAGCGGAATCAGGAAAGGATATGTCAATGCAGAGAGCATCAGCACCACTGGCGGTATTGGCCGCGGGGATTCTGTTTCTTTCGGCGTACGTTCCGACAGGAGCCGCAGAACCCGTCAATCCCAGGCTCAGCGCTGAGGCCCGCAAGGTCCTGAGCTATCTCGAATCGGTCTACGGCAAGAGGATGCTGTCGGGATACAACGTGTATGTCCACACGCCCGACGATTTCCAGCAGACCGGCAAACAGTCGGTGATCTGGGGTCGGGATATCCGCTGGCTCACCGGCAAGGCGCCCGATCTGGCGGCTCACGCCAAACGCAACGGCTACATCCTCACCCTCCACTGGCACTGGTTCTTCGACGGCGATTCGGCCTGGACGAAGAAACGAAAGACCAAAGTCGAGGTCGGACGGATGGTCACGCCCGGTACGCCGGAGAACAAGCAGCTCATGATCGAGCTTTCCAAGGCGGCCGACACGCTGCGGGTCTTTCAAGACGCCCGAGTGCCGGTGCTCTGGCGTCCGCTGCACGAGATCGACGGCGGATGGTTCTGGTGGACCGACAGCAAGAACCCGAAGAACACCGCGAAGCTGTGGCGGGTGATGTTCGACTACTTCACGAAAGACAGGAGGCTCGACAATCTGATCTGGGTCTACAGCGCCGGCGTCGGCAAGACGAAAACCGCCGAATACCGCAAGGGTTTCTATCCCGGCTCCAAGTACGTGGACATATCCGGCATTGACGTCTACGGCGTGGACTTCCGCAAAGACACCGAGCAGTACTGGGCCTGCTTTAAGATGATGCAGAAGGTTTCGCCCGGCAAGATGCTCTCGCTGGGCGAGTGCGACGCGATTCCCGATCCGGACAAGACCCAGGCCGGCAAGCTGCCCAAGTGGCTCTATGCGCTTCCGTGGTGGGGGGCTCCAAGCGCCCGGCGCCCGGCCGACTGGGCGACGTTCACAATGCGGCACCAGTTCGTTACGACACTGGACGAGGCCCCGGCCCTCGGTCCCGGCCCGATCGCGCCGCAGGTCAGCCTGCTTGAACCGCGAGACGACGGCTCGGCGCGGTTCACCGGCAAGGCTCCGGTCCTGAAGGCCGCCGCCGTCGATCGTGACGGCAAGATAAAGAGCGTTGCGTTTTTCGCCGACGGCAAGAAGATCGGATCGGACGATGCGGAGCCTTACTCGCTGACCTGGAAAGGAGCCGAAAGCGGCTTGTACGTTGTCACCGCTGTGGCCGAGGACAATTCGGGTCTGAAGAGCACGTCGAACTCCGTTCGCGTGAGCATTGGCGTGCAGGATCTGGCCCGGGGCAGGAAGGTCGTTGTTTCGTCGGGCAAGAACCCCGGCGCCGCGGTGGATGGAGACTATTTCACACAATGGTCCGCCGACAAGGGCGACGAAGCATGGATCTACGTCGATTTAGGCGCCGCCGAGCGAATAGACAGGGTGAACCTGATGTGGGGCTGGAAGATACACGCCAGGGATTTTCGCATAGACGTAGCGGTCCGCGACCCGGATGACAAGACCAGTTGGACTAACGTTCACAAGACCGCCCAGCGCAAATACGAGCAGTGGAAAGCCGTCGACCGCATCAAGTTGTGCCCCGTCGAGGCGCGCTATATTCGCCTGGCCGCCTCCAAACGCGCCGGCAGGCAGTACTGGGGCGGGTACCAGTTGATGGCGCTGGAAGTCCCCGTAAAGGCGAAAGGTCCGTCATGAAGACATTCTTCTGAGTTGGAGATGCAGATACGCATTCGCTGCTATGCGCCCGCAGAGGAAGGCCGTTACCGCTGCGTTTACGCCAACGGCTTGGAATTCAATGATCGCCAGGTGGAGAACCGACAGGATCACTCCTACTTCTATGGCCGTCGCCGCAGTTATGGGGCTGGTCCTGCCTCTTCGCACCAGCAAGGCGCGCTGGAACGATATCAGAACGGTCAGCGCCGGGAAAACTCCCAGAATCAGCAGCGGGGTGACCGCCATTGACGCCAGTTCCGGACTCAAGCCGCTGACGTTGAGAAACCACATTCCGGACAAGGGAGTGAACGCAATAAAGACCAGGCCGGATGCCAGACCAAGCCCCAGCACCGTGGCGAATCGGGTAACGACCCGGTCGTCGGCCTTGTTCCTGCCCAGCAGCGTGATCGCCACTTCCTGGAAGGACAGGCCCACGCCTCTGAAAAGGAACGCAAAGGAGCCGACTACCGGCAATACGGCCATTGATTCTATCGCCATTACGCTCTTTCCGATGAAAAACGTAACCAGCGGATGGACGCCGAGGGTGAGCATGGAGGTCAGCGCCAGCGGATAATAGAACCTGGAAATCTGAGCGAATCCGAGAGGGACGCTGTCCGAGGCGTCCTGCTGGTCCTCCAGTCTCTTCAGTATCGAGTGAACCATGATTCGGGTGAACAATGCTTCTGCGGTCACTCCGATCGACAACGCCGCCGCTCCGATGTAGACGCCGGGAAGGCTGGTGTTGTGGTATAGAATCAGAGCCGTGGAGCTCATCGACAGCAGCCGAATAACCGTGCCGTAAGCAACGCGGCGAGTTGCGTGATTGTTGATCAGCACTCCCTGGTAGAATCGGCGGATGCCGATCGCCGCCGGCCAGGGCAGGAGAATCATCGTCGCGGTGTGGGTCAGACCGGCAATGTGTTGCGGCAGTCCGATTCCGTCGATGGTGATGAAGAAGAACGCTCTGGGGATCAGCAGCACGAGCATCAGGGCGGTGATCGACGCATTCAACGTCCAGGCGAACCGTCTGAGCTTGGACAGGGAGTGATGATCCTTGACCAGGGAGGTCGACGCCGTCATCATCATGATCACCGGCGCTTCTATGATCAGAGCGAACGAAAACGCCACCCCGTAGGCCGCCAGGTTGAACTTCGGGTCCGCCAGGCGCGCAATGATCGCCGCGATGAAGGGTCCTTCAATGGACATCATCAGCCATGTGCCGGCCAGGGGCAGCCAGAACTTGAAGATCTTTCGTGTAGTCAACCTTTGCATAATCGCGAGCAATTCATCCGACGGCGCGCCGGGCGGCGCCTTTGCGTCGCAGGAGTCTACACGAGTTCAATCCTGACAGCCCATGAAAAATACCGCCGTCTTGCGACCAGGAGCTAGTTTCAAGAGCACCTGACAAGATTGGTGACGCAACATGAGCGGCGATGCTGCACAGGCGTCGAGCCCTTGAATTGCTAATTCTGGCCAGAGTGTTGAAGATACGGTGTTCCAGTCATGCCGGCCAATCGAGCCGGGTGAAGCCGGTCCGCACGTCGACCGAGCCGACTGAAGTCGCTACGATGAGTTGCGATGGGATGGACCGGAGAATATCGAAGACAACAGCCGTCCAAGGCTGCTGCAATGCGACTCGTACTTTGGGAATGGACAGGGGTTATGTGTATAATTAGAAACGCCGGTCTATGGTAATTAATAATTTAAGGGCTGACCCCGACGCCCCCCCTAATGAGCATAGCGTAGAAACCAGCGATAGTACGGCCGCAGAGAATTCGACCTCAGATCTTGAACAATAGATACTGCGAACAACATTACGGGACATCTCGGGACAGCGGGATCAGACCTTAAATGTTAAGCGTGTCGGATCTTGTCCTTGCAATGGTGGTGGCATGAGGTGTTGTGGAAACATATTCGCGGCCGATGAATGACGCTGATGTCATAGCGGGCAATGTCGGTCAGGGCTGTGATCTCAAGCAATATTTAAAGCCTAACGCCGATGTCTGCACTACTCTCCGTCAGCCACCGGCGCATCTCCCCGGAACTGGAAGCTAGCACAAACGACTGAACTCTTACCGTTGATTGTCCCCGGAAATCGATTATGATCCCTGATAAGCCAAATCGGAATTCCGCATGAAAGGGAGTCGCATGAGTATGTTCGGCATGCTTATTGTCGCCTTTTGGGAGGGTTAAAACCCCCAGCTTTTAGCTGGCAGCTTTAGCATGTTGTGTTATGCTTATTGTATGGACTATCGTCATGGCTCGCACACTTCGTTTTCGATTCATCTG
>Ga0180430_10004228_pt1 | contig 12160 bp, 12 predicted proteins | sample SS_ome_9_FD_132999 | JGI IMG/M metagenome (GOLD analysis project Ga0180430, IMG submission 132999) | Hypersaline lake sediment archaeal communities from the Salton Sea, California, USA - SS_1_S_2 metaG | ecosystem: Environmental > Aquatic > Non-marine Saline and Alkaline > Hypersaline >... | reverse complement strand
GGATGAGATGCTCCCGGCTTTCCTCCAGCTGCGAATGCGCCTGATAGACGTCGTCCATGAGGCTTCGCACCCTGCGGCCCAAAGCCTCCACCTCGTCTCCGGCGAGCCTCCTCGCTTCGGAAGACTCGGCTCCGGGGCAGAGGGCCAGCTCCCGAATGGGCTTGAGGACCTGTCCGAACAGAACGTAAGCCAGGAGCACTCCCATCAGAATGCCCCCCGGAATGGCGCTCCAGGCCAGAACGGTCAGCACTTTGGCCGCGCGCGAGTAGCTCTTTCTCGTTCGGACGATGCTTTCCTCGTGGATTTGTCGATAGCGCTCGCACAGTGCGTAAATGGCGTGGAACTGGTCCCGGACTCCCCAGTGGCGCCGGGCCCCCGCCTCCCGTTTTCCCTCCTGGTAGAAGCGGATCACTTGGTCCCGGGAGTGAGTGTAGGCCAGATAGTTGGACTCGATTTCGTTGAGCACTTTTCGAGCATCTTCGAGGTAGGTGGAGTCTCTGGCCTTCTTGAGCCATTGTTGAAAACTTCGGTGGTGCTCCTCCAGACGCTCCAGCCATTGGGGCTCTTCGCTGAGAAAGTAGTAGGTGGTGAAGCCCTTTTGCATCACCAGGGCCGTGAGCAGCTTCTGGGCGGCCAGCAGGGCCGTGACGTCCCGGTCCACCATGGAAGTGTAAAGGCTCTGGGTTCGGTTGGCGTACCACAGAGTGATCCAGGCGCCGGCCAGATTGGTGACGATGAGGGCGCTGAGCAGGAAGAAGATCCGGGAACGGAGGCTGATCCTGGCGAGCATGGCGTTTCATTCCTGGGGATCGGGTGTCTTCGACGACTCGAGGTCGGCTCACTATGACAGAACGGCCGGGAGGGTTCAACCCGGAAAAGCCTCTCCCGTGCGTTTCTTTACACGTCGTAAAAAGAACTGACACTTTCCGGAAGGCCCCTTTTCCCTTGGCTCCCCCTTTCACTGGACGCATGTGGAATCCTGAGCCGACGGATCGACCGGATTTTCTGGTACGTCCCTTGCTCATGGAGGAGGCCGGGGGGCTTCCATCCAGGCAAGGTGAGTGATTTCCATGGGAGAGTCGTTCACGATCTTGATAGCGGAGCGCAATCGCCATGTGCGGGAGTTTCTGCGGCGGGAATTCGTGGCGGAGGGATACGGCGTGAAGGTCGTCGGGGACGATCGGGAATTGTGGCGGGCTTTGGAAGGAGATCGTCCGGACGCGCTGGTGCTGGACCTGGAAATTCCTTACGGCGGCGGAGTGGCCGTTTTGGAACGGCTCGGGAATCGCGGCATCTCCGTGCCCGTGGTCGTTCACACTTTCCCCGCCGAATCCGCCGACGATCCCGTCGTGCAGAGAGCGGATGCGTTCGTGGAAAAGGAGGGCGACACCCGGCGTTTGAAATCGGTCCTTCGAGAAGTGCTTCGAAGACGCTACCCCCATCGTTTCCCGGGCCCTCGAAAAGTGAGCGCCGCACCTGGCGAATGATCGGCGGGTGCGCGGATCCTCGGGAGGCTTTCCCATCGCGGAGACGACGGGGACGGTGGCTCCGCTTGGCCGGGCCGGCACGGAGCACGGGGAGAAACGGGAATGGAATACAAGGACTACACCAAGCTCCGCTGGAAGCTCATCGCCATGACCCTGGGGTTTTCCCTGGTTCCCCTTTTCGTCCTGGGATGGAACATCTATTACCAATTCCACGTTTCCTACACGGAAAAAATTCGCGACAATCTCAAGACCCTGGCCGAAAATCGACGAAGCTCCATCGATCTTTTCCTGGACGAGCGGGCTTCCCAGCTCATGACCCTGGCCTACACCCATTCCTTCGAGGAGCTGAGGCACAAGGAGCGACTGGACAAGGTGTTCAACCTCATGCAGGCCCGGGCCAAGTCCTTCGTGGATATGGGGATCATCGACGGCGACGGCAACCACGTTTCCTACGTGGGCCCCTACGAGCTCATGGGAGTGAACTACAAGGACGAAGAATGGTTCAACGCCGTGACGATCCGGGGCATCCATATCAGCGACGTTTTCATGGGGTTTCGGGAATTCCCCCACTTCGTCATCGCCGTTCGGCGCAGGGAAGACGACCGAAGCTGGATTCTCCGCGCCACCATCGACACGGACATTTTCGAGTCCATGGTGAAAGCGGCCCGTTTGGGACTGCTGGGCGACGCCTATGTGGTCAACCGGGAGGGGGTATTGCAAACCCGCACGCGCTTCGGCGACGGCGTGCTGACTCCATCCGTCGCTCCTCCCGGGCCGCGGTTCGCGGGGGTGGAGATTCGCCAAAGGAGCAACTCCCGAGAGAGCTTGCTGGAAGCCAACGTCTGGTTGGAAAGAAGGATTGGATGCTGGTCGTCAAGGAAGACATCCGCGAAGAGCTTTCTCCCTTGCTCCAGGCTCGTCACATGGTCATCGGCATCGTTTTGGGAGGAGTGCTGGCGGTCACGACGGGGGCCTTCCTGGTGACCCGCTCCATCGTGGACCGGATGGTCAAAACCGATCGGGAAAAGGCCCTTCTGGACGCGAGCCTCGTTCAGTCGAGCAAGATGGCGGCCCTGGGCAAGCTGGCCGCCGGCATCGCCCACGAAGTGAACAATCCCCTGGCGGTCATCAAGGAGAAGGTCGGGTGGATGAAGGACCTCTTGTCCGAAGAGGACGTCGCCGGAAGCGAGAATTTCAAGGAGCTCGAGGATTCCCTGCGCAAGATCGACCTTCACGTGGAGCGGGCCCGAAAGGTCACCCACCGGTTCCTGGGCTTCGCCCGGCGCATGGAGCCCGTGCGCGAGGAGGTGGACGTCAACCGGGTGTTGACGGAGACCCTGGAGTTTCTCGCCAACGAGGCATTGAATCGCAACATCGCCGTCGAGACCGAGCTTTCGGATCGTCTTCCATTGATCCGCAGCGATTCTTCCCAGCTTCAGCAGGTCTTTCTCAACATCCTCAACAACGCCATCGACGCCATCGGTCGAGACGGAAGCATCGCCGTCCGCTCCGCCCTCGCCTCCGGGGAAAAGCCTCTGCTGGACCGGATTTTCGATCCCTTCTTCAAGGAGGCCGAGGAGCAGGGGGAGGTGGTGGTCACGCTTTCGGATACCGGCTCCGGCATCTCCCCTTCCATTCAAGACAAGATTTTCGACCCGTTCTTTACCACCAAGGAGCTGGGAAGCGGCACGGGACTGGGGCTTTCCATCAGCTACGCCATCGTCGAAAAATTGGGCGGCCGCATGATGGTGGCCAGCGAGGAAGGGCGGGGAACGACCTTCACCATCCACCTTCCCGTGCAACCCCCTTTGGAAGGGGCCTGAGCCCCGCCGTCGGAGCCTCCGTTTTCGTTTCACGGGAATCGCTCTCCGGAAAAGACCCGGGAGGAACGCATGGGACCTTTCAGGATCATGGTCGTCGATGACGAAGAAGATTTCTTGGAAACCATCGTGAAGCGCCTTCGAAGGCGCCGGGTGGATGTCACGGGAGTGGAAAGCGGCCTCGAAGCCCTGCGAAAGTTGGAAGAGGAGCCTTTCGACGTCGTTATCCTGGACGTGAAAATGCCCGGCATGGACGGCATCGACGTGCTCAAGCGCATCAAGAAGCGCTGGCCCCGAGTGGAAGTGATCATGCTCACGGGGCACGCTTCGGTGGAGTCGGGAATTCAGGGATTGCAGCACGGGGCCTTCGACTACGTCATGAAGCCGGCCGAACTGGACGATCTCATGGAAAAGGTGCGACGCGCCCATCAACGCAAGCTCCGGCGGGAAGCCTCCTCTCCCGATGTCTCCCTTTGAATCCCCCTTTGCAAAAGAGGTCTCTTGCGGAGAATGCTCGGTCGGGTGCCTGGGCGATTTCCGGAAAAGGTCCTCCCTCCTCGCGTTTTTTAAAGCGGCCGGAAGCCGCTTCCACTTCGATCAACCGGCGGGACGTTCCTCGGGGGAAACCGCCTTGAAGGAGAGGCCGTGAAAATATTGGTTCCGTTGGACCACTCGGAGTACGCTCTCAAGGCCCTTTACCGGGCCGTGGAAATGGTGAAGAAAGAAGGGGGCGAGCTGACCCTGCTCACGGTGACCCCGTCTCTGTCCGGAGCCGAGGAAGCTTCCGTGCAATTCGGGCGGGAACTGGAGGAAAACGCTCTGGATGCCATGGAAAAGGGGCGCATGGTCGTCGAGGAGGCGGGGGTGGCGTTCCGAGCGTTCATCGAGGCCGGAAAGTCGCCGGCGGACAGCATCGTGGAGTTTGCCCGAAAGGATCGCTCGGACCTCGTCGTCATGGGCCATCGCGGCCTGACGGGATTTTCCCGCTTTCTCCTGGGAAGCGTCGCCGCCAAAGTGGTCTCCCACGCTCCCTGCTCGGTCCTGGTGGTGCGCTGAGCGGGCTCCTTTGCCGAAACGGGCAAAAGAACCGCTTCCCGGGAGCGAGGGCGTCTTGCCCTCGATGGCGGAGGACCGGAAGCCGTCGCTCCCGGTGAAAAGCCCACTTCCAAGCGCTTTCCCCGGATGCCCGCTCCCCTTTTTCAACGGGACATGTTTCGTGGGCATGGCGGTCGATGTCGCTCGGGCCATTTCGAGATCGTTTCCGACGAGGGATGTTCCCCGAGAATGCTCCCGAACGATTCCTTCCTTCCCGGCCCGTTTCCCTTTCCCTCTCTCTTTACAAGCCGTAAAAAATGCTGACAGCTTTTCCGGATCCCTCTTTTTAGCTTGCTCTCCAAATGCTGTAGAATCCCATTGAAATCAATGTGTTGAATCGTTCGAAGGCATCGCTCGCCCTGGCACGTGGATTGCCCTAAAGAGGTTGCGCCGGGGAATGTCGCCGGTGGCGTGCCGGGAAAAGGACCCGCCGCGACGGGGAGCCCCGGGGCTTCGAAAGGGCCCTTTTCCGCAGCGATGCGAGCTCGGGGGCTTGTTGGAGAGAGAACCGCCGATACCGGCGGCGCAAGAGGGGGAGATTCGGCTCATGCGATGGTTCGTTCGAGGCAAGAACATGGACGACGCCCAGTACTACCGGCAGTTGAGACGGAACATCGTCCTGGTCGTCATCGCCGTTTCCATCACCCCCATGCTCCTCATCGGAGCCATAACGGGCTACGAGTTCCACATCTCCTACTACGCGAAAGTGCTGGCCCATCTTCAGGAGCTGGTGGAGAAGCACAACCAGAATCTCGACGGGTTTCTTAACGAGCGTCAGGTCAACATTCGATTTTTGGGGCGGGCTTTCGGTTACGAGCAGCTTGCGGACGAAAGCCGCCTGGAGGCTCTCCTGCAAATGCTTCAGGAGGAGCACCACGGCGTCTTCGTGGATTTGGGACTGGTGGACGAAAAGGGGATTCAAGTGGCCTACGCCGGGCCCTTCAAGCTCGCTCAGGCCGATTACGCCGACGCCGAGTGGTTTCGGGAGGCCATGAAGAGCCCTTCCTACATCAGCGGGGTCTTCCTGGGCTTGCGGGGCCTGCCCCACTTCATCGTCACCGTGAAGGTCCGGGAAGACGACAAGACGTGGATTCTGCGCTCCACCATCGACTTCGTGGCCTTCAACACCCTGGTGGAGAACTTCCAGTTGGGGGAGACGGGCCTGGCCTACATCGTGAACAGCAAGGGGGAGTTTCAGACGCGGCCCCGGCAGGACCCCGTCCTGATCCGGGAGACCTACGAGGCTTTTCTGGAAGACCGTCCCCTGGAAGAAGAAACGTTCACCATCGCCGAAGGCCATTCCGAGCGCATCCAGAAGGTGTGGAAACAGGACACGGGGGCCGACCGGGTCGCCATCATCGAAAAGAGGAGCCTCGCCGGACGACGCTACCTGTGCGTCATGACCTCCCTCAAGGGAGGCGAGTGGATTCTGGTTTACCAGCAGGAAGCCCGGGACGCCTTTTCCGAGCTCTACTACAATCGCAACATCGCCATTCTGATCATGGTGCTCGGAAGCGTGGCGGTGGTGTTCGCGGCCATCGTTTTGTCCCGGCGCATGGTGTTTTTCATCGCCCAGGCGGATCGGGAAAAGGAGATGATGAACGAGCAGGTGATCGAGGCGGGAAAGCTGGCTTCGGTGGGGGAGCTGGCGGCGGGCATCGCCCACGAGATCAACAACCCCGTGGCCATCATGGTGGAGGAAGCGGGGTGGGTGGAGGATTTGCTCGAGGAGGAGGACTTGAAGGGGGCCGAAAACCTGGAGGAGCTTCAGCGGGCTTTGAAGCAGATCCGCACCCAGGGGGCACGTTGCAAGGAGATCACCCACAAGCTGCTCAGCTTCGCCCGGAGGACGGACCCCAGAGTGCAAACGGTGAGCATCAACGAGCTGGTGCAGGAGGTCGTGGGGCTTTCGGAGCAAAAGGCTCGGTTCGGCAACGTGAAAATCTCCCTGAGCCTTTCGGAGCGTTTGCTGCCCGTCAAAGCGGCCCCTTCGGAGATTCAGCAGGTGCTCATGAATCTCATCAACAACGCCATCGACGCCATCGACAAGAAGGGCGGCGAGGTGGAAGTGACGACTCGCGGCGACGGGGGCTTGGTGGTGATCGACGTGGCCGACGACGGTCAGGGGATTCCCAAGTCCAATTTGCAGCGCATCTTCGATCCCTTCTTCACCACCAAGCCCGTGGGCAAGGGGACGGGGCTGGGGCTTTCCATTTGCTACGGCATCGTCAAGAAGATGGGAGGCGAGATCACGGTGAACAGCGCGGTGGATGTCGGAACGACCTTCCATGTGTACATCCCCGTTGCCGATGGAGAAGAGGCCGAAGACAGGGCTTGAGCGGACCTTCGGCTTTACGACAATGAAAATCCTTGAAGGAGGAAAAGCCATGAGCACGGTTGTTCTGTTGGTGGACGACGAGGTCCCTTTTGTGGAAACCATGACCAAGCGCTTGACCAAAAGGGAATTGACGGTCCTTGCCGCTCACAGCGGCGAGGAAGGATTGGAGAAGCTGAAGGAGAACAAGAAGGTGGACGTGGTCATCCTGGACGTGAAGATGCCCGGCATGGACGGCATCGAAGCCCTTCGGGAAATGAAGAAGGCCCGTCCCCTCGCCGAGGTCATCATGCTCACGGGGCACGCCACCGTGGAAACGGCCATCGAAGGGATGAAGCTGGGAGCTTTCGACTACCTCATGAAGCCCTGCGATTTGGACCAGTTGATGGCCAAGGTCAGAGAAGCCGTGGCCAAAAAGAGCGAGCACGAGCGCAAGATCATCGAGGCCCAAGCCATGAACATCGCTCTGCGTCGGGGAGACTGAGGAGAAAAGACCATGTCCGGTAGCGACAAGGAGCCGCCGGAAAGCATCCGGCTGCTTCTGGTGGACGACGAGCAGGGCTATGTGCAAGTGCTTTGCAAGCGCATGGCCCGGCGCGACATCCGGGTTACGGCGGCCCTGAGCGGCTCCGAGGCGATCCAGCGGTTGCGCCGCGAGGAGTTCGACGTGGCGGTCCTGGACTTGAAGATGGAAGACATGGACGGCATCGAAGTCCTGAAGGTCTTCAAGAAGATGGACCCGGCCATGCCCGTCATCATGCTCACCGGACATGGCTCGGAAACGGCCGCCAGGGAAGGAATGGAGTACGGGGCCTTCGACTACCTGACCAAGCCTTGCGACCTGGAGGAGCTGTTGGAGAAAATCCTCCAGGCGCATCGCCGGGCATCCTCTTCGAGCTCTTGAGGATTCTTTACCGAAAACTCTCTCCAACGATGAAAAGGAACGACGATGTCGAAAAGCAAGGTCATTCAATTGCTCATCGCTTTGGGAATCGGGATCTTCATCCTGCTGTTGCCCAGGCCCGAAGGACGGAAGTTCCGCATTGCGGGGGACGCCGAGCAGAAGCTGCATCGGGCGGTTCAGGAAAGCTACGACGTGGTGCCCGACTCCGTCAAGAAGGGCAAATACGTGCTGGAGGCCCGCGAGGGGTTCTCCCCCCCGGCCGATGCCGCGGCGGCCCTGCGGGAAATCGCCGCCCGGGAGGGACTGGAAGGGGTGGAGGTGGAGTACGTGGACGGGCTGTCTCCCAAAGGCAAGCGGTTTCTGGTGGTGCTGGGAGTTTTGGTCTTCCTGTTCATGGTGGAGCCCGTTCCCCTGGAGATCACGGCCATCCTCATCGGCGTGTTTCTGGTGGTCATGGGGATCGCCGACGCCAAGGACGCCTGGGCCCCCTACATGCATCCCGTGGTGCTGTTCATCATGTGCTGTCTCATCTTCGCCATCTCCCTGGACAAGTCGGGCATCACCAAACGACTGGGCTACTACATCGTGGGCAAGGCCGGCACCAGCCTCGTGCGCTTCACCTTCATCGTGTCCATCGGCCTGGGCTACGCTTCGGCGGTGATGCACGACGCGGCGGCATGCGCCATCGGACTGGTGACCATGCTTCCTCTCATGAAGGCGGCCGGGGTTCATCCCCACTCCACAACGGCCAAGTTCATGACCTTGTCCCTTCCCTTCGCCTGCTCGTGCGGCGGCATGGGGACCCTCATCGGCGGCGGGCGGTGCATGGTGTCCGCCGCCTTTCTCAAGGAGTTCACGGGCATCGAGATCAACTTTTTCGACTGGATCAAGTTCGCCGCGCCCGGGGCGCTTTTCACGGTGCCCATCGCCGTGCTGGTGGTCTATCTGGTCTATCGCCCCGATCCCGAGCTGAAGCTGCCCCAGTTCGACGAGGAGATGGGCCCCTGGACCAAGGAGGAGAAAAGCGCTCTGATCATCATCGGGACCGCCTTCCTGCTCTGGTTGACCAAGGGGCTTCACGGCATCGACTATTCCATCACGGGCATGCTGGGAGTGGCGGCCCTGGTGGTGTTCAACGTCCTCAAATGGGACGACATCCACGAGCACCTGGAATGGGGAACGGCCCTGTTCATCTTCGGGGGCGGCATCTCCCTGGGCCTGGCCATGGGGTATTCGGGGGCTGCGGACTATTTCGCCAACCTCTTCTTCCCCTACGTCAAGGGCGGGGGATGGCTGTTGCTCTTCGCGGGGGTGGGCGTCTTCGGTGCCCTGGTGACCAACGCCATGGCCAACGTGGCGGCGGCGGCCCTCATCCTGCCCATCGTCATTCCCATGGCCCAGCTGGAAGGGGTGGACCCCCGGGTCCTGGCCCTGTGCTTGGGCATGGCCACTTCCTTCGCGCTGCTCCTGGTCATCGGGTGCCCGCCCAACGCCATCGCCTACAGCTACCGCTACTTCAAGGCGGCGGACCTCACCAAATTGGGATTGGTGGCCACCCCCGTCCTTCTGGCGGTCCTGATCCTGGTGGCGTCCATATGGTGGAAGATTCTGGGATTGGTGTAAACTGAAGACGGGGTTGGAGAGGGCCCTTCACGAGGGAGGGTGACGACATGAGCGAGAACGTGCGAGTCCTTCTGGTGGACGACGAGGACGACTTCCGCCGCACCGTCTTCAAGAGGCTGACCAAGCGGGGCGTGATCGTCCATGAAGCCGCCTCGGGCGAAGAGGCCCTCTCCGTGCTTCGAGAGACCCCCGTGCACGTGGTGGTCCTGGACGTGAAAATGCCCGGTATGAGCGGGCTGGACGTTCTCCGCCACATTCAGGAGCATTATCCTTCCCTGGAGGTGATCCTGCTGACGGGGCATTACACCGTGCAGGACGGAGTGTCGGGCATCAAGTCCGGGGCCTTCGACTACCTCACCAAGCCCGTGGAGTTCGACCAGTTGGTGAGCAAGATCCGTCAGGCCTTCGACAAGCTGCGCAGGGAGGAGGAGAAGGCCCGGGACGCCGAATTCCGCTCCAAGATGGAGCAGCAGATGACGGCCACCGAGCGGTTGGCGGCCCTGGGCACCCTGGCGGCGGGCGTCGCCCACGAGATCAACAACCCCTTGGCCATCATCGGCGAATCCGTGGGGTGGATGAAGCTCCTTTTGCGAAAGGCCGAAGCCGAGCAATGTCCTATGAAGGAAAGCTTCGAAAAGGCCCTCGCCAAGATCGAAAAGAGCGTGGACCGGGCCCGGCGCACCACCCACCAGTTGCTGGGCTTCGCCCGCAAGACCGATTCGGTCATCAAGGAAGTGGACTTGCGGGAGCTGCTCGAGGAAGTGGTGCAGTTGGTGAAAACGGAGGCGGCCCACAAGGACGTCGAAATCGCCAGGAGCTTTCCCGAGGACGGACCGTGCGTCGTTTGGACGGACCCCTACCAGATGAGACAGGTGCTGCTCAACCTCGTCACCAACGCCCTGCAGGCCACGGGGCGTCAGGGGACCGTGACCCTGGGGCTGGAAATGGAGGAGGCCCAAGTGGAGATTTGGGTGCAGGATACGGGCATCGGCATTCCCAAGGAGATTCTCGGGAGAATCTTCGAGCCGTTTTTCACCACCAAGCCTCCGGATCAGGGGACGGGCCTCGGCCTTTCCGTCAGCCGGGGCATCGTGGAAAAGCTGGGCGGAGTCATTCAGGTCAGGAGCGTCATCGGCCAGGGCGCCACGTTTTTGGTGAAGCTTCCCCGCTTGTGCAAGATCGAGGAAGGGGAAACGGGAAAGGTGAACTGGCGCGACAAGGCGAAGGATTTGGAGAGGAGGCAGAGTTATGGTTAGGATACCCGTCAATGTTCTGGTGGTGGACGATGAAGAAGACTTTGTGGAAATGTTCACACTCCGGTTGCAGGAAATGGGCGAAAACGTCAAAGGGGTTTACAGCGGAAAGGAATGCCTTGACACTTTGGAAAAAGAGGATGTAGATGTCGTCGTCCTGGATATCAAGATGCCGGGCATGGACGGCATCGAAACCCTCAAGGAGATCCGGCGGCTCCACCCCCTCGTGGAAGTGATTCTCCTCACGGGACACGGCTCCGTGGACACGGCGGTGGAGGGAATGAAACTGGGCGCCTTCGATTATCTCAACAAGCCCGCCGATTTCGAGGACCTCATGGAAAAGCTCGAAGGGGCCCGCCATCGGAAAGTCGAGCAGGAGGAGCGCATCCGCAAGGCCGAGGCGCGCTCGTTGGTGAGAAAGGCGGGAGGACCCATTTGAAAGCCAAGGCTGAAGGCGGAAGGATGAAGGCGAAAGTTTTTTATGTTTTCAATTCCGCCTTCGAATAAAGGGGGGCTTGGCGGAAAATGCTTGGTCGAGTACTTGCGAAGCACGAAATCCGAAGCGATGACCAAAATCCAAAATGTTTCAACGACCCAAGCATCGTGTCCGCGCGATGTGGAAAGAAAGGAGGTGGGATTCGAGAGCATTGCATGGCGCTTGTTTCTTTGCCATCTGATGCTGGAAGGCCCTTCGATTCGTTGCTGCGGTGTTCCGGTTCTCTTGGCGTCTGGAGCGGGTAGGGTTTGTTTTGTCTCGTGTTCGTGTTCGATCTCTTTCGACTCGTTCGGGAAGGAGAAGCAATGAAGAAGATGTTGATGGCGATGATGGTTTCGGTTTCCGTTTTGGCTTGGGGTGCGGCTTGGACTCAAGGCAGCCAGGGGTGCGCTTTCTACGGGGATTGCATCGAAAAGGAAATAGCGGTGTGCCAGGCGAAAATGTCCAGGATGGACAGCGACTGTCCCTGCATTCACTCGTGCGCCTGCCGTTGCGCCCGCCAGGCGAAGTTCCTGGCCGATCACCGGGAGGAGCTGATGGCTTCCCTGGAAGAAAAGGATGTCAGGCTTCACAAGCACGTGGTCCGCTACCATTTGTTGAAGGCCTTCTACACCGGAGTGGACCAGGAGAAAGACCTCGCGGGGGGATTTTCCGTTTCCTCCGTGCGATAAACATCCGGCCCCGTATTCTCTCGTAGCGCCTTCGGGCGGCTTTCCCGGGACTTGCTCGGTGCTCCTTCCCGCGGAGGGGGCTTTCGAGCAAGTCCCGGGAGCGAGGGAACGGCCAAGGGGGAGCGTTGGGACTCCGACAGGAAGGGCCATGGACGCATTGAGAGCTCTCGTCGTGGACGACGAAGAGGATTTTCTGGAAACCATCGTCAAGCGCATGCAGCGCCGCAAGGTGGATGTCCAGGGGGTGGAGAGCGGCGAGGCGGCGTTGCGGGCGCTGGAGGCCCGCCCTTGGGACGTGGTGGTGCTGGACATCAAGATGCCCGGCATGGACGGCATCGAGACCCTGCGCGAGATCAAGAAAAGGAGCCCCACTGTGGAGGTGATTCTCCTCACGGGCCACGGCAGCATCGAATCCGGCATGCAGGGCATGCGCCTGGGGGCCTTCGATTATGTCATCAAGCCCCCCGATTTGGACG
>Ga0180430_10004227_pt1 | contig 12162 bp, 10 predicted proteins | sample SS_ome_9_FD_132999 | JGI IMG/M metagenome (GOLD analysis project Ga0180430, IMG submission 132999) | Hypersaline lake sediment archaeal communities from the Salton Sea, California, USA - SS_1_S_2 metaG | ecosystem: Environmental > Aquatic > Non-marine Saline and Alkaline > Hypersaline >... | reverse complement strand
CCGCCCATGATCAGGCCCTTGACCGGGCAAAACAACTGGGACTGTCTTGTGTGTCCTATCTGATTGCCGCGGCCCCGGGCCAGCGCGCATCCGATTCTTTGGCTGATCTGCTGTATCTGGCAGCCCGGCCCACGCTGGCAGGGTTGTCCATTTTCTATCCCGCCCCGGGCAGCCGGGATTACGGGGTGTGCCGAAATCTGAATATTTTACCGGCCCATTTTTCACAGATGCGGTCCACGGCATTTCCCGTAAATCACACCACCACAAGGGTTCAGGCCGTGACCCTTCTGCGCCTGAGCCGGGTGCTCAACTATCTGAAACATCGGGTGGATCAGGGGATGGCCCTGCCCTGCCCCGAACCGGCACCGGGCAAACACATGCGGCTGGAACCGGATCTGGGCAGAGAGGCTGTGAGCGACAGGCTGCTGGCATGGTTTTTATCCGACGGCAGCATCCGGGGGGTGGATCAGGACGGTCAGGTGTATGTTCACCAGACCGACCCGGATCTGTGCCAAGGGTTTGTAACGGGTCTGTCAGATCGAAAGGTGGCAGGGGTGACGTCTGATGCCCCGGGGAAACGGCATCAGACCGGTTCTTGTCAGTAACATCCGTTTGTCACAGATCGTAGGGTGTCAGGCTTTCATATCCGTTTTCCGTCACCAGAATGGTCTGCTCGAACTGGGCGGACAAAGATCCGTCATTGGTGACGGCCGTCCATTTGTCCGGCAGAATGTGCAGGTCTCTTTTGCCCAGATTGATCATGGGCTCGATGGTGAACACCATGCCCGGCACCAGGGTCACGCCTTTGCCGGGTGATCCGAAATGCAGCACCTGGGGCTGTTCATGAAAATCCAGGCCCACGCCATGGCCCACAAACTCCCGGACCACGGAACAGCCCTGGGCTTCGGCACAGCTTTGAATGGCATATCCCACATCTCCCAGGGTCGCGCCCGGAGCCACCGCTTCCATGCCCTGTTTCAACGACTGGGCCGCCACGGACACGATTTTTCTGGCGGCCGGTCCGGGTTCGCCCACAAAAAAGGTTTTGCTGGCATCCGCATAATACCCGTCCAGTACTGGGGTGATGTCCACGTTCACGATATCTCCGTTCTGGAGTACCCGGTCTCCGGGAATGCCGTGGCAGATCACTTCATTGATGGATACGCACACGCTTTTGGGAAAGCCCCGGTAATTGAGCGGGGCGGGAATTGCCCCGGCCTTGATGGTCTGGGTGTGGACAAACGTGTTGATCTCTTCGGTCGTCAGACCCGGCCGGATCATTTTTTCCACCCCGGCCATGATCTGCATCAACAGTTTTCCCGCCCGCCGGATACCTTCGATCTGGGCCGGGGTTTTCAAAATGATATTGTATTGCCGCTTGTAGGTGTCTTTCAACGATATTTCCTTTTTTTTGTTCCGGCAGCAGTTTTTATATTTTTTTCCGCTGCCGCAGGGACAGGGATCGTTTCTGCCGATCTTCACGGATTTGATTTTCATTGGGAAAGCTGCTCCAGAGGCCGTCCCCACAGGGAATGGGGATATGCGTTGTCTATTTGGATATCCGCCAGATCACCCGGCGACAGGGTGTCGGATGGAAAATGAACGATCTTGTTGCCTGCGCTTCGGCCGGTCATCTGCCGGGTATGCGGGGTGGTTTTGACAAACCCGTCATGCTGTTTGGCGCTGACCCCTTCCACCAGCACCTGGACCACCTGACCGATCATGTCCTGATTTTTCTTTTGGGTGATGGTGTCCTGAAATGCCAGCAGCTGTTTGAGGCGGACCATTTTTTCCGCCTCGCCCACCGGGTCTGGAAATTTTGCCGCCGGCGCAAAGGACCGGTCTGAATAGGCAAAGGCAAATATGGAATCAAACCCCACCTGTGCCACCAGGGCCATGGTGTCTTCAAATTCTTGAGCGGTTTCCGATGGAAATCCCACAATGATGTCCGTGGACAGCCCGATGTCCGGAATGGCGGACCGCAGTGCATCGATCCGGGACAGATAGATCTGAGCCGTATATCCCCGGTTCATTTTTTTGAGCATCCGGTTGGAACCGGACTGCACCGGCAGATGCAGGTGGTTGCACACCTTGTCTATGTCTGCCATGGCCTGTATCAGTTCTTCGGACAGGTCCTTGGGGTGGGAGGTGGCAAACCGGATGCGGTGAATGCCGTCAATACCCGCCACCTGTTCCAGAAGTCCGGCAAAAGAGATACTCTTCTCCTTTGCCCCGTAAGAATTGACGTTCTGGCCCAGCAGCGTCACCTCCCGGATGCCGTTGTCCGCCAGCACGTTGATCTCTTTGACAATGGACTGCCAGGGACGGCTTCTTTCCCTGCCCCTGACATACGGCACCACGCAGTAGGTACAGAAATTGTCGCATCCCTGCATGATGGTGACGAATTTGGACACCGGATTTTCCTTGAACGCGGTCTCATCGGGCAGGGTTTCGAAAATGGCATCCGACGGATCTGTATCCACAATCCGGTGCTGCCCGGATTTCAGCGCCTCGATATGGATACCGAACCGGGAAAACGCCTGGGTGCCCAGCACCAGATCCAGATGGGGCAGACGCTGAAACGCTTTTTTTCCTTCCTGCTGGGCCACGCATCCGGCCATCACCGTGATCAGATGGGGCTTTTTCTGTTTGTCACCGGCAAACCGCCCCAGAAAACTGAATGCTTTTTCTTCGGCCTTGTGGCGCACGGCGCAGGTGTTGCACACAATGATATCCGCCTGTTCCGGGTGCGGCGTGGGTCGATATCCCAGAGAATTCAACACGGCGCCCAGTTTCTCGGAATCATACACATTCATCTGGCAACCGATGGTATGTATATGGGCATACCCGCTATAATGCATGAAAATCAAAATCCTTTTTCAAATCCGCAATGATCTGGAATGCCTCGTCCGCCAGATCCGGTGCAATGGCCAGACGTATATGGCCGGTAGCGGCATCCAGCGTGGTGGCCACGGCAACGCCTTCATACGCTTCGAATATGAATCGGATAAATCCGATGCGGGTTTTGTCCACCCGGTATTCCTTGTGCAGCATCTGCAACGTCATTGGGATACTCCCTTTTTTCAAAAAAAGCGAGTATACCATTAAAAGCAGGCATTACTCAAACATTTTTAAACCCCCGTCAGATGACCCGCCCATCCGCACTGCCGGTGTTTGATCTCTGACAGGCGTCGATTGACAATTTTACCCAGACCCTATATAAACCTCGTCACATACCATGACCACGCAATTCACATATGCCGATATCGATCCGGACGGGGTCCGCCTGCTTGCACAGGGGCTGGGGTGTCATCCCGTGACCGCGGGCCTGATCTGGAACCGGGGGTTCACCTCGGTGGCGTCGGCCCGGTTTTTTCTGGATCCGGATTTTTCCCGCCTGACCGACCCCTTTGCCATGAAAGGCATGCAAACCGCGGTGGAACGGATTTACAGGGCCGTGATCAACAGGGAAAAAATCCTGATTTTCGGCGATTTCGATGCGGACGGGGTCACCGCCACCGCCCTGATGCATGAATTTCTGTCTCAAGTGGACGCTCAGGTCACCTGGTATGTTCCTCACCGCATCAAGGAAGGATACGGCCTGTTACCGGCCCATGTCCAGATGGCCGCCGGCCAGGCCGTTGACCTGATCATCACGGTGGACTGCGGGATCAGCAGCGCGGACGCGGTCGCGGCTGCGGCAAAAGAAGACATGGATGTCATCATCACCGACCACCATGAACCGGGACCGGACCTGCCCCGGGCCCTGGCCATACTGGATCCCAAACAGCCGGACTGCCCCTCCGGCCTGTCGTTTCTGGCCGGGGTGGGGGTGGCGTTTTTCCTGGTCATGGGGCTGCGCAAATTCTTCCGGGAAAAAGCACTCTGGGAGACATTTCCCGAACCGCAGCTGGTGCCGTTTCTGGATCTGTTCGCCATGGGCACCATCGGAGACATGGTGCCGCTGATCAACGAAAACCGGGTGTTGAGCATGGCCGGGATCCGGCAGATGCAGACCACTGCCCGGCCCGGTATTCAGGCCCTGGCAAAAGCGGCCCGCATCGATGTAAACCGGCTGGACTCCGATGATATCTCCTTTAAGCTGGTGCCCCGCATCAATGCGGCCGGCCGCATGTCCCATGCCCGCATCTGCGTCTCCCTGCTCACCAGCCGAACCCTGGCGGATGCGCAAAAAACCGCGTTTCTGCTGGATGATCTCAATGGTCAGCGACAGACCATCGAGCGGGAAATCATCGCAGAAATCGAACGCCGCATCCAAAACGACCCCTCCCTGCTCGACAAGCGGCTGCTCATGCTCTGGGACGACCACTGGAACCCCAGCGTGCTGGGCATCGCCGCTTCCAAACTGGCCAGAAAATATGTCTGCCCGGTCCTGCTGTTGTCCTGCAACCACCAGACAGCGGTGGGGTCGGGCCGGAGCATCAACAATATCAATATCCACCAGGCATTGACCGCCCATGCCCATCTGCTGGAAAAATTCGGGGGCCATGCCATGGCTTCGGGCCTGACCCTGTCCCCGGACCGGCTTTCCGACCTGGCGGCCGGGCTTCAGAACCACCTGAAAACCCATTATGCCCCAGAAGATTTTTCAAGAACCCTGACCATCGATGCCGTACTGGACATGACCGACGTCTGCCTGGATCTGGCCCGGGACCTGGACCGGCTGCGGCCCTTCGGCACAAACAATCCGGAACCGCTGTTTCTTGCAAAACGGCTGAATGTGGTGTCTTCAACCGTGCTCGGCCGGGCCCACCGGAAAATGCTGCTCCAGAGCGCGGACAATGCCACCGGTCCGGTCGTGGAAGCGTTCCATTTCAACGTACCGGATCCCCTTCAACAGCCGGCATTTTATGACCAGCTGGCATTCCGGCTCAAACTGAGCAAATTCAAAGCAGAGACCCCTCAGATCATTGTCGAACAGATATGATCCGGCCAAATCAGAGGTGGGCAGAAAAGGGGCACCATCACCAGAAACAAAAAAAGGCTTTCAACCCCAAAAGCTGAAAACCCCTGCTGTCTGTGGCGCGCCCGGAGAGATTCGAACTCCCGACCCCCTGATTCGTAGTCAGGTACTCTATCCAGCTGAGCTACGGGCGCCCATAAGACCCAGTGTTTATATCAGGGTATGATTCATATTTCAAGTTTTTTATCCGGAATTAATATTTGACCTTGTTCCAAAAGGCTTATATAAGTATAGCCTGAAATATGGACGACCAATATTACATGATGCTGGCCATCAGAGAAGCCGAACAGGCCGGATTGACGGATGAAGTCCCTGTGGGGGCCGTGATTGTGGACAGACACAATCAGGTGATCGGACATGGATACAATGCCCCGATTGCCAACTGCGACCCGACCTGGCATGCGGAAATTGCCGCCATCCGGGTGGCGGCGCGCAACCTGAACAATTACCGGCTGACCGGAACCACCCTGTATGTCACCATCGAGCCCTGCATCATGTGCATGGGGGCCATCATCCATTCCCGGATCGACCGGGTCGTTTTCGGCGCGGCAGATCCCAAATGGGGGGCGGCCTGCTCCCTGTACCGGATGGCGGAGGATCCCCGGTTGAATCATCACCCGGAAATGGTGTCCGGCGTATGTGAAGAACAGACCAGAAGTCTTATGAAACATTTTTTCAGGAACAAAAGGAGCAGATAGTGTTAAATACAGTTATCATCGGTACCCAGTGGGGGGATGAAGGCAAAGGCAAGATCGTGGACCTGCTCAGCGAGCATGCGGACTACGTGGTCCGTTTCCAGGGCGGGAACAATGCCGGCCATACCATGGTGGTCAACGGCAAAACCTTCATCAGCCACCTGATCCCCTCGGGCATCATCCAGGGCAAAAAATGCTTTATCGGCAACGGGGTGGTGGTGGACCCCTTTGTTTTGCTCACGGAAATCGACTATCTGTCCTCCAATGAGATCGATGTGTCACCGGACATGCTCAAGATCAGTGACCGGGCCCATTTGATCATGCCCTACCACAAGGCCATCGACAGCGCCAGGGAAGAAAAAAAAGGGGACAAGAAAATCGGCACCACGGGCCGGGGCATCGGGCCGTGTTATGAAGACAAGGCCACCCGCCGGGGCATCCGGTTCTGTGATCTCAAGGATGTGGCGTTGCTCAAGGAAAAGATCACCACCATCCTGGATGAGAAAAATTTCTACCTGACGCACTATTTCAACTCCACCCCCATCTCTCCGGAACAGGTGATCAGCCAAGTGATGGCCATCCGGGACCGGGTGCTGCCCTATATCGCGGATGTGTCCGTGGCCCTGCACCAGGGACATCAAAACGGGAAGACCCTTCTGTTCGAAGGGGCTCAGGGGACCCACCTGGATATCGAGCACGGCACCTACCCGTTTGTGACCTCATCCTCCACCGTGGCCGGCAACGCCGCGGGTGGATCCGGCATCGGGCCGGGGTGTCTGAAAGAGATCATCGGCATTGTCAAGGCCTATACCACCCGGGTGGGGGAAGGCCCGTTTCCCACGGAGCTGTTTGACGGTATCGGGGATGTTCTCCAGAAGACCGGGGCCGAGTTCGGTGCCACCACCGGGAGAAAAAGACGCTGCGGCTGGCTGGACATGGTCATGATCAGAAACGCGGCCCGCCTCAACAGCCTGACCGGCCTGGTGATCACCAAACTGGACGTGCTGGACGACCTGGATGAGATCAAGATCTGCGTGGGATACCAGGACAACGGCAACACCTTGCATGAATTTCCTTCGGATATCAAAACCCTGGCCATCTGCACCCCGATATATGAAACCCATCCGGGCTGGAAACACAACATTTCCGATATCACCCGGTATGAAGACCTGCCGGAAAACGCCAGAAAATATCTCGACCGGGTGGAAGAGTTGTCCGGGGTGCCCGTCAAGATCATTTCCGTGGGACCGGGCCGGGAATCCACCATCATCAAAGAATCGATTTTATGATTTGACTTTTGAAAATTTTTGGTATATCTAAGACAGGTTTTTCAGAGTCGGGATGTGGCTCAGTCTGGTAGAGCACAGCGTTCGGGACGCTGGGGTCGGAGGTTCAAATCCTCTCATCCCGACCACTTTTCACAAAACCCCCTGCCTGCAGTCACCCATTTTTGTTTGACTTCACCCCGGAGTAAACAGACCCGTCAGATCCGGTCATACCGGCTGAAAAAAGCGCACCGCCACCCGGGATGTCAGGATTTTTTCCCGGTGCAGAATATCAAAAAACCGGGTCATGGCGTCGATTTTGGGCGCATCCATGTTACAGAACAGGCAGTTGTAGTATTTTCTGATCAGTGATTCCGGCAATCCCAGCTTGATCCGCCCGGCCTCAATGACCGCCTCCAGATGGGCGTATCCGGACTGCCGGCTGGCCCACAGCAGTTTCAACGCCCGGGTCACGGTGTCCGGATGCGCGGCCGCCACCTCTTTTCGCACGGCCCATACGGCAAACACGAACGGCAGCCCGGTCATGTCATGCCAGATTTCCCCCAGATCAAAACAATACCCAAACCGCTGTTCCCAGGGCTGGGTCAATGCGGCATCCCCGATGACCAGCACCGCGTCCACTCGGGAAGGAATCTGATCGATATTGCCCACGTCTCCGGTCACATATTCCGGTGTCACCCCCCGCTGAGAAAAAATCATCTTCAGAAAAGACGCTGCCGTGGCAGACTCTTTTGTCAGCATGACGGTTTTTCCGGCAAGGTCATCCAGGGGGGCACGGGCAGCGCACAGCACACTCATCACCGGTCCGTGACAGGAGATGGACAGATCCGGCAGCAAAAGCAAAGATGAATGATTCATGGCATAGTGGGCCGCAGAGATGGGGCTGATATCCACCTGCTTGTCAATGATCTGCCGGTTCAAAGATGCCGGCACATCGGTCACCAGCGTAAGCCAGGGCGGGGTCATGCCGTGATCCAGGCCGTAATACACAGGAGACGCATTGATGTAACTGATCCTACCCATTCGAAGGTTAACGGATTCCATAGCAGGTCACCTTTTCCAGCACCTGATCCCGGGACGGGGCGCCCGGGTCCAGATAAATGAATTCAGATCGTTTCCCCGGATCCAGCGTGCCGTATTGATCGCCCGCTCCCAGGGCCATGGCACCGTTTTTCGTGGCCATGGCAAAAATATCCGCCGGCGGCACCCCCGGACAGTGTTGCCGGACAAATGCCATTTCATCAAACAGGGACAGGGAATCGCAGGATGCCAGACTGTCCGTGCCCAGGGCCGGGGTCAGGTTGCGTTTCAGCATGGCCGGAATATCGGGAATCCGGCCGTGCAGGGTTTGATTGCTTCTCGGGCACAGGCAGATGCGGGTCTGCGTGTCCGCCAGCATGTCCAGATCCGCATCCGTGACCTGAAGCAGGTGGACCGCCAGTGTATCAGGTCCCAGCACACCCAGGTCGTTCAGATACTTCACCGGGGTTTTGTTTCCCACAGGCCAGGCTGAGGGATCGATGCCTCTTTGAACCAGAAAATCATGCCATTGACCGTTATTGCCGGCCACAAACCGCATCTCGGCGGTGGATTCCGCCGCATGGATGGAAAACGGCAGGCGGTTTTTCCGGGTGCAGGCTTTCAAAAAAACCAGCAGATCCGGTGATGTGGTATGGGGGGCATGGCCGGCGACAGATACGGACAACGGATATTCTTTGACCAGGTCCGGGTCCGGGTCCGGAAACGTGGTTCCCAGATATTCCCGGAACCACACCCCTGACATTCCATGGTCTGACAGCAGAGACCGGGTGATACCCAACGTCGAGATTTCGCCCACCAGGCCGGTGCCCTGGTTCTGCAGCGCGAGAACCGCCTTTTTGGCGGCCCGGGCCAGACCCGGGATTCCGATGGCTTCCCGTTCCCTGAGCAACGCTGCCACCCAGGGCTCAAAGCCCTTTCCCATGGGCAGGCGGCCGGCCAAAGCGGACAGCTCCAGATGCAGATGGGCATTGACCAGGGGCGGCATCAGAATTCCGGGGCCGCAGTCCGTCACGTGCCAGTGTCCGGGAACGGTTTCCAGTATGTCGGTGATACAGCCGTCAGCCGCGGCAACGCCGGCATTTTTTAGAATCGTCCAGGGATCTCTGATCACCCATCCGGCTTTGAAAACCGAAGGGGCACCGGTATGACGGATATACCGGATGCCGGTATCCGGAATCATGTCTTCTCCGGACAGGGGGTGCGCTGTCATACCCGATTGTAAAAGCAGTCCCGCTGAACCGGCGTGAACCCGGCCGTGACAATGAGCCGCTGCAACGCATCCAGAGGCATCATGAATGAGACGCCGGCCGCGGCCACCACATTTTCCTCGATCATGGTGGAGCCCATGTCGTTGGCACCGAAAAACAGGGCGGTCTGGGCGATCTTGTCTCCCTGGGTCACCCAGGAAGCCTGAACATTGTCCACATTGTCCAGAAAAATCCGGCTCAAAGCCAGAACCTTGAGGTATTCCACCCCGGTTTTCTTATCCACCTGAATCCGGGTGTTTTGCGGCTGAAACGTCCAGGGGATGAACGCGGTGAATCCCCGTGTTTCATCCTGGAGCTGCCGGATCCGTTCCAGATGCGCAATTACATGGTCCATGGTGTCCAGATGCCCGAACATCATGGTGGCCGATGACCGCATGCCGGAAACATGGGCCTGGCGCATCACCTCCAGCCACTCATCCGCGCTGCATTTGCCCGGGGATACCCGGGACCGGATATCGTCACACAGAATCTCGGCCCCGCCGCCGGGAATGGAGTCCAGACCCGCCTGTTTCAGGCGATGGATCGTTTCTGCCACGGACAGGTTGAATTTTTCGGCCATGAAATGAATTTCCGGCGGAGAAAACCCATGAATATGGATACTGAAACGGTCTTTGATGAACTGGAGCATGTCTTCATAAAACGCCAGATCCAGGTCCGGGTGCAGCCCGCCCTGAAGCAGGATCTGTGTGCCGCCCAGATCCAGGGTTTCCTGAATCTTGTCGGCCAGATCGGTGCGGGAGATCACATACCCCCCGGCCTGGCCCGGATTTTTGAAAAACGCGCAGAACCGGCATCCGGACACGCAGATATTGGTGTAATTGATGTTTCTGTCAATCACGTAAGTCACCACCGGCTCAGGATGAAAAGAAAACCGTTTTGCATTGGCAAGAAGCCCCAGGGTCAACAGATCCGCTTCTTGCATCAGCTGACCGGCTTCCCGGGTATCGATACGCTGATGAAGCTGAATTTTTTCTATGATGTCAGATAACCCGTTCATGTATCATCTGCCTGTACCGGTTTTGGGATTATAAAATGAATCGCGCTGCACCGGTGTAAAACCGGCTTTGCGGATCATGTCTTGCATCTGTTCCCGGGTAAGTCCTTTGGCGGAACTGGCCCCGGCGGTATGGGTGATGCGTTCTTCAATGATGGTGCCGTCCAGGTCATCGGCCCCGAAACTCAGGGCCACCTGGGAAAGGGGCTCACCGATCATCACCCAGTACGCTGTGATATGGTCGAAATTGTCCAGCATGAGCCGGGCCGCTGCCACGGACTTGAGGTCATCCACAGCCGTGGTGGGCGGCAGGTCGGACAACCGGGTGTTTTTTGAATGAAATGCCAGCGGCACAAACGCGGAAAACCCATGGGTCTCATCCTGGATTTCTCTGAGGGTGATCAGATGATCCACCCGCTCTTCAATGGTTTCGATATGCCCGTACAGCATGGTGGCATTGGTGGTGATGCCTGCCTTGTGCACGGCTTTGACGATCTCGATCCATCTTGCGTGATCGATTTTTTTGGGAAACAGGGTATCATGAATCCGGGTGTTGAGGATCTCGGCCCCGCCCCCGGGCATCATGTCCAGACCGGCCGCCTTGAGCTGCGCAATGGTTTCGTCCACACCCAGACCCGATATCCGGGACAGATAATCGATCTCCACGCAGGTGAACGCCTTGATGGCGGCATGGGGACGGATCTGTTTCACGGTTTTCAGCAGATCGATATAATACTCAAACCCCAGGGCCTCATTGAGTCCGCCCACGATATGCAGCTCATCCACAGGCTCATCGATCCGGTCCGTCAGCCGCTGGGCGATTTCCGCCATGGACCAGGCATAGGCCCCGGATTCCTGCCGGTCTTTGGCATAGGCACAGAACCGGCACCGGTTCTTGCAGATATTGGTATAGTTCAGATGCTGATTATACACATAATACGCTGTGTTGCCGTGTCGGGCATGCCGGGCCGCATTCGCTATCACGCCCACGCCCAGCAGATCCGGACTCTGATAAATACAGATCCCGTCTTCCCTTGAAAGACGGGATCCCTGTTCGACCCTGGCGTAAATTCGCTTGAGCCGTTCATCCATGAATATGGGGGCCATCATCGAGCCTCTTCGCTCCGATTGATTTCATTGATCATGTTTGCAATGTTTGCGGCCAGCTGTTCCGCTTTTTCGCTGCCGCGTTTCTTGCTTTCCATCATTTCCCGGGGTGATTTTTTCTCAGTGGCGGGATTTTCAGGGCCAGGTACGATTTCAAGGCATTCCCCTTCACGATTGAAAATCGAATCGATTTCCATTGCAAATTGCAAAAACGCTTTTCCGGCAGGGGCATTGATATCTTCAAGAACCACGGGCCGGTGATGGCCAATGGAACGGGCCACCACCGGATCTTCGGGGATAAAGGTTTCAAACACCAGGTCCGCCAGCCACGTGAGATGATTGTTTTTCAAAAACACCTGGATATCCTGTGCAGACGCACAACCGTTGAAAATAAATCCTGCGATCCGCAATCGGATGTGATGGGTTTTCCGGATAAACTGGATCAGTTTCAGCAGATTCTGACAATCGGTTTCAGATGTGCGGCCCGGCCACAGCGGAACAACGATCCAGTCTCCCGCAGTCAGAGCCAGCAAGCTCAAATACCCGAAAGAAGCGGGCGAATCAATGATGATGTAATCATAGTCTGTGGTGAAATGCTGCTGCACCACCTGTTTCAAACGGGTCTGGTGTGACACGTCCCCGGCCAGCGACTGGGCCGCGTAAAACAGATCAAAGCCGGCCGGAACCAGATCCATCCAAAAGAGACCGGTCTGTTCAATTACATCCGCAGGTTCAGCTGTGTTTTTCAATATCGAGGACAGATTCCGATCATGGGTCGGACTGGTCT
>Ga0180430_10004226_pt1 | contig 12165 bp, 5 predicted proteins | sample SS_ome_9_FD_132999 | JGI IMG/M metagenome (GOLD analysis project Ga0180430, IMG submission 132999) | Hypersaline lake sediment archaeal communities from the Salton Sea, California, USA - SS_1_S_2 metaG | ecosystem: Environmental > Aquatic > Non-marine Saline and Alkaline > Hypersaline > Sediment... | reverse complement strand
GCGGCTGTCTATCGCCAACCAGCATTCCGTTTTCAGGGCGGCGCCTGGTATTTCCCTTACCGCCCGGGCGTCCGGATGGACCTGGAGAGAGAGTATATCGTTGGCGTCCAGCAGTTTCAGCAGCAGCGGAAATCGCCCGTTGTCCAGCGGTTTGGCGCCTCCGAGAAGCCCCGTCCCCAACCGGTGCGTAAGTTCGGTCAGGGTCGTTCCGACCAGCGGACCGTTGGAAACCACGCTCGCGGCGTCATCGAGGTCGGCCAGTTCCCAACTCTCGCCTATCAAAGCGTCCTGGGGCAACTCGCGCCCGAAGAGGCGCTCGAGACTCCGCCCGCCCCATATCTTCTCGATATAAATGGGAGTGAACTTATAGGGGTATATCTCGGAAACACTCATGTCAGTATTCCTTTTCTTCGTTCCCGGACCCGCGCCGCCGGTCTGGCGCCAATCGGTATACAGGTTAGATGCCAGATGATACCTGATATCGGTTTGGCATTACATGGCAAAGTTCGCGACCATTAAAGTGAGATGTGAGAAATTTTTCTGATGTGCTTATCTTCCTTTTAGGTTAAGGCTTATGAACCGTTTAGCCTGAAAGGCTCCCGATTGCCTGCCCAACGTTTCAGCAGCAGGAAGGATTCAAATGCAATCGTCTGGGCGTCCGCGGTGTTCAGAAACTCAGTTCATACAATAACTGCCCGATCGCGATTGCTGGTGGTATACCAAAACGGTGGAGTGGAAAAAATGGCGCCGCCTTGCGACTATTCCGTTCACGCCGCATCGCTGCAGCGCGGCCCAGATTAGCCGCTTGGCGGCCAAGTCTTTCGCTCCTCCAAAAGCGAGGAGACTTCTGCGCCGACCCCTCAGCCAACGCAGCCCACACGGCAAAGAGCGATGAGCTTCAACCGTCCAGATAGACGTTACTGGACCGGTTATGTATATTTTATCTAAAAAGGCGAATTTGTCAAGGCCAATACCCGAAAAAAGGCAAATTTACGCCAGAAAAGGCAACCCCCCCCCCACCACCACACGAAGAGGCATAAATACCCCCACCCTATCAGGTATTGCCGAATCCACACGCGTACATACAACTACCGCCGTCACTCAGTCCCCACGAGCATGTCCACAAAGATATTTAAGTAACGATCGCCGAACCCACAACTATAGATCCGATAACATCGCGTTTCATGGTTTCACCCGTTTCAGAGAGCTTACTTGACCACGCCTATGACCGGCGGGCATGGAAGCGCTGGCGGTAGTTTTGTCCAGGCGGTGGGTCCATACACGCCGGCTTGGCTGTAGTCGAACGGTTTGAAACCGATTTTGGCGGCGTTCGAAGCGCCTTTGCGGAACTTGAAATTGTATTTGTCCGGGTCGACGAATTGCGGGTCGGCGATTATCGAACCGGCATCGTGCCCGCGTTTCTTCCAGGCATCGAGGTCCATCCCGGCGAACGTTACGGGCTTCCCGGCGCAATTGAAGTAGAGATTATCGGACATCTCGACCTTGATCTTCGTCCAGGGCCCCTGCAGCAGCCTTTCGGTGCGATAGAAGACAATGTTGTTCTTGAGCGTGAAAGACAGGTGTTTCTCGACACGTGTGGCGCGGATCTGGCAGAGTTTGCTGAACGCCAGGATGTTGTTTCGGATGACGTTCTCGCGCCCGTAGTGCTGGTGGAATGACCCGTCCTTGACGTTGTAGACGAGGTTGTTGGCCATCTCGATACCAGTTGAGCCCTCGTCGGTGTAAAGCCCCCACCCGCCGTAGGAATATGACCAGACGTCGTGGATAACGTTGTTGTTGACGGTCGTGCCCCGACTCGGACCGAGCGTGTAAACGCCCCCCATGTCGCTGAGGACACCGTATCCGATGTGGTGTATGTGATTGAAGTCCACGTGGTTGCGCTTGGCAAGCGACTGGGCGTAGCCCCACCGCCAGCCAACCGAAACGCCCGTGTAGTAGAGGCGCCCGATATCGTTGTGCGTGACCTTGTTGTCTCCGCTCTGCCCGATCCATACGCCGACGGCGCACGGGAAGATATGCCCGGCAGAATGGATGATATTGTTGTCGGCGGTGATGTGACTCGTGCGTTCGGCCTCGTTCTTGGCGATGGACGTTTCGCCGATTCGTATGCCCCCCGCGCCGGTATCGTGGATGAACGTCCGGCGGATCGTGCAGTCTTTGCAACCCTTGCGGAACCATACCGCATACGTTCCGATGTGCGCGATCTCGCAATCCTCGATCGCGACGTTCCTCGCGCCGTCGGCGATAACCACCGCGTCGATAGGCGAGGCCGCCTGTGAGGCCTCGAACCCTCCGCTCGGCGTGAGATATTGAGCGTGTTGAAACGACAGGCCCTTTATCGTCACGTGTCGCACGAACTTACCCGCGGAGGGGTCTCCGGCGATTACGATGAATTTTTCAAGCACGGGAGCGACCACTTCCGATCGCGTCAAGTCCTTATTTTCAAGTGGTTTATACGACACTGTGCCCTTGCGGTCGAGAAACCATTCACCGGGCGCATCGAGCGCGCCGATGTAGTTTTCCAGGTGAAATCGCGTACCCTTGCGCCACCTGTTCCACGGTTTCATGCGCTTACCGTCGGTGATCACCGACGCCGAAGCGGAATCCACCGAACCGACGAACCTTCGCGTATTGTCCCACTTGTGGAAGACCATCAGGTTCACGTCGCGCAGTTCCGCGGGTTTCATACCCAACAGCGGTTTGATGTCCTCGGCGCGGAGCCTGACTCTCTGGCGGTGCGTCGGACCGGACCTGGGCTTGTTCTTGAGCGTCTCTTCCTTGACGTTCAGGAAGGACATCCAGGAGTTGTTGGGCGTTTTTGCCCGGGTCGCCCGCCTTCCGTCGACGAAGAGTTGCTCGAAACGGCGCTCGGCGGATATCTTCGCCCGCCATATCCCCCCCCCGCCGCGTTTGAAGCCCGTAATCTTCCGCCCGCCCGAAAAGACCGGTTTGGCGCCGTCGGCAGCGCGGTAGACGATTGGAGACTTCTCGGTTCCGGAGTCGATGTCCGTCAGGACCAGCGTCCGGGTCATGCGATATCGCCCCGGCGCCACGATAACCGTATTCGCCCCGGCGCCTTTGAGTTTTCGCAGAGCGTCCCGTGCCGCGACCAGGGACGCCACAGGCCCGTCGGTTTTGCGATCGTTTGCCTCGGCGAGGCGTCCGGACCACTTGTCGTTACCGTCGGGGCTGACGTATATGGTAGTCGCCGCGGCCGGGGATGCCCACAACACCCCCACCAGCAACGAACACCACAACACGGAATTAGACCGAACGCTCGAGACCGTCGCTGGTATTTTCATTTTCGCTTACTTCACCTCGCAGATTACTCGGAAACCGACGCAGTAGACCTTCTGGTGCGACTGGTAAGGCAGGCGGTACGACGATGTCGACCGCTTTGGCCGATCGTGCCACGACCCGCCGCGGATGGTCTTGGGGCCTTGGACGTTCGTGTCGTTTCGCCCGTCGTCGTCCTTGTACGGGTAAGGCTTGAACGCCGACCGCGTCCACTCGGCGACGTTACCGTGCATGTCCTTCAGGCCCCATGCGTTGGGGCTGTACGATCCGACATTGCAGACGATCTGCTGACCGTCGGAGAAGGTCTTGTCGGCGACGAACGGCGTCAGGGAGCCCCTGCGCGTTCCCTGTCGCTTGGCGGCGGTCTGGTCGGCGAAGTTGGCGAACTTACCGTAATCGCTGTCGACGGCGCCGAACGACATGTCCGTGGCGGTCCCGGCACGGCAGGCCCATTCCCACTGGGCTTCGGTCGGAAGGGATATCGTCTTTCCGGACTTCTCGCTCAACCACTTGCAGAACGCGACGGCCTGGTTCCAACTGATGCGTATGACCGGCTGCGTGGGCGAGTTGGCTTTGAATCCGGGCCCGCCGTGGTCCTTGCCCGCCTCGTCGATGTAGCGGGAATCGTGTTTGGCGTCGAAGGCGGCGTACTGGGCGTTTGTCACCTCGCAGGTTCCGATCCAGAACGGTTTGTCGATTTTGACGCGTGCGACTTGCCGCTCGTCGCGGTCGCCGGCCGGGTTGCCCATGACAAACTCGCCGGCGGGTATGAGGCGCATCTCCATTTCAACACCGTCGGCCAGTTCGATCGTCCGCGTGGTTTCGCTTCCGGCGGCGGTTTGTTTCCCGGCGGCCGTTTCCGCGTTGAACGGCCAGGCGCTGACTTTCGGTACGGTGATCTTCGGTAGTTGGAGTTTTACCGGCACGATCGGTTTGACGCCTTCGGGCGGGAGGTCGCCGGTGAATTCGGGGTCCGTGTCCACGAAGGCGTATAGTTTTTGCAGTTCTCGATACCGCTTGGAAATTCCGGAAACCCTTTTTTCACCGCGGTACTCGGTCCACGAGGCGAGGTACGGGGCGTTCAGATCGACCCACGTGTGCAGGCGGTCCATCGCCTCTGGCGGAAGCTTGACGTTCTTGTGCCCCTTGGCGAGCATTTGCATCAGTTCGCTGGTCGACGAGTGGTATTCCATCGGTTGGAACAGGTGGTAGTCGCTCTCTGGCCCGGGTCGCCGGACGTATAGCTGGAGCGTGGTGTAGGCGGTGTTGAACTTCCCGCTGCGCGAGGCGAAGTCCGCGGCGCCCTTGGTCTTACCGTCATGGCAGGCGACGCAGTACTTGTCGAGCACCGGTTGGACCTCGCGCTTGAACCCGAAGCATCTCATCGGACCGTTCCAGGGCGTGATCGTTGTCGGAGGTTTCCGCCCCGCCATCGTGATGGTCAAAGACGGCGTGTCGTTTGCCGATTCGTGACAACCGACGCACGAGAGGGCCTCGCCCGGCATCGCCGTCAACCAGCTTTGCATCAACTGCAGCGCCGCCCCGTTTTCGTCCAGCGGCTGGAGCGAGATCGGCGTGTTGGCCGGCGCCCGGAACATCGCCGAACCGTCCGGTTCGACCGGGACGGTACCGATTATCCGCTTGGCGTCCCAACCGCTCTCGATACCGAAACACGTGTGCCCGCCCATACCGCGATAACAATACGTGTAAGTGAACACCCGCATCCGCTTGACCGTCCCCTTGGGGATGCCCTTCAGGCCCGGACCGTTGTAAACGCTCTGGACGTACAGGATCGAGTCTTTCATGTCTGGATTGAGTTTGCTGGCGACCGCCGGGGGGCGCTTCGTCGGTCGAAGCGGGACCGGTTCGACCAGCGAATTACCCTCGATCGTCTTGACCAGCAGCATGTTGTCGAATACGTCGACCAGGAAGATTCCCCAGTCCTTGCTGCCCCGCCTCACCGGGCGGGAGGCGAAATAGTACTTGTCGTTCAGCGGGAACGGGTGGATGAACAGAGGCCAACTCCCGTTAACCAGCCCGTCGCGGATGATCGGCTCGACTTTCTTACCGTATCCGGGTATCCGCTGGACGACGCCGTCGGCCTCGTGCGTGCCCTTGTTGACGTCGAAGACAATCATCTCGCCCATTCGCGGAATACCGTGGTGCCCGCCGATGATCCCCACGAACTTCGTCGGGCTGCCGGGGATCGGGCGCGCGAAGAACAGCGAATTGGGCCAGTACGAATTGCTTCCGTAATAACCCAGTTGGTTCGTCCCGTCGGGATTCATCGTCATCATCACCCGCGTGAAGTAGTGCGGCGTGTCGGTGTATTCCCAGCGAAGGTACAGCACCCGCCCGTTGGGCATGAGCGTCGGGCACCAGTTGTGGTCCTGCTCGAAACAGAGCATGCGCGTCTTCTTGGTCGTCGGGTTATACAGCGCCATGTTGGCCACGTGGGACCCCCCGCCGATGCAGGGCACGCCCTGCATGTTGGCAGTCGAGGTGTACATCACGCTGTCGTTGGGCAGGTAGCAGGGGTCGTAGTTGCTCACGTCCTTATGATCCGACGGCGTGACCTGCCTGAGGTTCTTCCCGTCGATGCCCACCTCGAATATCTGCCAGTGATTCTGTTCGTTGGGCATCGAGAAGAGCATTTTTTTCGCGTCGAAATACAGGTCCACGTCGCCGACGAACGCGGTCTTCTCGGGCTTGTACACCGTGGTAATTTCTCCGGACGGGCTTATCGGCGAGAGGATCGCGATCTCATTTTCGTGCCCGGTTGTCCTGATGGCGGTGTTGCTCAACCAGTTGTTCACCAGGAACCTGTTGCCCGAGTTACGCTTGATCAGCAGGAGCTTGTCGAAATCGAGCAGCGGATTTGCCAGCAGCGCCTCGTAAGCCAGCGCCTTGAGCTTCTCCTCGTCGGGAGTTTCCTTGAGTTTCGTCAGGCGCGCGAGGAATTCGGCGCCCTTGGCGTACTTCTTGGGGTAGGTCATGGACAGGTCGGTAATCGCGCGCTCGAGCGATTCGACGGTGAAGTCCGGACCGCTGTGCTGGGGAGCGCGGGGGCGTCCCCTGGATCGCCTTGGCGCCCTGACCTTGGTTAACTCCCGGACACGGAAGTATACGCCCGCCGAACCGCTGCGATTGTAAACCTTTATCAGTAAATGGTTATCGCCCTTCTTCAACGGGAGCTTCACAACGTCTGAATCAGCTTGTATCCCGCGGGCCTTGTCTGCCAGCAGCACCCGCTTACCGTTCAACCATGCGGCGCAACCATCGTCACTTCCGAAACCGCCCGTTACCGTCACGTCGGATTTCGCGGTGATCGTGCGATAGAAATACTGCGAACTTCCGCTTCCCATCCTGAGCGCGTGGGCCGTTCCGTCTTTCAGTTGGGCAATGGGCTTCCAGAGAGCTTTACCACCGGCGGTCCTGCCTTTGAGATCTACATTCCTTTCGGCGAACTCGGCCTTGGTCAGGCTGCACTTCAACTCCACACTGGTGTACCACGGACCGAGCTTGACCAGGTTTTTGAAGTTTACCTTTTTGCGTTTGGGCGCAGCGCCAGCCGGTAAAACCAGCAGCATCGCCAGCAGCCCCGTGACTACCAGGCCGGATAATCTGGCTGCATGTCGTCTGTACATTGAGAAAGAGCTTGTTTTCATTGTGGAATTCCTTGCTCCAGTGTGGGCTCGCGGGCGTTCGAAAAATACTTGAGTGATTATATACGAATTAGCAGCCCAAATGAAGAATTATTTGGCCAGTTCGGGGCGTGTTGTCTAAACTGAGTCCCAGAATGTTTTTAATACGCTTTATTCGAATGCTGCTGTCGCTTCCGTTTTTGTGGAGCGGGCAGTTGGCGGGCATCTTCCAGATACCGCTATCCATACCGCTTTTGAAAGCGGCGTGGTGGATTTCCACTGACGGGCATGTGGGGTTTACGGCTTTGAAGGCGATATCCAAACTCCGCGAGCCTGCTGAAGCCATTGGCTGCGCCATAGCCTGGACGGAAAAGTATCCACGTGTGGAACTGTCGGCCTACGCGGGGCTACTGGCCGCCGGCGCCGGTCTGGGCGACATTGCCCGCAACATGCTTGTCGCGTGCGGGCAGTTCCCCGTCGACAGGCTCGGTCTGACCGAGATGCTCGAGTTCACAATCGCCAAACAGTTTGAACCGTTCGGTGCGGCGGGTGACTGTGCCCGGCGCCTGGAAGCCCGCAGGGACCTGTCTGCCTCCGTCAGCGCGATGATACATACGGAACTGCTCTGGGACGCGATGCTTTCCGGTCGTCTCGACGAGGCCGGGCGGCGGGCGGAGTTTATGCTGTCCGTCGGCGAGGCGCCCCCTGCCCACGTGGCGCTTTCGGCGCTGGCGAGACACCATGGTAATGAGACCGCGGCCTTGCGGCACATGGACCAGGCCAGGCTCGCCCCGGCTGAATTGTGTTACTACCGCTTCCTTTCAGCCTGCGGGACCGGCGCCGACGCCGAAGCGCGCGAGATGCTTGATGAGCTTGGCGATTACAATGTATCGCTGGCCGACTATGCCAGCGCCCAGGTCGCCGCGATAAGGGGCGAGCAATGAATTTCGAGACAGCACTCGTCCTTCTTCCGGGGCTGGTCGTCGGGCTTTCCCTGCACGAATTTGCCCACGCCTGGTCGGCGAGTCTGCTGGGAGACAACTTCGCGCGCAGGCAGGGGCGCGTGAGTCTCAATCCATTCAGGCACCTGTCGATTCTTGGTACGCTGGCGATCTTCTTCCTTCCGATCGGGTGGGGCAAGCCCGTCCAGGTCAATCTCTACAACTTCAGGCATCCCAAGCGGGACTACCTGATAAGCAGCCTCGCCGGACCGCTGGCGAACATTATCGTCGTGATCTGCTGTGTCGCCCTGGCGCAACTGACCAGGCACGACTACAGCTATGGACCCCAGGCTCAACCATACGTTGCGACGGTCCACTTTCTCCTGATGTTCACCGCCTCGATCAACACGATCCTGGCGACGATCAACCTCCTTCCGATCCCCCCGCTGGACGGGTCGAAGATTTGGCCTTGCCTGATCCCGGGGCTTAAACCGTCGTTCGGCGCCAAAGGGATATGGATATTTATCATCGCTATCATGGTCCTTATGCATACCGGGTCACTGCGCCCGGTGCTCGGGTTCGCGGTTAATTCGGCTTTCCACTACATGCCTTCGTCGGACAGCCACCTGTACTCGTGGCGCCTGGAGGAGGGTCAAATCGCCTATAAAAAAGGGCGGCTCGACCTCGCCGAGAGGAAGTTTTCGCGTGCGATTGAATCCAATCCTCGTCCTCATTACGCGCTGCATTGGCGTGCGATAGCGCGGATGACGGCGGGCAGACTGCCAGGGGCTTTGGAGGACATCGATCGGGCGATCGCGATAAACGGCGCCAAACCGCAGTATGTCGAGTTGCGCTCGCTGATTTGCGACAGGATCGAATCTCCCGCATCCCAACCGGATTTGCGCCGCCCAAACGTCGAATAATTCATATTTCACCGTTTATTTTTCCGACAACTTATCACCACTGTTGAAATCCCGACACTCACATGCCACTATGGGGCTTTGAACAAAGCACCGCCCCGAATCCCTCCAACCAGCAGGACTCTTCAGACAGATGGTTAATCAGCAGACACCGACAGGTCCCGAGCGAATTGAAACCCGTATCTTCAGCATACCGGCGGACGTCAGCGCCGCCGTTGCCGGCGAAATCGCCGCACTCATCGGGGCAAAGGCCCGCAGTGGCGAGATGTGCGTACTGGGCCTGGCCACCGGCGCCACGCCCGTGGGAGTATACGACGAACTGGTCCGCATGCATCGAGAAGAAGGACTCTCGCTGGCCAACGTGATAACGTTCAATCTCGACGAGTACTACCCGATGCGCCCCGAGGCGCTGCAGAGTTACAGACTCTTCATGTCCGAGTATCTCTTCGATCACGTTGATATCGATCCCGCCAACGTATACATCCCGGACGGAACCCTGGACGAAGACGCCGTTGACGCATACTGCCTGCAATACGAACAGGCTATCGCCGACGCCGGAGGGATCGACCTGCAACTGCTGGGTATCGGGCGCACCGGGCATATCGGTTTCAACGAACCAGGCTCGTCGCGTGACAGCAAGACCCGACTGATCGCGCTGGACTTCCTGACGCGCCTCGACGCGTCGAGCGACTTCTTCGGTATGGAAAACGTGCCAAAACGCGCCATTACGATGGGTGTGGGGACGGCTTTGAGCGCGCGCCGCGTGATCATGATGGCGTTCGGTGAGAACAAGGCCCCTGTCATCGCCAGGGCGGTCGAAGGCCCGATCACCGAAGCGGTGGCGGCGAGTTTTCTCCAGGAGCATCCCGACGCCACGGTCATGCTCGACGAGGCCGCGGCGGCAGAACTGACGCGCTTCAAGTGTCCCTGGGTGCTCGGGTCGGTTGAATGGAACGATCGCCAGGTGCGAAAGGCCGTCACGTGGCTCGCTCAACAGGCCGAAAAACCCATCCTTAAACTCACCGACGAGGATTACAACGCCAATCATCTCCAGGACCTCCTGGCCAGTAAAGGGTCAGCCTACAAGACAAGCCTGAAGGTGTTCCGCACGCTTCAGGAGACCATAACGGGATGGCCTGGCGGAAAACCCGCCGAAGCTCGCCTTCCCGGCGATATCGAACGATCCCGAGACAACGTATTCCCCAAACGGATTGTCGTGTTTTCACCGCACCCTGACGACGACGTTATTTCAATGGGCGGGACGCTGCTGCGCCTCGTCGACCAGGGGCACGACGTACACGTCGCCTACCAGACATCCGGCGCGATCGCGGTTTTCGATCACGACGCAATCCGGTTCGCCGAATTCGTCACTGACTTCAATCGAGAGTTCAGGATTGACCTCGAAGATACCGCCAATCTAGAGGACAGAATAGGAAACTTCCTCCGCGACAAGCAGCCCGGGCAGGTCGACAGCCAGGAGGTCTTGGACCTAAAGGCCCTGATACGCCGCGGTGAGGCGCGCGCGGCTGGAAGATACTGCGGCGTGCCATCAGAAAACATGCACTTCCTGAACATGCCGTTCTACGAAACCGGGCGGGTGCGAAAGAACGAACTGACCGATGAGGACATCGACCTGATCGCCGGCGTGCTGAAGGAAGTCAAGCCCCACCAGATATACGCGGCCGGGGACCTCTCCGACCCGCACGGAACTCACCGCATGTGCTTTACCGCGCTCAAGCGGGCGCTGTCCGAACAGGTCGCCATCGAGCCCTGGTTCAAAGAGTGCGAAGTGTGGTTGTATCGGGGCGCCTGGCAGGAATGGCCCCTCGCGGAGATCGAGATGGCCGTCCCCCTGTCGCCCGGAGAACTCGCCCGAAAACGCAACGCCATCTTCAAACACGAATCGCAGAAGGACCGCGCCCTGTTTCCCGGGCGCGACAAGCGGGAGTTCTGGCAGAGGGCGCAGGGGCGAAACCGCACGCTCGCAAACAGGTACGACAAACTCGGATTGGCTGAATACGAGGCGATGGAAGCCTTCGTGAGCATGGATATGGAGCCTTACCGTTGACTGCATCGCGGATCGAAACGCTGCTGGAACAGGACCACCTTACCGGGCGACTGGTAGAACGTGGATTGAACGGTCCCTCGGCGATCGCGGCGGGCGATCAGTTCGTCCGGGCGGTAAGGGCCCTGATTGACGACGGCCTGGCGGGCCAGTCCGAGGCGATCGCGCTTTACGCGCCCGGTCGCATCGAGGTTCTCGGTAAGCACACCGACTATTGCGGTGGTCACAGCCTGATATGCGCCGCCCAGCGCGGGATATGCTTCGTGGCGGTTCGGCGCGACGATGCGGTTATCCGCGCACTTGCGCCGGACCTCCGGGACGCTTGCGAGTTCGCCCTGGCGCCGGACATCGTCCCGCACATCGGGCACTGGTCGAACTATCCGATGACCGTCGCACGGCGCATCGCCCGGAACTTTCCGGGCGATCTGCGCGGCGCGTCGATCGCATACTGCGGGAACCTCCCGCCAGACGCGGGAATGAGCAGTTCCAGCGCGGTCCTCACCGGGATGTTCCTGCTGATCTCGCACATCAACGCCCTGGAAACCCGCAGCGAATATCGCGACAACATCCAGGGACGCGAGGCGCTGGCGTCGTATCTAGGGACGATCGAAAACGGGAGCAGCTTCGGTTCGCTTTCCGGTTCGAGCGGCGTGGGGACCTTCGGCGGAAGCGAGGACCACACCGCCATTCTAAACGCCGTCGCCGGTTCGATCAGCCGCTACTCATACTGCCCCGTCGAATTCCACGAGAACCTGCCCCTGGACGACGACTACGTTTTTTCTATCGCGTGCAGCGGAGTGTCGGCGCCCAAGACCGGGACCGCCAGGGACAAGTACAACCGCATGTCCAGGCGTGCGTCGGTCATACTCGATCTCTGGCGCAGGAGCACCGGTCGCTGCGATTCAAATCTGTCGGCCGCCATCGCCAACGCGCCCGATACCCTGGAATCGTTCGCAAGCATTCTCGCCGCCGGATTCGACGACCTGACGGGCGATGAACTGACCACCCGACTCGACCATTTTCTGGCCGAGAACCACGAGATTATCCCCGCCGCCTGCAAGGCGCTGCATTGCGGAAACATGGTCCAATTCGGACGCCAGGTGGACCGTTCGCAGGAACTCGCCGATACGCTGCTGGGCAGTCAAATACCCCAGACCGTATTCCTCGCCCGTTCGGCGCGCGAGCTTGGAGCGGTGGCGGCGTCTTCATTTGGCGCGGGATTCGGCGGCGCGGTGTGGGCTTTGGTGCGCCGCGACGGGCTCGAAGCATTCGAAGAG
>Ga0180430_10004225_pt1 | contig 12167 bp, 10 predicted proteins | sample SS_ome_9_FD_132999 | JGI IMG/M metagenome (GOLD analysis project Ga0180430, IMG submission 132999) | Hypersaline lake sediment archaeal communities from the Salton Sea, California, USA - SS_1_S_2 metaG | ecosystem: Environmental > Aquatic > Non-marine Saline and Alkaline > Hypersaline >... | reverse complement strand
GTCGAGAAGCACCTGCCCCTCGGCGCCGAGGGTGGCCGCGGTCCGCTCCGACAGCACCACCCACTGGGTGTCGCGCAGACCGAACTCGGGAATCTCCTCCTCGAAGGTCCACGCGACCTCGACCGGGAGGGTCTCGATCGTGGGCACACCCTCCGCATCGCCGACCCGCAGCACCCGGCCGTCGCGAACCGCCCGACGCGGCAGCACCAGTCGCTCGACGGGTTCGCCGCCGCTGACCGTGCCCGCCACGAAGGTCCCCGGCACGAGGCCGAGGGGATCCGCGGGATCCTGCTCGAGCTCGGCGTAGACGGTGAACGTGCGGCTGCCGGGCTCGTCGACGGGATTGATCCGGACCACCGCCGCGGGCCACGCCTGCGCGGTGTCCGCGTCGCGGACGAGACGGACCCGGTCGCCGGGCCGCACGAAGCGGCGGGCCGTCGCGGGCAGCTGCAGGGGCACCTCGATCGCCGAAAGGTCCACCACGCGGGCGACCCGTCGGCCGGGCGCGACGCTTTCGCCGGGCTCCACGTCGATCTCCGCGAGCACCCCGTCGAGGGGACTGCGGACGACGCAGCGCTCGAGCCTCTGCTCGGCGAGTCGCTTCTCGGCCCGCTGCCTCTCCACGAGGGCGTCGAGCGAGAGTCGGCGCTGGGGGTAGGAGTCGATCAGCTCCTGGGCCTGCACCCTGCCGCGTTCGGAGACGATCAGGGTCTGCTGGGCGCGTTCGACCTCCCGCGCGACCGCGGCGCCGTCCTCGAGGGCCTTGCGGGTCCGCTCGAGATCGCTGCGGGCGAGCTCGACGTCCCGCTCTGCGAGCGCGAGGCGCTCCTCGGCGGCGGCCTCCTCGATGTCGAGGCGGGCGAGCCGGGTGTCGAGTTCGGCGAGGGTCTCCGCGGCGATCTCCGCCTGTCTTCGGAAGTCGCGGGCGTCGAGTCGCATCAGGATCTCGCCGGCGCGAACCGCGCCGCCTTCGACGATCTCCGCCGGAATCGACTCGACGATCGAGACGACCTCGGCGGGAACGTCGCTCTGACGGAGGCTCGCCGCGGTGCCGAACCCGGTGAAGGTCCGCTGCACGGGCCGCGGCAGCGCTCCCACGACGACGAGACGCGGCCGCGCCTCCTCCGGCGGCTTCGGGACGAGGACCTCGCGGGTCGAGAAGAGCATGTAGGCGATGCCGAGCGCGGCGAGGATCGCGGCGCCTCCGATCGCCGTTCGGAAGATCAGGGAGACCACGGCGCCGCCGCGACCCAGGGGTGGCGGCGCGGGCGCCGACTCGGGTGGTGGGTTGGTCATCGAATCCTCGGGCGGCATGCGAGCGGGTGGGGATGGTACTCCGGCGGTCCCGAGCGAGTCCTTGGCTTCGCGATGCCGATCCATGGTCCCCGACGGAATCGTCGCCGGGTGATACCGTTCCGACCATGACCCCCACGGACGCCGCCCGACCCCCCGGCGACGCGCCGTCGCCGACGGCCGAACTCGCCGCCGCAGACGTTCGCAAGATCGCCCGCCTGGCGCGGATCCGCCTTGCGGAGACCCCCGACGCGGAGGCGGCGGTCGTCGAGACCCTGCTCGGCGAGTTGCGCGACGTGCTCGGCCACATCGACCGGCTGCGCTCGCTCGACGTGGACGGCGTCGAGCCGCTGACGCGGCCCCACGGCGGCGTGAATCGTCTCGATCCCGACGAGCCCGGTCCGGTGCTCGATCCCGAGATCCTGCGCGACGCGGCTCCGCTCGCCGAGGGATCCTTCATCGCGGTGCCGAAGGTGCTTGCCGATGACTCGTGAGCGTCGCGAGCCGCCCGAGCTTCCCGAGCCTCCCGCGACGCTCGGGCGCCACGTCGCCGCGGTGCGGGCGGGCGAGGTCTCCGCGGCCGAGGTTCTCGAGGCGACGCTCCGCCGCATCGAGGCGATCGATCGCGGCGGGACGGGCCTCCACGCCTACCACGAGGTCTTCGCCGAGGAGACCCGCGCCGAGGCGGAACGCATCGACCGCGCCGTCGCCGCGGGCGAGGACCCCGGACCGCTCGCGGGAGCCCTCGTCGCGGTCAAGGACAACATCGCGACGACCGTCGGTCGCACCACCTGCAGTTCGAGACTTCTCGAGCACTGGCGAAGCCCCTTCGAGGCGACCTGCGTGGCGCGGATTCGTGCCGCGGGGGGGCTCGTGATCGGCAAGACCAACCTCGACGAGTTCGCGATGGGCTCCTCCGGAGAGCATTGCGCGTGGGGGCCGGTCCGCAACCCCCACGATCCCGACCGCGTGCCGGGCGGTTCCTCGGCGGGATCCGCCGCGGCGGTGGCGGCGGGCCTCTGTCACGCGGCGCTCGGTTCGGACACCGGCGGCTCGATCCGGCAGCCCGCGGCGTTCTGCGGATGCGTGGGCCTGAAGCCGAGCCACGGAGCCGTCAGTCGACACGGGCTCGTCGCGTTCGGCTCGAGCCTCGATCAGGTCGGTCCGCTCGCCCGGACCGTCGAGGACGCCGCCGCGCTCTTCGCGGCGATCGCCGGGGTCGACCGCTTCGATTCGACCAGTGCCGACCACGATTGGTCCTCGCTCGCCGACGGGGCGATCTCGGAGGGCGTCGACGGCCTGCGGGTCGGGGTGCCGGAGACCTTTCTCGACGAGCGGAACGCTCCGGAGGTGAATGCCGCGGTCCGTCGGGCCGCGGACGCGTTCGAGGCTCGGGGCGCGACCGTCGTTCCGGTCGAGCTGCCGCTCACCGAGATCGGGCTGTCGACCTACTACGTGGTCGCGCCCGCGGAGGCGTCGAGCAATCTCGCCCGCTTCGACGGCATCCGCTACGGCCGCCGCGCCGCGGCCCGACCGGGCGAGTCGCTCGAGGAGATCTACGCCCGGAGCCGCGCCGAGGGGTTCGGGCCGGAGGTGAGGCGTCGGATCCTGATCGGGACCTACGTGCTGAGCGCCGGCCACCACGACGCCTACTACCGCCGGGCCCTGCAGGCGCGACGCCTGATCGCGGAGGAGTACGACCGCGCGTTCGAGCGTTGCGACGTCCTGCTCGGCCCGACCGCGCCGACGCCGGCGTTCGAGCTCGGCGGCAGGACCGATCCGCTCTCGATGTATCTCTGCGACGTCTACACGGTGAACGCGGCGATCGCGGGCATCTGCGGGATCTCGATTCCCGCGGGGCGCGACGAGTCGCGTCGTCCGCTGCCCCTCGCGGTCCAGCTTCAGGCGCCGGCGTTCGAGGAACGACGTCTGCTGCGGGCGGCATGGATGCTCGAGGAGTCGCTCGGGCCGGCGGAGGTGGCGACGATCCCGTCAGCGGGGTGACGCGACGGCCCCGTCGAGCGGCGCAAGTTCCGGCTTCCGGCCCCATCGACGGACCTCCGTGCCGATCGACTCGACGAGGCTCGCGGCGAGTTCGCGGCGCTGCCGGAAGAGTCCGATCTCGGCGGACGCCTCGAAGATCGCGGGACCCTCGCGGCGCACCACGCGAAGACGCCCCGGTTCGTTGGCGAGGGTGAGCAGATCGAACTCGATCGCGGTGGCCTCCTCGGCGCCGGCATCGGTCGGCTCGAAGCGGGTGGCGAGCACCGCGATGCCGAGCGGTCCGGCGGCGGTCGCGACCGCATCGGGCAGATCGCGCCAGCGTCCCGCCGGCGCGGCGGCCGGGCCGGGACCGACCTCCGCGGCGGTCCTGTCGCCCGCGGCGGTGCGCATCGCCTCGCGCACCTCCTCGCGCTGCCGATCGTCGAGCACGCGGGTGGCCCACCCCGAGGTGGGGCCGCCCGGCGAGGACAAGGCCGGCTCGTCGAGGGCGGGCGAGTTCGGAACGGTGGGACCGCAGGCGGCCGTGACGGTCGCGGCCAGCAGGAGGGCCGCCGGCACGCCGCCCGGAGTCGCTCCGGTGGATCCGGTGGGTGTCCGGTTCATGGCGGCAGGGTATCGAAGAGTGTCGGGATCGCGCATGTTCTCGGACTCCCGGCGGCCCACGAATCGACCCGGCACGATGCGAAGAAGTCCCGGTCCGATCGGGTCGAGAAGGTCTTCCGGGGTGCGGCTCCGAGGCGTAGACTCGCCCCCCTCGCGGTCGCAGGCGTCCGCGGGATGATCGGAACGCCCGGGCGGTCGATCGGCCGCCAAGCGAGTTCGCCGCGATGGCTCGATGGCAGATCTTCTCGGGACGACGCGGCGGAGACTCGCGCAGTCGTCGGGAGGAGATTCGGCGGAACCTCTCGCGGGCGGATCACGCCGCGGTGGCGCCGTTCCGCCGACCCGAGACCATCCACGGAGTCCTGTTCGTCCTCGCGTCGGCGTCGATCGCCACGATGCTCTGGTCGTGGACCCGCTCCGAGGCTCCGGTGGCGGTGGGACGCATCGCGGTCGTGGACCACCTCAACCGGCACGAGTACCAACTCGTCGACGAGGCGGCGACGGCCGGCAAGCGGGAGGAGGCGGGCCGGGCGGCGCCGCGGATCTATCGGCCGAACACGACCTACCTCGATCGCCTGCGGGCCTCGATCGAGGGACTTCCGGTGGCGGTTCGCGAGAAGACCGACCTCGCCGAGATCGATGCGGGGCTCCGCGAGGAGTTCGGCCTCGACGCGATCGGCCTCGAACGCCTGCAGGCCTACGCGACCGACGATGGTCCGTCGGCGGACTGGCGAGAGTGGACGAGGCGGTTCATCCGCGGACTCTGGGCGGTGGATCCGCTGCTGCCCGGCACGGAGTATCAGATCTTCGCCACCACGCTGCGACGCGAGGTGATGCCTCCGCCGGGGAACGCCGTGGATCCGGGACCGGTGACCTTGACGACGGCGCTCGATCTCGCCGCCGCGGGTGCGGGGTCGATCGATGCCGCGGTCTCCCGACTCGCCGACCGCGCCGGGTTTCCCGGTCCGGTGGTGCGATTCGTGGCCTCGCCGGTGCTGCGCGATCCCCGTCCCACGATCGTCTTCGACGAGGCGGCGACGGGTGTGGCGACGCGGGCCGCCGCGGCCGCGGTGGGGCCGGTGATGATCCAGACGCCCCGCAACGATCTCATCATCGCCCGCGGTGATCGGGTGACCTCCCGACAGGCCGAACGTCTCGCCGAGAGCGTCGCGGCCTCCCGCACTCGCGAGACCCTGCTCGCACGATGGCTGGAGCGACTCGGCTTCGCCGGACTCGCGGCGGCCGCGGCGACGCTCTTCGTGGTCCACCTCGCCGCGAGCCGGCCGGCGATGCTTCGCAATGCCGGCCGGATGCTGGGCCTGCTCGTGATGACGAGCGGATTCGCGGCGATCGGCATCGCGGGAGGGGTGATCTGGCCGGGGGGCGTGGTCTTCACGACGGTGTTCGCGGTGGCGGCGGCGGCGATGTTGGCGACGCTCTGCTACGACGAGCGACTCGGCGTCGCGGTCTCCGCGCTGGCGGTGGTCGTGGTGGGTGGCGTGCTGGGCCTGGGTCTCGGATTCACGGTGGCGCTGTTCGTCGTCGCCAGCGCGGCGATCGCGAGTCTTCGAGACCTGCGGAGCCGGGCGGGCCTGATCCGCGCCGGAGCGACCGCCGCCCTCGTGGCGGCGGCGGCGTTCCTGCTGCTCGGCGTGGTGGAGGTGGTGCCGCTCGGCGGGGGATGGGGACAGGCCTTCGGCGACGGCCTCGTGGCCGGCGGCGCCGCGATGTCGGTGGGATTCATCGTGCTCGGGACGCTTCCTGCGCTCGAGCGCACCTTCGACGTGGCCACCGGGCTCACCCTCAGCGAGCTGCGGGACCCGCGTCAGCCGCTGCTGCGTCTCCTTCAGGAGCGGGCCCCGGGCACCTACAGCCACTCGCTTCAGATCGCGACCCTCGCCGAGACCGCCGCCGACTCGATCGGCGCCGACGGACTGCTCGTCTACTGCGGGGCGCTCTACCACGACATCGGCAAGGTCAACAAGCCCGACTACTTCATCGAGAACCAGGCCGACGGCACCAACCGGCACGACAAGCTGAGTCCCGCGATGAGCCTGCTCGTCATCGTCGGACACGTGAAGGACGGTCTGGCGATGGCCCGTGAACAGGGTCTCCCGAAGGTCCTGCATCACTTCATCGAGAGCCACCACGGCACCACCCTCGTGGAGTACTTCTATCGCGCGGCGGTGAGTCGCGCCGAGGCCCTCGGAGAGTCCGAGGGCGATGTCGCCGAGGTCGACTTCCGCTATCCCGGCCCCAAGCCTCGCACTCGCGAGGCCGCGATCCTGATGCTCTGCGACGCCGCGGAGAGCGCCTCGCGCACGCTCTCGGAGCCGAGTCCGAAGGCGATCGAGGCCCTCGTTCGCAGACTCGCGCGGATCCGCCTCGAGGATGGCCAGTTCGACGAGTGCGCCCTCACCTTCCAGGAGTTGCGACGGGTCGAGGACTCGATCGTGAAGAGCCTGGTCTCGTTGCACCATGGCCGGATCGGCTACCGCTCGACGGCGGACGTCGGGGCTCCGACGACGCCGGCGATGGAGATGTCCGCGGTGGCGGGCGCCGGTCAGCCCCCGGCGCAGCGCGAGCTTCGCTGAGACGCGGCGTTCGACCAGCGCCCCGCGAGGCCGTCGGCGATGCGTCGCTGCGGCACGCTCATCGCGAGATCGCCGAGACGCTCGAGCGTCAGACGCGCGACCTTCCCGAGACCGGACGGTTCGGGCGGCGCCGCCACTTCGAGGACCACGAACTCCACATCGCGATGGGTGGTCTTGTGGACGAACCGGTCGAGGGGCCGGACCTCCTCGGATCGCACTCCAAGGCGCTTCGCGATCGTCGGGATCCGCAGGCGACGCGGCGATTCGATGGTGGGGAACTCCCACATCGACGCCCAGAGTCCCTCCTCGGGACGCCTTCGCACCGTCGCGAGCCGACGCCGGCCCTCGTGGTGCGGGGGCAGCAGCAGCACGTGATGGACGATCCGGCGGCGGCGGGCGCGATCCTTCGGCAGAGGAATCCGTCCTTCGAGGCCCTGCCGGCGAGCGCGGCAGTCCCCGGCGACCGGACAGGCCTCGCAGGATGGCGCCCGGGGGGTGCAGACGGTGGCGCCGAGTTCCATCAGCGCTTCGTTGAGCGTTCCCGGATCGGTGGCGGCCTGCACGAGGTCGCGGGCCTCGCCCCAGCAGCGGCGGACCGCTTCCGGATCGTCCGCGGCGACGGGGCGGCCCGCGAGTCGGATCAGCACTCGCGCGACGTTGCCGTCGACGATCGCCTCGCGTCGGCCGAAGGCGATGGAGGCGACGGCTCCGGCGGTGTAGGGACCGATGCCGGGCAGGTCGCGAAGATGGGAGACCTCCGAGGGAATGCGGCCGCCGTGGCGTTCGACGATCGTCCGGGCGGCCCGATGCAGGAGGCGGGCCCGGCGGTAGTACCCCAGGCCCTCCCACTCCGAGAGGACCTCGTCGAGCGAACTCGCCGCGAGGCTTCGAACCGTGGGGAAGCGCGTCAGAAACCTCGGGAACCGTTCGGCGACCCGCGAGACCTGGGTCTGCTGCAGCATGGACTCGCTGATCAGCACCCGATAGGGGGTTCGGCGACGTCTCCAAGGCAGGTCCCGTGCGGCGGTGGCGAACCAGCGTTCGAGTCGCCGGGCCAACACGGGGGCGTCGATCGACGTCGTTTCGTTGCGAGACCCGGGGGCGAGCGGTACGCTTTCGGGTCCGTGCGGTCGACGAGGCTCCGCCTCGCCGCGTCGCCTCGTTCCCATCCCACCTACCGCTGGATCACGCTTCATGGCCAAGATGTTCTACACCGCCGAGGAGGTTGCCGAGAAGCTCGGCAAGACCGTCGACGACGTGATGGAGATGGCCAAGAAGGGGCAGATCCAGGAGTTTCGGGATCGTGACAAGGTGATGTTCAAGGTCGACCAGATCGACCTGCTCGCCGGAGACGATGCCACCGGCGACGAGAGCGAGCCGAGCATTCCGCTCGCCCTCGACGACAGCGGGGAGAGCTTCGCGCCCCCGACGCCGCCGGATCCCGGGGAGGAGACCTCCGAACCCATGGATCTGAGCGGCACCGGCATGACCGTGGTGGACGCGGGGGCGAGCGGCAGCGCCATCGGCCTCGACGATTCCGGGTCCGGCGCCCCGATCGACTTCGACGAACCGTCCGGGAGCGAGACCAGCCAACTGCTCGACCTGACCCGGGAGTCCGAGGAGACCTCCCTCGGCGCCGAGCTCCTCGAGGAGGTCTACTCGAGCGAGGACGAGAACGTCGAGCTGCCCGCGGCGAGCAGCGGCCTGTTCGAACCGGTCGAGGGGGAAAGCGGGGGACCGGCGATCGTCTCCGGCGGCGGCTCCTCCGAGCCGTTCTCCCCGATGGTCGCTTCCGGAGCGGTCGAGCAGCTCGAGCCGGGATGGTCCGGTCTCTCCGCGGGACTGCTGCTCGGTGGCCTGCTCGGCGTGATCGCCGCCGGGGTCGTCGTGGTGACGGCGGCGGCGGGGGGAGCGTCGGGTCTCGCGGGCACGTTCACCGGAAACCTCTGGGCGTGGGTCGGCGGCCTCGTCGGTGCGGTGCTCGTCTGCGGCGTCGCCGGCTTCTTCATCGGCCGCGCCGTCGACTGATCGCGGCGGATCGGCGGGCGACGGGACCTTCGTCGGATTCCACGCCACCGCCCTCGATGCGCACGGATCTCTTCGCCCGATTCGGAGACTTCGTGTCCCGACGCCCTCGCCAGCGGATGCTCCCATGCTGTTGACCGGCTACGGGATTCGCGAGTGGGGCACCGCCCTCGCGGCAGCGGTGGCCGTGGCGATCCCCTCGTTTCTGGCGGGGTGGTGGCCGGTGACGGCGCTCGCGGTCGTCTCGTTCGCGGCGATCGCGTGGTTCTTCCGAGACCCGCTCGGGCGACGTCCCGCCACCGGGGCTCCGCTCGATCTTGCAAGTCCCGCCGACGGGCGGGTCAGTGCGGTGCTGCGGGTCGCCGAGCACGCGGCGACCGCCGGTCGGCCGGCGGTGGTGGTGCGGATCTTCCTGAGCGTGCTCGACGTCCACGTGAATCGCATGCCCGCGGCGGTCGAGGTGCTCGGATGCGACCATCGGCCCGGCCGCTACCTCGACGCCCGGACCGAGGCCTCGGCGACGCTCAACGAGTCGAACCTCGTCCGATTGCGACTCGGGGACGGGAGGCCGATCGGCGTGAAGCAGATCTCCGGGGCGATCGCCCGGCGGATCGTGTGTCCCATCGAGGCGGGGCACCGCTTCGAGCGAGGCGAACGCTTCGGCATGATCAAGGTCGGTTCGACCACCGAACTCGTGGTCCCCGACGAGGTCGGCGTCGAGGTCCTCGTGGCGCCCGGCGATCGCGTGGTGGGCGGCGTGACCATCCTCGTCCGCATGCCGCCGGCATCGTGATCGCGGCGGGGACGCGGAGTCAGGCGGCGATGTCCCAGTCGCCCTCGTCGCAGCCGCCCCCGGTCTCCTCCGGCCACTGCGGCTTCGCGCGATGGTGGATCCGCACGATCGAGGACATCTGCTCGGCGAGGATCGTCCGCAGCAGGTCGAACAGCCCGGCGCACGAGTCCGGGAAGGCCTCGCGTCGATCCCGGAAGAGCACCGCCACCGCCAGGCATTCGTCCTTGCGTCGGCAGCCGAAGGCGACGACCTCCTGATCGGCGAGCGGCTCGCCGTCGGGGCCGATGCTCTCGACGAACTCGCCGACGTCGCTGAAGCGGAGGATGCCCTCCTGGCCGGCGACGTTGGGGCACACCTCCTCGGCGATCCGATCGAGCGCCGCGGAGATCGAGGTCCGGGGAATGCGATAGTTGACGTACGCGGCGAGATTCCAGCGACCTTCGCCGTTGTCGAGGAAGACCGCGGCATTGGTGGGGCCGGTCTTGGTCAGCATGTACTCCATCGCGGTGCGGAGCATGCTCTCGACGTCGAGCTCCTGTCGCAGCAGCGTTCGGAACTCGCTCGACACCACCGCATCCTCCACCTGGCGACGCGTCTCCTCCCGGACCTGATCGAGATCGGAGCGAGCCTCCGCCGCGGCCTGATCCGCCCGTCGCCGGGCATGGTTCAACTTCCGGCAGACCTGCCGCAGATGCGCGGCCCGCTCGGTGGAGCGACGGACCGGGTCCGACCTTCGGAGCGTGGTTCCGATTCGGTGCTCGAACTCCTCCGGCCGCAGCGGCAGGGCGATGATGTCCCCGAAGCCGATCCGCATGGCGGCGACGGTCTCGGCGACCGAAGCGCTCTCGGAAAGCCACACCGCCGATGCGCCGGGGCTCCGTTCGCGGGCCGCCGAGACCAGCGACTCGCGAATGCTGAAGGGGAACGAGTCGTCGACGACCACGAGGTCGTACGCCTCCCCGCTCGCGGCTTCGATGGCGCGGCGGGGATCGGTGCGCCGTTCCACCGCGACCCCGATCGGCTGGAGACGCCGCTCCAACGCGGCGCCGAGGCCGCTTCGCCCGGTCAGGACGAGCGCTCGGTACGACGCGGCGGAGACGTCGGGTCGATCGGCGGTGCGGTTCTGGGATCGGGTCGGTGCGTTCATGGGCTCGGCCTCCAGCGGGGGCATCGGGACACTCGCCGAAGCGATTGAGCGGGAAGCGCGGATCGGAAGCACCTTCCGTCGGGTGACGTCGTCTGGGCGGTCCGCGCCGCGTCGCCTCGACCCGGTCATGCCGCGGCCCCGTTCTGCAGGATCCGGCGGAACTGCTCGAGTTCGAAGGGCTTCCGGAGCACGACGGCGCCGCCGCGGCGGGCCGCCCGGAGGCGCTCCTCGTCGCCGGCGCTGCCGGTGAAGACGACCCGCATCAGTCCGAAGCGATCGTCCCCGCGCAGCGTCTCGAGGACGCGATCCGCGTCGATCTCGTCCATGCCCGCATCGAAGATCGCGACGTCGGGTTCGTGCCGTTCGAGGGCGATGCCGGCCTCGAGGGCCGTGGGCACGGTGATGATCTGCCAGGTGCCGTCGCTCCGGAACGCCTCGCCGATGCGAACCGAGAGCTCCGGATCGTCGTCGACCACGAGCACCTTCCGACGGTCGCCGCCGAAGATCCCGAGCGGAATCTCGTTCTCCCGCATGAAGCGGATCAGATCCGCTCGGGGAATCCGTCGGAACCTCGAGCCCGGCACCCGAAAGCCCTGCAGGCGACCGTTGTCGAAGCACCGGATGATCGTCTGCTGGGAGACGCTGCAGATCTCCGCGGCCTCCCCGGTGGTGAAGATCGCCTTGTCGCGCAGGCTGTCGAGCGGGCGTTCCGATGCATCCATCGCGGGGCTCCGGGATCCGCCGGCGGGGGATCCCGCCGTGCGGCGAAAGGAGGCATCGGATCGAAGTTGGGCGGACTTGGGCAAGGCACGACGGGATTGCCGACCTTGCCGACTCGGCATGGCGGTGAAACGGGGGAATGCGGAGCGACGGACGAGGGGCGGTTTCGGTTATCGGTCGGCGTGGCGGGCCTGCCACAGGATCACCGCCTCCGGAGCGCGGGGGTAGCGGACCGTGAGATCCGTGGGATCGCCCCACTCGATCGCGGGCGTCCGCTCGGCGAGCCGGAGCAGTGCCGCGGCGGAGAAGCGGAGACGCTGCGCGGAAACGCCTTCGGCGCAGAGCGATGCCACGATCTCCGGATCCTGCCGAGCGTCGGCGAGCACGCTCCGGCGATCGTCTCGCAGTTCCCCGGCCGTGGTCGGATCCACGAGCTGGCCGCCTCTCGAGACCCGGCGACCGGTGTCGGGATCCGCCTCGATCGACTCGACCCATGCGGTGCCCCGCTTCGTCGCCATCACCACGAGCGTCGGGCGGCGATCCTCGTCGGCGAGCGTGCTCGCGGAGGCGACCACGGCGCTCGGGACCCCGAGCGCGGGAATGCCCAGCGCCTCGGCGACCCCCTTGGCGAAGGCCACCGAGACCCGCAGGCCGGTGAAGCCGCCCGGTCCCTCGGAGACGGCGACGCCTCCGAGGTCGCGTCGATCGAGTTGCGACGCTTCGATCAGCAGATCGACCGCCGGCGGCAGATGATCGCGGGAGCGGTCTCCGGTCGGCACGGCACGCTCCACGATCCCGCCGTCGGCGGCTCGCACCGCCACCGAGGCCTCGGGTGTCGAACACTCGATCGCGAGGATCGGGCGGGGGCCGCGGCTCGCGGAATCGTCGCGCATGTCCGAGGCGTGGATGCTCACGAGGCGTCGTTGGGGAGATTCGCCATCGCATCGATGGCGGCGAGGGGCATCGCCTCGATCGCGGCGACGTCCGC
>Ga0180430_10004223_pt1 | contig 12169 bp, 8 predicted proteins | sample SS_ome_9_FD_132999 | JGI IMG/M metagenome (GOLD analysis project Ga0180430, IMG submission 132999) | Hypersaline lake sediment archaeal communities from the Salton Sea, California, USA - SS_1_S_2 metaG | ecosystem: Environmental > Aquatic > Non-marine Saline and Alkaline > Hypersaline > Sediment... | reverse complement strand
TATTACCTTCAGAAACCAGAGTAAGTATGCAGATACCTACATCTGGGACTTTGATGATGGGACGTTTTCCACGGAGCCTTCTCCCACTCACCGCTTTGTAATAAGCAAGGAACATCATGTTACGCTGACGGCTTATGGCATGTCAGGAGTGGATTCCACTGTAGAGGTGGTTATAGTCCATCCCAGGCCCCAGGCAGAATTTGATGCCTATCCCAGGGAAGCCAGGAACCTCAAACAATTGATTAAATTTGATAACAACTCCATCAATGCCACCACCTACCAGTGGCATTTTGGTGATGGAAACAGCTCAGAGGAGGAATATCCAAGCCACACCTACAAGGAAGCTGGCATTTTCACTGTTTCTCTCTACGTCTGGAGTGAACATGGCTGTCCGGACACCCTGGTCAGGGAAAAACTGGTAAACGTACTTGATGGTGAAGGAAGTACTGTATTCCCCAACGTTTTTAAATGGAACGAAAGTGGTCCTTCGGGTGGAAACTGGGGCGAGAATGAACTGGATAATACCATTTTTCACCCCCATATGGAAAATGCTGTGGAATTATACATGATCGTCTATACACGCTGGGGTGAAAAGATCTGGGAAACCGACAATATCTATATCGGATGGGATGGCTACCTGACTTCGGGTGAACTGGTTCCTCCCGGGGTATATATCTACAAAGCCTGGATAACTTACGGGGACGGGACAAAGGAACTACTGGCCGGCGATGTAACCTTCTTCCATTAAGATCATTATGATATCTGCTTTATATGTCTTTTATTTAAGTTATGAAGCTATATATTCCCAGTAACTATAAATCCGCCCTTACTTTGAAGGAGACGGAGCGAGCCATAAAAATGGTAAAGGATTTCTTTGAGCTAAACCTGGCAGCTGAACTGAAGCTGCGAAGGGTCACTGCACCACTATTTGTCCAGAGAGGAACCGGAATCAATGATGATCTGAACGGTACCGAGCGCCCGGTATCTTTCGATGTGAAAGATATGGAAGGGACCACCGCGGAGATCGTTCACTCACTTGCCAAATGGAAGCGTATGATGCTTGCCGATTATGAAATTGCCAATAATTACGGCCTCTATACCGATATGAACGCTCTTCGGCCCGATGAAGAACTGGACAATATTCACTCCATCTATGTGGACCAGTGGGACTGGGAGAAGATCGTAGCTCCGGAAGACAGGACAATTGAAACACTTAAGACTGTTGTAAACCAGATCTATTCGGTCATCAAACGCACCGAGTTCATTGTTTATGAAAATCACCCGGAAATTGTACCCATACTTCCTGATGGAATTCATTTTATCCATGCAGAAGAGTTGCTCGAAAGGTACCCTGATCTGAATCCAAAGGAACGTGAATATGAGATTGCAAAGGAAAAGGGGGCTGTTTTTATTATCGGTATCGGAGCGGTTCTGGCAAATGGTCAGCCTCACGATGGCCGGGCTCCCGATTACGACGACTGGTCCACTCCAACTGCCAATGGATATAAGGGTTTAAACGGTGATATCGTGGTCTGGAATCCCATCCTGGAAAATGCCTTTGAGCTATCCTCCATGGGGATCCGGGTAGACAAAGAAGCCCTGATCAGGCAACTGGATATCCAGGGTAAGCCGGAACGGAAAGAACTGCTTTTCCATAAGCGATTACTCGCAGGAGAGTATCCTGAATCAATTGGAGGCGGAATAGGCCAATCGAGGCTCTGCATGTACTTTCTCCGGAAAGCACATATTGGAGAAGTACAGGCCAGCCTGTGGCCCGGACAAATGCATGATCACTGCCGAAAATCCGGCATCATTCTAATGTAAGAGACATCCCCTTAGTTAGCTAATTGCTCATCCACATGTTCAAGCTCTGCCCGGATAGGAATACCCTGTGGGCACTGAGGCTCACATAAACCGCATTGAATGCAGTTGGATGCCTTTGCTGTATCACTCAACAGGCGCTGGTACCTGAGCCTGGCAGCAGGATCCCGGAGCATATGAAAGTCGTTTATTAAAGCAAAATTACGTGGGATATTTACGCCTTCCGGACAGGGCATGCAATAATTGCAGGCTGTGCAATCCACCATCTTTTTACCTCGGATTATTCCTACAGCCTTTTGCAGGGTATCTTCATCCTTTACTGTCCACTCCTCCTGTGAGAGATTTTCAAGCAGTTTAAGATTTTCCTTCACATGATCGAGGTGGGACATACCACTCAACACTATCGTTACTTCAGGCTGCTTCCAAAGCCACTGCAAGGCCCACCCCACTGCTGTTCTATCGGGTGCTGCCTCCTGCAATAGCTGCCTGGCTGCCGGCGGAAGTCCGTTTACCAGTGTGCCCCCCCTGAGAGGCTCCATGGCCACCACTGCAAGACCCTTTCCGGCTGCATACAATAAACCTTCTTTACCGGCCTGGTATTCCTCATCCAGGTAGTTATACTGGATCTGGCAAAAACTCCAGTCATAGGCATCCACAATCTCCTTGAACAGCTCAGAATCGTCGTGATAGGAAAAACCGGCATAGCGAATTTTCCCGCTCTCCAGTGCCTTATCAAAGAAATCAAATACCCCATGCTGAAGCAAATTTTTCCAGTTCACACGATCAAGAGCATGAAGCAGGTAAAAATCAATGTAGTTAGTACCAAGCCTTTCCAGTTGTTCATCCAGGAAACGATCCATATCTTCCCTTGATTCAATCAACCAGGATGGTAGTTTGGTTGCCAGGTATACTTTCTCCCTATAACCTTTCGTCAGTGCACGGGCCAGGAAAGGTTCACTTGCGCCTCCCTTTGAAAAATCATAAGCATGATAGGGATAGGCTGTATCAAAGTAATTGATTCCATTATCGATGGCATAATGCACCATTTTCATGGCATGTTCCTCATCGATCCTCGAATTATCACTACCAATTAGCGGGAAACGCATGCATCCAAAACCAAGGGCGGAAACCTTTACACCGGTTCTTCCAAATGGGACTTTCCTCATATATTATTCTAATTCAAACGATAACTTACAAATGCTACTTGCTCACTGTCGGGCGACCATGAGGGCACATTGATGGTACCCTGTCCGCCAAAGATTCTGGCCATCACCTGAACCTCTTTAGTTTCCAGGTTCATAATGCGGAGCATCACGTCCTTGTTGGGAGGATGCGATCCTGCGGGGACATCAGTTCCAAAAGTCACATAAACAATCCACTTCCCATCCGGGGAAGGATGTGCAAACCAGTCGTTATACTTATCGGTGGTAATCTGCTCCTGATCGCTGCCGTCGGGCTTCATTCTCCATATCTGCATAGTACCGCTTCGAACAGAATTAAAATAAATATACTTCCCATCCGGAGAATACTCGGGACCGTCATCCAATCCTTCCGCAGTTGTAAGTCGTTTCTCAGCCCCTCCTTCCACAGGAATGGTATACACATCATAATTGCCATTCCGTTCGGCACAGTAGGTCAGGGTCTTGCCATCGGGCGACCATCCGTGCCAGTAAGATGGACCGAGTGTGGTTACCTTCTTCGGGTCTCCGCCCTCAATGGGAAGCGTATAGATCAGGGAACGGCCGCTTTCTGTGCCATCGCTGATCACCAGCCGGGTTCCATCGGGCGAAATACCGTGATCATTGTTGATCCTCCTGGCAAAACCTGTAGGAATCTGCACGGGTTCCCCTCCTTCCACCGGGATCTTGTATAAAAGACCCTGGCTGTTATAAATCAGAGTTTTACCATCAGGGGTCCAGTTGGGGGCTTCGATATGGCTATCGGTATTATAGACCACCTTCCTGTCGAAAGAGGCAATGGATATGGTTTCAAGCGTGCTTTGGATCTTCATTATTGAATCTGGTTTCGGTATATGTTTTTCTATAATAACATTGGAAAATACGGCCGTTTCAATTGCGTCATTGTTGTGGGCACTGACTCCCAAACCAATATAAAAGGGTTCTTTCATGGTGAGCTTAATGGTCCCGCCGGCATATTTAAGTGCTTCGCCTGCAGCTGCCACCGACATAGAATAATAGTCTCCCCTCTTCTCAATACGGACCCTTTCGGGCGATAATATCTTAGATTGCACTTCCCTGGTTACATCCCCTTTCACAGCTCTGTACTGGATGGAAGTAAGCCCATCTCCATGCACTGCAGCATCCACATAAACCGAGGCCGTATCCAGGTCCTGGCGAATAATCAGGCATGCTTTCCTGTGTGCATCCAGACCTTCTCCAAGCCATTCAATGTCAGCAGCGATGGAGATATCTCCCGATACTTTTTTCCAGACATAGTGGAGTTCATCGCTGGCAAACCACATATTAGTTCCACCTCCGGACACTGCATAGGAGCTGTCGGAAGTTTCAAACACAAGGGATCCTGCATGTCCCACATTTCCAATATCACTATTGCCCTCAAAGATACCCAGATCAGGTTCACCATTACAGGAGACTAAAGTCAGTATAAAAATGACCCAGACAAAATGGAATTTAAGATGTTTCATGCTTAATGCGATTAAGGTTTAGATTGGGATTACTCAGATGCTTATTAGAAGGCAATATAAATAATTATCTGCCATTTGCTAAATTAGTGAATAGATGTAACTTGTTCAACATAGACATAATAAGTAAAGCCCGAGCTATGAAACTACCTAGAACTTATTACAATCCTACCTCCCTCTTTGGAACCATCCTAGCCGCGGTAAGCGCACTGATCATTGTTTTCTTCATGTTAGCCATGACCCTGTTCGAAAATGAGGAATCGGGATCCTATGTGGGTATTTTTATCTACATCGTATTTCCGGTTTTTCTAATCATAGGCCTGATCCTTATCCCCATAGGGATGTCGAGGCGCTCAAAAAGAATAAAGAGAGAGGGGGAGGAAAGTGTAGTGTCGAAAATAGTACTTGATCTTAGCAATCAACGGCACTGGAATGCTGTAGGACTTTTTATCCTGATTAGTATCCTGTTCCTTTTATTGACCGGCATTGGAAGCTATAAGGCATTCCATTATACCGAATCCAATAAATTTTGCGGCACACTCTGTCACAGCGTCATGGAACCAGAGCACACCGCATACCAGGAATCAGCTCATTCGCGGGTCACCTGTGTTGAGTGTCATGTTGGGGAAGGAGCCCAGTGGTATGTTCGAAGCAAACTATCCGGTTTGTACCAGGTTTATTCGGTTACCTTCAACAAATACCCCACTCCCATTGAGACCCCTATACACAGCCTGAGACCAGCCCGTGAAACTTGCGAGGAATGTCACTGGCCTGAAAAATTCTATTCACACAACCTCCGTACTGAAAAGAATTTCCTGGCAGATTCGGCAAATACAGAATGGAACATCCTGCTGAAAATGAAGATTGGCTCAGAAGTCAGTGCCCATGGCTTGATCGAAGGTGTACACTGGCATATTAACTCAGATGTTAAGGTTGAGTATATCGCATCCTCTGATAAGCGGGAATATCTACCCTGGGTCAGGTATGTAAACCTGGCAAATGGAGATACCATTGTTTACAACGACATATATGAAACACTGGATCAGGTGGCCATCGATACTCTGGAGTTAAGAGAGATGGACTGTCTGGATTGTCATAACAGACCCTCTCATCAATTCCTTCCTCCCCAGAAGTTTACCGATGATCTTATTGCAGCAGGCACCATACCTTTCCAGTTACCGGAAGTTAAGACCCTGGCCATGCAGATCTTTAGCAACACATTCAGTACCCGTGATTCCGGAGCCATGTTTATCAGAGAAAGTGTTATGGATTTTTACAATACCGGCTATCCTGAGCTTGCAGCTGAGAATCCTCAGCTGATCGATCAGGCCATCGAAGGCATGCTGGCAGGATACAACAAGAATATTTTCCCGGAAATGAAAGCAAACTGGGATGCCTATCCCAACCATATCGGTCACAGTGAATACAATGGATGCTTCAGATGTCATAACGGACAGCATGAGAGTGAGACCGGAGAAGTCATATCAAGAGACTGTAATCTGTGCCATACCATCCTTGCCCAGGGCTCTGCAGAAAACTACGAAACAACAAGCATAGATATACCCCTCGATTTCAGGCATCCCGTTGATATTGATGAGGCCTGGAAAGAGATGGCCTGCGCCGATTGTCACAGGTACCTTTATTAAAAGACTGCAGCGCTTGATTATAACTGATCAAAGCATATCAGAAAAGAGGAGAATAGGGCAGAGAATCCTTCACTCCGCCATTGTTAAAATTATTATCGGATTTCTCCTTGTGGCCGGAGTTGCAGCTATTTTCCAGGCAGTCATGGAAAAAGCCCTCGAATCATCTTCCCTGCAAAAAGACTATAAAGATCTGCTTGTAGGAATTGGAGTGGCCATTATATCCTTAGTAATGTACATCCTGCTCTATAAAACTTACGAAAACAGGAAAATTACAGAATTGTCCTTCAGGAGACTAATCAGGAATCTATCTGTGGGACTATTGCTTGGATTTGGCTTACAAACCCTTACCATAGCTGTGATCTATATTTCCGGAAACTATGAAATACTTGCCATCAACAGTTTTGCTTTCATCTTTCCTTCTCTGACCATGGCCATCACTGCTTCCGTATTTGAAGAAATCCTTTTCAGAGGAATCATTTTCAGGATAATTGAAGAGAAACTCGGCAGTTATCTGGCCCTGGTGATTTCTGCCATCATATTCGGCGGACTGCACTATTTTAATCCCAATAGTTCCTTTCTTGCAGCGGCAGGTCTGGCTATTCAGGCAGGTGTATTGCTTGGTGCGGTTTATATATACAGTAAAAATCTCTGGCTCCCCATTGCCCTGCACTTTGCCTGGAATTTCACCCAATCAGGTATATACGGGGCCTCAACTTCCGGCAATGAAATCAGTAAAAGTCTCATCACTTCGAGAATCGACGGCAGCACTCTGTTAACGGGTGGTTCCTTTGGTCCGGAGGGATCGTTACAGGCAACACTTTTCTGCCTGTCGGCAGCAATCATCATTCTGATTATTTGTAAGAAGCAGAATAGGATCGTTCCATATTTTAAGCATCCATAACTGGAACTCAAATTAAAAATTTGCTATCTTCGAACGGTTAAAAAACATTGAATATGAAAACTTCACAAAACAGAAGAGGATTTTTAAAGACCACTGCAGCAGGAGCCTTAGGAGTAATGGCTTTAGGCCCATTAGGATGTACATCTGCAGCTGCAGGTGGCAAGAAAAGCTCTGGAGTAGGTCTCCAGCTATATTCCATTCGTGATGCCATGGCCGAGGATGTTCCCGGCTCGCTACAGAAAGTTTCAGATCTTGGCTACAAATATCTGGAAATGGCCGGCTATTCGGAAGGTAAATTCTATGGCTACGCCCCCGCCGAATTTAAAAAGATGGTCAACGATCTGGGAATGGAAATTCTTAGCAGTCACACCATGGTGGAAGCAGCCGGGATTACCCTTGACAATGCTAAAGTTATGGCCGATGCCCATGCTGCCCTGGACGCCAAGTATTGTATTCAGCCCTGGGTCAATGAACCAGACCGGAATATCGAGACCTACAAGAAAATGATCGGTGACTGGAACCAGGTGGGTGAGATCATGAAAGAGGTGGGTATCCAGTTTGGCTACCACAATCACAATTTTGAATTCTTAAACACAGACGGAATAGTTCCTTACTACGACATATTTATGCCGGAGATGGATGCAGATCTGATCACCATGGAAATTGATCTGTACTGGGTGACCAAGGCAGGGCAGGATCCCGTGGAAATGTTCAATAAGTATCCCGGACGCTTCCAGCTCTTCCACCTGAAAGATATGTATAAAGAGACTGATCCCTACTTCGATGTAATTAAAGATGATATTGCACCTGTTGGAGCCGGATTGATCGATTTCAGCAGAATCATGGCTGCAAAAAAGGTAGCAGGAATGAAGCATTTCTTTGTGGAAGATGACAACCAGGGCAATGGAAAACCCTTTGAAGGAATCGAAACCAGTATTACAAACATCACTACCAAAATCCTGGTGTAGTGACGGTATAATACCTGGCAAGCACACCTTTACGAGGAAAAGCCCGATGAGAAATCTTCGGGCTTTTTCTTTTGCATATGCCTGCTTCAATTTGCTGCACTGAGCTGATAGCTATATGTTCTTGAAAGAACATTCCCCAGTTCTGTTGGGACCTCAGCCAGTATATGAACCTTTCTATTGAGTAATTGCCCGGGCCTTACATAGAATTGCATAAGTGCCTTATCCTGTTCTGTGATCAGGTAAACCCGATCCCTTACTTCATTCTCATCCTTAAGTACATAAAAATTGACACCACTTCTCTTTTTTGTGCATGAGATCTCCAGATCTATCCTTTGACTGGAAGCAAGATGATCAATTTCCCTGAACTCTATGCCGGGATAGGATGTGATCAGCTCTCCTTCTACGGTGTACTCCTTCAAACCGGGTAATACAACTCCTTTATCAGATTCGAATTCAGCCAACAAATTACCATTCTTATAATAAACCTTTGTAAGACCCTGCCTTTTCCCATCTTCGAAATTGGTCTGCTTGAACACATTGCCGCTCATATAGTACCAGATAGCAGGTCCATGCTTAATCCCGTACTTATAGCTTTGCTTTGAATACAGAGTCTTCCCATCCTCATAGTAGCTTGCCCGAATGCCATGGACAAGATTACCCTCTACTACCTGGTTTACACTTGAAATGGTGCCGTCAGCTCTTTTCTTCACGACAACTTCCGCTTTGTTGTCACTGGTCGCAGCCTCATCTGCAGTGCCAGAATGAGAACAGGAGAGGCTCAACAAAATAAGCAAAAGAAGAAATATGCGATTAATGAATTGTCTGATAATCATAGCTCTGAATTTAAGAAAAAGCCGGCAATCCATACGCTTGTTTTGTCATTCTGAAAGAATTTCATCAAATATTAAACCATTCGTATAAATTTGCATCTAAATATTTTGACCCGGCAATACGAAAACCACCAACCCTCAAAACGACCCGAATGACCCTGGATCGCTCCAAGCTTACTAAATCATTTCTCATACTATCTTTCCTCACTTTCTTATGGCCTGGCGCCCTTCTTTCCCAGGAAACAATCCGTATTAATAAGATCACCAGTCCAATAAGCTTTGACGGCCATCCAGATGAAAAAGCATGGGAGGAGGCTAGTGTATTTCCAATGATTGTTCATTCACCAAGTTTCGGCACAGAACCATCCGAAAAAAGTGAGGTTATGGTAGGGTATACCCGGGATTATCTTTGGATCAGTGCCAGACTCTACAGCAAAGATCCATCCAATATTACCTCCACCAGCAAGAAAAGAGATGAAGAATCTAGGAACTCCGATCAATTCGGGATCATTCTGGATACCTATGATGATAATGAGAATGCCCTGGCCTTTTTTACCATGCCTTCAGGTGCAAGAATCGATTATACTGTTTCTAACGACGGCGAAGGTGGTGGCGGAGGTGGCATGGGTTCCATCAATCGAAGCTGGAATACTTTCTGGGATGTGGAGACTACCTGGGATGAAGCAGGATGGTATGTGGAAATGAGGATTCCTTTTTCGAGCCTTCAGTTTCAAACAATCAATGGAAAAATCTCCATGGGTATGATCCTCAACCGAAGGATCAGTTATATGAATGAAACAGATACCTATCCACTCATTGATCCCAGGTATGGTTTTTCTGCCAATCTAAAACCTTCCCTGGCTCAAAGCATTGAATTTGAAAATATTGAATCGAAAAACCCAGTATATATCTCGCCCTACGTTTTAGGCGGCTATTCAAGCAGCCGGAATCTGAATGATGCAGAAACAGCCTACCTGGAGGAGGAGCAGCCAAAACTTGAGGCGGGACTGGATGTGAAATACAGTCTCACAAGCAACCTGACACTTGATCTTACCGCCAATACCGATTTTGCCCAGGTGGAAGCTGATGATCAACAGGTAAACCTGACCCGCTATTCTTTATTTTTTCCAGAGAAACGACTTTTTTTCCAGGAACGCTCGGGCATATTTAATTTCAGCCTCGGGGGACGATCTGACAACCTCTTCTACAGCCGGCGAATTGGAATAGTGGATGATGAGCAGGTCCGGATTTATGGAGGCGCCCGGATGACCGGTCGCATCAACAAATGGGATGTAGGCATACTGGATATGCAAACTGCAGGATTTAATGATACAATTCCCTCGGAAAACTTTGGCGTGGCCAGGCTGCGAAGGCAGGTGATCAATCAAAACTCATATGTAGGGGGCATCATGACTTCCAGGATCGGAGCAAATGGCAATTACAATGTCGCTTACGGCCTGGATGGTATATTACGCATGTTTGGCGACGACTACCTGGATGTGCGCATGGCACAAACTTTTGAGTCCGGAGCTGAGAATAATGCGTTTTCAGGCGACCCGACTTTTGCAGGTATAAGATGGGAACGAAGAAGCGATGAGGGTTTTGCATATGACCTGTCATATAATTTTACAGGTGAGCAGATGAATCCGGATGTGGGATTTCTAAGGCGGAATAACATACAGGGATTTGGCTCCAGGGTACAATATGGCTGGATACCCGGTGAAACTTCCAGGTTTTTTTCATACCGGGGAATGCTCTCGGCCCGAAGGTATGCCAGGGTATCTGACGGCCAGCTGGAATCCATGGAAATCGCACCAGGCACCTTTATCATGACAAAAAAGGGCTGGGGTGCCTTTGTGGAGCTCAAGTATATGAAAGAAGGAGTTGAAGAAGAGTTTGAGCTCTGTGACGATGCCATGGTGCCGGCCGGGGAATATGATTTTGCGGCACTGGAAGCACGAATATTCACACCTTCGTCCAAACCAGTTGCCGCCAGTTTTAATTTTGAAACAGGAGGTTTTTTTGATGGGAATATCATCTCTGTTGAAGCGGAACCTATTCTGAATCTCTCTGCAAGTCTGCAAATTTCAGCAGCCTATGAGTATAACAACATTCATTTCCCGGTACGGGATCAGAGCATGCAAAGTCATATTGGACGATTCAATATTCTGTATATGTACAGCACCAAACTATCGGCCAGTGCTTTCATACAGTTAAATAATTTGAATGATGCATTTATGGGAAATTTCAGGCTCAGGTACAATCCGAGAGAAGGGAATGATTTCTACCTGGTCTTCAATGATTATCAGGGCTTCATGGCAAGTGAGAATTATCCCGTCCCCCCATCCTATTATAACAGGGCCGTACTCCTGAAATATACCCACACATTCCGCCTGTAAAAGCACCGGCGCAGGAATTAAAAGGGATATCCAATGGCCAGGTAAAACAGGGCCCCTCTGAATCCTTGCCCGGTCCCTAGCAACCAGTTCTCCCCATTGGTGAGATAAGGATTTCTTACTGGGAATCCCAGGTCGGTCCGCAGCACAAAAAAGGTGAAGTCAAACCTGAGTCCAAAACCGGTACCAACTGCCAGTTGACTGTAGAAAGTTTTGAGTTCAAATTTTGCTCCTGCCCTGTTCTCATCCTCATTTGCCAGCCAGATATTTCCCACATCCAGGAAGAAAGCTCCTTTCACCACTTTGGAGATACCAAAACGGTATTCCAGATTACTTTCAAGTTTTATGTCACCTGACTGGTCAATATAGCCCTCGCTTTCCTCATGAAAAGAACCCGGCCCTACGTAACGGGCAGTAAAACCCCTTATGCTATATGCTCCTCCGCTGAAGAATTGCTCTACATATGGCAGTACTTCTGAATTCCCGTATGGTATTCCAAGGCCGGCATAAAACCTGAAAGCAAATGTATTCTTTAAACCATGCAAATAATACCTGAAATCGGATGTGAGCTTAATATGCTGGGAATAGATGTTATCAAAAAAATAATAGGGCCGTTCAGAATCATCTTTCCCAATCCCGGCAAACAAGTCTATCATATTGCCTGAACTGTGGATGCCAGCCTGGTAATAGAAATTGTGAGGCTTGTTTCCCAAGGTATTGTCAAAAGTGAAAGTATAGTTAATTCCAAAAATGAACTGTTCTTCATAGCTTTTCCGGATATAGATATTTTCATCCACAACCGAATCAAACTCCGGGGTAGTTTCAAGAAGGTTCACTGAGTTAACATAGATTGGAGATACAGAATGATGGATTTTCTGGGTTTTACCCCATCTGTATTTAAGTTCTGCCTTCTGGGATGCCATCCTGTAATATGCGGTCCGGTTA
>Ga0180430_10004221_pt1 | contig 12176 bp, 9 predicted proteins | sample SS_ome_9_FD_132999 | JGI IMG/M metagenome (GOLD analysis project Ga0180430, IMG submission 132999) | Hypersaline lake sediment archaeal communities from the Salton Sea, California, USA - SS_1_S_2 metaG | ecosystem: Environmental > Aquatic > Non-marine Saline and Alkaline > Hypersaline > Sediment... | reverse complement strand
TCCAAACACTTCTGAGATTCTAAACGCCTTATTTCCCCCCCCCGGTTGGCCCAAATAACCCCGCGCCCTGGCCCGTCCGCCCCCAATAAAAACAATTATCTTAGGATCGCCAGCATTCATAAGTATTGTGTTTGAAGTACTTTATGACATAATTCCCCCCGGCCTGGCCTCCCCGCACCTCAGTCACGACTTGACAGCAACACCCACCTGTGGCAAACTCCTCCTGCGGACGCGAAAGCAGCCAACACGAACGCCGAAAAGAAAAAGTAAGTTTTTTTGGTTTTTAAGGTTGACTCTGTTTTCAAAGACGGTATAACTAGTTGCTCAGCCAGATTGGTGAGCAATCGCCCGTCTGGCCGTTTTTTCCCCGTCGGGGGCACAGCGAGGTCAAGCCGAATGGCTGGCCAAGAACGCTCCGGCAGGAAAAAGAGAAGTGCTCTTTGACAAGTGAACAGTTGTGACGCAACGAGAATGTGGGCCACTCCGGACGCTGTATTCGTCCGGAACTGGTTAATCCATTTTAGATCGAACGACTCGATCTAAAAGGTGTGCTTCCCGGCTTCGGCCGGGACCTTCGACATTCTCGTTTACAGACGTGAGTGTTGAGTCCAATTCGTATGCAACGCAATAGCCCGCTTCGGCTGGCTAGTGCGGCAAACGATAAAAACTGAAGAGTTTGATCCTGGCTCAGAACGAACGCTGGCGGCGTGGCTAAGGCATGCAAGTCGAACGAACCGCTCTTTTGAGTAATCGAAATTGTGGTTAGTGGCGAACGGGTGAGTAATGCATAGGTAACGTGCCCCATTCTCTGGGATAGCCGGGGGAAACCCCGGGTAATACCAGATAATGTCCTGAAGTCGAATGGCTTTTGGACCGAAGGCTTCGGCCGGTTTGGGAGCGGCCTATGTCGTATCAGCTTGTTGGTGAGGTAATGGCTCACCAAGGCATCGACGCGTAGCGGGACTGAGAGGTTGTTCCGCCACATCGGGACTGAGACACTGCCCGGACCCCCACGGGGGGCTGCAGCAACGAATCTTGCGCAATGGACGAAAGTCTGACGCAGCGACGCCGCGTGTAGGACGAAGCCCCTCGGGGTGTAAACTACTGTCAGGGTGAAGAAAGATCTGATCGATCCCAGAGGAAGGACCGGCTAACTTCGTGCCAGCAGCCGCGGTAATACGAAGGGTCCTGGCGTTGTTCGGAATTACTGGGCTTAAAGAGCACGTAGGCGGGAAGGTAAGTGTCTTGTGAAAGTCCTCGGCTTAACCGAGGAATTGCAGGGCATACTGTCTTCCTTGAGGCAGGTAGAGGCGCGCGGAACTCTAGGTGGAGCGGTGAAATGCGTAGATATCTAGAGGAACGCCTGTGGTGAAAACGGCGCGCTGGGCCTGTCCTGACGCTGAGGTGCGAAAGCGTGGGTAGCGAACAGGATTAGATACCCTGGTAGTCCACGCCGTAAACGATGTCTACTAGGTCGTGGAAGTTCTGACGCTTTCGCGGCCGAAGCAAAAGTATTAAGTAGACCGCCTGGGGAGTACGGTCGCAAGGCTAAAACTCAAAGGAATTGACGGGGGCTCACACAAGCGGTGGAGCATGTGGCTTAATTCGAAGCAACGCGAAGAACCTTATCCTGGGTTTGACATGCTTGGATGCCCATCCTGAAAGGGAGTAGGCTGCCTTCGGGTGAAACTTGCACAGGTGCTGCATGGCTGTCGTCAGCTCGTGTCGTGAGATGTTGGGTTAAGTCCCTTAACGAGCGAAACCCTTGTCGTTAGTTGCCAGCGGGTAATGCCGGGGACTCTAACGAGACTGCCGGTGTCAAACCGGAGGAAGGTGGGGATGACGTCAAGTCCTCATGGCCTTTATGCCCAGGGCTGCACACGTGCTACAATGGCGACCACAAACCGACGCGATACCGTGAGGTGGAGCAAATCGGAAAAAGGTCGCCCCAGTTCGGATTGCAGGCTGCAACTCGCCTGCATGAAGTCGGAATCGCTAGTAATCGCAGATCAGCATGCTGCGGTGAATATGTTCCTGAGCCTTGTACACACCGCCCGTCAAGTCACGGAAGTTGGGTGCACCTGAAGTCGGGTAGCTAACTCCTCGGAGAGGCGCCTGCCTATGGTGTGCTTGATGACTGGGGCTAAGTCGTAACAAGGTAGCCGTAGGGGAACCTGCGGCTGGATCACCTCCTTTCTAGGGATTACTAGAACCCGTCCTACCCGTGAGGGTCTGACGGTCTAGTCAGCGCAATCTCGATGCTTTCACAACTGTTACTTGATATTGAAGACCTGTCGGTTCGCCGGCAGGTCTTTTTTTTGTCTATCCCCACTGCCAACGCCACGCCCGCCCGCAAAAATGCCGCCTGCAACCCTGCCGAAATAGCCCCCGGCAGGACAAATATAACGCAGAACACCAAGACGCCCCTGCAATCCCTGCTAACTTGCGGGCCCGACCTCACTTGCTGTGCTTGACGCCGCTGTGACAACCGCTAAAATGGGGCCTAACGATTGGGCTCCTGGAGAGTCTTCTAAACGGAGGTGCATATGCAACGTCGTACTTTTCTCAAATCCGCTGTGACCGCCGCTGCTGCCACGTCCCTGGGTGCCGTCACCCAGGCTAAGGGCGACGAAAAATCCCCCTCAAGTGCCTTCAATCTCAAATATGCCCCCCACCCCGGCATGTTCAAGTTCTCCGCCGGTGAAGACTACCTCGACCAGCTCCGCTTCGCCGCCGACCTGGGCTTTACCGCCTGGGAAGACAACGGCATGGGCGGCCAACCCGTCGAGTTCCAAGAAAAAGCCGCCAAAGAAATGCACCGACTGGGCATCACCATGGGCGTCTTCGTCGCAATCGCCGAATTCGGAAAAAAAGACTTCGTCGGCAATGACAAAGCCGTCCGCGACCGGCTCGTAGATCGCATGAAATGGGCCGTCGAGACGGCCAAACGTCTCAACGCCCAGTGGTGCACCGTCGTCCCCGGCGCCTATGAGCCCCGCCTCGCTTGGGAATATCAGACCGCCAACGCCATCGAAAACCTCAAATGGTGCGCCGACGTCTGCGAGCCCAGCGGCCTCATCATGGTCCTGGAACCCCTCAACTGGCTCACCAACCACCCCGGCCTCTTCCTGAAAGGCATCCCACAAGCCTTCCAGATCTGCCGCGCCGTCGGCAGCCCCTCCTGCAAAATCCTCGACGACCTCTACCACCAGCAAATCACCGAGGGCAACCTTATCCCCAATATGCAAATGGCTTGGGAGGAAATCGCCTACATACAGGTCGGCGACAACCCCGGACGCAACCAGCCCACCACCGGCGAAATCAACTACAATAATATCTTCAAATGGCTCCACCAACGTCGGTTCAAGGGCGTCATCGGCATGGAGCACGGCATCGTAAACCATAACAGCAAACAGGCCGAAAAGGCCCTCGTCGATGCCTATCGACAATGCGACACCTTCTAAGCCTGAACAGCAACACGAAACCGAGGGAAAACACGATGGATAGACGCGCTGTAGTTGCTTGCTTGGCCCTGCTGTGCGTGGCCGGCATGTTCACCGCCGGCTGCAACGGCTCCGGCAACTGGTTCGGCCAAAATAAAACACCTCTATGGAACGGCCAGGACTTCAACGGCTGGGCCTTCTATCTCGAACAGCCCGACGTACAGCCCGAAGACGTCTGGTCCATCCGCGACGGCGTCATTCACTGCAAGGGTACTCCCTTTGGCTACGTCCGCACCCGCGACGACTACAACAATTACGCACTGCACCTCGAATGGCGATGGGTCCCACAAACCCTCCCCGAGGGCGTGGTACGCAACAGCGGCGTCTTCCTCCATGTCCAAGAACCCGACATGATTTGGCCCAAAGCCATCGAAGCGCAACTCATGCATCGCAACGCCGGCGACTTCTGGATCTTCAGGGGCGCCCAGGTCGACCAGCAAAAAGACGTCGGCTCCGTACCTAAACAAAAGCCCTGCCACGAAAAACCCCTGGGCCAATGGAATACCTATGAAGTCCGCTGTGACGGTAATACCATTACCCTGCACGTGAACGGCGTCAAGATGAACCACGTCACCGGTGCCAACATCGCCGGCGGCAAAATCGCCCTGCAGAGCGAGGGGGCCCCTATCGAGTTTCGCAACATCTACATCACACCCCTCCAGTGACCATCGAAACTGAGAAAGGATTACATGGTATGAACCTGAAAAAACAATTCAACACCTTTAATACCTCCTGCTCGCGACGAGAGTTCTTCAAAACCTCCGCTGCGTCCGCCGCCTCGGCTGCCGTCCTGCTCGCCGGGACCTCCCGGGCTTTTGCCGCCGGCGATGACACCATCCGCATCGGCCTCATCGGCTGCGGCGGGCGAGGCCGCGGGGCCGCTGAGAACGCACTCAATGCCGCAGAAAACGTCGAAATCGTCGCCCTCGCCGACGTCTTCCCCGAACGACTGAAAGATGCCAGAAACCACTTCAAAAACAAACGTGGAGACGCCTGTAAAGTCACCGACGACACCGCCTTCCTCGGCTTCGACGCCTTCCAGAAACTCATCAACCTCCAACAGGTCAACTACGTCATCCTGGCCACCCCACCTCATTTTCGCCCCCAACACCTCGCCGCCGCCGTCAATGCCGGCAAAAACGTCTTCACCGAAAAACCCGTTGCCGTCGACCCCGTCGGCATTCGCACCTTTATCAAAGCTGGCGAACTCGCCAAACAAAAAGGCCTCGCTATCGTCGCCGGCACGCAACGCCGACACGACGCCAGTTACCAGGAAATCACTCGCCGTATCCACGACGGACAAATCGGCGAAATCGTCGGCGGACAGGTCTACTGGATGCAAAGTGGCCTCTGGTCCCATCAACGCCAACCCAACTGGTCCGACATGGAGTATCAACTCCGAAACTGGCTCTACTACACTTGGCTCTCCGGCGACCATATAGTAGAACAACACGTCCACAACATCGACGTCATGAACTGGGCCATGGGGGCACACCCCGTCAAGTGCATCGCCATGGGCGGACGACAGGTCCGAACCGCCGAAGTATACGGCAATGTCTTCGATCACTTCTCCGTCGAATTCGAGTACCCCAACGGTGCCCGCGTCGCCAGCAAATGCCAGCAGATCGATGGCTGCGTCTCCCGCGTCTCCGAAAATATCGTCGGCACCAAAGGACTCGCCGACGGACGCACTCTCTACGACCAAAAACGCAATGTCACCTTCAAGTTCGACAAACAGTACACCAACCCCTACGTCCAGGAGCACAAAGACCTCATCGCCTCCATCCGCAAAGGCCAACCCCTCAACGAAGCACGCCAGGTCGCCGAAAGCACCATGGCCGCCATCATGGGACGCATGAGTGCCTATACCGGCCGCGAACTCTCCTGGGAATGGGCCATGAACGCCTCCAAACTCGACTTGCGACCCGACACCTACGAATTCGGCCCCCTGCCCGTTCAGCCCGTGGCTGTCCCCGGAAAAACCAAACTCTTGTAAAATAGAAAGCCCTTGGGGCCTCTTGCTATCATCACTAAAGTATTGTTACTGCACAGGAGAAAAAATGAAACCCGTTAATAAACCCTCAAAACTCTCACGACGACAATTCATCAAAGGCGCCGCTGCCTCTGCCGCCGCCTTCACTATCGTCCCCAGACACGTCCTCGGCGGACCCAACAACACGCCACCGAGTGAAAAACTCAACATCGCCGCCATCGGCGCCGGTGGCCGAGGCGGGGGCGACATCAATGCGTGCAAAAGCGAAAACATCGTAGCCCTCTGCGACGTCGACTTCCGCAAAGCCGCCGGTACCTTCAAGGCATACCCCGACGCCACCAAGTATCGTGACTTCCGCAAAATGCTTGAGAAAGAAGAAAAAAACATCGACGCCGTCATCGTCGCCACCCCTGACCACTGCCACGCCGTCGCTGCCATGATGGCCGTCAAAATGGGCAAGCACTGCTACTGCGAAAAACCCCTCACCCACGACATCGCCGAGGCACGCGCCCTCCGACTTGCCGCACGCGAGCACAAAGTCGCCACACAGATGGGCAATCAGGGCCACGCCGGCGAAGGCGCCCGCCTCGTTTGCGAATGGGTCTGGGACGGCGCCATCGGCGACGTCACCGAGGTCCACTCCTGGACCAACCGCCCTGTCTGGCCCCAGAACATCGCGCGCCCGCAAGGCTCCTCACCTGTCCCCGACCACCTCGACTGGGACCTCTGGCTCGGCCCTGCTCCCCACCGTCCCTACGTCGAAGCCGACGGCCGCTGCCCATACCTTCCCTTTGTCTGGCGTGGGTGGTGGGACTTCGGCACCGGTGCACTCGGCGACATGGCCTGCCACGTCTGGGACGCCGCGTTCTGGTCCCTCAAACTCAGCGAGGTCTACCCCACCAGCGTCGACGCTTCCAAGGTCGGCGGCAATGACGAAACCTTCCCCCTCGCTTCCATCGTCCAGTTCCGCTTCCCGGCCCGCGGCAACATGCCCCCCCTTACCTACACCTGGCACGACGGCGGCCTGATGCCTCCGCGACCCGCATGCCTCGAACCTGGACGTTCCTGGAAACCCGGCGGCAGCGGCTCGCTCTTTGTCGGCTCCAAAGGCAGCCTCATCTGCGGCGAGTACGGCGAGAGCCCCCGCATCATCCCCGAAGCCAAAATGCAGGCCTATCTCAAGACCAAACCCAAGAAATCACTCCCCCGTTCCCCGGGACACCACCAGGAATGGATCGATGCCTGCAAGGGAGGCAAACCCGCCGGCTCCAATTGGGACTACGCCGGTCCCCTGACCGAAATGGTCCTCCTTGGCAACCTTGCCATCCGTACCGGCGAACAAATTCTCTGGGACGGCAAAAACATGAAGGTCACCAACAACGTCAAGGGCGCCCAGGAAATGGTCCAACGCCAGTACCGAAACGGCTGGTCACTCTGAGTGACATCACGATAACGTGACCAACACCAGTGACAAAAGGTGCGTGTCTCCCCAAAAGGCACGCACCTTCTTTGATTATGCAATTGGCCAGAAACATAAACCATCAATCAGGTGCCCCAACGTGTCCTCCTACCACATAATCAACAACGGCACATTTTCTATCGACGGCGGCGCCATGTACGGCGTCGTCCCCAGAACCCTCTGGCAAAAAACCTCCGCCCCCGATCAAAATAATCGCATCCCCCTCGCCCTGCGATGCCTCCTGGTTCGTACCGACCAGCGTCTCATCCTCGTCGACACCGGCATCGGCGATTGGCACCACGACAAATTCAAACAGATCTACCAGCCCCAAACCTCCGACCACCTCGCACAAACGCTCAAACAACAAAACCTCACCCACAACGACATCACCGACATCATCCTCACCCACCTCCATTTCGACCATGCCGGCGGACTCATCAAAAAAACTCCCACCGGCCTCTCACCCGCATACCCCAACGCCCGCCTCTGGATTCAACAAAAACAATGGGACTGGGCACGCAACCCCTCACCAAAAGACCGCGCCAGCTTCCTTGCCGAATACCTCGACATCATCGACCAGGCCTACCGCTACGAACTCGTCGAAGGCAACGCCATCACCACAGGCCTCGAGGTCATTGCATACCAGGGCCACACCCCCGCCATGCAATGCGTCCTCCTCAAACACCCCGACAGAACCCTCTTCTTCGCCGCCGACCTCCTGCCCCTCAGCTCACACGTACGCCTCCCCTGGCTCATGGCCTACGACCTCCACCCCCTCCAGACCCTCAAAGAAAAACAACAACTCCTCGAAAACGCCTCCCGCCACAATTGGCTCATCGTCTTCCAGCACGACCCCACCGTCTCCGCCGCCTCCGTCCGCAAAAAGGCCGGCAAATATGAACTGCAACCTGAGCAGCTGAACCAGTAACCAAATATCCATATCCACGCGACACCTGAATTGTACTCCCCTTCCTCCGCCTGAAGCCCCCTACGTGAGTAGGGCGATCTGTCCCCATGTGCGTCCTACTACGGTGACAATGTCTGGCAGCGTCTGTCCCCCCACCGCTTTCTCGTACAACAACCAACACCCGCCTGTCATTGCGAGGAGGCGCATCGCCGACGTGGCAATCTCAACCTCCCGTCCACCCTGTTCGATGCCCCACTTCTTCAAGCCCACAGCGACCGTAGGGCGGGCCATGCCCGCCATTTTCTTTCAAAATCTGCAAAAATCAGCGTAATCAGCGGTTAACATCTCTTGTCTTCTTCGTGTCAATCCTATGAACCGGAGCCTGTCAACAGTCTTTTTACCCTGTATCTGCACGCATCTTTCGTCTCCTGGCAAAGCCTAGGCATAGGCCTTCCGTTGGGGCTGACGGAATCTCCGGTGGGCTCACACCCACCCTCCTATTCGTGCTCGTCATAAAGACGACGGGTGGCAGCGGTTTACGCAGTAAACCGATGGCTAAACGCCGACGGGTGGCGTCTGTTCTACCGTCGCCGTGCTTTTTGCTCGGCCTGCGCGAGTCCCCTCACCCGCTCTGACTCACCGTATGCACCAGCACTGTGTTCGTCGTCCCCACCGCCCCCAAAGGCCGACCCGCGATCAGCACAATCTGGTCCCCCACGTCCGCCAGTCCCAGCTTGACTACCAGTGCCTCCACCAGCTCCACAAAATCCACCGCGTCCTCCGGCACCGGATGGTGATAAGGCAGAATACCATAATCCAACGCCATCTGCCGGCACGTCGTCTCGTCCGAACTCAACGCCAGCACCGGCACATCCACCCGCGCCTTGCTCAAGAGCCGCGCCGTCGAACCACTTTGCGACCACACCGCCACCAGCTTGGCCCCCACCTCGTCGATAATCTGTGCCACACTCCGCGCAATCGCCGCCGTCAGCACCAGCTCCCGGCCGATATCCATCCGAGGCCGTACCAGGTCCACCGTGTCCAAATACCCCTCAGTCACCTCCGCAATGTGCCGCATCGTCTGCACCGACCGCACCGGATACGCCCCCACCGCCGTCTCCCCGCTCAACATCACCGCATCCGCAAAATCCATAATCGCATTCGCTACGTCGTTCGCTTCCGCCCGCGTCGGCGTGGGCGAGGCCATCATGCTCTGCAACATCTGTGTCGCCACAATCACCGGCTTGCCCAATCGCCGCCCCATACCCGTAATCCGCTTCTGAACCAGCGGCACCTCCGCCAGATCCATCTCTACCCCCAAGTCACCCCGCGCCACCAGCACCGCGTCGCTCGCCGCCACAATCCCTTCCAACCCCTCCACAGCCTGCGGCTTCTCCACCTTCGCCACCACCTTGATATGCGAGCCCGCCATGTCCAGATACGTCTGCAGCTGCCCAATGTCCTCAGCCCGCCGCACAAAACTCATCGCCAGATAGTCCAGCTTGTGCTCCATTGCCCACCGCACACACTCCCAGTCGTAACCCGTCACCGCCGGCGCCGACACCTCCGTGTCCGGCAAATTCACCCCCTTGTGACTGTACAAAGCCCCCCCCACCAGCACCCTGCATCGCAGCGAATCGCCCTGCTTGCCCACCACCTCCAAAAGACGGCCCCCGTCATCCATAAATATCCGCTGGCCCACCTCCACGTCATCGATCAACCGGTCATACGTAATCCCAAACCGATGCGCGCTGCCTTCTTCGAGCTCCTTGACGATCAACACCTCGTCGGCCACCTCGAGCAGGTCGCCCTCCGGCTCGATCCGACCCAGCCGAATCTTCGGCCCGCACAAATCCCCCATCACCGCAACCGAACGCCAGTGCTCCTGCTGCGCCCGACGTAGCCGCTCCAGTACCACCGCGTGCTCCGACAGAGTCCCGTGCGAAAAGTTGAGCCGAAAAACGCTCACCCCCTCAGCCAGCAACCGCGCCAACGCCGCCTCCGACCCCGACGCCGGACCCAGGGTAGCCACAATCTTTGTCTTGGTCATAGAATGCTCACATGGGGCAAGAATACCAGTGTTACCATACGCCAAACCACAACTCACCCCCGGTTTGTAGCATGGTGAGCCACCCTTTGCAACTAGGATAGGTTACACTGCAGAAGCCGACTTGAGACGCAGCGTGGTTGCCCCGCGAAGGTGACTGCGTCCGGTCAGGTACTCGGTCGTTACCATCCGCGCCCCTTTAGCTTCCATCTGACGCAAGGCCATGGTGGATGTGCGTTTATCGGACCTGTCGACGGCATCATAGACGACCAGCACCCGCTTGCCGCGATGGAGCAGGCCCAGCACCGTCGCCTTGATGGCAGTGCTCGTGCCCATGCCAAAGACGACGAACTCGTCGGTTTTGACTTCTGTCAACAGGCGATCCGCACGAGGCTGCGCAAAGGGATCGTCGCTACGTTTCTCAAAGACGACCTGCTGGTAGTCATCCAGAAGGTTTCGCGGCAGGTCGAAGCGGTTTTCCGCGCCGAAGACAATCTGGGAGTTGAGTGTGGTATATCGGAGCTTATGCTGGCCCGGAGTGCCCTCGGTGCAGCCCTGAGGTGCTTGGGGCGTACGGACGGTGCTGACTGAATAGGGCCGGCTAATGGCCGTGGAGATTACGGGGACTTGCCGCTGCCTTGCCCAAGCCATCAACCGGCGGACATGGGCGAGCAAGACCGTAGCGTCGTGGTTTGCCTGGGTGAACAGGTCGTACTGTGTGTCGACGTCCACCAGAACATGCCGAAATCTACGCCGCAGAAAACGTTTCATCTGGTAGGCCCTCTAAGCCCCTCGCCTTAACCTCGGTGCCTCTACTTGGACAAATCGACCATTACAGCACCAGGCTTTAGCGGCTCGCCTCCAGCTCGCACTTGGTTGTTCCAAGGATGCCTTGAATTCTCTGAGCCACATAATATGATAGTTACCCTAAAGAGTGAAACAAGAAAACAGGGAGAATATGTCTTGACCAGGGCCCATGACGATATTGCGATTGATCTTGATAAGATGTTATCACCTATAGACTTACAGGGGTTGTTCACTAGCGGAGGGCCGGTGCACGTGGAAGTTGGTTCCGGAACGGGGACATTTCTGCTTCATCAGGCGCAGGCTCATCCGGAGCTAAACTTTCTGGGGATCGAGTGGGCGAACAAATACTACCAGTATAGCGTGGACCGGATGTGTCGTTGGCAGATGGCTAACGTTCGGGTTTTACGGACAGATGCGCGGGATTTTATTCGGTGCTATCTTCCGGAGGGGTCGGTGGAGGCCTTCCACGTGTACTTTCCCGACCCCTGGCCTAAGAAACGGCATCAGAAACGGCGTTTTTTCAGTCCGGGCAACATTGGCCATGTTCTCCGCTGCCTGTCGTCTAAGGGGCAGATTCGCACGGCCACCGATCATAAGGATTACTATCAGGTGATGCGTGAGGTGCTGCTGGAAGAGCCGGATATAGCTGCTCAGTTGGAGGAGATCGATTTTTTTCCTACGGACGCGGCGGATCCGGGCGAATGGGTGGGGTCCAATTTCGAGCGTAAATACATCAAACAAGGCAGGTCGATCCAAACGCTGGCAGTCCGCAAACGCTGCTGATAGTGGGGGGTGGGTGGCAGAGGCGGGGGGATCTGTGGACCTGGGAAAGGCCCATAGCAGAGGTGCTGACCAAAGTGCGCCCAGAGGGGGTGCGTTTATGGGCGAAAAACGGGGGGGGCGGGGGCGATTGTGTTGCGGTCGGTGGAAAAATATTTGTTAAGATAGGTAGTCTGTAACGGTTGTAGCGTGCGCGATTTGGTCAGCGACCGTCAAAAAGTTGCAAAAAGTTGGGGCAAAGTGAGCTGTTTTGGGGTCAAACTGACACGTTTTTGGGCCAAACTGGGACGGTTTTGGGGTGTTTTTGAGGGGTGATTTTCGGGAGTGCGCACAGGGCCAGTTTGCCTAGCTTGCCTATTTTAACAGGGGCGAGAGGGGGGGTGTTAGTTATGAATTATGAGTTATGAATGAAGAGGTGTGGCTGCGCGACGGGGGGGCAATCGCGGGCACTATGGGCGCGATACGGAAAGATGTGTGGGGGGGGGATTGGCGGGTGTTGCCAGCGGGGCGGTGTTGGTCATTGTGGGTGTCGGAGGTATGGTTTAGCGTGGGTGCGGGGGCTTGTCTGGCTTACGTTGTCTGGTGTGCAGGGTGGGGGGGGCGTGCTGAAAGCGTGGACTGTTACGGGAGAGGTTCTGATGGGGTTGGCGGGTGTAAGCGATGGGGCGGTTCTATGTCGG
>Ga0180430_10004220_pt1 | contig 12176 bp, 8 predicted proteins | sample SS_ome_9_FD_132999 | JGI IMG/M metagenome (GOLD analysis project Ga0180430, IMG submission 132999) | Hypersaline lake sediment archaeal communities from the Salton Sea, California, USA - SS_1_S_2 metaG | ecosystem: Environmental > Aquatic > Non-marine Saline and Alkaline > Hypersaline > Sediment... | reverse complement strand
CCAAACACGGAAATGAAATCCTGCTGCAAGTCAGCGATCTGAAAAAATATTATCCCATTAACCGCGGTATTTTCAAGAGAAAAGTGGGTGAAGTCAAAGCCGTTGACGGCCTCTCTTTTGATATCAAAAAGGGAGAGACCTTTGGTCTGGTGGGTGAAAGCGGCTGTGGAAAAACCGTGGCCGGCCGGACCATTTTGCAGCTTTACCGGCCCACCGCCGGCCAGGTGAGTTTTGACGGTGTTGATTTGGTCAAGCTCAAAGGTAATAATCTGCGCCGCATGCGACGCCGTATGCAGGCTATCTTTCAGGACCCGTTTGCTTCGCTGGACCCCCGAATGCCGGTCGGTCGAATTGTCCGGGAACCGCTGGACATCCACGGCATCAAAGAAAACCGGAAAGCCCGTAGAGAATGGGTTGAAGAAGTATTCCGGCTGGTGGGCTTAAACCCCTACTTTGTGGAACGATACGCCCACGAATTTTCCGGCGGCCAAAAACAGCGGGTCGGTATCGCCCGGGCTTTGGCCTCGCAGCCGGATTTCATCGTGTGCGACGACCCCATTTCGGCCCTCGATGTCTCTATCCAGGCCCAGATTGTCAACCTGCTGCAGGATTTGCAGGAGCAGTTCGGCATCACCTATCTGTTTGTAGCCAACGATTTAAGCATGATCCGTTACATCAGCGACCGGATTGCGATGATGTACCTGGGCAAAATTGTGGAACTGGCCGATCGGGTGCAGGTATACGAAAATCCACTGCACCCCTATACCCAGGCTTTGCTCTCCGCTGTGCAAATTCCCGATCCCGATGTGCCGCGCAACCGGATTCCACTCACAGGCCAGATTCCCACCTCGTCCAATCCGCCCCAGGGCTGCAATTTTTGCACTCGCTGCCCGGCCAAAGAACGGGTCAGAAAAGAAAAAGGCATTGATTGCGATGTGGTTGAACCGGAATTTCGCGAACTGGAAAGCGGTCACTGGGTGGCCTGTCATCTGTATAGCTAACCTCACGGAAAAATCATCTGTGTCACAATATCCAAACAGGTCAGATGGGCAACGTCTGGCCTGTTATTTATTGAGGATACGGCTCTGAAAGGGTCTGTCCCACACCTGCCCAGCAAAGCTGTGCGGCGCTGGGAAATTTGGGACAGACAGGGGGGCGGGGGGTATCCCCCCGAATCCCCCCAGGTTTGCCCCAATTTCCTGAAAATTGGGACGCACCCGCCCTGAAAGCAGTAATTGACTAAAATGACGAATCCTGCAAAAATAATAATCTCTTCCATCGGGGCAGATTGCATGGCAAGGGGGCCTCAATGATATTTCTGAAAGCGCTCCGCAAACCAAAATTGTCGTTAAGAACCAGCCTGTGGTTGGCTTTCGCCGCCCTGGTTGCTTTTATTTCGTTGGCAACCCTGACGGTTTCATTTATGAGTACCAACCAGCTTATGGATGAACTGTCGCGCCCATTCATCGAACAAACCCAGGAGCAGGTTGACATTGAACTGAAGCGGCTCATCGAACCGACCACGCAGCGAGTGGTGGCGGCCCACCGTTGGGTGCAGGATGGCGTGGTACAGCGTTATGATTCCGACGCCTTGATGAAACTTTTCCTGCCGGATATGTTTCAAATGCCCCAATGTGTGTCGATGATGGTATCTGATATGTCCGGCTACGAGTTCACTATTTTCAGGAACGAGTCCGGAGGGCAAATTCCGGTGCCGGAAAATCAGGTGCAGTGGACCACCCGCGACTTTCGGCGGGACGATTGGGGGAAGAACGCCGTCTGGACTCTGTGGGACGAAAACGGTAACCAAAAGATTGAACAGTGGGAACAGGCCGCGATGTGGGATGATGGTTCGGTGTACGACCCTCGCAGCCGGGCCTGGCATCGGGGGCCGCGCCAAGATTATGAAGAGTGGACCACTGCGGAAATGGTCCAGAACCCGCTGGATGCCATCCACTGGACTGATGTTGACCTGTTTTTCACCAGCAAAGCCCCCGGTATTACCGCCTCTATGGCTACCAAAGACCCCAACGGCGATATTGTGGTCATTGCCTATGATCTGTTGTTGAGAGACCTCAGTACGTTTTCCAGTAATTTGCAGCCCACCAAAAACGGCAAAGCCCTGGTCTTTACCGAAAGTGGACGTCTGGTGGGCCTGCCCCGCGACAACCGGCTGGCCATCAACAGCCTGATGAAGCCGGTCGATGCCCTGGGCATCCCGGAGTTAACAACGCTGATGACCCATTGGCGAGAGCGCCAGAGCGATACCACCGGCATTTTTAGCTTTGAAAGCGAAGGTCAGCACTGGTGGGCCGGCATTCGCCCGGTTTCAATTAGCACAGAACGCCGGCTGTGGGTAGCCGTTCTCATTCCCGATTCTGATTTGAATGCCGAGGCCAGAAAATATTATCGGTCAAGCATTATGGGGGTTGGCACCCTGGCGTTGGCTCTCTCTATGGTGCTGGCCCTGGTTGTATCCCGCAAATTTGCCCGTCCCCTCGACGAACTGGCCCACCAAAGCCGGCGCATCGCCGCCCGAGACTTAACGCCTGGTCAGCAGGTCTCCTCCAGAATTAAAGAAGTGCAACAGCTATCAAACTCCATCGAAACTATGCGGGAATCGCTGGACTACTACATTTCCGCCATCCGGCAGGCCGAGGAGAGCGGGCGGAACAACCTCCAATTTCTGGAAACTTTGATAGACACCATCCCCAACCCGATCTTTTTCAAAGATACCAATGGCGTTTATTTAGGCTGCAACAAAACGTATGCTGACCAGATTATGGGCCTCTCCCGCGAGCAGATCATTGGTCACTCTTATCAGGATTTACGCGAGGCCATCCCGCCGGATTTGGCAGATATTCACAACACGCAGGATATGAAGCTGCTGCAAGAACCCGGTGTTCAGATTTACGAGGCCAAATCCCAGTGCGCCGACCGGATTCGGCGAGACTTTATTATTTACAAAGCCACGTTCAACGACGCCGCCGATAACATTGCCGGCATTGTTGGGGTAATGCTGAATATTACCCAGCGTAAACAGGCCGAAGAAAAAGTACGCAAACTCAACGAAGAGTTGGAAAAACGTGTTCAGGAGCGAACCGGCCAGCTAAAAGCAACCAATCAGGCGTTGCAGCGGGCCAAAGTTCGGGCCGAAACCGCCAACCGGGCCAAAAGCGCGTTCCTGGCTAATATGAGCCACGAACTGCGCACGCCGCTGAATGCTATTTTGGGCTACACCCACATTCTCAAACAAAGCGATAATTTGTCCGCCCCGCAAATGGAGCGGGTTGATATTATCAACCAGAGTGGGCGGCATCTGTTATCCATCATTAATGATGTTTTGGATCTGGCCAAAATCGAAGCCGAAAAAATGGAGCTGGAGCTGACTGAATTTCATCTACCGGCGTTTCTGGAGGAAGTTACCGGCTATTTCCGGCTGCAAGCTGAACAGAAGGGGCTTGCTTTTTCATTCAAAGCCTCGACTGATTTACCCGATGGAGTGCGCGCCGATAAAAAACATTTGCGGCAGGTACTCATTAATTTATTGAGTAACGCCATCAAATTTACCGATCAAGGAGAAGTAAAGCTGCGCGTCTCCATCATCAGCCGTCAAACTCAAACCGAACGAAAGGACAACGGCCACCGCTTGCTACCGCCTGACCGGATTCGCTTTGAGGTAAAGGATACCGGCATCGGCATAACCCCGGACCAAATTGAAAAAATATTTCTGCCATTTGAACAGGGCCGGCATATCGCCCATCATATCGAAGGGACCGGCCTGGGGTTGGCCATCAGCCTGAAACTGGTGCAGATGATGGGCGGAGAGTTACATGTGCGCAGCGATGCCGGTCAGGGTACTGTTTTCTGGTTCGAGATACCGCTACCCCTGGCCGAGGTTCCTGCCACGGGGCAAACCCAGGACAGTTCCCCGGCGATTATCGGCTACACGGGGCCGCGCCGCACTATTTTGGTGGTTGATGACAACGCCCACAACGCGGCCTTTTTGCTCGACTTGTTAACCCCGCTGGATTTTAAGATTGTGAAGGCAACGGATGGCCAGGAAGCAGTGGATCTGGCTCGGACGGCCCAGCCGGATGCAATTTTGATGGACTTGATTATGCCCGGGATGAATGGATTTGAAGCCGTTCAAAAAATCAGGCAGCAGCCCGACGGGCAGAAGGTAGTCATTATTGCTATTACCGCCAGCGCGTTTGCTGCAGACGAACAGTTGAGTTTGCAGGCCGGCTGTAACGACTTTTTACCCAAGCCCATTCAGCCGGAAACTTTGCTGGAGCTGCTTCAGAGCCATCTTCAGTTGGAATGGCATTATAAAACTCGCGATAATGAATCAGACTCCCCGGTTGGTTTAGTTTCTCCGCCGGCAGATAAATTGATACCACCACCACCGGATCAAATGGATATTTTGCTGGATATGGCTCGCAAAGGGGATATGCTGGGCATTCAGGCCCAGGCAACCGAGATCGCCCTGATGGCTGAGGAATACGAACCGTTTGCGGTCCGCCTGCGTCAATTGGCTCGAAATTTCGAGGTAAAGCAGGTGCGGTCGCTCATAAAAGAGTTTGTCGAGCAAGACAGATTGAACGGCACATAAGCCGCAAAATTATGATGATAAATCCTGTTTGGTAAAAATTTTGAGGACGGCAGAATGTTCGGCTTGACATGCGTTACCGGCCGGCGAATACATCAGCCGTTTCGTTCTTTGATAAAAGCCTTCACCTGGGGCAACCCCGGCGCGCCCAGAACCCCCTGTTCTCCAGAGACCACCAGGGCTGCGACCGCGTTTCCAAATTGGGCCGCTTCTGTCAACGACCAGCCTTGCTGCACCCCGTACAAAAAACCCGCATTAAAGGAATCGCCCGCCCCCACAGAAATCTTGGCCTTGACCGCGAAACCGGGCACATCAACCTGTTCTGCCTGCCCCCGTATCGAGACGCCCTCATCGCCCCGTTTGATGATCACCTGCCTGGCGCCGGCCTCAAGCAACCGGTCGGCGGCTAATTCCCGGTCGGCGGCACCGGTTAATAACCCCAGTTCATAACTGTTGGCAATCAGATAATCAATGTGAGGCAAGATGGGCTGCAATTCTGGCAACAGCACCGGCTGGCCGATAGCCGGGCCAATATCCACCGCAGTGATGCCGCCGGCCTGCCGCACCACCCGCAAAGTTTGGGCAATGCCGCCCGACCGCATACCGGGCATAATCGGCCAACTTGAAATCAACAAAACCCCGGTCTGCTGGAGCAGCTCGAGCGGAATGGTTTCGAGCCGAATCTCTACCGTCGCCCCCAAATGATGAAACACAGCCTGGTGCGCGGCGTGGGTCTGGATGATTGTCGAACTGGAGGTTGCTTTGGTGGAGCTGCGTACCAGTCCGGTCAAATCAACCTGCCGTTCAGCCAGCCAGCCGGCCAACGTATCTCCCCATACGTCGCGGCCTACAGCGCTGCACAAGGCGACCGGCGCCTCCAAACCAGCCAGCACGTACGCGCTGTTACCGCCATTGCCGCCCAGTAACAGGGTCAGCGGTTCATCGGTGAATACCAGATTGCCGGCCTGAAAACCGTCGCCGCCCAGCCCGGTCAGTGGTGTTTGACTGAAAATCAATAAATCTGCGGTGGTACTGCCGATAATCGTAAACATGTAATCCTCGTTTTATTCAATCTCACAATAGCAGGAACTCGTAACCCCGGAGCTGATAATTGACAACCTTTTGTTGATCCCCTAAAATGATCCTAATGTACGGACATTTTGAGGTTGTGGCGTTATGAAAAATGGGAAAGTCATCGAAATAGCAGACATGGACATTGTCCCCGTAAATCCCGATAGCCCTGTGCCGCTGTATCACCAAATAGAAACCGACCTGCGCCGGCTCATCAATTCTGGTGTCATTCCCCCCAGCTCGACAATGCCGCCGGAATTGGAACTCTGCCGGATGTATGGAGTAGGGCGACATACCATGCGCTCGGCGCTGTCCCGGTTGGTCGCCGACGGCCTCATCACCCGCCGGGCCGGACTGGGCACCGTGGTTCAGCCTCAACCTGACCGCGCCAAATTTTACCTTGACCGCAGTTTTACCCGACAAATGGCTGATATGGGCCGCCAGGCTCATTCAGAAATTCTGGAACAAACACCCGGCTTCATCAGCGAAAACAGCCCCCGGATATTTTTGCCCAAAATCGGTCAGGCTTGTTTGCAGATGGTGCGTTTACGGTTTGGCGACCATGAACCAATCGGGCTGCAATCATCTACTATTCTAACCGAATTATGCCCCGGCCTGGAAAATTATGATTTCAGCCAACATAGTCTCTATGATATTTTAGCGACAGATTACCAACTTGTCATCATGAAAATCCAGCACACTATCGGCGCAACCACGGCTGACGATTATCAGGCAGAACTCCTGCGCATCCAAACGGGTGACCCGCTACTCATCGTCAAAACCTCGGCCTGTGCAGATAACGGGGAATTGGTCGAACACACCATCAGCTATTATCGGGCTGACCGATACGAGTACAGCACCACCCACACAATTTCCACCTGAGCCGTTATCGTGAAAATTTTGACAATATAATAGATGATGATTATAATTTGGCAAATTAAATGACCGGACATTCGGAACTTTAATCTCAATATTTCAAAGGAGAAATACCGTGAATAAAATAACCATGTTAGGCACCGGCTTGATTGGCACATTTTACACCATGAGTTTGCACGGCCACCGCAGCCGCGATCAAGTGACTGTCGCTTACTCCCGCACCGCCGAACGGGTCGAACAGTTTGCCAAAGAGTGGAACATCCCCCACTGGACCACTGATATGGCCGCCGCGATTAACCACCCGGATACAAATGTGGTGGTGGTTGCCCTCCCCAACAATCTGCACGAAAAAGCGGTTCTGCTTGCCGCCGAGGCCGGCAAAGCGGTTCTCTGTACCAAACCACTGGGCCGCAACGCCGCCGAAGCCAAACGGATGCTGGACGCCGTAGAATCCGCCGGCGTTTTCCACGGCTACCTGGAAGATTTAACCTATACCCCCAAAACACTCAAAGCTCTAAAATCAGTACGCAATGGCGCCCTGGGTAAAATTTTGTGGGCCCGCTCCCGGGAAACTCACCCCGGCCCCCACAGCGATTGGTTCTGGGATAAAGAGGTCTCCGGGGGCGGCGCCATCGTAGATATGGGCTGTCACTGCATTGAAATCAGTCGTAATTTCATCGGCAAAGATGTGCGCCCGGTCGAAGTGATGTGCTGGGCCGACACCCAGGTCCACCCCATCGACGCGGAAGACAGCGCCGTGGGGCTGGTGAAATACGCTAACGGCGCCGTGGGCCAATTTGAGGTAAGCTGGACCTTCCGGGGCGGCATGGATTTGCGCGACGAAGTATCCGGCACAGACGGCACCATCTGGCTGAACCACTGGCTGCGCACCGGCTTTGACCTGTTTACTGCCACCGGCGAACGGGGCTACGTATCTGAAAAGTCAGAAGGGGAAACCGGCTGGTTGTTCCCCGTTGGCGACGAAGTGGGCGCCCTGGGATACGTGGCCATGTTCGATGATATCCTCAATGCGCTGGACAACGGCACATCCCCCATGGAAACTTTTTACGACGGCTACGTGGTCAATGCCATTGTTGATGCCGCCTATCGTTCCATCGAATCCAAACTGTGGGAACCTGTCGTGCTGGACGACTGGCGCGGCACCGACGATGCCGGGGTTGATGTAAAAATGAAGGAATTTGATGCAGACCACTTCCTGGTCAAAGAAGAAAAAATGCCTGATGGGCGCATCAAATATATCCTCAAAGAAAAAGCCGGCGGCAAAATTGTCCAAAAAGTAGTGTAACTTCTCTTCAACACGTTTCAGGGGTGTGTCCTATATTTCAGGTTAGGACACACCTCATCTCAGGAATAATTTTATGACACTCACCCCCCGCGACCGGGTTTTAACCGCGGTCAATCATCAGGAACCGGACCGGGTGCCGTTGGCCCTGTGGGGCAGTTGGTACGGCATTACCGACAAACTCTATTTCCGCCTGCTCGACACGCTGGGCTGGGAACCGGTAGCCCCCTTCCGCCCTGACCGGGTTCATTCCGTAAATTATTATGATGACCGCCTGCTGGCAAAATTGCAGGTTGACGTACGCCACGTTGACCCCGGCGCCATCGCCGCCGCCGGACGCCCCGGCCCCGGCGGCAGCGACGCCTTCGGCATCCACTGGGACACCAGCGGCCTGTACCGTACTGCCCGCCGGCATCCTTTGCAGCAGGCCACCGTTGACCAGATTATGGATCACCCCTTTCCTGCCGTGGATGAGTCCATCCAGGCCGACCCCATCCTGGCCCGGCTGGCAAAAATCCGGGCGCTGGATCAGGAGTACGCCATCGTCGGGCGGGCCGTGGCCTCTTACGGCTTTCTGGAAATGTCCCAATCGCTGCGCAAACACGAACAACTTTTCACCGACCTCATTTTGGCCCCGGAAATTGTCGATGCCCTGGTCACACGTCTGTACGATTTCTACGCGGCTCTGATAATCCGCTTCCTCGACATCGCCGGCGACCAGCTCGATATTCTGGAACTGCCCGGCGACGATTTTGCCGGCAATGCCGGGCCGCTGATTTCGCCTGCCACCTTCGACCGCTTTTTCAAAGAGCCATACCAAAAACTGATCAGCCTGATCAAAAAACACAGCCCCCACATCAAGGTTGTCTACCACTCCGACGGGGCAATGGATGCCTTTTTATCCAGGTTGATTGATATTGGCGCCGATATTTTTCACTCAGTAGAACCGTTACCCGTGTGGAATCTGGCCGAAATGAAAGCTCAACACGGTGACCGCCTGGTATTTATGGGCGGCATTGACATTCGGGAAGCGTTACAGGGAGACAAAGCCGCCGTCGTAACCGAGGTCAAAACCCGGTTGAGCCAGTTGGCAGCCGGCGGCGGCTACATTCTGGCGCCGTCCAACCATTTGCAATGGGACATTCCCCCTCAAAACCTGTTTACCCTGTTTGAAGCCGCGGTGGAACACGGACGCTACCCGCTTAAACTCGACCCGGCGTTGGGAAGCGCCCCCGCTCCCGGCAAAGACAAGCAGTCCCTCCGGCCCAGCCCTCGCCGACCCCGGCCCAAACAAAAGGGATGAGTCATTTTTCGTGCGATCACGCGCCGCTACCACCGGCGTTGGACACAGAAATATAAGCCAAACAAGGAGGTTTATTTATGAAAAATCCAGGAGTTGCCATTACCGGTACGGGCTTTATGGGCCCGGCCCACACCGAAGCCTTACGCCGGTTGGGCATCAACGTAGTGGGCATACTTGGCTCTTCGCCGGAAAAATCAAAAGAGGCGGCCACCGCTTTGGGCATCCCTAAAGCATATCGGGCCTACGACGAAATTTTGGCCGATGACGACGTGCAGGTAATCCATATTACCACCCCCAACCGCTTCCATTTTGAGCAGGCCAGCCGGGCGCTGCAGGCCGGCAAACACGTGTTGTGCGAAAAACCCCTGGCAATGACCTCAACCGAATCTGCCGAGTTGGTGGACCTGGCCAAACAATCCGGGCTGGTCGCCGGTGTCAACTACAACATCCGGTTTTATCCGCTTAATATCGAAGCCCGGGCGCGCATCAAACAAGGCGATTTGGGCGACATTCACTCCGTATCCGGCGGTTACGTACAGGATTGGCTGCTGTACCCCACCGACTACAACTGGCGGGTGCTGGCCGACGAAGGCGGCGCGCTGCGGGCCGTGGCCGACATCGGCACTCATTGGCTGGACCTGGTGCAAACCATCACCGGCCTCACCGTCGAAGCCGTGCTGGCCGATTTGACAACCATTCACCCCACCCGATTCCGCCCCAAAGAAGCGGTTCAAACCTTTGCCGGCCCCGACCAGGCTGAGGCCACTCAACCCATTGACATTGATACCGAAGATTTTGGGGCGATTTTGTTGCGGTTCAAAGGTGGCGGGCGCGGCTCGCTATGGGTATCACAAGTGACTCCCGGACGGAAAAACTGCCTGCGCTACGAAATTGCCGGCGCCAAAGGCGCGCTGGCCTGGAACAGCGAACACCCCAACGACCTGTGGCTGGGCCATCGCAGCCGGCCCAACGAACTGCTCCCCCGCGACCCCAGTCTGGTATCCGAGGCGGCCCAACGGTTCATCACCTATCCGGGCGGCCACAACGAAGGCTACGGCGACTCCTTTAAGCAATGCTTTAAGGCTTTTTACGACTATCTGGCCGACGGTGATTTTTCTGCGCCGCCGCCCTTCCCAACCTTTGCCGAGGGGCATCACGAAATTCTGCTATGCGAAGCCATCCTCAAAAGCCATCAGGAACAACGCTGGACGACAGTGGGAACATAACAAAAATAAACAAAGGAGATTACCCAATGTTAGAGTTAGGTTTTGTCAGTGCCATTTTACCTGATTTATCGCTGGAAGAAGTCGCCGAATTTGCGGCAGCCAACGGATTTACCACCGTCGAGTTGATGTGCTGGCCCAAAGGCAAGGCTGAACGCCGCTACGCCGGCGTAACCCATGTTGATGTAACGGACTTCGAGCAGAGCGATGCGGCCCGCGTCACCGAAATTATGGCCGCCGCGGGGGTCAGCATTAGCGGATTGGGCTATTACCCCAACCCCCTGGCCCCGGACCAGGCTGAAGCCCAGGTTTACATTGACCACTTGCAGCAGGTGATTCTGGCCGCGGAGTTGCTGGATGTCAGCGTGGTCAACACCTTTATTGGCCGCGACTGGACCAAATCCGTGGACGACAACTGGCCCCGCTTCAAAGAAGTGTGGTCGCCGCTCATCAAATTTGCCGAAGACCACGGCCGCAAAATCGGCATTGAAAATTGCCCGATGGCCTTTACCAACGACGAATGGCCCGGCGGCAAAAACCTGGCCCACAGCCCGGCCGTGTGGCGTCGCATGTTCGAAGAAATCCCCAGCGACAGCTTTGGCCTCAACTACGATCCGTCCCACATGGTCTGGCAGCAGATGGATTATCTGAAACCCCTGCGCGACTTTACCGACAAACTATTCCACATTCACGCCAAAGATGTGCGGGTAGACCGCCACCGCCTGGACGAAGTAGGCATTATGGCCACGCCGCTGCAATTCCACACCCCCAAACTGCCTGGTTTGGGCGATGTCAACTGGGGCCAATTTTTCTCGGTGCTGACCGATGTGGGCTACGATGGCCCGGTTTGCATTGAGGTAGAGGATCGCGCCTACGAAGGCTCGCTGGAAAACCGGCAGGCTTCCCTGACTCAAAGTGGGCGATACCTCAAGCAATTTATGCCGTAAATACAACCAACAGGGATTCTATGTCCGAAATCTATGGCAGTATTGACCTGGGTGGCACCAAAATTGCCGGGGCGCTGGCCGATGCCGCCGGGCAAATCATCTGCGAAAAAACCATCCTGACCCAGGCCCACGAAGGTCCGGCAGCGACACTGAATCGCATCGCTGCCCTGGTGCAGGAATTAGCGGCGCAGTCGGGCCGGCAGCCGGCGGCCCTGGGTATGGGGGTGCCGGGGCTGGCCGATCTTCGCGACGGCGTTGTGAAGTTTCTGCCCAATCTGCCCACCCATTGGCAAAACGTGCCGGCGCGAGCGCATTTGTCGCCCCAAATCGGTTGCCCGGTTTACCTTTTGAACGATGTCCGGCTGGCCACACTGGGCGAACTGACCTACGGGCTGGGCCGGGGTGTAAGTTCGATGGCCTTTTTTGCCCTGGGAACCGGCATCGGTGGCGGGGTGGTTATTGACGGAAAACTACGCTTGGGCCGGTTGGGGGCTGCCGGGGAACTGGGTCATCAGACCATCTTGCCCGATGGCCCGCGCTGCGGTTGCGGCAACACCGGTTGCCTGGAAACAGTAGCCTCCGGCCCGGCTATCACCGCCGCAGGGGTTCGCCTGCTGTTAAGCGGCCAAACCACCCGCCTGCACGAACTGGTTCAGGGCGACCCGGCCCGTATCACCCCCAAAGAAATGGCCGAGGCCGCCAATGCCGGTGATGAAGCCGTACGCGACGCGCTGGTGCGGGCCGCAGAATATCTGGGCATCGGTATTGCCAATGTGGTCTCTATCATCCACCCGGAACTGGTGGCGCTGGGCGGCAGCGTAGCCGAAATTGGACCGCTGCT
>Ga0180430_10004219_pt1 | contig 12177 bp, 11 predicted proteins | sample SS_ome_9_FD_132999 | JGI IMG/M metagenome (GOLD analysis project Ga0180430, IMG submission 132999) | Hypersaline lake sediment archaeal communities from the Salton Sea, California, USA - SS_1_S_2 metaG | ecosystem: Environmental > Aquatic > Non-marine Saline and Alkaline > Hypersaline >... | reverse complement strand
GTCTTCTGGACAATCCCAGCCACCTGGAATCCGTGGATCCGGTGGTCGAAGGATTTGCCCGGGCCAGGCAGGAAACGGCGGGTCCGGAGGGCATCTACCAGGTTGTACCCCTGCTGCTTCACGGAGATGCCGCGTTCGCCGGTCAGGGCATTGTGGCGGAAACCCTGAACATGTCTCAGCTGTCGGGATTTCACACCGGGGGCACCATTCACGTGATCGTCAACAACCAGATCGGGTACACCACCACGTCTGAAAACGCCCGCTCCAGCCGGTATTCCACGGATGTGGCCAAGATGCTCATGGTTCCGGTTTTTCACGTTCACGGCGAAGACCCGGAAGCGGCGCTTCATGTGGTGCAGCTGGCAGCGGCCTACCGGAAGCAATTTCACAAGGATGTGGTGATCGATTTGATCTGTTACCGCCGGTTTGGCCATAATGAAGGGGATGAGCCCTATTTTACCCAGCCGCAGATGTATGAGCGGATCCGTTCCCGGACACCGCTGGACCAAACATATGCGGACCGGCTGATCAAAGAGTACATCATCTCTCCTGAAAAACCCGAAGAGATGTCAACAGCGGCAAAACAGGACATGGAAACCGCGTTTGACAATGTCCGGGGCGACACGTGCACGTTTCCAGAGCCCCGGTTTTATCCGGAATGGGACGGCGTTTCCGGCGGGTATTCCCATGAAAAAACCGATACCTTCGTGGAAAAATCTAAATTGACGGCCTATGCCCAAAAACTGTATGACGTACCGGAAGGATTTGCCATATACGACAAACTGGGCCGGTTGCTGGAAAAACGGATGGATACGGTCGTGACGGGCAAGAACATGGACTGGGGCACGGCAGAAGCACTGGCATTTGCATCCCTTCTGTCCCAGGGCATTCCCATCCGGTTGAGCGGTCAGGACAGCGGCCGGGGAACCTTTTCCCAGCGCCACAGCGTGATCCGGAATATAAAAAACGGGGATCTGTGGGTGCCGTTGAACCATATTGACAAAGACCAGTCAGAATACAGGGTCTATGACAGTTTCCTGTCTGAAGCCGGGGTCCTGGGATTTGAATACGGGTATGCCGTGGCAAGCCCCGGGGTTTTGACCCTGTGGGAGGCGCAGTTCGGGGATTTTGCAAACAATGCCCAGGCCGTGATCGATCTGTACATTGCCGCCGGTGAAGCCAAATGGCGGCGTCAATGCGGGCTGGTTCTGCTGTTGCCCCATGGATACGAGGGCCTGGGGCCGGAGCATTCCAGCGCCCGGCCGGAACGCTTTCTCCAGTTGTGCGCCAATGACAACCTCCAGGTCTGCAACCCCACCACCCCGGCCCAGTATTTTCACCTGCTGCGGCGCCAGATGGTCCGGCCATTCCGGAAACCTTTGGTCATACTGACTCCCAAAAGCCTGCTGCGGCATCCCATGGCGGTGTCAGAAATAAAGGATCTGACGTCGGGCGGTTTCAGCGAAATCCTGGATGAACCTGAAAAGGTGAAAAATCCTGATCGCGTGGTATTGTGCAGTGGTAAAATTTTTTATGAGCTGGTGAAAAACCGGTCGGAATCCGCCCGGGACAAGGTGGCCATCATCCGGATGGAACAGCTCTACCCCTTTCCCGAGCAATTGCTTGAACAAGTTGTTTCCCGATACAAGGATGCCCGGCAGTGGTACTGGGTACAGGAAGAACCCGCCAACATGGGGGCCGCTGAGTTCATCCGGCCCCGGCTGGAAAAACGGGTGGGAGACAGGATGCACTGTGTGACCAGACCGGCACAGGCCTCCCCGGCCACAGGGTTTTCAGGAATTTACAAACAGGAGCAGGCAGCGATTATCAAACAGGCACTGACGCTTTGATCCGGCCTGTGTTGAGCCCGACAGCTTTTTTTACTGCATTTTTAAGGAGTGATCATGGCACATGACGTAAAAGTCCCAAGTGTGGGTGAATCTGTCACAGAGGCCCTTCTGGTCCAGTGGTTGAAAAATGACGGGGACACCGTTCAAGCGGATGAGCCTCTGTTTGTCATTGAAACCGATAAAGTCACCCTGGAGGTGACGGCAGACACCGCCGGTACACTCAACATCAAGGTCCAGGAAGGCGAGACCGTGGCCATCGGTACGGTGGTGGCGGTGATTGAAAAAGAAGAAACCTCGGAACGGGGGAAAAAATCCGGGCCTGAGAAGAAAGAAACTCCGGAAAAAGAAAAAGGCCCTAAAGCAGAGGAAAAATCGCAAGATGCCGCAACACCGGGCGGCAACATCTCCCCGTCTGCTCTGCGCCTGGCAGAAGAAAAACAGGTCGATCTCTCCGATGTCACGCCCAGTGGACCGGGCGGCAGAATCACAAAGGGCGATGTGCTGCTCTTTCTGGAATCTTCCGAAGACCGGGCGGCTGAATCGGATACTTCTGAACCGGACAAAGCGGAGCCGGATACGCCTGCATCTGACAAAGCGGAAACCGATAAAGCGGAAACCGATAAAACCGATCCGGAGGAACGCGTGACCCGGAAACCCATGACCCCGATCCGCCGCAAAATTGCGGCCCACCTGCTCAAAGCCCGGCAGAACACGGCCATGCTGACCACGTTCAATGAAATCGACATGAGCCGGGTCATGGCCCTGCGCCAGGCATACAAAGAGCCGTTCAGGGAAAAACACCAGGTGTCGCTGGGATTTATGTCTTTTTTCATCAAAGCCTGTATTGAAGGATTAAAACAATGTCCGCAGGTCAACGCTTTTGTGGACGGCAACGATATCGTCTATCACCATTACTATCATGTGGGGGTGGCCATCGGATCGGGCAAAGGCCTGGTGGTGCCGGTCATCCGCCATGCGGACCACCTGGATTTCGCCGGCATTGAAAAGGCCATTGTCACGTTTGTGGACAAAATTGAGAACAACCGGCTGGAGCTGGCAGATCTGGAAGGGGGCACCTTTACCGTGAGCAACGGCGGTATTTACGGGTCTCTTTTGAGCACCCCGATTCTCAACTCGCCCCAGAGCGGGATCTTGGGCATGCACAAAATTGAAAAACGGCCCGTGGTGGTGGATGATGCCGTGGTGATCCGGCCGATGATGTATGTGGCGTTGAGCTATGACCACCGCATCGTGGACGGCAGGGAGGCGGTCACCTGTCTCAAACAGATCAAGGCCTGTGTTGAAAACCCGGAACGCATGCTGCTGGAGGTATGATAATGAGTCAGAAAAACACCTATGATGTGGTGGTCATCGGATCGGGGCCGGGCGGTTATGCTGCGGCCCTGCGCGCTGTGCAGCTGGGATTTGATACGGCGTTGGTTGAAAAGGAGAAAACCCTGGGCGGGGTCTGCCTGAACGCGGGATGTATTCCGAGCAAAGCCCTGCTGGATTCAAGCGAACGATACCACCAGGCCCGGCACAAAATGGCGGCACACGGCATTGAGATCAAGGATGTGCGGCTGGATCTGGAAGCCATGATGTCGCGTAAAAGCAAGGTGGTGGAAGAATTGAGCAAAAACCTTCGCCAGCTTCTGGAAAACAGCAAAATCGAGATTATCCACGGCACAGCCCGGGTGGAAGCGCCGGACCGGGTCCATGTCACCCGGGCCGGAAGCACCGGGGCCGGGGACAGAGAACTGATCCTGCCGGCCCGGTATATTCTGGTGGCCACGGGCAGCGAGCCCAACAGCCTGCCCGACCTTGATTTTGACGGCAAACACATCATCAGTTCAACCGAAGCTTTGGCACTAGATACCGTACCAAAGCGGCTGGGCATTGTGGGTGCCGGATATGTGGGGCTTGAACTGGGATCGGTGTGGCAGCGGCTCGGGTCTGACGTGACGGTGATCGAGATGCTGCCCCAGGCCGCCGGCAGCGCGGACGGCCAGGTGGCACGGACCCTGATGCGGCTGCTCAAAGCCCAGGGCATGGATATCCGTTTGAAGACCACCGTCACCCAGGCGGCGGTCAAAAAGAATCAGGTTGAGGTGTCGGTCAAAGCCAAAGACAAGTCAGACACCCTTTCCTTTGACCGGCTGCTGGTGTCGGTGGGCCGGCGCCCGAGGCTGGAAGGCCTGGGGCTTGAGGCGCTCGGGGTGGAAACAGATCCGGACACCGGCCGGATTGTCGTGGATGCGGCTTACCGGACCAGTGTTGAGTCCATCTATGCCATCGGTGATATCATCGCCGGTCCCATGCTGGCCCACAAAGCCTCGGCTGAAGGGGCGGCTGCGGCAGAATGCATGGCCGGCCTGCCCGGAGATGTCAATTACGACACGATCCCTTCCGTGATTTATACCTCTCCCCAGGCCGCCGGTGCCGGCATGACCCAGGAAGCGGCAAAAAGCAGGGGGGTACCGTTTCTTACCGGCATCTATCCGTTTTCGGGCACGGGCCGGGCAAGGTGTCTCGGGGAAACAGACGGATTTGTCAAACTCATTGTCCATGAAACATCCGACCGCATCCTGGGCGTCCACATGATCGGCCCCAGTGCCTCGGAAATGATCGCTGAAGGGGTGGCGGCCCTGGACGCCGGGATGACCGCAACACAGATCGCCCGGATGGTTCACAGCCATCCCACATTCAGTGAAGCCGTGCAGGAAGCGGCGGCAGCGGTCCGGAAAAACTGATGGCAGTGATGACCCATTCAAAAGCCTTGTTTGTCGTGCTGACCGCCGGAGTCCTTTGGTCGTTCGGGGCTCTCACCATCCGGTACATGAAGGACCCCCAGGATTACCGGTGGCAGTATCTGTTTTTCCGGGGCCTGACCGTGGCGGCCATTTTGTGCATCTACCTGATGGCCAGGGACCGGCACCGGTTTGTGGAAAATTTTCGGAAAATCGGGACGTCAGGGCTGGTCGGGGCCTTAGGCCTGGTGGGGGCGTTCATTTTTTTCATCTGGTCCATCACGTTGACCACGGCGGCCAACACCCTGTTTTTGTTTTCCACCATCCCGTTCATTGCGGCGTTCATGGGGATTGTCCTTCTCAAGGAAACCCTGCGCCCCATTACCTGGGTGTCCATGGGCATTGCGTTTGTGGGCATCGGCGTGATGGTGGTGGAAGGGCTGGAAGCGGGGAGTCTGCTGGGGATTGTCACCGGATTTGCCTCGGCCTGCGGGTTTGCCACGTTTTCCATCTCGCTGCGGATGCGCAAAGAAACCCCCCAGTTCGCCACGGTGGCCCTGGCCGGGATCCTGTGTGCCGTGATCACCGCCGTGATCATGCTGGTTCAAAACGATGCCATGACAATGCCCTTGCGAAACATTCTGCTGAGCATGGTGCACGGCTCCCTGGTGGGGGGGGGATTGATCCTGTTTTCGATGGGAGCCGGATATTTTCCAGCCGCAGAACTGAACCTGCTGTCCCTGTTCGAGGTGGTGGGCGGTGTGATTTGGGTGTATCTGCCCATCTTCGGGATTCATGAAGTGCCCAGCCTGCTGACCGTGATCGGCGGCGGTATTGTTTCCGGGGCCATTGTTTTGAACAGCCTGGGGGCCAGGCATGAACCCGTACCGGTCAAGCCGGTGTGACACGTCATGCCCTGCGGTCAAATGCTTCTTTGATGTCCGGCATGTGGTCGATCAGAATCCGCATGAACGCATGTTCCAAATCGATCATCTCGTGATCCTTTTTTCGGAGCCATTCCGACAGCCAGGCAAACCGGAGGGCCAGCACATATTCCGGAAAAAACCGCCATCCCAAGTCGCTGATCACATCTGTTCGGTGCAGGTCGGTCACAAAGGTCATGACCATGTCCATGCCTAAGCCGTTTGGGTTCTCGATGCCGGCACACCCCACAAAATTGGCCGCATCATAGAGATCCGGTTTGATACCGGCAAATTCCCAGTCGATCACCGTTTTGACCGCTTCACGGTCCCAGATGATGTTCAGCGGGTGCAGATCTCCGTGGCAGAAGGCCAGAGGGAGGTGATCATGGGCCGGCATGAATTCCGATTCCAGAAAATTGAGCACCGGCAGAAACCGGTCATGAACCGGCCGGTCATGGATTTTCATGGTTCTGAACAGATCATGAATGTAATTCTTGATGGAAAACCGGGGAAAGGATATGTGTGGTTCCATGCCGGTGGCGGATCGGGCCATTCGGCTCAGGAACCGGGCCGTGTTTTTTCCCATGGCAGGTGATGACAGATAATCCGGCCGTTTCAAGGGGGTTCCGTCAAGAAATTCAGACACCTGAAAACAGGCCCCCTCAAAAAACGGCAGAAATTCTTCATTGACTGACATCTGGTATGGCAGTACCTGAGTGAGGCCACGGATGAATAAAAAATCCACCGTCCGGGCCACCCGGTCCCGGAGCGCCCGTTTTCTGGGGTCAAACTGCTCCACCAGAAACCGCCGGCCCTGTGTATCCGCCATCACCACCCGGGACAAAGAGCGCTCCGGGCTGCCCTGAATCTCGATATCGGTCCGGACACAGTGGATATTGATCTGCCATTGATCACAAATCCATTGGTGCAAAACAGGGTTTGACCAGTTTTCCATGGGTTGTCTTATTCTTTGAAGCTGTTCCGGCAATAGGTCTCCCTGAGCCTGAATGCGGCAATCAGGGCCAGTATGCACAGCAGGATCATGGCGGTGAATCCGTTCTGGTAGTCGGCGGCGCTGTAAACCCGGACTCCGGCCGTCATGGTGCCGTCCCAGGTCAGGTCCGCAATGTAACCCACCAGGGGCTGGGCCAGGGCCGTGCCCACGAAACAGCCGGTGTTGACGACGCTGACCCCCATGCCGGACAGGTTGGGATGGACAATCTCCTTGGCCGCGGCAAAAGTGATGACAAACCCGGATGCGGCAAATCCCATAAAGGCAAACAAAAGATAACCGCTGATGCCCGGTGTCCAGGGCAGGTACATCAGCATGGGCCAGGACACCAGGAACGCGGCGGCCGCTGCAATCAGAAACGGTTTTCGCCTGCCGATTCTGTCGGAAATCCATCCCCAGAACAAAGCCCCCAAGGCAAAGCTGAGCAGCTGGGCCGTCATGAGGTTGGCGGAAGCCCCCCGGCTGAGTTGATGAACATCCTGCAGATACCGGATGCCCCACAGCCCCATAAACGCATAGCTGCTGCCGGTCATGCCCAGCTGGACCCAGAATCCGGGCCAGACCTGCAAAGTCATCGCCACATTCTTGAGGTTGGTCACCCAGTGGCGGGTGTGGATGTCCAGGTCGGCGCCATAGGTGTTGGGCGGATCAAATCCCATGTCCTGGGGCTTGTTTCTGACCAGCAGAAATCCGGCCACGGCCAGTATCAGAGAAAGGGCGCCGATCCCTGCAAACACCGTCCGCCACTGAAACACCGTGAGCACCTGTGCCAGGGGGCCGGCCGCCAGCACCGAGCCGAGATTGCCGAAAAACAGGGTCAGACCGCTCATGATACCGAACACTTTCTCGTGGAACCACACCGCGTTGTTTTTCATAATGGCGATAAAGACCACAGAGACCCCGACCCCCACCAGAAACCGGCCGGCCAGGGCGATTTCAAAACCGGGTGCCAGCCCGAACAGGATTGAGCCGGTGCCTGCCACCAGGTTCCCGAAGATGATGGATGTCCGGGTGCCCAGGGTATCGGCGATCACGCCGGACGGAATCTGCATGACCGCATACACGGCAAAATAGATGGCGGCCAGGGACCCCAGCCGGGCCCCGCTGATGCCGAAGTCCGCCATGAGAAATTCCGACACCACCCCCGGGGCCATGCGGTGAAAATACACCAGAATATAAGTGAGGATGAGAATGGCGAATATAGACCATCTGGCCAGTTCAAACCGGAAATCCGAGGGACCGGAAGCATTGGCGGCACATTGTTTCATATAACGGTTTCCTTATTTGTTCAGAAAGATTGAACGCCTCAAATAACAGGTTTCGTACCATTCTGTCAATCCGGATCTGGGCTGTGGATCCTCCCGGTTGTGGGGGGGGTGAATGAAACAGGGTTGACAGCACCCACAATACGATTTATCATATGATAAAATGTTCATATGTAGAGGTGATAAATGGATATCTGTGACGTCAGATGTATTGATGAAGAAAAGGTGAGAAAGACACAGCAATCGCTGCCATGCGATGAAAACATCAGCCGGATGGTGGACATTTTCAAGGCCCTGAGTGACCCGACCCGCCTGAAAATCGTCCTGGCCCTGCTGAACCGGGAACACTGTGTGTGTGATATCGCGGTGCTGTGCAGTCAGTCTGATTCCGCCGTGTCTCATCAGCTGCGGATCTTGCGGACCATGAAAATCGTGAAGAAACGAAGACAGGGCAAAATCATGTATTACTCGATTAATGATGATCATGTGGGGTCACTGATTCAGATGAGCCTGGACCATGTGGCACACGGTTGATAAGGACATGGCGAAATGAGTATTTTGTTTGAAATATTGAAGGCATCGTGGCATCTGTATCTGGATGTGGCCGTGTACATGCTGTTCGGGTTTCTGATCGCCGGACTGCTGCATGTGTTTTTCAAAGCGGAGAAAATAAAGACCTATCTGGGAACGGGCAGGATCAAATCGGTGGTCCGTGCCGCGTTTTTCGGTATCCCCCTGCCGTTGTGTTCCTGCGGCGTGGTGCCGGTGGCCACGGGCTTGAAAAAACAGGGGGCCAACAGCGGCGCAGCGTTGTCATTCATGATATCCACGCCTGAAACCGGGGTGGATTCCATTGCCGTGTCCTGGGCCATGCTGGATCCGGTCATGACAGTGATCCGGCCAGTGGCTGCATTTATCACGGCGGTCTCCACAGGAATCGCCCAGAATTTTTTTGGTAAGGACCGTCCCTCGGCGGACAGGATCGACCCCAAACCATCCGGCGGGTGAGGGTGTTCCCAAGCCACCCGTGCAGGTGGACCAACACAATTACCGTCTTTTTTTTCCCGGTGTGTCACCGGCATGAGATATGCCTTTGGCGAACTGGTGAGCGATATTGCAAAACCCTTTGCCGTCGGGATTCTCATTGCCGGCGTGATCACCTTTTTTTTCCCGGAAGATCTGACGGTCTGGGCCAATGATCACCGGTTCGTTTCCATGCTGATCATGCTGGCCGCCGGGATTCCCATGTACGTGTGCGCCACCGCCTCCACCCCCATTGCCGCGGCCCTGATTCTCAAAGGGCTCAATCCCGGGGCCGCCCTGGTTTTTCTGCTGGCCGGGCCGGCCACCAATGCCGCCACCATCAATCTGGTGAGAACGATTTTCAATACCCGGACCCTGGTGATCTATCTGTCCATGATCGCCGTCACATCCCTGGCCATGGGGGTCTTTGTGGATGCGGTATATGAGTTCATGGGCATCCGCGCCCGCGCCGTGGTGGGGCAGGCAGCGGAAATCGTGCCGGCCTGGATTCAAATCCCTGCCGCAGCCTTGCTGGCCGGCCTGATGGGATATAATATCTGGAAAAACGCCAGACAGCGCACTTCTTCGGTGTGCACGTCCGGATGTGCCGAATGAACCGAAACGGTTTCCGCGCTTATCTGAGGCGCTTGCCGATGGAGAACGCGTCCCCGATTTTTTTACCGACACTGAAATACGCTTTTTCAGCGGTGGCATACAAAATCGGTCTCACTTTTTCAATGTCGGGCATTCCGTTTTCCGCCAGGACGGATTCATCCGCCTTGATGTCCACAATTTCCCCGACAAACTGGGTGTGCAGACCGATCTCCAGGGTGTGTATCAATTTGCATTCCAGAACCAGAGGAAACTCCTTGACATACGGGGCATTGACCTGGTCGCTTTTGACCGGGGTCAGGCCGGCGGCGTTGAACTTGTCTTCGGTTTTTCCGGATGCCATGCCCAGATAATCGGCAGCTTCCACATAGGTTTCTGAAGGGATGCTCAGGGTGTAGGCGCCGCTGTCAACCAGACACTGGTAGCTGTAGGTCGCTTTTCTCAAAGACACGGTCACGCACGGCGGGCTGGAACAGCAGATCCCGCCCCAGGCCGCAGTCATGGCATTGGGTTTACCGTCCTTGTCATAGGTCCCCACGATCAATACCGGCGTGGGATATAAAATGGTTTTTGCGCCGATGGATTTTTTCATACTGCACCTTCCTTTTTTATTTTTCAGTCATTAGCCGATATTCCATGCCTTGCCGCCTGCAACAATTATAAGATTATTTTGAAAGCACCTCTGTTATGACATTGTGGCCTGAGAACATCGTATCCGTTGAACCTGGACGTTCATGTTCAACAGTTCCACGGGATTGCCGAACTGGGTATAAATGGCAACATCGGCAGCATCTCTGCCAAAAGCGATCGCGATACGCCCCCCGTTCAGATCGGATCTTGTCGGATCGAATGTGTACCACCGGTTTCCAACATATGCCTCGAACCAGGCGTGCAGATCCATTGGTTCAAGCGTCTCAAAGTAACCCACTACCATGCGGGCAGGTATTGACAGCGCCCGGCAACAAGCGATACCCAGATGGGCCATGTCCCGGCAGACGCCGTGCCCAAGCTGGTTTACCTCGGAGGCACTTATTATCTGCTGTCCGAGACCTGGTGCATACCGTATCGAATCGCGGATATAATCAACAATGGCATGGCATTGATCGTATCCGGCAGCCCTGCCTGTTGCGACCGATGCCGCCATTTCCGTAAAACGATCCGATTCACAATAACGGCTTGGATACAGGAAAGGCAGAACATCATCGGGCAGGTGCTGCACTTCGACAAACGGGGCGCCAGGGGCTGTGTCGGATGCTTCCACCGTTTCGATATCAACGGATGTACTGACTGAAAAATGCCCGGCAGGCGCAACCAATCGTTGACACAGATTGCCGAACGAATCTGTGAACTCTACCGCCGGTACACTGGGCGATAAAATATACTCTTCGCGTGCAATCCACTGGTGCCAGCCACTACGGGGACGAAGCATCAGTAAAAACGGGGTTGGAACCGAAGAGTGAAATTCAAGAAGACAGGACGCGTTTAGCCACATGATGCCCCTTTACAACCGAAACCCTGGTTGGGCATGAAAACCACTCGGTTTTCTTTATCACTCAATCAGACAATCCATCGACAAAACTCAACGGAAGTGCAAACAATATGCCCTTTCCTGGTTCAGCAAGGTCCCCACAGAGAGATTTCACGATACCTGTCGCTTTATCGAGGGTCTCTTTGTCCTTAACCACAGTGAAAATCATTTTATTTGACGGTTCCATGTTTCTCAATGTTTTTTTAATCCCTTCGATGCCCGGTGTGGCTGCACCGACTTGCATAAGGACCCGCCCCATGCCGGTGCTGTTGATCACAGTCGATCCTTTTATATTCAATCGGGCAAATTCTTCGAGAATGGCGGGGAGGTGTTCTGTCTGCTCCAATACGTTTACAAGTAAATACATGATGATTTTTTCCTTTCGGCGCTTAGCAGATTCAGTTCAGATTTCTGAACATGTTGCGTCAGTTGATCTGCATTTTTCAGTTGAATGACCATATCAAGTTTTGAACAGTATGGGTATCATAAATGTATTCAGCCTCAGAAAATTCATGCAGGGATAGTCAAGTACCTTTGGCTTTGCCGGAGGTACTTGACTATCTGCCCCCTGATTTGATTGTGTCCGATACCGGGCAAAGAGCCCTTTAAACAGCTTTACAGATATTTGAAATATTGATAGGAAGCACTTGTTACCAGTTTTTTTGCCGGGCTGGATAGACATATGAAAACAGCTGCAGAATGAAAGAGGAGTTGCCCATGTCTGAAAAGAGCTGCTCCAGGCGACGGTTTCTGGGCCTGATGGCGGCGTTTCTGCCGGGGGTCTCTCTGCTGAAGGGGGCGGGGACGGTCATGGCCGGGGAAACGGTGAACCAGGACGGGGCTGAAGGGTTGAGGCACGGACAGCCGTCCATCGGGATCGCGCTGGGTGCCGGCGGGGCCAATGGCCTGGCCCATATTCTGATGCTTGAGGCGCTGGATGACATGGGGATCCAGGTGGCGTGCATTGCTGGAAGCAGTATCGGCGCGATTGTCGGCTCCCTGTATGCGGCCGGCATGTCCGGCAGGGAGATCCGGGACCTTGTGGAGCGGTTTGTGCTCTCAGATCAGGAAGAGCCGTTCAGCCGGCTTTTTGGCGGACGTGCCCTGGAATGGATCGATTTCGTGGAAATTGAACTGGGGAACGGCGGACTGGTCAGTGCGGACGGGTTTCTGGCATTCATGTCTGAGACACTGAAGAAAAAGACCTTTGAAGAGCT
>Ga0180430_10004216_pt1 | contig 12179 bp, 8 predicted proteins | sample SS_ome_9_FD_132999 | JGI IMG/M metagenome (GOLD analysis project Ga0180430, IMG submission 132999) | Hypersaline lake sediment archaeal communities from the Salton Sea, California, USA - SS_1_S_2 metaG | ecosystem: Environmental > Aquatic > Non-marine Saline and Alkaline > Hypersaline > Sediment... | reverse complement strand
GCGGTATTCCGTCGACCGCTCTGTTTTTGACGAGACAACAGTAGACGGGGCGGCCTACAAGGTGATTGGCTGGGCCTCGTTTGAGTGGGGACTGCCCATCGAACGACACGAGATTCGCTACATCCTGCCCATCGAGCTGCCGGAGGGCGTCACCGAAGCGGAACAGGTGACCGATGCGATCGTCGACGCGACGGGGCTTGTGGTGGAGGACGTGTCGCAGTACGACCGATGGGTCTACTTTAGCACGCCCGACGAGGAATCGGGCAAGAACTGGCTGTCCATCTTTGTGCGCCAGGATGATATGGCGGCCAACAGCAACATGGTTCCCAAGTTCTATTTGCCTGGCGGGACAGTGACCACCAGCAAAGAGACGCCCATTCCTTTGACGGCAGCGACAGTCGAGCCCACGACGGATGGGGACACAGGTGGATTCCTTGGCTTTGGCTCCGAGGCCCTGCCAGCGTTGGCATGTGTAGGGGTGTTCGTAACGCTGGGCGTGATCATACTGCTCGTCTGGGCGCTAAGGAAGCGCGTTCCCAAGCTCAAGTACGAGCCGCCCGAGATCGAGATCGAGACGTTCCAGACGGCAGGCGTGGTGCCCGACCTCAATGCTATCGAGACGGCCTTTTTCATGGGCAACTCGACCAAGACCATTGCGCTGATTGTTCTTGCTTTGGAGCATCGAGGGATTGTCAATGTCGTCAGCCATCGACCGTTGCAGATGGAAGTGATCGATCCCAAGGCGGAGCTGAATCCCTACGAGCGAGCAGTCGTCGACGCGATCCAAGAGGATGGAACGCTCGATAGCGCTCAGGTACCGGCGATCCTGGACGCGGTGGCCACAGTGCTTCAGCCCAAGATGTGGAACGCAGATCCCAAGGCGACGCGAGAGACCTACCGTCGGCGGATCGACGATGCCTGGGACGAGTACGAACGGGACTGGCGCCACCGCCCCCCGCGCACCACGATACCCAACTACATGCCCTGGATCATCCTCAGTGATCGACCCCGCCCTTCGTCCGACGCTGGCGTTCCCATCGGTGAGAGCGGACCAGGGCCGTTGGTCCAGTCGGCGCAGGAGGCCATCGCGCCATTGGAGCGGATGGCGAACGACCTGACCACCAGCATCGAAGAGACGATCAGCGGGACGGTGTCGCGCGTGGAACGGGGCGTCGGCAACATCCTTGGTGACGAGGCGGGGTACGACGCCTGTCACTCGGCCTGCCATAGTGCCTGTCACTCGGCGTGCGTTCACGACGCCTGTCACTCAGCCTGTGTGCATGATGCCTGTCACAGTGCCTGCCATTCGGCATGTGTATGTCATAGCGCCTGCCATAGTGCGTGCCACTCTGCGTGCGTGAGCAGTTTCTGATGACCAATCCCGTCGTGTCGGATGAGCGATCCGCGCAAGATCCCAGAGCGAATGCCGGAATTGACCTGCAGCAGTTCGCCGAGCAGTTGATCGAGGCAACGCGCGCATACATCTTTATTCGTCCGGAGGATGGGCTGATCATCATGCGGCCCAACCGTCTCAACTTTTTGAACGAGACTGCGCTGTTCATGCTGGACCGGCTGTACGGCCGCGAGGGTGGGCCGAACGTAGCCGAGTTGGTTGCAGAGACCTCTGAGCGATATGGCGTGGCTCGCGGCCGTATTGAGGGTGACCTCTTAAGGCTTCTGCAATCGGTCTCGGCATTGCTGAACGACGACGTCTGCGCGGCTCCGAGCGTGCGTCAGATGGGCTTTGGCAGCCACAAACGCGACTTGCCGGTGCTGTCCGAGATTGCGGTCACCTACCGCTGTCAGAACCGTTGCACGTTCTGCTATGCGGATGCTCCCGATCGGGGACGGGAGATACCCGAGATGACTACCGCTGAGGTCAAGGTGATCATCGATCGCATCTTTGACGAGGCGCACTGCCCGACGGTGTCGTTCACCGGTGGAGAGCCGACGCTGCGGGACGACTTGCCAGAACTGGTCGCCTATGCCCGTAACAAGGGGATGCGCGTCAACCTGATCACGAACGGGATTCGTTGCGGAGATCGGGAGTATGTGGCTGCGTTGGCCGAGGCCGGACTGCAGTCGGCGCAGGTGAGCATTGAGGGCGGTTGCGCCGAGATCCACGACGCCATCACCCAGCACCCAGGATCATGGGACAAGGCCACTCGGGCCGTGCACTGGCTCCGCGAGTTTGGCATTCACACGCATACGAACACCACCATCTGCGGGGGGAATCGCGAACACCTGCTGGAACTGGTTGACTGTATCGCCGAGTCGCTCGGTTCCGAGTACTTTTCCATGAACATGGTCATCCGAACGGGCACGGCCCTGAGGCACGATGAGGATGACGTCAGCTATCGGGATATCGGCGCGATCATCGAGCGGGTGCAGGAGCGGGCCAACCGGCGGGGCGTGCGGTTCGTGTGGTACTCGCCGGTGCCCTACTGCCTGTTCAATCCAGTTCAGGCCGGGCTGGGCAGCAAGTCCTGTGCTTGTGTGGACGGTCTGCTGAGCGTCAATCCGGCGGGCGAGCTGATTCCCTGCTCTAGTTTTGGGCAAGGGATTGGCGATCTGCTGCACAAGTCGTTCGAGGACGTATGGTACACGCGGACTGCGCGCTACTGGCGGGGCAAACGGTTCATACCGCCTGTATGTCAGCGATGTGAGATTCGGGACATTTGCTGCGGGGCATGCCCTCTGTACTGGATTGAGCGGGGCGGTTTTTCCGACCTCGACGGCGTTGCGCCCGGAGGACCGATCTGGGCAAGGCCGATCTGGGATCTACGTCGGCTGCTCTGGTCGGGGACGGCCGGAGTGGGCCTGGAAGGTCGTTGAGACAAGGAGGTGGAGCTTTGAGCGCCAAGAAGCAAAGCGTGTATCGCATGAGCCTCGGCCAGTTCTATCGCTATCTCAAAGACAAGGGCCAGGAACTCAAGGACTGCTACAAAGAGATCGAAGAGGTCCAGTACCAGTTCAACGACATATTCAAGAGAGAACTGGCGGACTGGCAGGCTCTCTTTGGCAAGGTGTTTCCAGTCGTTCTGGCAGGCCGCCATGAGTATGGTGGTGATTTTGCCGATCTGATCGATCGCACCGAGCGGGAGGAGCTTGCTCGCCTTCGCGGCGAGATCGTCGAGCTTGGTAGAGTGGTCACCAGTGGCCGCCAGGAGGCTGACCGCCTGCTGGCAGAAGCCCAGGCGCTGACTCTGGCGCTGCGAGAGGCCAACCCAGAGATCAACGACGAGGAGGAGCGTCTCAAGCGGCGGGTCAAGGCGTATCAGGACGAATACGCCGATGCCTACGAAAAGGCAGAGGATCTGGGTGGCGGGTTCTTTTGCCGGCTGAGGCATGCCGGGGAGATTGCCAAGCTCAAGCGGCAGCAGCGCATCAGCAAGTCGCGGCAGGCTGCGGATCTTGAGCATCTTCGGCGCGTGAGACAGGCGTGGCTCGATCGTGTTGAGGAAACGAGCGAGCAGCAGTCAACGCTTCGGACCGCCTGGCAGACCAAGACCACAGAGGTGTCACAGGCCCAATCACGACTAGAGCAGCTGCGAGCCAACCTGGATACCCTGGCTGAGCAGGCCGATATCCAGCGCGTCCTGGAGGAGCTCGATCATGATCCCGGTGTAGAGGGCGATCTAGGCCGTCAATTGGTCGAGCTGGTGCAGAGGAACGAGACGCGTCACAAGTACGAGTTGGGTCTGCAGGCCGTAGCGGAGGCTTTGGGGCTGACCAAGGGCGTGGGCGAGGGGATGCAGCGCTTTCGCAAGAGTGTCGGCAAGGTGCTGGAGGAGCAGCGACGTTACAGTCTGGCCGAGGTTCGCGCTCCCCTTTCCCGGCGTGCAGCGGCTCTGAATCAGACCTGGAAGGCGCTGCTCGACAAGGTGCGCGACGAAAAGTACCTCGGCAAGCACCCCATGGCGTTCGCTGAGATAGTTCGTGTGTATGTGACCGAGCGTTTGACTGACGAGAATATCCAGTACCTATTTGAGAGCATGGGCGAGTCGCTGAATCAGGCCACGGCTGCTTGGAACTGAGGGAGTTGGGATGAAAAAGGTGCCGTTCGTGTTGCGGGTTCTCTTGGCGATTCCTTTTCTGACGGTTGGTATCCTCTTTTTGATTGCCGCGGCAGATAGGGCGTCGCGAATCCTGCCAGGTGCCGCGCTGACGGTCATCGGGGCGGCCTTGCTGATCGGAGGCATTGCTCGGCTGCGGCGTCAGGCTGATATCAGCCCCGAGGCCTTGCGGACGGGCGCGGTGGGGCTGGCCCAACGGTTGGGCGGCGAAGTGACGGTATCTCAGCTTCGTGCCGAGTACCGCATTTCACGCAATGCGGCCGCTGGCGTTCTGGAGGAACTGGCCGGCGAAGGGACGTGCCAGCGAGAGCAGCGAGAGGAGCGCCTGGTGTATGTGTTCTCGGGGCTGCTGCCGTCTCTCAAGGAAAAGCTGTGCCCGTACTGTGGCACCAAGCTACCGGTCCGGTCTGCTTTGCGCAAGTGCCCTAACTGTGGTGCCAGTCTTGAGATCACCAAGACCTAGGGCATGCGGGGCACTGGCGTGTCTTGCTCTTGCTGCCCTGGCCTTTTCTCTCGGAGGATGCCGGACACGCCCAAAGCTGATGGATGCGCCAGTCGCGCCGGCGTGTCCTCGCATGGCTACCGAGGCAGCGACCGTGGCGGTATTGACGGCCACGACGGCTGCGCTCCGTGCGACCATGCCAAGCCCAACCACCTCACCGGACCCAAGCGATGAGAGGGCAGCGCCGGCTGTGGCAGCCACTGCCATGGCCGGTTCCCATGGTCGCGACGCGATCAGTGACTCGATACCGGAGATGCTCCCTCGGGACATGAGCGAGCTTGTTCGTATCTTTGGCGGCATAGGAGATGGCGAAGAGATCGCGCCTCCGCCACCGACCGATCTGTCGGTTGGCGATCAGCGCCGATTCTGGCTGACCGATCTGGACCGCTCTGAGGTGTACGCGATCACGGCGACGCTTCAGGTGCTTGGAGAGTGTGCCCAGTTCTGGGTAGAGGACGGCGTGGAGTTGCCGATAGTTGGCTTGTCGGCGTCCTCAGACCGGTTCTGCGCCGAGACGTATACTCTGAGCCGCGAACAGTTCGGAAGTGAGTGGAATCCCGGAGTCGACAGCGATCCTCGACTGGTCGTGCTGAATGCGCGTATCCTGGGTGCCAGCGGCTATTTCGGTAGCAGCAACGAGTTTCCTACCAGCCTCAATCCCCACAGCAACCAGGCCGAGATCGTGTTCATTAACGTGGATTCGCTGCAGCCCGGGAGCGAGGCGTACGATGCCGTCCTGGCGCACGAGTTTCAGCACATGATCCACTGGAACCAGGACAGCAACGAGGATGCCTGGCTGAATGAAGGATGCTCAGAGCTGGCCGAGATGGCCAATGGCTTTGGTTATTCGACGGGTCAGGTGCAGCAGTTTGCGCGCGATCCGGACCTGCAGGTGAGCGACTGGCCGGAGGCCGGCGGCCGATTGGGGGCTCACTATGGGGCCTCGTTCCTATTCGTGCGCTACATAGCGAATCGATTGGGGCAAGAGTCGATCGCAGAACTGGTAGCGTCCAGCAAGAATGGCATGTCGTCGGTTCGCGAGGTACTGCGAGGGAGCGAGGTGCCATCGCTAGAGGCACTACTCGGTGATTGGTGGATTGCGAACTGGTCGGATAGCTCCGTTGCCGGGGTGGGGACCGAGTACGGCTATCCGTTGGTTGATGTGCCGCTAGCGCCGCAGGTCTGGGTGCAGGCGCTACCGTACGCCATCGCGACCGATGTCGCTCAGTATGGCGCGGACTATTACAGGATCGACACAGAGTTGGTGTCTGAGCGGCCGCTTGCCCTGCGTGTGCGTCTGTCGGCCGCTGACAGTGTGGCGCTCCTCCCGGTAAGTGTTGGCGATGCGGGGGGCGCCTGGTGGTCCAACCGGGGTGATGCGAGCCATTCTTGGATGGCCTGTTCGCTGGACCTGCGCAGTGCCGTTGCTCCCGAGCTGCACTATGAGGCGTGGCACCAGATCGAGATCGGCTGGGACTATGCCTATCTGAGCGGGTCGGCCGATGGTGGTGTATCCTACATCTCGTTGGAAGCAAGTGGCATGACGACGGATGATCCCATTGGTGGTGCGCTGGCTGTGGGGTACACCGGTTTCTCGGGTGGCGAAACGGGTGACGTGGGTCATTGGCTGTCGGAGAGCGTATCGCTCGAGTCGCTTGCAGGTAGCGAGGATGCGCGGCTGCGTTTCGACTATGTGACTGACGATGCGATCAACCTACCTGGACTTTGTCTGCGCAACCTGCGAGTGGTCGAGAGAGGCGAACCATTGCTCGATCTGGAGGGCGAGGACATTTGGGAAGCAGATGGATTCTGCCGCGTCCAGAATGTGGTTCCGCAGCGGTTCCTGCTACAGGTGGTATCAGCTCAGGGAGAAGTGCTTCAAGTCGAGCGCATGTTAGTAGAGAACGGGTGCTGGGAGGGCGCCGTGCAGCTGGACGATCCCGATGAGGCGGTGGTCATCGTGTCCGCCCTGGCCGACCATACCACCGAGAGAGCAGCGTACAAGCTTGAGCTACTGCTGGGCGAGCCCCATTCGGAGCACTAGAGGAGCAAGTCGCTGAGGCGTGAGAGCAATGCTGGCTCTTGGGCAGGGAGAACGGTTCTTGTGTCCAGCAGGACGCGGCCATCCGCAATGCGGCCGATGACAGGCGGCTTCCCCTCGCGTAGTCTGGCGGCCATGGCAGATGCGTCCCCGGATGGCAAGGCCAGCAGGACGGTGGGCAGGCTCTGTTCGGGAAGCGAGCCGCCGCCCACTTTGGATCTCCCCTCGACGAGTTCACATCCACGAGCAACTGCCCCCAGCGCGTCGAGGAGCGCTTGAGCCCGGGAGCCAATCTCGTGGGCTGTGGCTGTCATCATTTGCCAGACGGGCACCTTGTCTATGGCCTCTCTGCGCATATAGTGTCCGAGGTTGGCCTGTATGCCGGCGATGGTGGTCTTGTCTACCCGCAGGGCGCGGGTTAGCGGCCAGTGACGGATGACATCCAGTAGATCGGCTCGTCCCACGATGATACCGGCTTGAGGTCCTCCCAGCAGTTTGTCGCCGCTAAAGGTGACAATGTCTGCGCCAGCGGCTATCGATTCCTGCACGGTGGGTTCGTGTTTTAGGCCTGCCATGGCGGTGTCCAGCAGCGTGCCGCTGCCCAGGTCGTCGAGCAGGGGCAAGTCCTGGTCGTGCGCCATGGCAGCCAACTCGCTCAGCGACGGCTGGTGCACGAATCCGCTGACGGCATAGTTGCTGGTGTGGACGCGCATCAGGGCGCCCGTGTTCTCTGAGATGGCGCGAGCATAGTCCCGCAGATAGGTGCGGTTGCTCGTACCCACCTCGACGAGGTGGGCGCCGCTCTGAGCCATGACCTCGGGGATGCGGAAGCCTCCGCCAATCTCGACCAGTTGTCCCCGCGAGATGATGACCTCTTGTCCGGCTGCCAGCGCTGCCAGTGTCAGTAGCACGGCCCCGGCATTGTTGTTGACCAAGAGTGCGGCCTCTGCCCCCGTCAGATGGCACAGGAGGTCCTCTGCGTGGACATAGCGCGAGCCGCGCCTGCCGCTGTCGAGGTCGAACTCGAGATTGGAGTAGGTCTCGGCGGCGGCGTGCATCGCCTGGCGAACGGCGGCGCTCAGTGGGGCGCGCCCCAGGTTGGTATGAAGGACCACGCCGGTCGCATTGATGACCGGCTCAAGGGTCGGGTGGAGGAGGGTGGCAAGCGCTCTCGTAGCATGATCGAGGACCATGTCGTCGGACGGAGGGGGGGATCCGGACGCGATCGCTGCCCGCGCCCAGTCCTGAGCCGAGCGAATGGCGTCTACCACAGTGTCTTGTCCAAGGAGGCCAAGGTGCTCACTCAACTGGGGGCTATTGAGCAGGGCATCTACGCCTGGGACGGAGCGATATGGGTTGTCCAGTGACTGTGGGGTCAATGCCGAGCCTCCGATACAGGCGGGTGCGAAATGCTTTGGCGCGCTAAATGTCCTTCCAGCCATAGGCGTCGAGATCGATTCGGTCGTGCAGGGAAAAGATCACGCCTTCCTCTTCGAGCTGCGTGCGCTGCATTCTGTGTCCATCGCTGGCACGTCTGCTGGTCTGCCCGGAGGCATTGACGACGCGATGCCAGGGCAGGCCTTCCGGACAATGCCGCATGGCCCAGCCGACGGTTCGAGCGCCGTTGGGTATGCCGAGATGGCGCGCTATCTGGCCATAGGTGGCCACAGTACCGGACGGGATGCGGGCCACGACCTCATAGATCCGCTCGTATGCGCTAGGATCTGTCACGGCGTATCGGGCACGAGCTTGAGGTTGGGCACGACGTCCAGGTCGAGTCCGCTGCGAAGGCCAGACAGGTAGCGATAGTGTCCAGCCACGGCGACCATGCCCGCGTTATCGGTACAATAGCGGATCGGCGGCATGCGGACCGGGACTGGCAACGCCTTGACGATCTCTTGGCGCAACCGAGTGTTGGCAGCGACGCCACCGGCCAGCAGGACGGTCGCGGCACCAAAGTCCTCGGCCGCTGCGACGGTCTTGGCGACCAGTGCGTCGACGACGGCTGCTTGAAAGCTTGCAGCGAGGTCAGGAATGCTCAGATCCGAAGAATCGGCGTCGATGGCGGCGTGGGACAGCTTTTGCTCCTTGGCGATGGCGTGACCTTCTTGGCGCTGTTGTTCCTGGACGACGCGCAGTACGGCGGTCTTGAGTCCTGAGAAGGAAAAGTCATAGTCGCCGACGCGTAGCGCGCGTGGAAAGCGAAAGGCCGAGTCGTCACCGCTTTCCGCCGTCTTTTGGATGACGGGTCCTCCCGGGTAGCCTAGCCCGAGGAGACGAGCGACCTTGTCAAAGGCCTCTCCGGCCGCGTCATCGACGGTGCCGCCGAGCCGGACATAGTCATGATGGTCGCGGACCAGAACGAGGTCCGTGTGGCCGCCGGAGACAATGAGGCAGACCTGCGGAAAAGGCGGCGTACTGGTCGGGGCATCTCGGTCGGCCGTTGGGAGCCAGTTGGCATAGATGTGGGCTTCGAGGTGGTTGACGCCGACCAGAGGGAGTCCTCTGGCATAGGCGAGGGCCTTGGCGGCGTTCAGACCGACCAGCAAAGAGCCCGCGAGGCCGGGGCCGTGGACGGCGGCGATGGCATCGATGTCGGACCAGTCGAGCGCCGCCTGTTCCAGTGCTTGGCGCACTACTGGGGTGATGGCGACAATGTGTTGGCGTGAGGCCATCTCGGGAAAGACGCCGCCATATTCCTTGTGCAACTCGATCTGAGAGGCGACAACGTTGGCGAGCAACTCGCGGCCGTCGCGCAGAATGGCGGCAGCCGTCTCGTCACATGATGACTCGATAGCCAGGATTGTGGTCATGCGCTGATCACTCGTTCAGGTCGGGCACACGGGCCAGCCAGAGGGCGCCGTTCGAGACGATGAACATGCGTTGTGAGGTCTCGTCGACATGGATTCCTTGCAGATTGCCCAGGTAGCCTTCGGCAGTGTTCTCTCGGAACTGACGCACATACTGCCCCTCTTTGGTGAGCTGTACGATGCGCTCGTTTCCGGCGTCGGCAATGTACAGATAGCCCTCATCATCCTCGGATTCTGGATCGCCAGAGGCGCAAATGGCGCAAGGGCTTTTCATCGGGGTGGGCAAGCCCTGAATGGCGAACGGGACGATGTTGCCCTCATAGAGCTTGAGGACCTGGCCGTCTGCGTAGAGCAGGTAGACGTGCCCATCGATAGCCATGTCGACCGCCCCCGTCAGGTCGACATAGGTTCCTGACCGGACATAATCACCTGGAGAATTGGTGTAGGCATCGTTTTCCGGCTCGTACTTGAATATGCGGCCCAGGAGCGGGTCGAGGATATACAGGTTGCCCATGTACCCGCCGAGGGCCTGGGGCTTGAGCCAGGTGTCGCTGTTGGCGACGGGATGCAGTGCCAGCCCGTACTGCGGATCGTACCCGATCAGCGAGCCGTTGCGCTCGAGTGCCACGAACTCGGGCTCCTTGCGGCGACCGCTGTCGTCGAGCCAGGCGATGTCTACCAGATCGCCAACCTGTATCCCGCCCAGTCTGTCGCCCTTGGCGATGAGGGGTGTTGCCTCTTGGGCCTCTTGCAGGGCATCGCCCGCCGCGTTCAGCAAAAAGCGGTAGACTGTGTCGCTGCCACGGTTGAGCAAGTACAGATCGATATCGTGCAGTACGATGCGCGATCCGTCGGTAGGTGAGGTAGCCAGGTCATCGAGCGGGGTCAGGCGCCAGAAATGATACAGCCGCTCGATATTGTCGACGCTGTCCAGTTCATGGAGAATGCGGCGTTTGAGGTCGCCCAGGTCCTCATCGTCCGGGGCGATGGCCAGGCCTTCTTCGGCGGTAGCCAAGGCGTCATAGAGGCCCTGACGCCGGTAGGCGGTGCTGTCGGACTGCAGAGCGGCGTCATACTTGGAGAGGGCCAGCGACTGGACGCTCTCAAACTGCTCCTTGCGAATCCGCGTGTACTGGACGCGCATCATCACCACGATGAACACCATCACGAGGGGGATCACCATTGCGATCAGTACCAGCGCCTTGCCGCTCAGGGCAAGTTGGCTGGAGGCTTTGTCGGCCACTGCGGGGCGCTGGGGGAGACCCGTAGGTAGCAAGCGATCGAGTGTCTGTCCGGCGCCGTTTTTGAGGCGGCTGGCGCGGTTACTGACGTCGGCCCTGAGGTCGCCCAAGTCGATGCGCTGACCCGGCGCCGGCCTGTGGACAGGCCCGGGAGCGATCTCGACTTTGTCCGGCTCATAGGGTTCGGGCGACGGCGGAGCGATAGGTTGAGACGGTTCCTCCCAAGGAGGGAGGGCAAAGGTATCCGGTTCCGGCTCGGGTGGGACCGCGTCAGTGTGAACAGGCTCTGGCTCGGAGTACCTCGATATGGCGGGCTGCGGACGCTCAACTGAGAGCCCGGGTTCCGGCGCTGGCTCGACCGGTGGGGCCGGATGGGGCGCCTCGACCCGCTCATGCGGATCTGAGGGCAGGGGCGGCTGATCAACAGATGCAACAGGGGATGACTGCGCGCCGCCAGCCAGCGGCCCTCGAGCAAAGAGCACAGTCCTGGCCTGCGAGGCTGCACGGGCTGTCAGGGCCGATGGATCCAGGCCTCCAGCGGCGGTCTGATCAGTGAGCATCGAGGCGGCCCAGGGGCTGCACATCAGCAACGTGTCATTCGGTCCGAGCGGGGCGCTGGCCAGAGAGGGCTCAATCTGCTCGCGCAGGCCCGCCGGCGGGTCTTGAGTCTGTTCATACGCGCTGGGTCCAGGACTATCGAGCCAGACCGAACGCTCAGGGAAACGTTGTGCCTCGCCAGAGCCGACAACCAGCGTGTAAGCAGGCCCGATGCAGGAGAAATAGACCTCGCCATCGCGAACGAGGGCCAGGTTGATGCCCACGAGCAATTTAGCGGCCTCCAAAGTCTTGACGTTGTGCTCGTAGACAGCCGAGTTGGCGGCGATCAGTGCGGAGCGGAGGCCTCGTGTGGCGCTGCCCGGGGTATCATAAAAGGCATCCTCGATCAGTTGCAGCAGACGTTCGAGCAGCTCGTCGCTGGGATCACCGTCGGGCGTCGGCTGGAGCAGGATGCACAGGCTGCCCTTGGCGCGGCGTTTGCGACTGTTGGCAGTGTCGCAAAAGGCCATCAGCGGCGTTGGGCTGATAGCGTTGCCCCGCGAGAAGGCAACCTGGAGCATGTCGTCGTGATCGGACCGAGACTGTGCGAATGATCTGCGCTTCATGCTTCCTTACCTGGCCTCGTAGGCTTGTCTGGCACGGAATGGATGCCGGAAACGAGCCGTCGAATGGCAACTACTCCCACTCGATGGTGGCTGGGGGCTTGGACGTGATGTCATAGACGACGCGGTTAACGCCTGGTACCTCGTTGACGATGCGATTCGAGATGCGGGCCAAGACGTCATAGGGAATCCGGGCCCAGTCGGCGGTCATGGCGTCCTCGGAGGTTACGGCGCGCACGGCGACCGTGTTCGCATAGGTGCGTCCGTCGCCCATGACCCCGACGCTCCGGAGCGGCGTCAAGACGGCAAAGTACTGCCAGATGTCACGTCCCAGGCCGGCGGACTCGAT
>Ga0180430_10004215_pt1 | contig 12180 bp, 9 predicted proteins | sample SS_ome_9_FD_132999 | JGI IMG/M metagenome (GOLD analysis project Ga0180430, IMG submission 132999) | Hypersaline lake sediment archaeal communities from the Salton Sea, California, USA - SS_1_S_2 metaG | ecosystem: Environmental > Aquatic > Non-marine Saline and Alkaline > Hypersaline > Sediment... | reverse complement strand
GATTCCCCAATCCCCTTCCCCTTCGGCGAAGTTCAGGTGACTGTTGTCCGCTTCCCGCTGGAGGCCGTTCAGTTTTTCCAGGAGGGCCAAATGGAGCTTTCGTCCCACCATGGGGACCACCACCAGGTTGAACGGGTCCTTATGGAAGACGGCGGTCGGGGCGGCGGCGGGCAGATCGCCCAGGGAAACGGGGGCCCGGCAGTGGTTCACCCGCGTGGTCGTGCGCAGGAGGCAGGGAATGCGGAACCGTTCGGACAGCCGCAATGCTTCCAGGGTCATGTCCTTGGCTTCCCGGGGAGTGGACGGCTCCAGCATGGGAACGCCGGCCAATCGGGCGTAGTAGCGGTTGTCCTGCTCGTTCTGGCTGGAATGCAGGGAAGGGTCGTCGGCGCTCACCACCACCATGCCGGCTTGGACGCCCACGTAGGCCAGGGTCATGAAAGCGTCGGCCGCCACGTTGAGGCCCACGTGCTTCATGGAGCAAAGGCTGCGGACGCCCGAAACGGCGGCGGCGCAGGCCGTTTCCAACGAGACTTTCTCGTTCACGGAGTATTCCACGTAAACCTTGGCGTCGGAAGCGATTCGAGAAAACCGGTCGATGATCTCCGAAGATGGCGTGCCGGGATAGGCGGCCACGAAGCGGACGTTGCCCTCCACCGCTCCTCGAACGATGGCTTCGTTGCCCAGCAGCAGCTTTTTCTGGAGGCCTGCGGGCTCTAACAATTCGTGCATGGGGAATGATCCTCCGTTGGAATTCCTGAAAGATTCATATTTAAATCGATGGGCGAAAGTGGCGCCGGCAAGACCTCCCTGCAGGAGTCGTCACGATTCGCGGCGATCCACGAAAAGCTTGATCTTTCCTTCTTCCCGTTCCAGGGATCCCGGCTCCACCAGCCTGATGCGAGGGGTGATGCCGATGAAGGTGCCCACTTTCCTGCGCATGGCGTCCACCAGTGCCCGCTGTTCGCGCATCTTGTCGAAAAAGAGGCTTTCGCTGACGCCCACCCGGATTTCCAGCTCGTCCACAAGGTCGTGTCGCGTGGCCACCAGTTGGTACACGGGCCTTTCCCCTTCCATCCGCTCCAGAATGTCCCCGATGCGCTCGGGAATGATGTTGATCCCTTTGATGACCACGACGTTGTCGCACCGTCCCTGGATTCGACTGATGCGCTGGAAGGTGCGGCCGCAGGGACAGGGCTTTTCCAGGAGACGGCAAAGGTCTCCCGTGCGGTAGCGGATGACGGGAAAAGCCTCCTTGGTGAGAGTGGTGACGACCAGCTCCCCCGTTTGTCCCGGCGGCAGGGGCTCGCCGGTGTCGGGATCGACGATCTCGGCCAGGAAGTGATCTTCCTGAAGATGCATGCCCTGCTGTTCCAGGCATTCGCCTGCCACTCCCGGCCCCATGATCTCGCTGACGCCGTAATTGTCCGTCACTTTCACGAAGAGCTTTTCTTCGAGCTTTTGGCGCATCTCCTCCGCCCAGGGCTCGCCGGCGCAGATGCAATACCTGAGGGACAGGGTTTTGGGATCGATTCCCATTTCTTCCATGCCCCGGGCGATGATCACGGCGTAGGAAAGGGTGGAGGCCAGCACCGTCGTGCGGAAATCCTGCATGATCTTGATCTGCCGCTCCGTGCGTCCCACGGAAGTGGGAAGCACCGACGCCCCGATGCGCTCGGCGCCGTAATGGATGCCCAGGCCGCCCGTGAGCAGTCCATAGGCGAAGGTGACCTGAATGACGTCGTCCCGGCTCACTCCTCCCGCCGTGAGCATTCTGGCCACCAGCTCGCTCCAGGTCTTCAGATCCTGGCGGGAATAGCCCACCACGCGGGGGTTGGCTCGCGTTCCCGAAGAGGAGTGGATTCTCACCACTTCCCGCAAAGGCACCGCGAACATCTCGTAGGGATAACTGTCGCTCACGTCCTGGCTGGTGGTAAAAGGAAGGCTTCGAAGATCCGCGAGATCCGTCAAGTCTTCTTCGGGGAAAAACCCTATCTCCTTGAAGCATCTTCGGTAAAAGGAGACGTGGCGGTAGACTCGGTTGAGGGTGGCCTGCAACCGCTCCAGCTGGTACTGCCGGAGCTCGTCCCGGGACATGCATTCCTTGGCAGGATCCCAGATGGACATGGGCTGTTCCTTCCTGTCGGCGATGTTGAATTTGAAAATCAATCTGCTTATACTTGCAATAAGTGCGGAATGCAACGATTGAAGCTCGAAAATCGGTCCTTTCCATCTACCGGCAGGTCGGCGGGCGCCCGGAAAAGGAGGAGAAATGGGAGCGTGGCCCAGGGCTGTGGTGATTTTCCTGGCGGGAATAGCGGCTTTGGCGGGAGGAATGGAGCCTACCATAGGGAAGGAGGTCGAGAGCATGTCGGTGGAGCGTGTTCGAGAATCGGTGATCGCCGGCTCCTGGTATCCGGGAAGCCCGCAGGCCCTGGAAAACGCCATTCGGGAATACATTGATCAAGTCCCCTCGAAAGCCCCTAACGGAGCCTTGGTGGCCCTTGTTTCCCCCCATGCGGGCTATGTCTATTCCGGCCCCGTGGCCGCTCATGCCTATAAGCTTCTTGAAAAGAGACATTTCGATACGGTGGTGATCCTCGCCCCCAGCCATCGAGCTCGCTTCGAAGGCGTGTCCGTTTACGACCAAGGAGGATATCGAACCCCTTTGGGCATCGTTCCCCTCGACGAGAAGCTCGTCGAGGAGCTCGAGGCAAAGGATCCTCGTATCCGCTACGTTCCGCAGGCTCACTCCCGGGAGCACTCTCTGGAGATCCAGCTTCCGTTTCTCCAGGTGACGATGCCCGGCTTCAAGCTGGTTCCTTTGGTCATGGGGGATCAGGGGTGGTCCACCTGCCAGTGGCTGTCGAAGGCTTTGGCCGAAGCCATCGGAGACCGGTCGGTGCTGGTGCTGGCCAGCTCGGACCTGTCCCATTTCCATTCCTACGAGGAGGCGCGGGCTTTGGATCGAAAGGTGATCGACGAAGTGGAAGCCTTCGATCCCGAAGGACTTCATGGGAAGCTCTCCTCGGGCAAGTGCGAGGCGTGCGGAGGAGGGCCCGTCGTCACCGCCCTCCTGACGGCCCGCCTTTTGGGAGCCGACAAGAGCGAAGTGCTTCGCTACGCCAACTCGGGCGACGTGACGGGCGACCGAAGCCGGGTCGTGGGCTACATGGCGGCGGCCCTGTGGAAGCGTGAATCCACGGAAAGCGAGAAGCGGGAGGCGTCCGCCGCGGAAGCCTCCGAGGGGCCGGAGCTTTCCGCCGAAGACAAGGCGTTTCTCCACGACGTCGCTGGGAGAGCCATCGAAAATCTCCTTCGGGGCAGGAGCCTTTCCGAGATCGAGCCCCCCTCGCCCCTTCTCAAGGAGCCTCGGGGAGCTTTCGTGACTCTGCGCAAGCAGGGGAGGCTGCGAGGGTGCATCGGTCACATTTTGCCGCGTTACCCTCTGGCTGAAACGATCGTTCGCATGGCCCGTGCCGCGGCTTTCGAAGATCCCCGCTTTCCTCCTCTCAAGGAGGACGAGCTTGGGGAACTGGACGTCGAGATCTCCGTCCTTTCTCCCCTGCGCACCGTTTCCGACGTCAAAGAGATTCAAGTGGGAAGGCACGGCCTCTACATCCGAAAGGGGGGCTATGCCGGGCTGTTGCTGCCTCAAGTGGCCACGGAGCAAGGCTGGGACCGCAAGACCTTTCTGGAGCACACTTGTTTGAAGGCGGGACTTCCCAAGGAGGCTTGGAAAGACGGGGAGACGAAAATCCAGGTTTTTTCCGCGGATGTTTTTTGAACGGGAGCTTCCATGAGCCCCTTGATTCACCGACGGGATTTTTTGAGACAGTGTGCCCGATGCGCCATTGCGTGTGCCGCATGGGATGTCGCCCTTTTCCTGGACCCTCGAGCTCGCGCCGAGAGCCTCCCCATGAAAAAGGGACTTTTGGGGCGGAAGCTTTCTCCCTATTACACCTCTTTGGGAGACGGGGTGGTTCGTTGCGATCTCTGCCCCCACCAATGCGAGGTGGCTCCCGGAGAGCGAGGGCAGTGCCGGGTTCGTGAAAACATCGAGGGAAAGTACTACTCTCTCGTGTACGGCAACCCTTGCGCCGTCCACGTGGATCCCATCGAAAAGAAGCCGTTTTTCCACGTTCTTCCCGCTTCCCGGTCTTTTTCCATCGCCACCGCCGGGTGCAATTTCACTTGCAAGTTCTGTCAGAACTGGGAGATTTCCCAGGCCAGCCCCGACGAAACCCACAACTACGATCTGCCTCCGGACAAAGTGGTGGAATACGCTCTCCGGACGGGCTGCGAAAGCATCGCTTCCACTTACGTGGAGCCCACCATCTTCATGGAGTACATGCTGGATATCGGACGGGAAGCGGCGGACCGGGGCGTCCTGAAGGTCATGCATTCCTGCGGATACGTCAACGAGAAGCCTTTGGCGGATCTGTGTCGTTACCTCGACGCCGCCTGCATCGATCTCAAGGGGTTCACCGAGAGCTACTACCGGGAAATGTCGGGAGGAGCCCTCCAGCCGGTCCTGGATACCCTGAAAAGACTCAAGGCTCACGGGATTCACACGGAGATCGTCAATCTCATGGTACCGACCAAGAACGACGATCCGTCGGATGTTCGGGAAATGTGCCGGTGGATCTTCAAGGAGCTGGGCCCGGACGTGCCTTTGCACTTCACGCGGTTCTACCCCATGTATCGCCTCAAGAGCCTTCCCCCCACCCCGGTGGGCACTTTGGAAAAAGCTCGCGGCATCGCTTTGGAGGAGGGGCTCCGTTACGTCTATGTGGGCAACGTGCCCGGCCATCCCGGGGAGAGCACCGTTTGTCCTTTTTGTCAAAAAACCGTCATCAGGCGCAGGGGGTATCGCATCGAGTCCGTGGAATTGAAGGAGGGGCGTTGCCGTTTCTGCGGCCGCCCCGTCGCCGGTCTCTGGAAATCCCCGTCTCGAGGGTGAAAGCCTCGTTTTCGTGGCCTGGGCGTTCTCATGGACTCGAAAGGAAGGATGACGAGGTAGTGCTTCGGGCTTGCCACAGGGCCGCCAAGCTTCCTCCTCCCAATAGACAAAGGAACGCCGGGGTGTGGATCAACCCGTACACCGGCAGCAGGAACAGGGAAGACACCAGCGAGCCTCCGGCGGCCCCCAGAAGATCCCAGGCGTAAAGAACGCCGCCCCGGTGGGGCGAGGGGGAGCCGTCCAAGTCCCCAAGGCCCACCGCCAGGCTGAAATGCATCCCGCCCAGCATTCCCCCCACGAGGGCCAGCCCGGTGAAGGCCACTCCCGGTATCGGAGGGAAAATCCGGAGAAGAGTCGTTTCCTGCAGCCATAAGAGGGCGCCTACCGCCGTGAAAGGATAGACGGAAAAAAGGGCGTGGACGATCATGAATCGCTTTCCGACGATGGACGGGGCGCGGGACCTCCAGCGGGCGACGCCCGCGGTCCCGAGAGCCAGTCCCGCCATGTAGAAGGCGATGATCAAGGCCAGTTGCTTGTAGACGAATCCGGCCACCGTCTGAAATCCCAGCAACAGCATGATCTCCGTGGTCATCCCCAGGGCCCCCGTCGCCATGACGCTCAAGGACACGGCGCCTTGAGGCTTCAATATTTTGCGGCGTGCCGAGACGAAAGCCAGCAGAGCAAATGCGCATCCCGCGATCCAAAGCCGGGAGGGAGGGATTTGGGAGAGCTTCGTGAGAAGATCTTTGAATCCCGTATGGATTTGAGCGCCCCAAAGAACGGTACTGTAGAAATAGCAGGTGGGATTCAGATTTCGATTGATCAAGCGGTGGCCGTCGGAATCGATTCCCGATTCCAGCAGCGTCCGGAAATAGCTCATCCGCGTGGGGCTCAGTCTGTCCATGAAATAAAAGTCGCGGACATATTGCGGATCGAGGTCCCGATCTCTGGAACGGTGGACAAGCTCCGCAGGATTGTCGATGAGGCGGCCTCGGGGCTCGGCGGCGAATATTCGCGCTTTTTCTCCGGGAAAGATCATGACTCGAGGAAAAACTTACCGCACCGTGGCATGCACGGATTGCAGAAAGCGAAGCTGGGCGGGGCCGATCATTTCCGGGGCCGAAGAAACGGCGAAAGAGAAGATGCCTCCGGGCTTCAGACGACGCTTCGCCTGGCGGAAGAATTCCACCGTGTAGTAGCGATTCATCTGGGCGTTCATGGGATCCCCCGCGTTCATCAGAATCGCGTCGTAGGCGTGCTTCGTTTCGCGGATGTAGGCCCCGGCGTCCCTGTGGACGAGGGAGACTCCTGGACGGGTCAAAGATGAAAGGGCCGACGCTGGAAGGTGTCGGCGGACCATCTCCACGAGCTCCCGGTCGGGCTCGATGCAGTCGAGGCGCTTCACCGTGGGATGCTTGAGAGCTTCCCGGGGGAGCCCCGCCGCGCACCCTCCGATGATCAGAAGGTCCGCCGGGGCGGGATGCTGAAGAAGGGCCGGGTGAACCGCCGTTTCCGCGCTCTGAGGGTCGGGGTGGGAAAAAGCCCATAGGCCGTTGGCGAAAAAGGTGTGGAAGCCGTCTTCCCGGACGAGGGCCAGATTGTGGAAGGGGGTGTCGCGGATTGCGACAAGGTGTGGACCCCATTGCCAGCGACGGCTGTGGGCTTCCAGTTGCGGCAGGGCAAGGGAGGCGGCTCCCAGGACGAGGAGGGGCAAGGATCGTGGCGCGAGCACGAGCGATCGTCGGGAAAATCCAACGGCAAGGGGCGGGGAAAGGCAGCCTGCGACGGCTGGAAGAAAAGACGCGAGCAGGGCGATGCCGAGGACCGGAAAATTCGGCAGAAAGACGAAATAGAAAAGCACGCCGGCACACGCCGCTCCCAAAGCTTCCAGGAGATAGACGGTCAGGGAGCGGGTGGAATCGCCGGAGGTTGCTTGCCGATGAAGCCCCCAGGCGAGAGCGAACAGAATGCCGCAAACCAGACCGAAGGGTGCCGTGGAGGAGAAGGCCAAGGCGAGGGTCTGCAGCGGGGTGGGGAGCTCTCCTTGCGGAATGCTCCACATGAGCCGGCTTCCTCGAGTCCAGAGGACCGTTGCAGGCAGGAGAAGAGCCATGAGCTGGAGGGCGAGGGCCGCCATGAAGGGCTTGGGAGGTCGATGCCGTATGATCCTGGCGCCCAGGCCGCTGCCCCCTCCGGTCCACAACAGCCAGGAGCTGAGTCCCAGTCCCGCGGACAGCTCGTTGCCGTAGGAAAGCACCAGGAGCTCTCTGAGGATCAGAATTTGTCCCAAAGCGCCCGAGAAGCCGCCGATGCAAGCCACGGCGCGGCAGAATCGCGCCACGGAGGGCGGGGAGGCTTTCGCTTTCATGGAAACGATCCGCCGTTTGTTGAACGTTTTCGTGCTTTCAAATTGAAAATCCTCGGATTTCGCCTGCTTCGAATCTTTGGACGATTGCCTGTCAGGAGCGACGCCGCCAATCCGTTGTCATCGTTGATGCCGCCTGGGCCGGCGAGCTCGGAGGTCCGCAGCGCCAAAAGACGGTTGACGCTTCGATTTATTCTAACATATCCTAAATCCTCATGGCATCAATGCGACCCCTTTGCACAACAGACTCCGACAAGGGTGCTTTTCTTTGAGACGGGAGTCCATGAAGTTCCGTTCCTCCGTTTGCTTCGACAAGGGAGATCGAGAAAGGAGACAAAGTGGTCAAGGTGGCAATCAATGTGGATCATGTGGCGACGCTGAGACAGGCTCGGTTGGCGGACGAGCCGGACCCCGTTACGGCTGCCGCCTTGGCGGAATTGGCGGGGGCCCGGGGCATCGTGGTGCATTTGAGAGAGGACCGGCGTCACATCCAGGACCGGGATGTGGAGATTCTGAGAAAGACGGTGAAGACTCGCTTGAATCTGGAAATGGCGGCCACTTCCGAAATGGTGGACATCGCCCGACGCATCGGGCCCGATGTGGTGACGCTGGTACCCGAGAAGCGCCGGGAGCTCACCACCGAAGGGGGGTTGGACGTGGCGGCGCAAGAATCTTCCCTGGCCGACGTGGTGAAGGACCTCCATGGCTCGGAAATCGTCGTGAGCCTGTTCGTGGACGCCGACCCGGAGCAGCTTCAGGCGGCGCGACGCATCAAAGCCGACTGTGTGGAGATTCACACGGGGGCTTTTGCCGAAGCACGGAGCCCGGGGGAGCGCAATCGCGAGCTTGAGCGTCTTGGCCAGGCCGTGGAGCTCGCGCGGAAGTTGGGGTTGGGAATTCATGCCGGGCATGGCGTGGATTATCGAAACATCGCATGGTTGCGTCGGATTCCTCATATCGAGGAATTCAGCATCGGGCATGCGGTCATGGCCCGTGCCGTTCTGGTGGGCATCGAGCGGGCGGTTCGAGAGATGATCGCACTGGTCAATGGTTGAGCTTGTGTGTTTCCACGTTCCTGAAATGCGGGATCGATAAACGTCGGAGTGGATGATCATGGTGGTTGTGACGGCTTCGGAAATGGCTCGATTGGATGGCGAGACCATTGAAGGAGTGGGGATTCCGGGCATCGTTTTGATGGAGAACGCCGCCCGGGGAGCCGCGGCTTTCTACGAGCAAGTGGTTCCCGACCTTCTTCGAAAGCGTATCGTGGTGGTGGCGGGCAGCGGCAACAACGGGGGAGACGGCTTCGTCCTGGCCCGCCTGTTCCACACTCGGGGGGCCCACGTGCGGGTGGCTTGCCTCTGTCCCCCCGACAGGCTTCGAGGGGACGCCCTCGTCAATTACGGGATCATGGAAAAATTGGGCGTGCCCGTTGTGGCGCGGGACCCCGACGGTAGTCCGGAATCCCTGCTCCAGTGCATTGGGACCGGCGAGGCGATCATCGACGCCGTTCTGGGCACGGGGCTCAACAGCGAGGTTCGCGGCGTTTACGCCCGGGTCGTCGAGGAGATCAATCGTCTGCCGGTCCCAGTCCTCGCAGTGGATATTCCGTCGGGATTGAACGCTTCGACGGGAAAGCCCATGGGATGCGCCGTTCGAGCTACGGCGACCGCCACGTTCGGCCTGCCGAAGATCGGTCAGCTCGTTCCGCCCGGTGAGGAGTACACGGGAAAGCTGAAAGTGGTGGACATCGGTATCCCTCCTTCGGTGGTCGAGCAGAGCGGAATTCGAAGATGGTGGATGGACGAAGCCTTGGTGTCGCGCTGGGTGGAGCCTCGTCCGGCGGCTGCTCACAAGGGCGTGGCCGGTCATCTGGCGGTTCTGGCCGGTTCTCGCGGGAAAACGGGGGCGGCGGCCTTGGTTTGCGAAGGGGGAATGAGGGCCGGCGCCGGCCTCGTATCCCTCTTGATTCCCTCCAGTCTCAATCCTGTCATGGAGGTCAAGCTCACCGAAGCCATGACGGTTCCCGTGGAGGAAACCCCCCAACAAACCCCTTCCTTGCGGGCCTTGGACGACATCCTGCAATTTTTGGAAGGCAAGCAGGCTTTGGCCATGGGACCGGGCATCGCGACTCACGAGGAGACCAAGGATCTGGTTCGCCAACTCGTCCGTCGCTCTCCCTGCCCCATGGTTCTGGACGCCGACGCTCTCAACGCTTTGGCGGATCGGCCCGAAACGCTCCTGGAGACCTCCCGGCCCCTGGTGTTGACTCCCCATCCCGGAGAAATGAGCCGGCTGGTCAAGACTTCCTCCGGCGACATCCAAGGTCGGCGTTTGGAGATCGCGGAATCCTTCAGTCGTCGATACGGAGTCGTTCTGGTGCTCAAAGGCCACCGCACGGTGGTCGCCGCCCCCGACGGAAGCGTGGCCATCAATTCCACGGGGAATCCCGCCATGGCCAGCGGGGGCATGGGCGACATCCTCACGGGCTTGATCGCCGCTTGGATGGCTCAGGGCGCGACCCCTTTTCAGGGGGCCTGTTTGGGCGTGTATCTCCATGGGGCTGCGGCCGACGCCGCTTGCAAAGGCATGGGTACCCGGGGACTGGTCGCTTCGGATCTTTTGCGCGAGATTCCCGGGACCGTCGCCAGGCTGGAATCCATTGGCGGAGGAAGCCCGTAAAGACCGTTGTTTTACTAAAGGGAGCAGGCCATGGAGCGGGAATGGGTCGTCCACTCGATGGATGAAGAAGCCAGTCTGAAGTTGGGACGGCTCATCGGAAGCCGCCTTGAGGCGGGCGACGTGGTGGCGCTTTGGGGAGAGCTGGGAGCCGGAAAGACCCTCCTGGCCCGAGGGGTGGCCAGAGGATTGGGAGTTCCCGACGAAGTCCCCGTCACCAGTCCCACTTTCACCTTCATCAACGAATACGAGGGACGTCTCCACTTGTACCATCTGGACTTGTACCGGTTGAGCGACCCGGACGAGCTCGAGACCCTCCCTTGGCGGGAGGCTTTATACGGAAAAGGCGCCTCTCTCATTGAATGGCCCGAACGGCTCGGGCATCTGCTGCCCGACGAGCGTTGGGACATCCGATTGGAGATTCGGGGAGAAACCGACCGCTTGATCACCATCATTCCTCGATGTCGGAATTTTGACGAGCGATTGAACAACCTGCGGCATGGAAGCTCGGTTTCTTGAGGTGCGGGCTTGGCTTCCCTCTGCGCTTCGCGCCACTTCCATGCCGATCTCGTCACCAAGTTTCTTCCATCATTCTGGCGGCGATTTTTTCCGGCTCCACTTGATAGGTGCCGTTATCGATCATGCGCTTGAGCTGTTCCACCTTTTCCGTTCGAATCTCGTTTTGCTCCATGGCGGTTTTGACTTGGGCCATTTCCCGAGCTCCTCTGGAAAGATCCACGCGGTCTGCGGGACTCGACAGCTCTCTTTCCAGAGGTGTCTTCTCGATCTTGGAGGCCGGTTGATTCATGGATTCAGGCGTTTGCGTCACCTGAGCCATGTAGGAAGCGATTTTCTTGATTTCCATGCGAATCCCTTTCACGCTGATTTCCGTTGCCGTCTCGATGGGAGCCTTGGCTTTTCCAAAGGGTCCGGCGTTGTTCGGGAGCTTCGGACATCTTTGACAAGGCGCGACGGAAGCCCCTCTTTCCCGAAAAGCCGGGATTGTCCAAGGTGGTTTTCTTACGGGAGCACCGATTGTTTTTCCGTCGATGCTCCATTCAGGCATTTCATCGGCAGGGGCAAGGGAAAACTTAAACGCAAAATGCCCCGCCCTCCCTATGAATTTTGTTAGACCATGAAAGAAAAGGCCTTGAAACAGCGATCCCCGAAGCTCCAGGACTTCGCCATCGGGGTCAACGATCTGCCTACCATACCCGATCTCGCCGCTCAACTCCTTCGTAAAACGGCCGACCCTCAAGCGCGGGCCGAAGACGTGCGGCGGATCATCTCTCAGGACCCAGCTCTGGCGGCCAGAGTCCTCAAGCTCGCCAATTCTTCCTTTTATGCGCGCTCCAAAGAGATCAAGACCCTCACTCATGCCATTGTTATCGTCGGCTTCAACTCCGTCAAGTCCATGGTCATGGCTTCCGTTACTCGGGGGCTGCATCGAAGCTTCGGAGCCACGGGCCGGCTTTTGTGGCGTCATTCATGGGGAGCGGCCGTAGCGGCGAAGGTCATCGGTCAACATGTGGGATACGACGAATTGGAAGAGGCCTTTCTGGCAGGGTTGCTTCACGATATCGGAAAGGTGGTTTTGCTGGCCAAGGCACCTTCGACCATGGAGCGTATCGTGGAAGTGGCCAAAGACCACACCGGCGGAGATTTTTGCATTTTGGAAAAGCGATGCTTCGGCTTCGATCACACTCGCGTGGGACATCTGGTGGTCCGCAATTGGCGTTTCTCCCAGGACTTCGAAGAGGCCATCGGCATGCACCACGATCCCGGTAAGGCCAAGGTCGTTCCGGAGCTCGTTCATTTGACTCGCCTTGCCAGCATGTTCTGCCATAAGCTCGGCATGGGCGTCGTCCATCGTCCCGAGCTGGATTTGGCGACGGATCTTTCCTCCGTCTTCTTTCAGCTTTCGAAAGAGGATGTGGAGGCTTTGGCCGAAGAAATCCAGGACGTGGCCCAATCCAACGTGAAGGACGTCTTTCGCTGACCCCTTTTCCGTGGAAGGGCGGCAAATCTTTCGGGGGCCGCCCGAGGGGGAAGGAAATTCTTTCCGTCTTTTGCGCTTCTCTTCTTTTGCGCCCCTTCCTCCCCGTGAATTCGACGGCGGGCTGGAGCCGGCGCGGGAAGCGATGGGCGAGAGCCCGTGTCCGTGGCGACGGAG
>Ga0180430_10004214_pt1 | contig 12183 bp, 10 predicted proteins | sample SS_ome_9_FD_132999 | JGI IMG/M metagenome (GOLD analysis project Ga0180430, IMG submission 132999) | Hypersaline lake sediment archaeal communities from the Salton Sea, California, USA - SS_1_S_2 metaG | ecosystem: Environmental > Aquatic > Non-marine Saline and Alkaline > Hypersaline >... | reverse complement strand
TTTCTCGCGATCCTTGTTGCTGACGTGCACCTTCTCGCCGGTGAGGCGTTCGGTGACTTCTATGGCTTCGGCTTCCTGTCCGTTCTGCGCCAGCCATCGTGGACTCTCGGGGACGCTGCGGCGTAGCCAGATGATGATCAGTGCCGGCACGATCCCGAAGCCGAGCATCCAGCGCCACGAGTCGACCTCGGGCAGGATCAGCAGGATCACCACACCGACCAGGGCACCGAGAAGCATGCCGACGGCCTGCAACGCGAACGCCGATACGAGCATCCGTCCTCGATTGGCCTTCGGCAGGATCTCGGCGAGATACGACGCGGCGATCGGGTAGTCCAATCCGATCGCTACCCCGAGGAAGAACCGCGAGGCGATGAGCGTCCACAGATCGGGTGCCACCATGCAGGCGACCGAGAACACCACGAACATGATGAGGTCGTATTTGAAGATCTTGCGGCGGCCGATCTTGTCACCGAGCGGGCCGAGGAACATCGCGCCGAAGATCGCGCCCACGATGGCTGCGGAGGACACCAGACCGGTTTGCCAGGCAGTCGCACCGAAGTCTTCCTTGATGAGCGGATTGGCTACACCGATGATGAAGAAATCGAAGCCGTCGAGCATGATGCCCAGCCCGGCAAGGAACCAGAAACGGCGATGCAGACCGGTGAATCGTGCGTTGTCGAGAGCCTTGCCGATGGATGGTGTCTTCGCGTCGTTCGTGGTCGACATGATGGTGAGGCTAGGTGCCGTCACAGACACCACGCTAGACAGGACACCGAATGTTCACCTGGGCTGAAAGAGTTCATCTGACCGCACCCGTAGGCTCACGGATATGACACCGATTCACCTGCTCGTTGCGCGCCGATTCGCCGGGCCCATCGGCTTCGCCAACGGGGGTTGGCTGGCAGGCATGGTCGCGCAGGCAAGCGGGTTCGATCCCGCCGAGGTCACACTCCGTCGACCGATCCCCCTGGATGTCGATCTGGTCTTCGACGATGGACGTCTGTTGCTCGCCGACGAACTCCTCGCCGAGGTTCGCGAGGGGGAGTTCACCCGCGACATCCCCACGGTCATCAGCCTGGAGGAGGCACAGGCTGGCGAATCCCGCAGCCTGGTGCGATCGAGTCCCGAATACGGCAACTGTCTGGTGTGCGGGGTGGATCGGCCCGATGGCTATGGCCTGCGACCCGGCGCTGTCAGCGGATACGCCGACACCGTCGCGTGCGTGTGGCGACCAGGGTCCCTGACACCCCTTCTTGATCCGGCCGATGTGATCCCCGCGACCTGGGCAGCCCTGGACTGCCCAGGTGTCTGGACGATCGATGCACCCAACGATCCGATGCTTCTCGGCAGGATGACCGCACGGGTACTCATCCCCCCGAACCTGACCGATGACGTGATTGCTGTGGGTCGACGGCATGCCCGAGAAGGACGCAAGATGTTCACCTCGACGGCTCTGTTCTCCGTTGACGGCGCGCTGATGGCGCACGCGGAGCAGACCTGGATCGCAGTGACGGGACACCCGGGGGCGTAATGGCTGATCGACTCGCCGTTCCGATGTCGTTCGACGCGCAATACGGCGCGGGACTCGACCGCACGCTGGTACTCGGTGGCGGTGGAGTGTGGTTCGTCGCATGGCAGACCGGATATCTGCGCACTCTCATGAAGCTCGGTCTCGACCTCGGCAGTGCGCAACGCGTGGTCGGTACCTCCGCCGGATCGGTGATGGCCAGCGTGGTCACCGGTCGGCGACTGTCGGCCTTCCACACGGCGATCTCCGGTTTGGCCAGAGCACCGCAGATCGTGGCAGCACTCGCACCCGCGAGTTCGCTGACGCCATCGCAGGATCGCGCCCTGGAGATGTTCCGCGCCGCGACGAATGCCCACCCGGACACGATCAGGGAGATCGGCTACGCCGCACTTGCCGCGAATACCCCGAGCGCGACCGCTCTCACCCGCAACATCACCGTGCTGCTCGCCATGCGCCGCTGGCCCTCACCCGCCCTGCAGATCACCTGTGTGGATACCTATTCCGGGGAACGCTGCGTCGTCGGTTCCGATGACGATGTGCCTCTCGCTCGAGCGGTGGCGGCCAGCAGCGCGGTGCCCGGGATCTTCCCGCCCCAGCCGATCGGTGACCGCCGCTGCATGGACGGCGGCGTCAGCGGATCCGGCACCCACACCGATCTCGTCGCCGGCGCCAACCGGGCGATTGTGATCTCCCTCACCGATGGGACGAGCACCGAGGACACGTGGGGAACTGTCGAACCCGGTGGTATCTCGCGACAATTCGAGGCGCTGGCCGCATCGGGCACACGAGTGGCCCTTCGCGTACCCGAAGGAGCGATCCCCGAGGATTTGATGAATCCTCGCGACGTGCCCGATGCGCTCGCCCGCGGCACCGCCCAGGCGATTCGCGACCACCCTGAACTCGCGCGGATGTGGGCCTGACGGCACGATAGGCACATGCCTGACATCGACACCGACGTCCTCGTCGTCGGTGCCGGCCCGGCTGGATCAGCCGCTGCCGCATGGAGCGCGCGCGCCGGTCTGGACACCACCCTCCTCGATGCCGAGACCTTCCCCCGCGACAAGCCCTGCGGCGATGGGCTCACACCCCGTGCGATCGCCGAACTCGACAACCTCGGCTTGACCGACTGGCTGGACGGCAGAGCCCGCAACCGCGGGTTGCGGGCCGCCGGGTTCGGCCAGTTGCTGTATCTGCCGTGGCCTGGTGGGAACCTGCCCGCGCACGGCGGTGCAGCACCCCGACTCGAACTCGACGCAGCAATTCGCGATGTCGCCTTGAAATCCGGGGCGGCTCCGATAGAAGGTGCGCGCGTCGTCGACGTCGATATGTCCGGCGACCGAGTACGTGGCGTTGTCGTCAAGGACTCCGAGGGCACTCGCACGATCACCTGTCGGCGGCTCATCGTCGCCGATGGTGCCCGTTCCCAGGTAGGTCGCCGACTAGGGCGTGAATGGCATCGTGATACCGCCTACGGCGTTGCAGCGCGCGCCTATGTCAAGTCCGGACGCAGCGACGATGAGTGGATCTCATCGCACCTCGAACTGCGCGGCGCCGATGATCGGTTGCTCAGCGGCTACGGCTGGATCTTCCCGCTCGGGGACGGTGAGGTGAACATCGGAGTCGGCACGCTCGCGACGAATAAGCACCCTGCGGATATCAACTTGCGCGCGGTGTTGCATCACTATGCGGATTCGCAGCGTGAGGACTGGCAGTTGGGTGACGACGTGCGCGCGGTGTGGTCGGCGCTGCTGCCGATGGGTGGTGCCGTCAGTGGCGTCGCGGGTGCGAACTGGATGCTCATCGGTGATGCGGCCGGATGCGTCAATCCACTCAACGGTGAAGGCATCGACTACGGGTTGGAGACCGGTCACCTTGCCGCGCAGGTGCTGGCATCGCGAAGCCACACCTACGACCTGTCGACCCTGTGGCCCGGGCTGTTACGCGAGCGATACGGCCTGGCGTTCTCCGTCGCACGTCGACTTGCCGGGCTGATCACCGTTCCCGGGCTGCTGCCCGCTCTCGGCCCGATCGGGATGCGTTCGCACATCCTCATGACGATCGCCCTTCGAGTGATGGGCAACCTGGTGACCCCTGAGGATTCCGATGCGATCGCCCGGATCTGGCGCACGGCGGGACGACTGTCGGTACGCATCGACGACCGACCACCCTTCACGTGAGTCGGCGCGTCGCGATCACCGGAGCCGGGGGATTCATCGGCTCGCATCTGGCACGCCACCACCTGAACGCCGGAGACACCGTTCGCGGACTCGACCTGCCCGGGATCCAGATGCCCGATGGTGTCGAACCGATCTATGGAGACCTCACCGATCCGGACGCGATCGCCGAAACCGTTGCCGGCTGCGATGTGGTCGTGCACACCGCGGCGTGCGTCGCCGAATCCGGTGAGTGGTCGAATTTCTATCGCCTCAACGCGCGAGCGCCACGGGATGTTGCAGTAGCTGCTCGCGATGCGGGTGCGCGCTCATTCGTCCACCTGTCGAGCGTCATGGTGCACGGCTTCGACTACCGCGACGGGGCGAACGAAGACGACGCCCTCGATCCTGCCGACAACCCCTACTGCTGGTCGAAGATCATCGGAGAGCAGCACTTGCGCGGGGTGTCACGACCAGGCGAATTCAGCGTGCATATCGTGCGCCCCGGTGATGTCTACGGCCCGGGCAGTGTGCCGTGGGTGCAGCGTCCGATTCAGCACATGCACGATCGCACCTTCCTCTACGTCGATCCGCGGCACTCGGTGATCAACCACGTCTATATCGACAACCTGATCGATGCCATCGACATGATCGTCGCCGGCGAAGACGCCACGAGCGACCGGCCCTACATCGTCACCGATGGGCAGCGCACCCTGATGCGTGACTTCTGGGGATGGTTCGCCGTACGCGCCGGAGTGTCCCGCCAACCCGCGCTGCCCGGCTGGCTCGCTGAACCTGCCGTGGGGTTGCTGTCGACCATCCTGCCCTCGCAGGTGACCCGCAAACTGGATCTGGATCGCCAATCGATCCGCTATCTGCGCCGCCGCGGAGTATTCGACATCACCCGCGTGCAGTCCCTGGGTTGGCAGCCGATCATCGGGCTCGACCAGGGACGCGAAGTCACCGCCGAATGGTTGGCGGGCATCGGCCTGCTGCGGGCGTAGGCTGGTGCCCATGTCCGTCGATCCCACCCAGGCCCTGCTTCCCGGCCGCATGGGTTTGCTCGTTCGACTGCAGGCCCAGCCCGGTCAGCGTGCAGCCCTGCTCGATGTGCTCAATCGGTACACCGATGGTTTGGCCGAGGAACCGGGAACCGAGGTGTTCATCGTGCACCTCGATCCCGACGATGCCGACATCGTGTGGCTGTATGAGATCTTCCGCGACGAAAACGCCCAGGCTGAGCACCGGGCAGCCGAAGGTTTCGCCACCTTGATGACCGAGATGCCCGATCTGCTGGCAAGCCCGCCGGGCGTGCTGCGGATGGATCCCCTGCGGGTATCGATGCAGCAGGACGTACTCAACGAGGATTGGGAGCTGTAGTTCCCTGTCCCAGATAACCCTGCCGGTTTTCTCGAATCCCAGATTTTCGATCACATGGTGCAGGGATAGAGCGTCTCCCCGCATAGACCGGATATGGACGACACCACCGATCTCAGGCGACTCACCAATGCCGATCCCGCCGGCTCGGACCCGGATCTACATGCCCTGCGCGCTCGTGTCCTCAGCGAGGCTGGAACGACCGAGGTAGATGTTGTCGTTCCCCGTCGGTCGGGGAGGCTCATCGCCGGCGGTATAGCCGCTGCCGTCGCGTTGCTGGCCGCGGGCACGTTGGCCGGGGTCGCTCTGGGGCGGGCCACCGCTGACGACCCGATCCTGGCGATCATCGAGGACTCCGCGGATGTGCCGGCGGTGAACACCGCACCTGAGATTCCCAGCGTGGGGGTTGGACCTGGGATGTCTTCGGGAACTGGCTCACCCGCAGGCCCATTGGTGGCGGCAGAGGATGCTCGGGCATCCAGCATGATCTGGCCGGGCTACGCCGAGGGATTCGAGCCGGTTCCCGATCTGGTCGATACCGCGGGAGCCGCACCGGCCTATCGACTCGACGGAGCGAGTATCGATCGCAACGCACTCGCCACGCAACTGTCCGCAGCATTCGACGTCGCCGGGTCACCGGAGTCACGGGACGGCGTCGTCACAGTGGGTGCCGATGATGATCCGAGGATCTGGGTCTATGACGATGCGATGGTGTCCTGGTCGTATTCGGATCCGACACGTGATCCGTGGGTGTGCGCGGAACGAGAAACTGCATCGGGCAGCAGTGAGCCCGGACCTTGCACCCCGCTGGCCCCACCATTGAGCGAGGGTGCAGCACGTGATCAAGCGGAGGCGATTTTGGCGACGCTCGGTGTCGACGACGCTCCGGGCCTCGCGGTCGGCTTGGACTGGGAAACATTCACCGATGGCGCCATCACGACGGTGACCGCCTGGCAAACCCTCGAGAATGCGCGGACGCAGTTGTCCTGGTCGATCAGTTTCGATGGGCAGGGCCCGATCTGGGCTAATGGTTTCGCCGCCGGGCTCGTATCTGCCGGGGAGTTTCCGGTAGTCGGTGCCCGCACAGCCGTGTTGCGATCGGCGGAGCCGCGCTGGAGTGCCTTCGGACCGACGCCGATCGATCCGATGGTGATGCCGATGATCGAACCGGGCGTGGAGCCATCGCCGGAAATCGATGCCGACACGTCAACGTCAACGTCCCCTGACTCACCAACGACAGAGCTCACCATCGAGTGGGATCCGGTCATCGTGACCGGTGCCGAACCGACGGTGACCCAGTACTGGAGTCCGAGCGGGGAGTTCTGGCTGCTTCCTGGATATCAACTCACGACCGCTGATGACCGTGGGGAATGGGTGGTGATCGCCGTTGCTGGAATCGCCGTGACATTCACCTCGCAACGCTGATGTGAATCGTACAAATCAGAAGTATCCCAGGCGCTTCTTGGCTTCCATCGAGTCTTCTTTCTCACCATCGATGAGGCGGCCGGCGCGTTCGCTGAGCTTGGTCGTCTCCATCTCGTAGATCAGGTCGTCGAGATTCTCTGCATCGGATTCGATCCCTGCGGTGAGCGGATAGCAGCCGAGGGTGCGGAAGCGCACCTTGCGGGTGTGGGGTACCTCATCGGCTGCCAGCGGCATTCGATCGTCATCCACCATCAGCAGAGCGCCATTGCGTTCGATCATGGTGCGTTCACGGGCGAAATACAGATCGACAACCGGGATGCTCTCGCGTCGGATATAGCGCCAGACATCGAGCTCGGTCCAGTTCGAGATCGGGAACACCCGCATCGTCTGGCCCTCGGTCAAACGCGTATTCGCGGTGCGCCAGAACTCCGGGCGCTGCTTGCGCGGTTCCCACCGCTGCCCCGGTTCGCGCAGTGAGAACATGCGTTCCTTGGCGCGGCTGCGTTCCTCGTCACGACGTCCGCCACCGATCGCCGCATCGAAGCCACCCTTCTCCAGGGATTCCAGGAGCGGAACGGTGCGCATCAAACGCGTGTATTCCTGCACGCCGTGCGACATCGGTGACACACCCTGCGCGATGCCCTCGTCGTTCTTGCCGACGATCAGTTCCGCCCCGTATTCGGCGACGATGCGGTCGCGGTGGCTGATCATCTCCCCGAACTCCCAGGTGCTGTCGACATGGAGCAGGGGGAAGGGGATCGGTGCCGGCCAGAACGCCTTGCGCGCCAGGTGCAGCAGCACCGATGAATCCTTGCCGATCGAATACATCAGGACCGGCTTGCGGAATGCACCCGCCGTTTCGCGCATGATCCACAGCGCTTCAGCCTCGAGTGCGTCGAGGACGTCCTCCGTCGAGATCGTGGGAACTCGATCTGCACTCCTAGCCTCGGTCACCTCGGATCCAATCAGGGGGTCGGGTCGAAGGGAAAATGTTTGCCGGTATTTTTCCACCTATGACCACTGTATCCGACGCCCCAACTGTCACCGTCATTCCCGGAGATGGCATCGGACCGGAAGTCGTAGCCGCGACATTGCGCATGGTCGATGCGGCCGGTGCGGACATCGTGTGGGAGGAGGCCCAGGCTGGATCTCGAGTCTTCCTCCAGGGCATCCCAAGCGGAGTACCCGCTGAGACCATCGAGTCGATCGAGCGCACCAGAACCGTCCTCAAGGGACCGTTGGCGACACCCATCGGATACGGCGAGAAGAGTGCCAACGTCACCCTACGCAAACTGTTCGAGACCTTCGCGAACATTCGCCCCATCCGCGAGATCCCCGGGGTTCCGACCCCGTTCACCGGCCGAGGGATCGACCTCGTCGTGGTCCGAGAGAACGTCGAGGATCTCTATGCCGGCATCGAGCACATGCAAACCCCCGACGTCGCTCAGTGCTTGAAGCTCATCTCCCGCTTCGGATGTCAGCGGGTGTCCCGGACAGCGTTGGAACTGGCACGCGCCGAAGGTCGCCACAACGTGGTCGCCGCGACCAAAGCCAACATCATGAAGTTTACCGAGGGCATGCTGCAGCGCGAGTTTCTCGCTGCCGCACAAGACTATCCCGATCTGGAAACAGGTCATATCATCGTCGACAACTGCGCACATCAGCTCGTCATCGCCCCCGAGCAGTTCGATGTCATCGTGACGACCAACATGAATGGCGACATCCTCAGCGACCTCACCAGCGGACTCGTCGGTGGTCTCGGCTTCGCGCCATCAGCCAATATCGGAACGTCAGTGGCGATGTTCGAAGCAGTCCACGGTTCCGCGCCACAGCTGGAAGGCTTGAATGTCGCCAATCCGACCGCAATCGCACTCGCAGCCGTGATGATGCTTCGCCACCTCGAGCAGTTCGAGCCGGCAGAGAAGATGGAGCAGGCAATCTTCTCCACCCTCGAGGCTGGCATTCACACTGCGGACGTGACTGTCGGCGTACCCGTTGGTACGACTGAGTTCACCGATGCGGTCATCGAACGCATGGGCACCAAATCATCGACTCCGTCACGTCCTCACCGGGCTATGCGAATTCCCGTGATCACTCGCGATGATGCGCGCACGGCCCCTGATTCTCGAGTTGCCATAGGCGTCGACGTGTTCATCGAGTCAGTCGACGATCCTGACAAGGTGGCCCAGCAGCTGATTCGGTTGACGGAGGGAACCCCCTACACCTTGAAGATGATCTCCAACCGCGGAACAGCCGTATGGCCGCGGACTGGTGGAAACACCGAATGCATCGATCACTTCCGATGCCGGTTCGTATTCTCCGATCAGGTTTCGGTAAGCCAGGATGACCTGCTGGACCTGCTGCAGCGCATTGGTGGTGTCTACCGCTGGATGCATGTCGAGAAGCTCGAGACGATCGACGACGATCCGGGATTCACCCGCGCCCAGGGCGAGAACTAGGAGGAATGCATGCCGCATTCCCAGACTGACAGCGGTGAATGCATGCTGCATGCTCCGCTCCATGGCGCAAGGGGGATTCATGTCGCGCGATGACTCTCACTCATCGTCGAAGCCGTGGACTCTGCTCACGAGCCACGGACGCATACTGGTACTCATCGCCGCGAATCCGGACCTGCGTATCAGGGATCTTGCAGTCCTCGCGGGCATCACCGAGCGGTCAGCTCAGGCGATCGTCACCGACCTCGAGGAGGTCGGCTACATCGAGCGTGTGAAGGTCGGGCGCCGCAATACCTATTCGCTCAACCGCGATCTGCCTTTCCGTCACCCCGCCGAGGCTGATCACACCGTCGGCGAGTTGATCGACCTCTTCGTCGCGACCCCGCGACGCCGCTCGCGATCGCGCACCTGAGCCCCCGGCCGAGCCGTCATAGACCGGGTCGAGGAAGCCAGGATGCGGCGAGGACCACTCTCACGACCACGGCCCTCATGCGCATCCCACCGCTGCAATCCGGATCCACCGGATAGGACTGCCTTCGCTGACCTGTACCGCCCGGCGTGACCATTTCATAGGCTTTATTTGACAGGTAATTTTTTACGGGTATTTTATTACGTATGACACAGACATCGTCCACACCGGTCGTGACCGTCATTCCCGGAGATGGCATCGGACCAGAAGTCGTAGCCGCAACGATGCGCATGGTCGATGCCTCCGGAGCCTCGATCATCTGGGAGGAGGCGCACGCCGGCGCGCAAGTCTTCATGAAGGGCATCCCCAGCGGCGTTCCCGAGGAGACCATCGAATCCGTCGATCGCACGCGCATCGTGCTGAAGGGTCCACTCGAGACTCCCGTCGGATTCGGGGAGAAGAGCGCCAACGTCACCCTGCGCAAGCTCTTCGAGACCTTCGCGAACATCCGTCCCGTTCGCGAACTCCCGGGCGTACCCACTCCCTACTCCGGTCGAGGGATTGACCTCGTGGTGATCCGGGAGAATGTAGAAGACCTCTACGCCGGCATCGAGCACATGCAGACGCCAGACGTGGCCCAGTGCTTGAAGCTCATCTCCCGCCTCGGCTGTCAGCGGATTTCTCGGACCGCTCTTGAATTCGCGCGCGCTGAGGGACGCACGAGCGTCGCTGCTGCCACAAAATCGAACATCATGAAATTCACCGAGGGCATGCTGCAACGCGAATTCCTGTCAGCGGCCGAGGATTACCCCGATTTGGAGACATGGCACGTCATCGTCGACAACTGTGCCCACCAGCTGGTCAAGGCACCCGAGCAGTTCGAGGTCATCGTGACCACGAATATGAACGGGGACATCTTGAGCGATCTGACAAGTGCACTCGTCGGTGGACTCGGATTCGCACCGTCAGCGAATATCGGCAATGGCGTCGCGATCTTCGAGGCGGTCCACGGATCGGCACCGAAATACGCAGGAAAGGACGTCGCCAACCCGAGCGCAGTCGCGCTCTCTGCCGTGATGATGCTTCGGCATCTCAGCCAATTCGACGCCGCGGATCGGATGGAACAGGCCATATTCAAGGCTCTGGAGGACGGAATCCACCCCCAAGACGTCAAGATCGGGACGCCGGTCGGGACCACGGCATTCACCGATGCAGTGATCGAACGCATGGGACAGACCTCCTCGACTCCGTCCCGACCGCATCGGGCGCTGCAGGTGCCGGTCATCACCCGAGAGGAGGCCCGCACCGCCCCGGGCTCGAGGATCAAGGAGGGCGCGGATGTATTCATCGAGTCCACCGACAGTCCCGACCGCATCGCCGAAAAGCTCAATGCCCTCTCAAAGGGCACGCCATACCGGCTCAAGATGATCTCCAACCGGGGGACGGTGGTGTGGCCGAGCACCGGCGGAAGCACCGAATGCATTGATCACTTCCGGTGCCGATTCCTCATCGACGACCAGTCCGCATGGAACCAGGAATCACTCCTGGACCTGCTCAAGCGGGTGAGCGAGCACTACCGCTGGATGCATGTGGAGAAACTGGAGATCATCGACGGGGAACTGGGATTCACCCGCGCCCAGGGCGAGAACTAGGGCCGGTCGGCCTCGACCGGGCTGTTGCGCCATGTGATTGGTGTGTCACCCACTCCGACACCACGCCGGAGTGGGTGATGCGTCCGATAGCCTGCCTTCCGGTCTGATTGTCCGCAGGTGACTGCGTGTTAGCGACATGCGACACCTGCAAAGCAGTCCAGCCCTGGAGGGATGGCCGAGCGGCCGAAGGCGACGGTCTTGAAAACCGTTGAGGCGGTACCCCCGTCTCCGTGGGTTCAAATCCCACTCCCTCCGCCCTCGCCTTTCTTCGGGCATGTCAAGCCCGATTCGGGCCTCATCTATCCGCAGTAGTGCCCGTGGTTTCCTTCGCTCCGTCGACGAGGAATCCACCGAGTCGGGCCAGCATTAACGCCTCAGCGAGCACCATGCGCTCGAGTTCGGCGAGGTCAACGGACTCATTGGGAGCATGGATGTGGGCGCCGGGATCTTCGGCTCCGATGAGCATCACCTCTGCCTTCGGGTTGACTTCGACCAGTGCGGCCAGCAGCGGAATGCTGCCGCCGGATCCCATTTCGGCGGATGGTTTGCCGAACGCTTCCCGCATCGCCCAGCGCGCTGCTTCGTATGCGGGACCATCAGTGGCGATGGCGCACCCATTCCCCTGATCCCCCGGGGTTACCGTGACATCGACACCCCAGGGTGCTGCAGCGCGCAGATGGTCGCACAGGGCATCCATCGCCTCCTGTGTGTCAGCGTCCGGCGGGACCCGCAGTGACACCTTCGCACGGGCCCACGGGATCACCGCGTTGATGGCACCCTCCACCGGCGGTGCATCGATGCCGATGACACTCACGGCAGGGTGGGTGACGAGTCGGTCGATCAACGACCCGGTGCCCAAGAAGTGCTGATCGGGGCGCATCCCCAGATCCGCACGCACCTGATCCTCGTCAACCTGCGCTCCCTGCCATTCACTGCCCGGCACGATCGTCGTGTCGCCGTTCTCATCACGCAGGGTGTCCAGGATGCGGATGAGCGCCAGGAGGGCATCAGGTGCTGGGCCGCCGTACATCCCCGAGTGAGCGGGTCGAGGCAGCGTGCGCACCTCGACGGTGGCATCGACCAAACCGCGCAGCGCTGTGATGAAGGTGGGTTCGCCGAGGGCGCGGTTGCCGACGTCAGCGATCACGACGACGTCGACATCCGCAATGTCCGGATTCCTACG
>Ga0180430_10004213_pt1 | contig 12187 bp, 9 predicted proteins | sample SS_ome_9_FD_132999 | JGI IMG/M metagenome (GOLD analysis project Ga0180430, IMG submission 132999) | Hypersaline lake sediment archaeal communities from the Salton Sea, California, USA - SS_1_S_2 metaG | ecosystem: Environmental > Aquatic > Non-marine Saline and Alkaline > Hypersaline > Sediment... | reverse complement strand
TGCGGTAATCACTCTTTTACAGCCATGCTGATTTCCCTGATCTGATCCTCAGCCATGGCTTTTAGCCTGGGAATCCGGGTGTCGAGATGAGAGATCAGCTGCTCATAGTGCTTCTCAATATAGCTGGTTTTGTCCAATACTTTAATTGAGAAATGTTTTGGATTAGTAAGCAGCTTTGCCGAACAGGGTAATACCAGTTCCGGACATTGAACGGACCGCCCGATAACTCCTTCGTATTTGACCGAGTACCCCAGGGCCACGGCTGGTTTTTTCATCTGAAATGTTGACAGGGCGGCATGCATGCGGGAAGATATGGTCAGGTACCCATTACCAAGGATGAATCGGAGTTCATGGGGCATCATTTCTTCTGCAATTATGCGGATCCGCTCTGAATCTTCCCCTTCGCTGGTGAGTTTTTTATGGATGGCAATAATCATCTCGCGATCATCTTCCGGCCTGGTAACATGGGGAAGCAGGACGATTCTTCTTTTTCTGTGGGCCTGTGTGTTCAGCAGCTCTTTTATAAGATGGGCCCAGGAAGTTATATAAGCGTCCAGATCGTTTGTATATAGCGAGTAAAAACCTCCTGGTACAAGGGTGATATAGCAATTTGCTTTGAGGTCAAGGGACTCTAAAATGCCATCTGTCTTCTGCTGCAGAGCTAATTCAGGGAAGCACAGGTCGGCAGATGAATGTATCTTTTGCTCGGAAAGCTTCAGGCGGTCCTTCAGGTATAAGTAGCTTAGCTCATCCCGGGAGTAGATAAGCGTTTTTGAAAGGCAGACAGTAGCAAGCTTCTCTCGCAAGCCTTTAAAAGGTCCGATGGTCTGTCCGGCAAGAACTACAGGGAACTTTTTAGAATAGCGAAAGATTCTGTAAAGGTCCGAAAGAATCATCCACTTCTTATAGTATTCACTTATGTCATCCCCTCCAAGAATAAGAACTGAATCGATGCCCAGTCTTTTAAAGGTCCGGGTATGCCTGTAGAATTTTGCAAATAAGCGAAAAGCTTTCCGAAGGGGGGATGAGTTATCAATGGAGGTGATCTTCAGGGGTAGCTTTTTGATTTCCAAGCGCCCACTGGAAAAAAAATCCCCGGGGAAAGCTCGTATCAGTCGTTCGAAATTCTCATTCCCATCCAGTTCAACCCAAAAAGTAACACGGGCATCTTCGGGCTGATGCTGCACATAATACCAGATCAGATTAATCAGCATCATAAATGAGCCATTGTTATAGGTGTTCTGAGCATGTAATATGAGGGGTTGACGGTGCATGGGCTAATCCCTGGTCTGAAAATAGATATCTCTCTGTTTAAGGAATTTCTTGGCAAGCTTGATCCTTCCGGATATGGTTTCGTTGGAAATCTTTGGACTTAATTCATGGGAATCGGAACCTTCGGCATCATAGTACTTAATCATATGAACCCTGTCAAAATATACCTCATCAAATACATCCAGAGTCTGCTGAAACTCCTCATCTGTTTCAGTTGGAAAGCCAACAATGATATTGGTGGCCAGCTTGATTCCCGGAAGAGCTTTGCGAAAACGCTTCAGGGTCGTGACTACTTCTTCAATGCTATGCTGACGGTTCATCAGCTCCAACAGGCGGTTACTTCCGGTCTGAAAACAGCAGATAATCTCTTTCACTTTTCCGGAGTCTGCCAGATCAATCAGGTCGTTCTGATATTTGATAATAAATTTGGGATGCAGGTGTTTGATTACCCAGTGAACCTTGTATCCGTCGTCTTTCTCGTTTAGAGCTGAAACAAGTTCAGGGAAACTGCTGTTTATGTCAAGACCGTATGAACCAACATCATCGCCAATAAACTCAAAGTTCTGTCGTCCCTCCTCCAACATGCGCCCATATTCATTTACAATATCTTCCACAGGCCTGCTTTGAAGATCTCCAATAACTTTTCGTTCGGCACAGAAGGAGCATTTATTTGGACATCCGTTGCTGACCCAGATGAAGGTTGTATGGTAATTTTCTTTCTGCCTTCGATGTAAATAACTATAGAGCTTATCACTAACTCTTGCAGGGTTTAAAGCCAGGGATAAGCGCTGCCGGACAAACACCTCCGGACTGATGCTTTTATAAATATTTCTCGAAGGGGCCGGGGTATTTCCCGGGGGGACATCTCTGTATTTCAATTCAAAACCGGGAAAGAAGGAGTCAAACTCATTCATATCTTTCACCGCCAGAAATTTGCCTTTCCATCGCTCATGAAACTCGCTTGGAGCTACCTCCATGATGCATCCCAGAACGATGGTTTCCCCCTGGAATCGTGCCAGACGTTCAATAATATCAAAGGACTCATCGATGCGTACACGATTCAGGGCACTGGCGAAAAAGAAATTGTAATCAGCATCCCTGGGAGATTCAGTGATCTCCCATCCGTTAAGGAGAAAGTAGCGCTTTACACGATCGGCATCCAGAAGTCTCCTGTTGCAACCATTGCTGGCGATATAAACCTGTTTCGCAGTACTCATCACGCTTATTTTTTCAGCCGGATTTTCCGGAGAAAGGCGAAATCGCTTCTCCTGTACCTGAATATCTCCAGCAATCCTGTTTTGAATGTACGGGAATAGATTATTATCAATACAAAACTGGCACTGAAATAGCTAATGTTTGTGGCCATTGCAGCCCCTATTCCCTTGTATGAAGGTATAAAAAGTATATTAAGTATAATATTGATAAGCAGGGCTGGTAGTAAAGCAATCATGGTCAGGTGGGGTAATCCCGTGCCAATGAACTGACTGTTCAGGATTTTTAAAACCACGAAGAACAGTATTCCAGGCAGAATGGTTCTGATGATGGGAATGGAGGCCGCATACTGATCTCCAAATAAAATATTCACCAGAAATGGAGCAAGAAAGTAAAGCATGCTTGCTGCAAACACCACCACCAGAAGGGATATTCGCAAGCTTGAGCATACCTCTCCGGTGGCTACCCGCTGGTTGCTCTGGTTGGCCGACCTGGTCATAAGCACCACACCGATGGCAATGGGGACCTGCCAGATGGTCTCGGCAACATTTGCTCCCAGTGAATAGAATCCAACTTCGGAGATGTCACTCATGCGTTTGAGGATCAGGATATCAATTTTGTGATTAAGTCTGGTTACCAGAAATGCCAGGGCATATAAACTGCCATAGCCAAGCAGGGATTTTATCACCTTTACAGGAAGGGGCCCGATCCTAAAACCGGCAAGTGTACTCCGATACATTTTTAGATACAGGAGAAGGGTAATTATGTTAGCACTGATCATTGCTATAAGTGCCCCTTTAACGTTCCAGCCCAGCAGGCCTACAAACAGGAGAATGGCCAGTAGGTAAACAAGTTTTGGCACCCACTTGAGCCGGTTAAATTCTCCGAACCGACCCAGGGCCAGGTTATATCCCTGCATATAGGAGATCATGAACTCAAATGGATTTATAAAGCAAACAAGCAGGACAATAAGCAAGGGGAAGTGGTCATTGCTCAGAAAAAAGAAAAATATCATGAGAGCCAGGGTAGAGAGCAAGGTAGAGAGCAGAAAAATGTAAGCAATGGCGGATATGATCTGCTGCTCTTCAAATTTCTTTTTGCCAAGATGCATGACCAGTGAGGAGCGCATTCCCAGGAAGGCGAAACTATAGACAATAGCAGCCAGGGCGATCAATGAATTTAACCTGCCCAGCGCACTGGGGTTCAATAGCCGTGGGAGAATAATTCCACTGATTACCACCAGGCCCATGATGAACACATTGGTGGAGAAGATGCTGATAATACTGCTTAATATTGTCTTTTTACTCAAGTTTTAGGAGGTATTAAGGATCTGTAAAAACTGATCTGTGATGTTCGTATAATTATGGGTTTTATCCACTTTCTGTTTTCCCTCCTTACCAAGCCGTTCTGCCAGCTCTTCATCGCTAATCAGCCTGTTTATACAAGCCACAAACTCCTGCCTGCTGCTTGCATATAGCACAGTTTCTCCCCCCACACGGGACACCTCTTCCACAGGAGTTGAGATGACTGCCCTGGAGGCTCCCCAGTAGTCAAATAGTTTAATGGGACAGGTGGAGTTATTCAATTCGTTGATCTTTAATGGAAGTATTCCAAAAAGGCTTCTTTGTAAAAGGGCAGCGCTAAGGGAGGGTTCAATATTCCCATGCACCTGTATATTGGGGATGGGACGGGATGCCTCCAGAAGCTCCTCATACATTGGTCCCAGTCCATAGATATTGAGATTAATACCCGGGAATTCGCGGAATACATCAAAGAGCAGATCGAAATCATACCAGTCTCTTAAACTGCCAATAAAGTTCACTTCGGGGGCGAGTCTCTGCTCAGCTTTAAGCTTTTCGCTGCGGTGAATATTAAATTCTTTCATGAGCCGGGGATTGATTCCGTTTGAAATCAAAAAGGTCCGGCCCTCCCGACGGTTTTGGAAGTACTTAAACTGGCGCAAGCTGGTGCAGGTAATTGCATAGGAGTACCTGGCAAGAAGCGGTTTAAAAAGATACTTATAGATCTTTCCTGCCATGCTTCGATCCACCAGTTCCCAGTTGTCGGTTACATCGAAGATAAAGGGGATATTTCTGCGCTTACAGTAGATACAGGCACCGATCGACATCAAATGGTCCGTGCTGATCACCGCAGCGGGGCTGAATTTTTTCACCGCTCGAATGTTGAGGCCTGTTTCCAGTAAATATTCAAGGAGTGATTTCCTTCTCCTGCTGCTCCGCTGAATGACTTTTATATTCGGGTGATCTTTTCGTTTATGGACCTCCCGGAATCTCATGGATTTTTCACTTCCCCTGTAGCTAACCGGATTCAGATAGATGCACTTATGGCCTCTGTGAGCCATGGATGTAGGAAGTTCCTGGTCCCGGTAGGGATAATAGTTCCAGTGAACTGGTGGAATAAACAGTATGGGATTAGTGTTTTCCAAATTGCTTATTATAAAAATGAATCAGGCGATAGGAGAGAACAAATTTCCTGTTTTTGATTTTGTTTTTCATCCCATAGGGCAGCCTGTCATAAATATAGCGGTTCATTTCATTCAGGTAAAACAGAAGCCTTTTCATTTCTGCTGAAAACCTGAAAAGGAGCCCGAAGCTTTTAGCGACAGGTTCATATTGATAAGCCTGTCCCGTTTTGCCGGCAATATAGTCTGCTTTCCGAATGGAGCCGCCATCAAGTTCCTTTTGCCACTTATCCACATTTGAGCTGGAGATCTTCCCCGAGAGATCGGGCTGCCACTTATCAAGAAAGGCATTGTTATAAATTTTATTGACGGCATCTTCCCTGTAATCCGGATCCAAAAGTTCGGGAATAAATTTTACCTGCAGGAAGTCGCAGATTTTTTCATAGTTGCTACCGGGATCCATCACCAGGTCTTCATATCTGAGCTGGAGGAATTGCTTGGGATTATTTCCGGCCAGTTTGTTTATTTGATTAGCCGACTTAAGCCATTGCATAAGCATGATGGTTGAACTTGGAGAAAAAACATCGTGTTTTCTCATGGAAGCCAGGTTGGCCCTGTAATCCCGTACCAGGTGTATGAATTTTGCTTTCGGGAATAGCTGGAACAGTTCCTTTGAATAGAGAGAGTTTAAGGGTGATTTATCTCCAAGGCAAGAAATCTCTTCCTTCTTGAATTCCGACTGATACTGGTAGTAGAACACCCTGATGATTTCATGAAATGACAGGTTCAGTTGAGAAGCACCTTCCAGGGTAGACTCGATTTTCTCCCAGTCAAGATTCCAGTATTCGATGAAATTCAGATTTTTGAAGTCTGAGAGAAATTCAGAAAGCCTGAATTGGTTCCATTGTTTGACCCCCCGGTACTTAAAATGAAGGTGGATCATTCCTGAGTTTTCCAGGGGAATGTTTAAGTTGGGGTGGACATCCAGCAGGGTTCGCAGGAGGGTGGTTCCTGATCGCGGCCTGCCAAGTATAAAGAAGAAGGGCAGTTTGGAAATATGATCTATGCCGGGGCTGTCTTGCATATGGCTTACATTAGAGTAGCATAATATTCCTGAAGCTTTCCGGAAAATTCCCGGAGCGAAAACTCCCGGGCATGATCAATACCCCTTTGAATGATGGTGTGGATTTCGTCTGCTTCACTATCCAGGATTTCAATAATGGCCCGTTTTAATTCCACCTGGGATTTGGGCGGGCTGGTCCAGCCGTTTATTTTATGCTTCACAATTTCATTTAAGCCAGGAACATTGCTTGCCAATACCGGAAGCCCGCAGGCCATGGCTTCAACAGCCACCATCCCCATGGGTTCAAAATGCGAAGGGATGACCAGCAGGTCCATCTCCTGGTAAAAGCTTTTCATATCCGCTACAAAACCAAGATATTTTATCCTGGGGTCCTTCAGCTTCCGGATAGCTTTAATAAGCTTTTTCTCTTCGCTCCCCGTTCCGGCTATGAAAAAGGTCAATTCCTTTTTATGGCGAATACTACTTGCAGCATTTATAAACTCACGCCAACCTTTCCGCTTTTCTATCCTGCCGGCAAAGGCAATTTTTTGTCCTTTGTATGAGCTTTGTTGCCCCGGGCTGAACCTGTCAAGGTCCACAAAATTATAAATGACCCTGATCTTTTGCGGCTCCAGATGCGATCGTTGTGCAAGTATCCTGGCAGTGGCCTCCGAGCAGGTCAGGATGCCATCAGCCTTTTTCCTGAAGATCCGAAGGAACCTTGAATACAACCAGGACTCAAAAACATCACCCTGTTCATGTATAATATATGTAAGCTCCGGGAAAGCACGTTTAAGGAGGTAGCCCATGGCAATGGAACGCGGCAGCTGACAATGCAGGATCTCAATCTTCCTCTCAGTAATAAATTCTTTTAAAAAACGGAGGACCTTAAAGGAATATTTGGAGCTGCTCTGAAAGCTAAGAGCATGGGGATGATCAATGCGCATATCCGGTTGTTTCAGCCGGAGGGCCAGAGCATATATCTGACTGTTCTCCAAAGTGTTTTCCATCAGTCCTTTGACTATGGTCTGGGCCCCTCCCAGGGAGTAATTATCTATTAGATATAAGATCCTCATATCTGAATGATTTGATCATAGGCTTGTACATAGTGATTCCAACTGATGTTTTCCCGAAGCTCCTGCAGAATGCCATCGGGTATCCTGTATGGTATTAGGACTTTTTCTTTATGGAATGCCAGCAGTTGCTCAGCAATCTGCTGAGGTTCACCAAAAGGAATATACTCCCCGTTTACACCTTCCTGCACCAGGCTTTCACTTCCACTGACCGGTGTTGTAAAGAGGTAGAGACCAGAAGATATGGCCTCCATCATTGCCAGCGACTGACCTTCATCCCTGGAGGTGATTATCATGAGATGTGCATTTCTGTATCTTTCCCTTAGCTCCTCCCTGGCGATCCACCCTGAGAAACGAATCCGTCTCTGGAGATTCTGATTCTTCACAAAGGTTTCCATCCTTTTTCGTAAGGGACCATCTCCAACAATTTCCAGCGAAAAGGGAATTCCTGAGCTGCTAAGTTCTTGCATTGCTCGTAGCAGTGTAAAGGGATCCTTTTGCCTGGTTAATCTTCCGGCAAACAGAATCTTTAGCTTATCACCATCCTTATCCAGAGCTGGTGGTGTGAAAAACTCAATGTCACAGCCATTGGGTATGATATGATTCTTTGAGTACTGCCCGGGAGCACTTAATCTGTTCAGTTCATTGAGCCGCTGCTGGGAGAGTACGGTATTCTTCGATGCCCGGGAACATACCCATTTGATGGGCAGGTAAAATACCAGGTGATATAAAAACAGCTCTCTTGGTGAGAACCATGGGATATCCTGTCCATGCGAAATGATAATATAAGGCACTTTGTGCAGCATATTTAATGGCAGGGCAACCATTCCTCCAGGAATAGAAAAATGTGCCAGCACCAGATCAGTCTGCAGGTAGAGTTTGTTTTTCCGGATGTAGCGAAAGGTTTTTAGCGCCCACGAACTCATTTCAAGAGGATTTGACCGGAATGCTTTTTTCCTTCTGGATTTTAAACGGATCAGTTTAAAATGCACATCTTCTTGAATCTCTTTCTCACCTTTGAACCAGGTGGTTATTACCGTAACATCATGACCAAGTCCGGCCAGGCCCTCAGCCTGGTATTTCGCGCATCTGCCGGCGCCCCCTCCCAGGGGTGGATATTCATAGTTAAGGATTAAAAGCCTCATCTGATTAATCCCCGAGATTCACTTTTTTATGGACGATATAGAGATTGCGACCCTTAACCTCATGGTAAATCCTGCCAATGTATTCACCAAGGATCCAGATCAGGATAAACAGGAATCCTATAAAAATAAAGATCACATCCACCAGCAGCTTATAAAGATGGTAGTATACATCATTGATAAGAATATCAGCAATCATATATACCATAAATCCCAGCCCGATGAATATGCTGAAGATTCCCAGGAAGAGGCCTATGCGCAATGGGACTCTTGAAAAGCTAAAAAAACCGTCCAGCGCTAAACGAATCAGCTGACTGAAGCTGTATCCTGCTTTCCCATTTGCTCTGTCAGGACGGTCATAGTCCACAAAGGCATGCTTAAATCCCAGCCATGAAACCATCCCCCTCAGGTAACGGGTGCGCTCCCTCATGTTCCTGAGTTCCTCCAGAACCCTGCGGTCCACTAACCTGAAGTCACCCACGTTTCTTGGGGCTGTGGACATTTTAAGGGTCTTAATGGTGAAGTAAAACAACATGGAGAGCCAGCGTTTCAGGAAATGGTCGCTGCGATAGTTTTTCCTGCGTGCATAGACCACATGATTTCCTTCCTTCCATTTCCCGATAAGTTCAGGGATCAATTCCGGAGGATCCTGCAGATCCCCGTCCATGGTGATCACCGCATCGGCATTTGCATAATCCAGTCCTGCCATCAAAGCTGCCTGGTGTCCGAAATTCCGGGTAAGGGACACTGCCTTTACGGATGAATTCCTGGCCGCGAGTTTTTCCACCAGCTCCAGTGTTTCATCTGAACTGCCATCATCCACAAATATAAGCTCCCAGCCAATGGTTAATGGCTCAAGTACTCTGAACAGTCTTTCCTTAAGCTCTTCAAAATTCTTCTCCTCGTTATAAAGAGGAATGACAATGCTTAAATTTGGCATGGAGTTTTGTTTATTATCTTCGTAAAGATGAAAGCTATTTAATAGCGTAGTTATGAAAATGAAAGCTGATATCCAAAAAATGCTTGCGGACAATCAAAATATTTTGAGGAGCAACAGATTTTTTATTTTGATCATCATATTTATCACAGCTCTTTCATTCTCCACGGCCATTAACAATGAATTTACCAGTTGGGACGACAACTACTATGTGGTTAATAACCGCTATATAAAAGACTTCTCCAAAGAGGGAATTACAAAGCTCTGGACGGAAAGGACGGGAATGGGAGGCACGCGCCTAACGCTGACATCTTATATGCTTGATTTTAAGCTATGGCGGCTTAACCCAAAACTTTATCATGCAGAGAATGTCCTCTGGCATATTCTTAACTCTGTACTCTTATTTTTCCTTATCGCAAGACTCATCAAAGACAGAAAGGTAGCCTTTGTTACGGCCATCCTTTTCGCCATACATCCAATGCATGTCGAATCGGTTGCCTGGATCGCGGAGCGAAAAGATGTCCTGTACACTTTTTTTCTATTGCTATGCTTTCATTCTTATATCTACTACATCCAGGCGAAGAAAGCTGTTGTGAAAGGCCTTTACTGGCTGGCCTTTACCCTGTGCTTCTATCTGTCCTGGCATTCCAAGTTCACCGCGGTGATTATTCCTCCCCTGCTTTTCCTGATAGATTACATTTTACGACGACGCTTTACTATCTGGCTGATAATCGAGAAATTGCCTATCCTGGTTTTTACCATAAGCGAGGTGTACCGCATTGCCTTCGGGGCTTATGCACGTATGGATTTTCATGGGAAGAAACTTGTTGTTTCGGGACATAAGACCTATCGCTACACCTTTTTTGAGAAATCCTTACTGGCTTCCTATGCCCTTATGTTCTACCTCTTCCGTTTTATCATGCCGGTAAAGCTATCTGCCATCATGCCCTACCCGGTCCGGACGCAGGGAACCTTTCCAATAGAATATTACCTGGCATTTGGACTGGCTATAGTTTTCCTGATCGGGATAGGCCTTTTGCTGTTTCGCCTGAAGAAGAACAGGAGGGAGTATATCTTCGGATTTCTATTTTTTCTGATTTCTATTTCTGTTTTCCTTCACTTTGTTTCTATCAAAGGAGTTGTGGTGGTTGCCGACCGATATACCTATGTACCATATATAGGGCTGAGCTTTATGCTTGGGATTTTCCTCAGTAATATGAAAAGCACCAAGCTGAAACCATTTTTATGGGGTGGATTTGCTCTGCTTGTAACTGTTTTCTCTGTTTCAACCTTTCAGCGCAACAAGATCTGGAAGGATGACATAAGCCTCTTCTCCAATGTCCTAAAGAATAATCCCAATGTCCTGGAAGCCCTTAATAACAGGGGAAACGCCTATAATTTCAAGGGTCAGTTTGAGCTGGCTATAATGGATTTCAACAGGGGACTGGAGATCCAGCCCAATTATAAAAACTTCTATAACAACCGGGCCCAGTCCTACTACCTCCTGGATAGTCTTGAACTGGCTCTAAAGGACCTGGATAAGGCTATCAAGCTGGATCCGGGATACCTGGATGCTTATATAAATAAGGGCCAGGTTCTGTTCTCCATGGAGGATTATGACTATGCAGTAAGGGTATATTCAAGAGCCATAAGAATGGCCCCATACCGGGCTCTGCTTTATTTGTCCAGGGCTGAAGCATATCTTAAACTGGACCAGGATGAAGAGGCCCTGGCTGATTTAGAGAAAGCTTCTGAGGTATACCCAAGATCTTATCAGGCTTTTTATGAGATTGGTCGCTGGTACAGCCGGAACTTAAATTTACAAGAGGCAATGTTCCACCTGGAGAAAGCCAGGGAACTAAATCCCTTACATCCTGAAATATATAATGAACTTGGCAATGTTTATAACCAGGCACAGGAGTTTAAAAAAGCCAGGGAAGAGCTTAACAAGGCCATTGAAATAAGCCCCTTCCTGGCAATGGCTTATAACAATCGGGGTATCAGTCGTTTTCACCTTGGAGAGGCGGATAGTGCTCTGACTGATTTTAATAAGGCTATTCAAATTGATACTGTATTTGCCCAGGCCTATTCTAACAGAGGGAACCTCTATGCCTCTCAGGCTAAATTTGAACAGGCCCTGAGCGATTACAACAAGGCCATTGCCTTATCATCCATCGATTGTGTCAGCCTGGTTAACCGCGGCAACGTTTATTTTCAAATGGGAGATCGTGAAGAAGCATGCCTGTCCTGGCAAGAGGCTCTGGATTGCGGATTTCAACAGGCCATTGATCTCATAAAACTGTATTGTGATCAAAAATAACATGTTCCAGCACTGGCTTATTGATAAAAGATTTTATTTGGTTTGGAATATTGAATGTTTTTTTCGAATTTGTTGTGTCCAACAATTACAGTTATGAAATTACGCTTCATTTTACCGGCTTTTTTAGCAATTATCAGTTTAAATCTGTTTGCACAACCCGAAATTGTGAACATCACCTATGAAGGAGGTGTGGCTATTTTAAAAGTCAGCGAGCCCCCGGACGGGATAATCTATTACTGGCAGGGCACCAGTTGTGGAACATTAATGAATAATTCATCCTCTACTACTGTTGCCACATCCAATGGCACCTACTATGTTAAGGAGTATTACAGCACAGGAGCCGCCTGGGCAACCAGCTGTGCCTCAACAATTGTAATGATTCCCGATGAAACACCCCCGGTATTATCCGATGTCACAGCCGGGCCCATTAATGCTGGAACGGATGTACTTGCCACCAGCAATGAAAATGGTATGGTCTATCTGGTGCCGGATGGGACCGCCGCCGACCTTGTTGCCATTGATGCAGCGAAGGTAGCAGAGGCCACTTCAACTGAAAATGTCGCAGTATCTCTGGAGACCGATGGCCTTCCCGAGGGGGATTATATCGTATATGCCGTGGACGGTTCGGACAATATCTCTGCTGCCAGTCCTGCCATAACTGTTACCTGGGCCACTTTCATTGATCTCGGTACAGCCAGTTCCGACCAGGTACAGCTATATCCGGCAAATGTGAAGGATATTCTCTA
>Ga0180430_10004212_pt1 | contig 12188 bp, 11 predicted proteins | sample SS_ome_9_FD_132999 | JGI IMG/M metagenome (GOLD analysis project Ga0180430, IMG submission 132999) | Hypersaline lake sediment archaeal communities from the Salton Sea, California, USA - SS_1_S_2 metaG | ecosystem: Environmental > Aquatic > Non-marine Saline and Alkaline > Hypersaline >... | reverse complement strand
GATGTGGTGTGTTGTCCCAGATGTTGCGGATGTCCTTGACCGTCATCAGTTTGTCGAGAGCCACCGAGCGCATCTCGAGGTTGAGTAGCTCGACCGCAAATGCATAGTCGGCGTCATCACGCCACGGCCGGGCGCTGATTCCGGGAACGTCGGGAAGGCGGACACCTGCCATGTCCAAACGCTACTGAACCGGTCAACTCGACGGCAATCCGGACTCCGATCCCGGGGCGTGTCACACCCAACAGTTATGGTTTGGGGACTGTGAACCGGGAACCAACATCAACATCGTCATTTGGGGTGGGTAGGCGTCAAAGCCACGACGCTTCCAAGTTCTATGCCCGGTTCCAGCCGCCGGTCATCTCCGACGACGACGCCATTACGGTGGCGCCGCACCTCGACGAACCGTGCATCCTCGGTGACGCCCGCGACATGGGCGCCATTCCCGATGGATCGGTGGCATTGGTCGTCACGTCGCCGCCCTACTTCGCGGGCAAGCAGTACGAGGAGAACCTGGGCGAAGACGGCGTTCCGGCGTCGTATCTCGAATACCTCGAATTGCTCCACGACGTCTTCGCCGAGTGTGTCCGCAAGCTCGAACCGGGCGGGCGCATCGCAGTCAACGTCGCCAACCTGGGCCGAAAGCCATACCGCAGCCTCGCCTCCGACGTCATCCACATCCTCCAGGACCGCCTCCAGCTACTGCTCCGCGGCGAGGTCATCTGGAAGAAGGCTGAAGGAGCATCCGGCTCGGTCGCCTGGGGTTCGTACCGCAAGGCGACCAACCCGGTGCTGCGCGACATCACCGAGCGGGTGATCATCGCCAGCAAGGGCCGCTTCGACCGGGCCAAGTCACCCAAGCAGCGGGAGAAGCTCGATCTGCCGTTCGACACCAAGATCACCGCCGACGAGTTCATGGAGGCGACCCTCGACATCTGGGAGATCCCATCCGAGAGCGCCCAGCGAGCCCGTCACCCAGCACCGTTCCCAGTGGGCCTGCCACTCCGACTCATCAACCTCTACACCTACGAAGGTGACCTCGTGCTCGACCCGTTTATGGGCTCCGGTACCACACTGGTCGCGGCCATCAAGCGGGGTCGCCGCCCGGTCGGCTACGACCTCGAAGCGCAGTACGTCGACATCGCTCGGGAGCGGGTTGCCGCAGAGATCGAGCATCAGCGCAAGATCGCCGACTACCGGGTTGTCGTAGGCCAGGACACCGACACAGCGGCCGAAGAGGTCGAGCCACCCTCGGTCGATCCCAGCGACCACTTCCAGGCCCGTGCCACCAAAGAGGGCAAGGCTGCGCAGCAGATCGCCCAAGACCTGCTGGAGGCGGCCGGATTCACCGTGCAGAAGCGCTCCTATCGGGTCAAGGGAAGCGGCGCCCAGTTCAACTTCCTGGTCACCGACGCCGCCGACAATCCGTGGTACGTCGATGTTTCCGGTGCCTTCACCACCACCCGCGGCGGGCTGCGCCGCACCGACACTGTGTGGAAAACGCTCGGCCGGGCGCTCGTGTTGCGGGAGAGCGAGAAGCAGGACGAAGCAACCGCACTCCCTGTTCGGCTGCTGCTACTCACCTCACACCTGCCGCAACCGGGAAGCGAAGGCAACAAGGCACTGCGGGCCGCCGGCAAGGGCGGAGCCTTCTGGGATGCCGTCGAGATGTACGACGACGCCGGCCGAGCCCGGCTCGCCGCCTATGCCAGCGGAGAAGCGGAACGGCCGTTGCCCGGCTTCTGGAGCGAGGACGAGGTCGAGGACTTCTCATGAGCCACCCCACCGTCGCCGTTGCCGTCATCCGGGACAATCCACCCTCGGTGATCGTCGCCGAAGACTTCGGGGTACTGCACCGCGCCCTGGCCGTCAGGCTCGTCGCCCGCGCCGACCGCAGCATCTTCTCCGAAGAGTTGCTCCAGCAACTACAAGACGCACTCCTCGATGAGAAGTGGAGTGACGCCGTCGCCATGTGGATAAAGCACACCGGCATCCCCATCGATGTCTACACAGAAGACGTGCTCACCTCCGAGCACTTCCCCGCCGCGCTGCTCAGTGCCCAAATGCAGTTTTCTCCTCTCTTTGCCGACAGGTAGCCGAACGTGCCGGCGCCGCGCACCGAGGTCACCGAGATCGTCACCGGCCTCGCAACGATGGGATTCCCAAGCGTGGCCAGGGCGCTGGATGTCCGTCCCCGCAACTTCCTCAATGTCGACGAGCACCACTACGAAGCGCTGAGCGAGTCCTTCCAGTCGGGGGCTTTCGCCGATGAGTTCGAGCGGGCGTGGGAAAACGGAGTCGCTTTCGCCGGGGCCGCCGACGGGTTGAGGGGCCGACCGCCGTGGTCGGTGGAATGGAAGGGCAACCAACGGCCTCCGGGTTACGAGCAGATCCCGGCCGATCTGCGCATCGACCACGTCTATCTGATCTCATGTAAATACGGGTCAAACATCCTGCACAATCCATCACCCGGCAACCTCTTCGTCAATCTCCTGCTCGACCGCGAATACCGCAGCGATGCCGGGTGGTATCAGGAGGTGGCTCCCACCGCATATCAGTCGTTCTACACCGTGTGCCGCGCCGAGGTCGAGGCCAAGGAGTTGCCTCCGCTGGTCACTCAACTCGGCGAATCGCATCTGCGGCTGATGAGGGAACGCCTTCCCAAGCGCCTCAGCGGCGACCTCGGCGAGGCGTACACCGAGTTCTCTCACACGGTTGCGGCAGCGACCGCACAGAGGTGGGCGGCCAACATGAAGACGGCAAGACGGCGCGAAGCAATGCTGTGGCGACTGCTCCGCCTCGAATCGGCCCCCTACTTCGTGCTCGGCGAGTCCGCCGACCGAACGCCGCTCCGCTACCGGGTGGCCACACCCTGGGACTTCCGGCTCCGGTACACATTCCGCGAGTTGTACGTCACGGCCGATCGCGAAGCTCAGCAGCCGGTAGTGCATTGGAAGGCGCTCGTTCGCAATAACGCAACCGATGCCGAGGAAACGGTGGAGGGCCACGTCGAGATCCGCTGGTCGCACGGACGATTCGGGCCGTCACCCGAGGCAAAGGTCTACCTTGACACGCCTCACCACGCCGTTCCCGGTTACTTCCCCCTCGACGAGCAGCCTCCGGAGACGCAGCCAGACCTCAGACTGTTTGACTGAAAGCCGTGTCGTACTGCGGGGCGACTTGTCCCCAGTCGATCTTCGCCATCACCGGCTTCAGAGCGGCGGCCACCTGGCTGATGGCCCCGTCGTGCGTCAATGCCCACGACAGTTTGTCGACAAGGTCGTTCTCATCGTCGTAGAGACATCGGGCGTGATAGTGCGTTGGGATCCTCTCCGGGTAGACAAGCCTGTTCGGTAGAACGGGGAAGGCTCCGGCGTAGATTGCCTCTGTGATCGAAATACCGAAGAACTCGTGATGCGCCGTCGACACGACGACGTCTCCCGAGGCCAACAATGACACGTACTCATCGGGTTCAGCCCAGCCGTAGTGAACTACCTTGTCCCCCAACTCGTCCTTTAGCTCAACGAACTCGTCGGGGTCGGTCGGGAACTGCTCGCCGGCGAGGACTACCTCGAACTCGGCACCTCGCCGGTGAAGAGTGATCAGGACAGCGGACAGTTCAGCGGGTCCCTTGTCATACTCCCAACGCTGGTTCCAGACGATCCGCGGGACATCGCCGGGTCTCCGCTCAACTCGATCGAGGCGACGCAGATCAACACCGACCGGCAAAACGATCGAACGGTCCTGGACGCCGTCGACCAACCCGTGCTGCTGATAGTCGGGGAACTGGCGGAGGAACTTCGGGATTTCCTCGAACCATTCGTCGTGGTGGAACTGTGAGTTGAACACAATGCGATCGGCAGCAAGCATCGACGTCCAATTGAGCATCGGATAGGTCAGGTCGGCTCGGTCGCGCGGCGACAGCGGATAGCCCAGTTGGTTCTCATGCATGTACAAGACCACGCCGGCGTCGCCAACCGCGCTTCGGGCCAGACCGAGGAACCCCGGAACGTTGAGCATGCTCGAGCAGACAATGGTGTCGAAGGGACCACCCGCTTCAACAGCCGCCACGAATTCGCTGGCCAACGTCACGTGCGCCCCGTGCATCCGCCACTTCCAGAAACGGTCCATGTGGGAGATGACGGCAACATCGTGAGCACTGAACCGCTGGTAACCCTCAGCCCAGGCCTTGTGCGACCCCCCATAGTATGGCTCTACAACTGCGATCCTCATGGCGACAACGATAGGCAACGGCGCTGGTGCAGGGAGGAGACTGCTTCGGTTCTTGCGGACATGCGCCACGCAATACCGAAGCCATGTCCGCAACCTTCAATGAGGGGCCGCCCATACCCATGAATGCGGACATACCTACGAGATGCCGAAGCTATGTCCGCAATTTCGTGGTTGGTTACAACTCTTTGCGACCGGACAGGGCGCGACCAAGTGTCACTTCGTCGGCGTAATCGAGATCCCCGCCGACGGGGAGCCCACTGGCGAGGCGAGAGACTTTCACTCCGAGCGGTTTCAACAGGCGGGCGATGTAGAGGGCCGTCGTGTCGCCCTCGACCGTCGGGTTGGTGGCGACGATCACCTCGCTAACAGACTCGGCATCGATGCGATTGACCAGTTCCTTCATCCTGAGCTGATCTGGGCCAATCCCCGCTATAGGGGAAATGGAGCCGCCGAGCACGTGATAGCGGCCCATGAACTCCTGCGTCCGCTCCAGGACGGAGATGTCCTGAGCGCGCTCGACAACACACACCGTCGTGGGGTCGCGACGGAGGTCGAGACAGATCGAGCACTCGACATCGGCGGTGATGTTGAAGCAACGGTCACACAACCGAACCTGTTTGCGCATGTCGATGATGGCGTGAGCAAGGCGCTCGGCATCGGCTTCCTCCACATTGAGCAAATGGAAAGCAAGGCGTTGCGCGCTCTTCCGCCCGACTCCGGGCAGACGCGCCAACTCATCGACTAGTCGCTGAACAGGAGGCTCGAACATCAGCCGAGCAAACCGCCTAGGTCTAGTCCACCCGCCAAACCACCCATCGCCTGACCGGCGTCGTCGGAGGCCATCTTCAGTGCAGCGTTAACCGCAGCGACAACGAGGTCGCCTGCCATCTCCGGATCGTCCGGGTCCAGAATCGACGGATCAAACTCGACAGAGACAAGGTCACCGGTTCCACGAACCACGGCCTTGACCACTCCGCCTCCTGAGGCCGCCTCATATGTCTTGTCGGCAAGGTCGGCCTGAGCTTGCTGCATCTGCTGTTGCATCTGTTGCGCCTGCTGCATGAGCTGGCGCATGTCTTTTGGCATTCGTCCCATACGCAGAGAGTAGATGACTGACGATGTAGAAGCGCGCACTGTTGCGCCGGCGGCGCGGTCGTGTACTCCGCTGCACCCCCTAATGGGGCTCCCCCCGGCCCGACGGCCGGGCACTTTCCCCTTAGAGGACCCGACAGGACTACTCGATGATTTCTCCGTCGAGCATGTCTACTACGAGAGAGGTGGGATCGATGGCGCCGTCGTCCTCGTCGGCAAGGTCACTCTCATCAGGCGCTCGTTCCGGCTCGGCATGCGGGGACGCGGCTCGAATCGGGGCGCCTGCGGCACGGAATTCGACGGTGATGGTCGCTCCCACAGACTCTGCAGCTGCCTGGGCGAGTAGATCGTGCAGCTCCCCATCCGCCTTCAACCGCTCCAGGTGGAAAGGTAGGTGGGATGGCAGCTCGAAAACGACATTCTTGCCTTCGACGGCAGACGGACTCGCTTCCAGCAACAGCGCATGGCGGGACGGGCCTGCAACGTCGCGCATCCGCGCTGCTATTGCAGGCCAGGCTGACTCGAATGTTGCCAGGTCGGGAACAGGACCCGTCGCGGGCGGCGAAGTCGAAGTCGGGGCGGCCGCGGGTTTCTTCGCTTCCGACGGAGTTGGGTCTTGCCGAACCACAGGCCGGCTGGCCGCCGGTGGAGCCGGAGCCGGCGTGGGCTGCGGAGCGGCAGCGGGTGTGGACGCAGCCGAAGGGCCGGGCGCCGGGGCCGCGACGCCGCGCTTTTCGAGCCGTTCCAACCGGACCGCCAGAGCTTCTGCATCCATCGCCGTCTCGGGACGAGTCAATCGAATGAGCGTCAGTTCGGTGACCAGCCGCTCTTCCCGGCCCTGCCGAAGATGCAGCAGGGCTTCCGACAGCTGATCCACGGCTCGAAACACCTCGGCGGCGGACAGTTTCGTCGCATGGCGGCGCCACTCGTCGAGCACGTCACTCGGCTCGTCGGCGATCTCCTCGAGATTCGGGGCATACTGAGCAAGGAAGACTCCGCGAAAGAACCCCATCGCCTCAGCCACAAACCGACGTAGGTCTCCGCCCCGGGCGGCCAGCTCCGACACGAGCATGAGGGCCGCCGGTGCATTCTGATCGGCGATGGCAACCGCCAGCTTGGAGAACGCATCCGGGTCCGCCAAGCCCAGGGCGCGGGATACCGTCTCCGCCTCCACCGCGCCTCCGCCGAGAGCGGCCACCTGTTCCAGGAGGCTCATGGCATCGCGCACCGAACCCCGGGCATGGGTAGCGACACTGGCCAGCCCGTCGGGCGAGGACTCGAAACCCTCCCTGCCGGAGATATCGCTGAGGTGGTCTATCAGCACTTCGCTCGGAACGGGCAGGAAGTCGAACCGCTGCGAGCGACTACGAATAGTGTCCAGGAGTTTGTACGGCTCTGTCGTGGCGAGAACGAAGATGACGTGCGCGGGAGGCTCCTCCAGCGTCTTGAGCAGAGCGTTGCCGGCGGCTCGGGACAGCATGTGCGCCTCATCGAGGATGTACACCTTGCGTGCTCCGCCGGCGACGGCCACGGTGCCGACGTTGGCCCGGATCTCCCGGACATCCTCCACCTTGTTGTGCGACGCAGCATCGAGTTCGATGACGTCGAGCGAATTCCCTTCCGTGACGGATATACACGAAACGCACTCGTTGCATGGCTCGCCATCTGGAGAGCAATCGGGGCAGTTCAGCGCCTTCGCCAGGAGCCGGGCTGTGGTGGTCTTCCCCGTGCCGCGGGGACCGGCAAAGAGGTAGGCATGGGCAACCTTGCCTCCGACAACCTCACGGGCGAGTGTTCGGGTGACGTGGTCCTGTCCGACAACCTCGTCAAATCGTTGCGGCCGGTACTTGCGATAGAGCGCCTGATAATCCATTGACGGCGATGGTACCCGAGGGCGGGGACACGAGCAGCCTGTGGGACGGAGAAGCGAAATCACACGCGTGTGATTCATCCCGGCTTACCCTCCTTCCGTGGCAATCACCCCGAAACACCACAAGCCCTGGACTGCGCGGATCACCACGGTCGTCGCCACGATATTCCTGTCGATCACCGCATCCACCGCCGTGGTCGGCCTTGATCCCGCCGAACCGGTCGAAAACACCGCCCCGGTGGCCGCCGTCGCCCAGACTGCGGCACCCGAGGTGATCGAAACCCCGGTTGAATCCCATGGGATTCCCGATGATCCGTGCAGCGGCTACATCGCCGACTTCTGTGTCGAGGTCGCAATAGCGGATCCGTCACCATTGGAGCATGTCCCGTCATGCACCATCGGCGGGCACTCTCCGACCGGGACTCTCGACATCGTGCCCGGTTCCCTGGGTAACGGCGACATAGGCATACGCGTCGAAATCGAGACCGGACTGGCCATCGACGGGCAGTGTTTCGCCGATGCGGCCCTGGGAATCCTCACGGACGAACGCGGCTGGAACGCTACCGACGGGGCAGCATTCGCTCGCGTCGACGACGACTCGTACGACCTCCGCTTGATCCTGGCTTCACCCAACACAACCGATTCCCTCTGCTATCCGGCGAGAACGGTCGGCAAGTACTCGTGTCGAAAGGGCGACACGGTGATAATCAACCTGATGCGCTGGGAAACGGGCACCGAGGACTACGCGGGGGACCTCACTACCTATCGCACGTATCTCATCAACCATGAAGTGGGACACTTCCTCGGCCGGGGTCACGTGGGATGCCCTGCGGCCGGGGAACCGGCACCGGTGATGATGCAGCAGACAAAGGGGCTTGGCGAATGCCTTCCCAATGGATGGCCGACAAAGGATGAGTACTGAGCATGCGTCTCGGAATAGATCTCGACGGCGTGGTTGCCAACTTCATCAGAGGTTGGATGCTTCGCTACAACATGGAATATGGCACCAACCTGAAAGAGGATCAGGTCGACCATTGGGATGCCGCCGGCGACCTCACCCATTTCGAGGATCTCTCCGACTTCTGGCATTGGGCAGGAGCATCGGGTCACAGACCGTCCGTGTTCCGTCACCTCGAGCCATACCCGGGAGCACTCGAGGCGCTCAACGACCTATCGGCATGTCACGACATCGTCGTACTCTCGATGAAACCCGACTGGGCCGCAGCCGACACCTACGCGTGGATTGCCGACCATCGCCTCCCCACCCGAGAAGTGCACCTGCTCCGTAGCAAATGGCTGATCGACTGTGACATCTACCTCGATGACTCGCCGTTCGCCGTCGTCGACCTGGTGAAACACCGCCCCGACCGGATCGTGTGCAGGTTCGTCCGTCCGTGGAACGACCCCGTCGAGGGAGCGGTGGACATCTACGACTGGGAGGAGTTCAGGTCCTTCGTGGCCCGGGAGAAGGGCGACCGGGACTGCGCCAGGCGGGACTGACCCTGCCGACCCATAGCCCAATGGAGAACGGCGACAGGAGAGCCGGGCTCAATCGCAAAGGCAATATCGGGGGGTGGCACAGACGTTCGATCATTGTGAACGCACCCAACACAGCGAGGGCGCACCGACCGTTGGAGGGAGGGCGGGGCGTCGAGCGAAGGCTCGCTCCGGGACGCAACACCCAGCCACATCCATCCACCTCGCGAAATCTGGGGCGCGAGCGAATCGGTTGAGTCTGAGAATCCGGTTAGTGTTAGCCCGTAATCGCGAGTGAAACCACACGTGGGCTATCCAAAAAAGGGAGTGCATTCGCAATGACTATTCGCAAGGTATTTGCGCTACTTGCTGTTCTCGCTCTGTTCGTCGCCGCTTGTGGCGATAGCGACGACACGGCCGATGACACAACAGCTGCGCCGGAAACTACTGCGGCAGAGACAACAGCCGCACCCGAGACCACAACCACTGAGGCACCCGAGACCACCACAACGGCTGCCCCTGCACCAACTATCGGCACCGCCGAGAATCCGATCGAGGTCCTCTTCGTTCCGTCGGTCAGCGCTGAAGAGATCATCGCCGGTGGCGACCTTCTCGCTACCGCGCTGAACGAAGCGACCGGCCTCGAATTCAACGTCGCTGTCGGTACGTCGTACGCCTCGACAATCGAGGAGATGTGCGCATCACCGGAGAACACCATTGGGTTCATCCCAGCGCAGGGCTATGTCCTCGCCAGCGATCTCTGTGGTGTCGACATTCAGCTGAAGTCTCTCCGGTTCGGGTTCACCGAGTACTGGACCGAGTTCATCGTGCCACGCGATAGCGACATCACGAGCATCTTCGACCTCACCGGTAAGAAGTGGGCCTATCCGGATGCCACATCGACTTCCGGATTCCTGGTTCCTTCCGGCATCTTCGAGCGCTTCGCCATCAACGTCGGCGAATCCTTCGAGGCCGGCGGTCACACCGCCGTTGTCCGCGCCGTCTACAACGGTGAAGCCGACTTCGGGACTGTGTTCTACAGCCCGCAGATCGACGCCGAGGGCAACGTCATCTGGGACGGCACCGAAGCCGGCGCCGACATCACAGTCGAGGCGGTTGAGACCTGTGTTCTCGACGCCGATGGCGAGATCGAGTGCAGCGGCGAGTATCCACGAGATGCCCGACGCAACATTCGGGAAGAGAATCCGGACGTTATCCAGAAGGTGCGGATCGCCGCCCTGTCAGATCCGATTCCGAATGACGGCATGGCCTTCGGTCCCGAGTTCCCCGAGGATCTCAAGACCCAAATCGTCGATGCGATGATTGCATTCGCAGAGAACGATCCTGACACATTCGCCACGGCATTCGATGCCTACAGCTGGAGCGGGGTTGCTCCCACGGACGATTCCGAGTTCGACTCGATCCGCGCCTTGCTGCAGGCTCTCGGATTCACGTTGTCCGACTTCTAGACACGACATCGTTCTCCCGGCACCTGCTGGGAATCGAGTTAGCGCCGATACGGGCGGAGCAGATGCTCCGCCCGTATCGCTTTTTTGGCCTGCAATCGCTTGAATAGATCAATCGCGTGAGGAAGGTCGTCTGTGCTCAAAGTCGAACACCTGACCAAGGTCTACGAAGGGGGCACCCTCGCCCTCGATGATGTGTCCTTCGAAGTAAAAGAGGGGGAATTCCTGGCCGTCATCGGCCTCAGCGGGTCGGGCAAATCGACCTTGCTGCGGTGCATCAATCGGCTGATCGAGCCGACCGAAGGCCGGATCCTGTGGAACGGCGTGGATATCACCGCCGCTTCACAAGAGGATCTGCGGCGGATCCGGCGCAGGATCGGCATGGTGTTCCAACACTTCAACCTCGTCAGCCGCTCCAAGGTCACCACCAACGTGCTCTCCGGGCGCCTCGGATACACCAATCCTGCGTATTCACTGATCAACCGATTCTCCAAAGACGATCACGACCGGGCGCAGGCTCAACTCCAGCGAGTCGGCCTCACCGATCGCGACCACCATCGCGCCGACGCGTTGAGTGGTGGGCAACAGCAGCGGGTTGGAATCGCCAGGGCCATGATCCAGGAACCCGAGATGCTTCTTGCCGACGAGCCGGTTGCCAGCCTCGATCCCGTCCTCGCCCACTCGATCATGCAGTACCTAGAGCAAATCAACAAGGAAGACGGAGTCACCGTGCTGTGCAGTCTTCACTTCCTGGACCTCGTCGAGAAGTACTCACAGCGGGTCATCGCCCTCAACGAGGGCCGCCTTGTGTACCAGGGCACCGCCAAGGAACTCGACGATGAACGGTTCAAGGACATCTACGGACGAGAGGCTGAGCGCATTGGCTGAGAAGAAAAGAAATCCCCGGCGCCGCATGTGGATCATCCTCGGACTGGTCGGCGCTTTTCTGCTGTATGGCTATGCGGTCCAAGAGACCGATGTGGATCTTGCCGAGGTGCAGAGCGAAACCAGACGCGCCAGCCTGGTCCGCATCATGCGCAACTTGGCTCGCCCGAACCTCATTGAGTACGACAGCGAAGAAATCACCATCTCGGCCGACATCCTCGTGCCGTGCCCCGATGGCGCCACGGGACCGCAAACCGACACCTCTACCGACGTATACCTGATCGTCGAACCGTCGTGTGTCAACCCCGGCGACACGGTGACGATCACCGGTGTGGGATTCGCAGCCGACTCGAGCGGCTTCACTGAGTTCCGCCCGGATTCTGAGTTCAATGTCACGCGGCCACTGGAGCCGTTCACCCCCGATGCGGAAGGAAACTTCACGGTTACCGCCGAGATTCCGAACCGAACCTCGGATCAGTTTCAGCAGATCGAAGCCACAACGCGAGTGCAACGGGGCTCCTGGCTGAACCGGCAAGTGGTATGGACAGACCTGAACAACAACGGAGTTCGCGACGAGCAGGCCATGCCGGAGGGCGGAATGCTCGTAATGGAGGTCCCGGAGCTGCCCACAATCCCGGGTGCGGGGCTGGTATTGGTAGACGGCGACGAGGTCGTCCAGACCTTTGCGCTCGGTGACGACTTTGTCGGGCTGAGGGGTCCCGCCGAGGGAATAGCCATGTCGGCGGGGATGATCACCGACTCGGACCTCCGCATCGACAGCGCCGATCAAGCCGGCCAGATTGTGGTCAGCGGACCCGCCGGCACCGACCTCAACGGAGTTCAGGTGCTCATCTACGGACCGGACAGCGGCAATCGGGAGGGCACCTACTTCGTGGCGGACCGGTTCGCCCACTCCCCCCGCCTCTCCGACAACGCTATGGACACCTGGGACAAGATCATCGAGACGGTATTTATGGCCTTCCTGGCCACCACCCTCGGCCTCCTCATCGCCTTGCCGATGTCATTCCTGGCGGCGCGCAACCTGATGAAGGACATTCGCACCACGGTGACCAACCTGTCGCTCAACCTGCTGGCCATTCCCCTCGGTGGGCTGATCGGTCTCTACCTGAGCCGTTGGGCGCGATCGTGGACCGGCAACTTGGACAACG
>Ga0180430_10004211_pt1 | contig 12191 bp, 11 predicted proteins | sample SS_ome_9_FD_132999 | JGI IMG/M metagenome (GOLD analysis project Ga0180430, IMG submission 132999) | Hypersaline lake sediment archaeal communities from the Salton Sea, California, USA - SS_1_S_2 metaG | ecosystem: Environmental > Aquatic > Non-marine Saline and Alkaline > Hypersaline >... | reverse complement strand
CGGGCGATCTCGGGTGTGCTCACGCCCGCAGCGGCCATTCCCATGACCGCGCGTTGGCGCATGGTGAGTTGTTGCAGCGGTGAGGAATCGTCATCGTTGCGTTCAGCGACTGCGCTTTCGACCACGGAGAAGCCCCGCGCAGTTTGCCGGATCGCCTCGACGAGTTCCTCGGTGTTCATCGCCCCACTCTTCGGGATCGTCGACCAACCGATGAGTGCCGCCTTCGGCACGGTCCGCGCGACGGTGTCCAGGCGGTACTGCGAGTGGATGACGACCCCGATGTTCTCGTTCAGTTCCCGCATCGCCAGGCCGAGGTCGATTCCGTTCATCTGTGCGCTGCCGAGAGCCAGATCGATGAGGGCTGCGTCAGCGAGCTGGACCAGCCGGGGATCGAGCGCCTCGTGAGCGATCCCGGTGGACAAGATGACGTCGAGGTCATCGGATTCGTCGAGCAGCGTCGTCATGATCCCGCGCAGGGCAGGATCATTCTCGACGTAGATGAGCCGGGTCGGGCGCATGGGGTGAGGGTCGCACATCGACTCGACGTTCTCGCGGGTCTCGCACAGATGTGCCCCCGGCAGGATTCGAACCTGCGCACATGGCTCCGGAGGCCACCGCTCTATCCCCTGAGCTACGGGGGCCAGGGCAACGCTGAGGGTATCGCGAGGGCTAGGAGGAGAACCAGCGCGGGGGACCGGCAACGAGTGCGGTCAAGAACGCCCCGAATGCCGCACCACCGCCGGTCTCGATGGTGCCGAAGAACGGCATGAAGAGTCCGAAGACGAATCCGAGGACGCCCAGGAATGCAGCGGCCACGACGGCGAAGGCCAGCCGACCGCCGGCGTTCTGGGAAGATTCCACCTCGCCACGGGACTTCTTGGCGGGGACGTTCTTCGCCGACCCTGCGGACGCGCCACCCGCCGTCGTCTTGTTGACCTCGGCCAGCAGGCGTTCGATGTCGTCGCTCATATCTCCATCCTCACCCCGGAAGTCCCCATCACGCAACCACGAAGGCCCCGGTCGAGGTGACCGGGGCCTTCGATGGAATGTAAGAAGATCAGATGATGCGAACGTTGTCGGCCTGGGGGCCCTTGGGGCCCTGGACGATGTCGAACTCAACGGTCTGGTTCTCATCCAGCGAGCGGTAGCCATCAGCCTGAATGGCGGTGAAGTGCACGAACACGTCGGCACCCCCGTCAGCCTGTGCGATGAAGCCGAAGCCCTTTTCAGCGTTGAACCACTTGACGGTTCCCTGAGCCATGCGGTGGTACTCCTTGATCGATGGTGCATCAATTGGGTGATGCAGTACGTCGGACGCCGGACAGGAAGCCCGGCGGGCTGATGGTGCGAGCCGACGTCCGCCGCCCTCCACGCCGTATTGGCCCTACAGGGAAGCAAAACGCTCGCCGTTTACAAGCGGCGAGCGTTCCTCGAACGGTGGTTCTTGTGCAGCACAGCCAGGGACCACGCTAGCACGTTGGCCCCCGCACTACGCTTCGGTGTCGTGACCCCCGAAGATCTGGCCATTGTCGTGCGCGCTGCCTTGACGGAGCTCGTCTCGTCGGGGGAGTTGGCGATCGAGGTGCCCACCGAGATCGTCATCGAACGGCCCAAGGTCAAGGAGCATGGCGATTACGCCACTCCGGTGGCCCTGACCTTGGCCAAGGTCGCTGGGCGTCCGCCACGACAGATCGCCGAGTTGCTAGCGCAGCGGCTGACCGAAACCCCGGGAATTACGCGCGTCGACGTGGCCGGTCCGGGTTTCTTGAACCTCACCGTCGCGGCTGATGCGCTCGGGGCGCTGGCGCAGAACATAGTGACAACCGGTGCCACCTTCGGAACCTCGGCAACCCTGACCGGTCAGAACTTCAACATCGAGTTCATCTCCGCGAATCCCACCGGCCCCCTCCACCTCGGCCACACCAGGTGGGCGGCCGTGGGTGACGCGATCGCTCGGGTCCTCGCGGCGGCCGGTGCGGACGTGGCTCGGGAGTTCTACATCAACGACCGTGGCGTTCAGATGGACCGTTTCGGTGCGTCGGTAATGGCCGCCGCGCACGGGCAGCCGGTGCCCGAGGACGGCTATCACGGCGGCTACATTCTCGACCTCGCCGCAGACATCGTCGCCGAGGTGCCGGGAATCCGGGAACTCCCCGAGGATGAGCAACTCGTGCGTTTCCGCGAAGAGGCGTATCACCGTCAGTTAGCCCAGCAGCAGCGCGTACTTGAGATCTTCGGCACGCACTTCGACGTGTGGTACTCCGAACGATCGCTGCATTCCTCCGGCGCAGTCGAGCGCGGCATGGCGGCTCTGCGTGATCACGGCCACGTCTTCGAAGAGGACGATGCGGTGTGGCTGCGCACCACCGATCACGGTGATGACAAGGACCGTGTGCTCATCAAGTCCGACGGTGAGATGACGTATTTCGCCTCCGACACAGCGTATTACGTCGACAAACGTGCACGTGGGTTCACGACGGCGCTCTATCTGCTCGGTGCCGATCATCACGGCTATGTGCAGCGATTGAAGGCAGTTGCTGCCTGTGCAGGGGACGACCCGAACGTCAATATCGAAATCCTCATCGGGCAGTTGGTGAAGATCACGCAGGGCGGCGAGGAAGTCAAACTCTCCAAGCGCAGCGGCACCATGGTGACGTTGGAGGACCTCGTCGACGAGGTCGGCGTCGATGCCGCGCGGTATTCCCTGATCCGCTACCCGGTCGATTCACCGCTCACCCTCGACCTCGATCTGCTCGTCCAACGAAGCAACGACAATCCCGTGTACTACGTGCAGTACGCACACGCCCGCATCTCATCGGTGCTGCGCAATGCCGCAGAACTCGGTATCGATTGGCGGGAACGGGAATTCCAGGCGGGACTGCTCGACCATGAGCGCGAAGGCGAGTTGCTGCGGGCTCTCGGGCAGTATCCGGCGACGGTGGCCACCGCGGCCGAGTTGCGCGAACCACATCGGGTGCCTCGCTATCTCGAGCAGGTGGCTACGGCCTACCACCGGTTCTACGACACCTGCCGTGTGCTGCCACGCGGCGACGAGGAAGTCTCGCCGCAGCATGTCGCTCGCCTGTGGCTGTGCGCGGCGACCCGGCAGGTGATCGCTAACGGATTGGCGCTGTGCGGGGTTAGCGCACCGGAGCGGATGTAGGGACCTCCTCGGTCGCGGTGCGCTTTCGGGCCAGGAACAGCAATCCGGCAATCGCCAGCAGCACCACTCCGGCCACGAGCATCCCGGTGACCCAACCGAGTGCGGAACCGGCGATCGCGAGTGCACCGATCGCTGCGGCCACCACTCCGCCAACTGCCCACGCCCAGGAGCCACCGCGGGCGAAGATCGTCAGTGCGGAGACGGCGAAGGCGATGAGGAGCGCACGTGCCCACCACACCGCGGCGATCTCATCTGCTGGCAGAGCCGGATCCACGACCCGGCTTTCGATCAGGGCCAGGGGCATCAGGAATCCGATCGTCCAGGCGACACCGAGGGATTCTGCGAGGACAGGTGGAACCAGGTTGAGGGGAGCCAGCGCCAGCCAGACTGCCCCGACACCGGTGATGAAGATCGGCATCACCCACTCGGGCTGATCAGCGAGCAGGCTCATGGCCGAGACCGCCGTGAAACCCGAAAGCCCGGCGACACCGAGGGTGGCGAGCACTCCGGGGGCGAGCCACGCGCCGACGAGCGCCACTGCCAACCCCGCAGCCGCCGGAACGAGCACCCACGGATCGCTGCGCTCGAAAAGGTCGTCCCAACCTGCCATGAGCAGGATCTGATGCGCCGTGGCCGCGACCAGGACAGCCGACAGGGCCACGGTCAACGCCACGAGACGACGCGGAGTCCCACGTAGAGCCAGACCCGGACGCCCCTGGTTCATCGCGGCGATGACCACCGCAGACCCTGCTAACACGGTCGTCGCGCCGACGAGGACCGAAAGGCGCACGGGGTCCGACCAGTCCTCCCAGGACAGCGAGACCAGATTCAAGGCGGCACTGGCCACCAGGGCGGCACCGACATAGCCCAGGATCTCCGGCAGGACCCGATTCGACATGGTCACGACGCTAGGTGTGTTCAGCGAGTGCGGGCGGTGGCCACGGCCGGCCGTGACCGGTCTACCCTCTCACTCGATGCGTGCGCACCCTGCTGGTCCCCGTCACGGCGATGTCGTGGCGACCCCCGGCGTGCCGCCGCAGCCGTCGTCGAGCGCCGATGCGCTCAACCCCGATCTGTGGCCCCTGACCGCACGGGTCGACGATCAGGGTGTCCTCGAAGTGGGAGGAGTTGCGGTCACCGATCTCGTCGCCGAGTACGGCTCGCCGCTCTACGTGCTCGACGAGGTGGACGTGCGCACCCGAGCGGCGCAGTTCGCCGCCGCATATGACGATCCGACCATGCCCGCGGACGTGTACTACGCCGCCAAAGCGCTGCTGGCCACGACCGTTGCCCGCTGGGTGAGCGACGAAGGTCTGGGCATCGATGCCAGCACCGGAGGGGAACTCGCCGTGGCGATCGCCGCCGGTGTCGATCCAGCACGGATTCTGCTGCACGGAAGCAACAAGTCCCTCGACGAACTCGATTACGCGATCTCCGTGGGCGTGGGTCGCATCGTGATCGATTCGCAGATCGAGATCGAACGGATCGCGCAGATCGCCGCCGAACGCGATGTGGTCGTCGACGTGCTGATCCGCGTCACCGTCGGTGTCGAGGCACATACCCACGAGTTCATCGCCACCGCACACGAGGATCAGAAATTCGGTCTGTCGCTTGCTGATGGAGCGGCGATGGATGCCGTAGCACGCATCGTGGCGCAGCCTCGTCTGAGACTTCTCGGATTGCACTCGCACATCGGCTCCCAGATCTTCGACGCCTCCGGTTTCGAGGTCGCAGCCGCGCGCATCGTCGGATTAGCCGCCCAGATTCGAGACGAACTCGGCGTGGAGATCACAGAGTTGAACCTCGGTGGCGGCATGGGTATCGCCTACGTCCCCGATGACGATCCGCTCGAGGTGCGCGATATGGCCACGGCGATCCGCGGCATCGTGCGTGATGCCTGCGAGCGAGCCGGCATGACGATCCCGCGTTTGGCCTTCGAACCCGGCCGCGCGATCGTGGGACAGGCGGGCATCACCGTCTATGAGGTCGGAACGATCAAGCACGTGCAGCTCGGTCACGGATCGCAGCGCGCCTACGTCTCGGTCGATGGTGGGATGAGCGACAACCTTCGCACCGCGCTCTACGACGCTGACTACACCTGCGCATTGGCATCCCGCGGATCTAGTGAGGGCACCATGCTGTCTCGGGTCGTGGGCAAGCACTGCGAGAGCGGCGACATCGTGGTGCGCGATGCCTGGCTGCCCGACGATCTCGGTCCCGGTGATCTGATTGCCGTCGCGGGAACCGGGGCGTACTGCCGGTCGATGTCCTCGCAGTACAACTACCTGCCCCGGCCGGCTGTGGTTTCGGTTCGTGATGGCCGGTCGCGGGTCGTCCTGCGACGCGAGACGATGGACGATCTGCTTCGACTCGACCCCGGAGGAATGACCCATGACTGACGCTGGTGTGAGCAGCGAACCGATCACCATCGCGGTACTCGGTGGTGGCACCGTCGGGGCGGAGGTCGTCCGGCAGATCAGCGCCCAGGAGGCAGACTTCGCCTCCCGAGTCGGTGCGACCTTGGCGGTCACCGGGGTTGCGGTTCGCGATGCTGCGAAGCCGAGGCCGGGGATCGATCCGGCCCTGATCACCACGGACCCCCTCGCCCTCGCCGGTTCAGGGGCCGACATCGTCATCGAGGTGATGGGTGGCATCGATACCGCACGGGAGTGCATCCTCGCGGCGATGGCGGCCGGTTCCAGCGTCGTCACCGCCAATAAGGCACTGCTGGCGGCTGACGGCGCCAGCCTGTATGCGGCGGCTGCGCAATACGGGGTCGACCTGTATTTCGAGGCCTCCGTCGCCGGTGCGATCCCGCTGCTGCGGCCCCTTCGCGAATCCCTCGCCGGCGACCGAGTGCTCGCGGTGCTCGGCATCGTCAACGGCACCACGAATTTCATCCTGTCCCAGATGGACGAGCGCGGTGCCGACTATGCCGATGTGCTGAGAGAGGCGCAGGAGCTCGGTTATGCCGAGGCCGATCCCACCGCGGATGTGGAAGGACACGACGCGGCAGCGAAGGCCGCGATCCTCGCGGAGTTGGCGTTCCACACCCGGGTGACTGCGTCGCAGGTGTCCTGCGAGGGGATCTCGGCGGTGACCCTCGCCGATGTCGAAGCGGCCCGGCAGATGGGTTTCGTCATCAAACTGCTCGCCGTTGCTGAGCGAGCAACCGATGGGCAGGGCCGTGATGAGGGAGTGATCGTGCGGGTGCATCCGGCGATGGTCCCTCGGGAGCATCCGCTGGCCAGTGTTCGCGACGCCTTCAACGCGGTGTTCGTCGTCGCCGAGTCGGCTGGGGAGTTGATGTTCTACGGCCGCGGTGCCGGTGGGCAGCCGACGGCCAGCGCGGTGCTCGGTGATGTGATCGCAGCGGCACGAAACCGTGTTGCTGGTGGCCTCGGTCCCGGCGAATCGGTCTACGCCGATCTGCCGGTGCTGCCCCTCGACCGTGCGATGACCCGGTATTACGTCAACCTCGATGTCGCTGACCGCCCGGGTGTGCTCGCGACGATCGCCCAAGCTTTCGCCGATAACGGGGTCAGCATCCAGGTCGTTCGTCAGGATGGCCACGGTGATGACGCGGGATTGGTGTTGCGCACGCATAAGGCGACCGAGGGCGCGTTGGCGCGTACGATCGAGACCCTGAGCAGCATGGATGCCGTAAAGCAGGTCGTAGGTGTGATGAGAGTCGAGGGTGAGGCAGGCCCGTGAGCGTAGACGTGGCGCGTGGTGCGCACCAGTGGCGCGGGCTCATCGAGGAATACCGACATCGGCTTCCGGTCGACATCGATACGCCGGTTGTCACACTGCGCGAGGGTGGCACCCCGCTGGTCTATGCCTGCGTTCTCTCGGAGATGACCGGCTGCCAGGTCTGGTTGAAGTACGACGGTGCCAATCCCACCGGGTCCTTCAAGGACCGGGGGATGACGATGGCGATCTCCAAGGCGGCACAAGAGGGTGCCCGGGCGGTGATCTGCGCATCGACGGGCAACACGTCGGCGAGTGCAGCCGCCTATGCCGTGAAAGCCGGCATGGTCTGCGCAGTGCTCGTGCCGGACGGCAAGATCGCGATGGGCAAACTCGCCCAGGCGGTTGTGCACGGGGCGAAACTCCTTCAGGTGCAAGGAAATTTCGATGACTGCCTGACACTGGCCCGCGACCTTGCCGACCACTACCCGGTGTCGCTGGTGAACAGTGTCAATCCTGATCGCATCGAGGGTCAGAAGACCGCGAGCTTCGAAATCGTCGATCTGCTCGGTAACGCTCCCGATATTCACTGCCTGCCCGTGGGTAACGCCGGCAACATCACCGCGTACTGGAAGGGCTATCGGGAATATCACCAGGACGGAATCGCAGAGCAGTTGCCGCGGATGTGGGGATTCCAGGCTGCCGGTGCAGCACCGATCGTGAATGGCGAACCGGTGCGGTCGCCCGAGACCATCGCTACAGCGATTCGCATCGGCAATCCGGCTTCGTGGCAGCAGGCGGAAGAGGCGCGTGACGACTCCGGTGGTGTCATCGATGCGGTCACGGATGACGCGATTCTTGATGCGTACCGACTTCTCGCATCGCGCGAGGGGCTGTTTTGCGAACCGGCGAGCGCGGCGAGTGTCGCCGGACTGTTGCAGATGCATTCCCAGGGGCGCCTTGATCCCGGACAGACGGTGGTCTGCACCCTGACCGGAAACGGCTTGAAGGACCCGCAGTGGGCGCTCGCGGATGCCCCGGAACCGGTGCGGGTCGATGTGGACGCCCAGGCAGCCGCGGCGCTTTTGGGCTTGGCTCCGTGAGTCGACTGCAGCACTCCACCGCGGTGGAGGTGCAGGTCCCGGCGACGAGCGCCAACCTCGGGCCCGGATTCGATTGCCTGGGACTGGCCCTGGGCATCCACGATCGGCTCATCGCGATGATCACCGACGATCCTGGTGTGCGGGTGGATATCGAGGGAGAGGGTGCCGATGCCCTGCCCACCGATGAATCCCATCTGGTGATCCGGGCCGCCGCCCGGGGTTTCGATGCGATGGGGATGTCGATGCCCGGGCTGATCGTCAGATGCACCAACTCCATTCCCCAGGGCCGGGGGCTGGGGTCTTCGGCCGCAGCCATCATCGCGGGCCTGCTGATCGCTCGTGGACTGGTCGTCGATGGTGGAGAGGAACTGTCCGACGCCGACATCCTCGATATCGCCACTGAGATGGAAGGTCATCCCGACAACGTCGCTGCGGCGCTCCTCGGTGGATTCACCACAGCGTGGCTGGAGGCTGAGTCCGCGGGTTCTGTCCACACATCAGCCGTGGTACGACCGGTGCACCCTGCCGTCGCTGCGATCGTCGCTGTGCCGGCCCAACCGGTGGCGACCGCCAAGGCACGCGGGCTTCTCGGCGACACGGTGACCCGGGAATCAGCCGTGTTCAATATCGGTCGAACGTCTGCGTTGTCTCACGCACTCGCCACTGATCCATCGATGCTGTTCACCTCGACCGAGGACCGGCTGCATCAAGACGAGCGAGCTCAGGTGTATCCCCAATCGCACTCCCTGCTCACCCAATGGCGGGAGCAGGGATTGCCGGCCGTGATCTCCGGCGCGGGCCCGACCGTGCTCGTATTGACCGACCAGCCGGACCGGGCCGGTCGGATCATGGCCTCCGCCTGCGGTGACGAGTGGCAGGTGCACGCCGTCGAGATCGATCTCGACGGCGCACGCGCGGTGACCCGACCTCTCGGCGGCTAGGAGTTCGGTACCTGCTAGTCTGATTGAAGTTCCAATATCGACGGGCCCGGAGCCTCGCAATCGGCGAAGTCCACCGGCCCACCCACCCGGCCTTTTTGGGAGCCGGTGAGCCATGTCCCCGCAGGGAATGCACGTCAATCTGCCTTGCGCGGCCGTACTAAGGACAACACCACGTGACTGAAACCACCACCTCCACCCGCAAGCGCGGCGACGGCCTGTCCGGAATGCTGCTCCCTGAGTTGAAGCAGTTGGCTTCCTCACTGGGGATCTCCGGCACCAGCGGGATGCGCAAGGGCGATCTGGTCGCCGCGATCTCAGCCAAGCAGGGAGGTTCGAAGCAGCCCGGGTCCAAAGAACCCGCGTCGAAAGAACCCGCGTCGAAAGAGCCCGCCGAAAGCACTCCGCGGACATCGCAGGACTCCAAGTCGCGCGAGAACCGTCAGGCCGGTGACCGCCGCGGTAGTGACCGCCAGGGCAACGACCGCCAGGGCAGCGACCGCCAGGGCAGCGACCGCCAGAACAGTGACCGCCAGGGCAGTGACCGCTCCGATCGCGATGACGATGCCGATGGCGGTTCCCGGCGCCGACGGCGCCGCGGTCGTGACCGGTTCCGGGATCGCCGTGAGCGGCGCAGTCCCGGTGAAGCCGAGGTCGAGTTGCGCGAAGATGACGTCGTCGTTCCCGTGGCCGGCATTCTCGATGTACTCGATAACTACGCGTTCGTGCGAACCGGCGGATACCTGCCCAGCCCGAACGATGTGTACGTGTCCCTGTCGATGGTGAAGCGGTTCGGCCTGCGCAAGGGCGATGCGGTCACCGGTGGCGTCCGCCAGCCGCGTGATGGGGAAAGGCGCGAGAAGTTCAACCCTCTCGTGCGTCTGGACACGGTCAACGGCCAAGATCCCGAGGCGGCGCGCCAGCGCACGGACTTCAACAAACTCACACCGCTGTATCCGCAGGAGCGACTGCGCCTTGAGACCGAGCCCGCCAACCTCGTGACACGCGTCATCGATCTCGTGGCGCCGATCGGCAAGGGCCAGCGCGGCCTGATCGTGTCGCCGCCGAAGGCCGGCAAGACGATGGTGCTGCAGGCGATCGCCAATGCCATCACGGCGAATAACCCCGAGTGCCATCTCATGGTCGTCCTCGTCGATGAGCGTCCTGAGGAAGTCACCGATATGCAGCGGTCGGTCAAGGGCGAGGTCATCGCTTCGACCTTCGATCGCCCCGCGGAGGATCACACGATCATCGCTGAGTTGGCCATCGAGCGCGCAAAGCGCCTCGTCGAACTCGGCCACGACGTCGTCGTACTGCTCGATTCCATGACGCGGCTGGGCCGCGCCTACAACCTCGCCGCTCCTGCTTCGGGTCGCATCCTCTCCGGAGGTGTCGACTCGACCGCCCTGTATCCGCCGAAGAGATTCTTCGGAGCCGCTCGCAATATCGAAAACGGCGGATCCCTGACGATCCTGGCGACCGCACTCGTCGAGACGGGTTCGCGGATGGACGAGGTGATCTTCGAGGAGTTCAAGGGCACCGGCAATATGGAGCTCAAACTCGACCGTCGCCTCGCCGATAAGCGGGTGTTCCCCGCCGTCGATGTCGATGCTTCGGGCACCCGCAAGGAGGAGCTCCTGCTCGGCGCTGACGAGTTGAAGGTCGTGTGGAACCTCCGCCGAGTTCTGCACGCCCTCGATCAGCAGCAGTCCATCGAACTGCTGCTGAACAAACTGCGGGAGACCAAGAGCAACTACGACTTCCTCCTGCAGGTGCAAAAGACCACACCCTCGGTCACCGGGAGCGAGTCCGAGGACTGATCGGGCCCAGCGCTGCCGCTGGGGTACCCTTATCCACCGGCGCGGTTCACCTCGAGGAACCCCTTCTTGGACCCGCGACGCATGAATTCACCACGAGGAGCCACCATGAAGTCGGGCATCCACCCCGAGTACGTCGAGACTCAGGTCACCTGCACCTGCGGTGAGACGTTCACGACCCGCAGCACCGCGAAGAACGGTGTCATCCATGCCGATGTCTGCTCGGCCTGTCACCCGTTCTACACCGGCCGGCAGAAGATCCTCGACTCCGGTGGTCGCGTGGCGAAGTTCGAGAAGCGCTTCGGCAAGAAGTCCTAGCAGGACGTGTTCGACGCCTGCGTCGAGCTCGTCGCCGAATTCGAGGCCGCGCAGACTCGCCTGTCGGATCCCGCGCTGCACGCTGATCAGGCGCAGGCGCGCCAGGTGGCGCGTCGCCATGCCGAACTCAAACCCATCGTCGAGGCCTATCGCGAGTGGGTGAGCCTCGGCGAGGATGTTCAGGCTGCGCGCGAACTCTCAGTGACCGACTCAGGGTTCGCCGAGGAGGCTGAAGCACTCGAGAATCGTCGCGAGGAAACAGCGCAGCGGCTTCGGGCATTGCTCGTGCCCCGAGACCCGCTCGACGACAACGACGTCATCCTCGAGATCAAAGCCGGCGAAGGCGGCGAGGAATCTGCGTTGTTCGCCGGTGACCTGCTGCGGATGTATCTGCGATACGCGGAATCTCGAGGATGGCGCACCGAGATCCTCGACGCGGAGGAATCCGATCTCGGTGGCTACCGTGATGTCGCCGTCGCGGTGAAGTCGAAGGGGACCCCGGGCCCGGGCGAGGCGCCCTATGCGCGACTGAAGTTCGAAGGCGGTGTCCACCGAGTGCAGCGGGTACCGGTGACCGAGTCCCAGGGGCGCATCCACACATCCGCCGCGGGAGTCCTCGTTCTTCCCGAGGCTGAAGAGGTCGATGTCACGATCGACCCGAATGATCTGCGCATCGATGTCTACCGCTCGTCCGGTCCCGGTGGCCAAAGTGTCAACACCACCGACTCGGCCGTGCGCATCACGCATCTGCCCACCGGTGTCGTCGTGTCCTGCCAGAACGAGAAGAGCCAGCTGCAAAACCGCGAGCAGGCGTTACGCATCCTGCGCGCGCGGTTGCTGGCCATAGCGATGGAGGAGCAGGCTCAGGCGGCCTCGGACAGCCGACGTGCCCAGGTCCGCACCGTCGATCGCAGTGAGCGCATCCGCACCTACAACTTCCCGGAGAACCGGATCAGCGACCACCGGGTCGGCTACAAGGCGCACAACCTCGATCAGGTGCTCGCCGGTGAACTCGACCCGATCGTCCAGGCGTGCCAGAGTGCGGATATGGCCGGTGCGTTAGAAGGTTCGGGGGAGTGAGCGGCACCCCGGGATTCTCTGACCGCATCGTGGCCGGTTGGGTCTCCATGCGGGATGTCCTCACCGATGCCGAACGTCGCCT
>Ga0180430_10004210_pt1 | contig 12191 bp, 12 predicted proteins | sample SS_ome_9_FD_132999 | JGI IMG/M metagenome (GOLD analysis project Ga0180430, IMG submission 132999) | Hypersaline lake sediment archaeal communities from the Salton Sea, California, USA - SS_1_S_2 metaG | ecosystem: Environmental > Aquatic > Non-marine Saline and Alkaline > Hypersaline >... | reverse complement strand
GTTGACTCCGTACCGGTTGATGCACAACCAGAAAATACCAAAAGAATACTTAAAATCAGCATGAATCTACTGTTTTTCAATTTCATTTCCTCGCTCAAAAAATTTTGCTGAAAGCTAGTCTACAATAACTAAATGCTAACATCGACACAAAAAACTCTTAGCCCCCCTAAGACATCAGGGGGCTATATAAAGCATTTACTTTTTAGCTGCTTGTTTAAGAGGCGCATAGGCTTGTTTAGGGCCTAGATAATTAATCAAGGCTTTATATCCCCCCTTCAGGATATAAACATTCTTAAAGCCAATGTGCCGAAGTGCAGTACCGACTGCAGTTGACCTGGTACCTGATTGGCATAGAAAAAATAAAATACCCCATTGAGGCAATGGGGCTAAAAGGAGAAAACATGACGGCTTTTAGTAGAAATTCTCATAACTGCTCTCCTCGTAGATTGGCCATCAAGAATTACTGAGTAATTTACAGATTCTATATTTGCTACTCATGGTCTCTAACATGATTAAAATCTCTCAGAAAGAAAGTGGCCAACTATTATTTTTGATAGCTTAGCTACCTAACTATAGGTTATCTATTTGCCTGAAAATAGTGTCTATAGTGGTCACGACTAATATTATTTGACTTGGATTTGTGCTGATAATTTAATATTTTATCGGTAAAAGAAAAGCATACTTAAATTAAGAATTAGCCCATAAGATGATAATTCGACAATCTTTGAGGAGGTAATGTATTGGACACTGGGTACTTTTTGATGTCAGTTTTGTGTACTCAGGGGGGGGTAATTAAGCCTAATTTTCCAACATCCGATTTTACCAGGTGTAGGACGATTTAGATTTTTAGCAGGACATTTTGATGAGTCGCATAACGGCCATCAACATTCGTCGGGCTTTTTCTTATTAGACAAGTCTATTTTTTTAATACTTAGTCTATGGTGTTATATAAACCGAGGTTTTGCATTATCCGCTGCTTTGGCTGGATTAAAGCGTTCCTCTATGAACTTCCAGTAAGGCGCGTCAACCATCTCAGTTATTATAGATTCTTGTGATCGGTAACGTGCCAACATTTTATCAAGTAAATCAATCGCTTCAGTTTTCAATACCGTGCCAGATAAGCTTTCTTTCTCGCGTAAAAACCCTGCATCATCCTCAGGAAGAACCACCCGGTAGCGTTCAGGGAAACTGTTGTCTTGCTGATTGTAGGTAAATATATACATAGGCATTGGGATTGGCCCTCAAACAATATGATTATTTAAAATAGGTTCTAATAATACTTTTCAAGCAATAAATTAATAACAATAAGATTTGTGATGTTTGGGTTCCTGGGGCTTTAAAAAAACTTTGAGCTAAATTAGATAGATGACTTTCCAAACAGAATGTCGGCTTTTTTTACTGTGTTTATTAACGGTTGGCAGTCCTTACTGAATTGGCTAAAGTCATATCATTATTATGTATTTTCTCATATTTAGCATTTAAATCATTATTGGGGTTTTTGCTATGGCTAAGATTAGTGTGAATGGCAAAGTTGAAGATATTGAGGTGGACGCGTCTACACCTTTATTGTGGGTATTGCGTGAACATCTTGGCTTAACCGGTACAAAATACAGTTGCGGTATCGGTGTATGTGGTAGCTGCACGGTGCATTTAAATGGCAAGGCAGTGCGTTCCTGTACTATTCCAGTCGGTTCATTAAAGCCTTCCCAAAAAATTACCACCATTGAAGGGCTTTCCAAAGATGGCAGTCATCCCGTTCAAAAAGCCTGGAATGAACTGGATGTACCCCAATGCGGTTACTGCCAGCCTGGCATGATCATGAGTGCGGCGGCTTTGTTAAATGACAAGCCCATACCCAGCGATGCCGATATTGATTCTGGTATAACCAATATTTGCCGTTGTGGCACATTTAACCGGGTTCGTGAAGGTATACACCTGGCTGCGAAGATTGATAAAGATGGAGGCCAGAATGTCTGATCAGTCTGTTGATATCTCCCGACGTAAATTTCTGATAGGCACGACATCAGCAGGAGTAGGCCTGTCATTGGGGTTTTATCTGCCGCTGGCCAATGCCCAGTCGAATGATGATGTATCGGAAACCGAAGTTAATGCCTGGGTGGTTATCCAGCCTGATGATACCGTTATTATTCGTATTGCGCGTTCTGAAATGGGCCAGGGCACATTAACCGGCCTGGCGCAGATGGTAGCTGAAGAACTGGAGTGTGACTGGTCAAAAGTCACTACTGAATATCCTACCCCTGGCGAAAGTCTTGCCAGGAACCGTGCCTGGGGCAGTTTTTCCACGGGAGGCAGCCAGGGGATTCGGGGCAGTCATGAGTACGTTCGCAAAGGAGGTGCTACTGCACGAGTGATGCTGATAGAAGCAGCGGCAGAAAAATGGGGGGTATCCTTCGAAGAATGTTCAGTATCTTCCGGAATAATAACCCACAACCCTTCCGGACGAACCACCACCTATGGCAAGGTGGCCACGGCAGCTGCTGATGGCATACCACCATTGGAAGTAAAACTTAAAGATCCCAAAGACTGGAAGCTGATAGGCAAACCGCTCAAGCGACTGGATACATTCGATAAATTAACGGGAAAACAGGTATTTGGTACTGACCTGAGCTTGCCTGGCATGCTAAATGCCGCCATAAGAGCCTGTCCCGTTTTTGGCGGTACCTTGAAGTCTTTTGATGCTGCAGTAGCTATCAAGATACCTGGGGTAAAAGCTGTTGTGAAAGTTGAGGATAATGCGGTTGCCGTGGTTGCGGAAAACTGGTGGCAGGCGAAAACAGCATTGGACAAAGTCAATATTACCTGGGACTTGGGGCCAAATGCTGACTTGGATAGCACTGCAATCGACGAAATGCTGAATGAAGGCTTGTCAGCCAAGCAAGCTTTTACCGGTAACCAGGCCGGTAACGCGCAACATGCTATAGAAAATTCAGCAACAACTATTGAAGCGACATACGCTTATCCTTACCAGAATCATGCTCCGATGGAGCCGATGAACGCCACGGCCCGATGGACGCAGAAACGCTGTGAAGTCTGGTGTCCAACCCAAAATGGCGAGGCCGCCCTGCAAGCTGCTGCCGAGGCCGCGCAATTACCAGCTAAACAGTGCGAAGTTTATAAAATACATCTTGGTGGCGGGTTTGGGCGTCGTGGTGCTTTCCATGATTTTGTTAAGCAGGCTGTTGCCATTGCCAAACAGCTACCAGGTATACCGGTTAAACTGCTTTGGACACGCGAAGAGGATATGCAGCATGGACATTATCACCCGATAACCAAGGCCAAATTTGTCGGTGGTCTGGATAAAAATGGTGAGCTGACCGGCTTAAATGTTCGTATTTCTGGCCAGTCGATACTGGCGGCAGTCAATCCAAAATGGATGCAAAACGGCGTTGACATGTTTGTCTTCCAGGGATTATTGCCTGATGGTGATCACGCTATCAGTTACTCGATTCCCAATTTACTGGTGGAACATGCCATGCGTAATCCACCAGTGCCACCCGGTTTCTGGCGTGGTGTCAACGTAAATCAAAACGCCATCTACATGGAAAGCTTTATCGACGAGTTGGCCCATACTGGAGGCAAAGATCCACTAAAATTCCGCCAAAAATTAATGGCTAACCAGCCCAAGAGTTTGGCAGTGCTTAATGCGGTTGCTGAAAAAGCCGGCTGGGGAAATCCCGCACCGGAGGGTGTATACCGTGGTTTGGCTGTTTGCAAGGCATTTGCCAGCTATGTTGCTGCCTGTGCAGAGGTTTCTGTTGACCAGGATGGCATTCTAAAAGTACATCGAATCGTGGCTGCCACGGATCCCGGCTACGCGGTTAATCCGCAGCAGATCGAGGCCCAGGTAGAAGGCTCATTTGTTTTCGGTTTATCAGCATTACTCTATGGTGAATGTACCTTGAAAAATGGAGCTATCGAACAGGACAATTTTCATAATTATCCTTCCATGTTGATATCTGAAATGCCAAAAGTGGACGTTATCGTCATGCCTTCGGGTGGCTTCTGGGGCGGTATTGGTGAACCGACTATAGCTGTGGCGGCACCTGCAGTTTTAAACGCAATATTTGCAGCAACCGGTAAACGTATCCGTAGTTTCCCATTAAAACACAGCGATTTGCGCAAAGTCTGACTGCCATCTTTAATTAATGAGTCAAGCAACTGATGACATAGAGGTTCTCAGTACCGCACTAAACTGGCTGAAAAGCGGCGAACAGGCTGTTCTGGTAACTGTTTTGAAAACATGGGGATCATCGCCACGACCGCCGGGCTCCCTGATGGTAATGAATCTTTCAGGAAAATACGCAGGTTCAATTTCCGGTGGCTGTGTTGAACAGCAACTTATCGAGCGGTTACAAGCTGATCAGCTGGTCGAGGCCTATCCGGCATTCATTAACTATGGTGTTGATGCGCAGCAGGCAAGCCAACTGGGGCTTCCCTGCGGTGGTCAGTTGCTTTTATTGATCGAGCAGCTTACGGATGAATTGTCGATTGAAAAAATTTTGACTGATCTCAGTCAGGGAAAGCTTGTTACCAGAAAGGTGGATACCAATAGCGGAACAGTGGATTTGCTGACTGGCAAAGTCGGCAAGGACATTCAGCAAGCTGAATCTGCCGTGGTAAAAACATTTGGTCCCTCCTGGCAGCTTTTCATCATTGGTAATGGGCAAATAGCCACTCAGCTGGCACGCATGGCATTGCTGCTTGACTACCGGGTCGTGATTTGTGACCCGCGAAATAACTATGAAAATCATGATCCCGTCGAGCATGTTGATTATATAAAGACAATACCGGACGATGCCATCAACCAGATTGGCAATCTACAACGAACTGCCGTCGTGGCTCTCGCTCATGATCCGCGCCAGGATGACCTGGGGTTGATTGCGGCACTGGAATCGAATGCGTTTTATATTGGAGCATTAGGTTCTAAAAATTCTGCAAGTAACCGCTTAAAGCGTCTTGCGTCCCTAGGCTACAGCAATGATCAACTTAAACGCATACATGGTCCTGTCGGTCTGGATATTGGTAGTAAAAAACCGGCTGAAATCGCGCTTTCTATCCTCGCACATGTCACTGCGGTTAAAAATGGTATCTATTCGGGTTAAGCATTTTGAAAAGATCCAAGAACATTATTGCAATATTGCTTGCTGCAGGTTCATCAAAACGCTTTGGCAGCGACAAACTCCTACAGCCTTTATCCAATAATAAAACCGTAGCCGTTACCTCGGCAAAAAATTTAAAACAGGTTATGCAAAAAGTCGTGGCAGTAATCCGCCCGGGTGATGCTCGACTGGAAGATGAGCTGCTGTCCCTGGATATCAAAGTTGTCGTTAATCAACATGCTGATAGCGGAATGGCATCAAGTATCGTTGCAGGAATTATGGCTTCAAGTGAAGCAGATGGATGGCTGATTGCTTTAGCAGATATGCCATGGGTAAAACCTGAAACAATGAGAGGGTTGAAAGAAAAAATATTACAGGGCGAAAGCATGGTGGCGCCTGTATGTGAAAATCGGCGCGGCAATCCTGTTGGTTTTTCCAGGCAATGGAAACAAGATTTATTAAAACTGCAGGGTGATCATGGTGCTAGAGACTTGTTAGCCAATTCTCCAGAGAAACTTTTTAAATATCATACAGATGATAAAGGTATTTTGATGGATATTGACTACCCAAGTGACTTGTATAATCAAGAAAGCTAGTAAAATGAGACACATTTACAGACCATTAATATCTACTAACGTCAGCTGTTTGGTATTTGCCCACATCCAAAAACCTCTTGTAAACATCTGTTATATGCAAAGCATATCAGGTCAGTGCTAGAATAACGTCATGCCAAGTGCTGACTACATTGAAAAAGAAATTGAATTTGCTAGAAAGCAACTGCTGGATCAGCAGATAACTGCCCGGCTTGTCGGCTATAAAGCGCACCATGCAATCAGGTCGGTTGAACATACAAAGCTACTACTTCACAGGAAAGCCATTAAGCTACCGGTTAATGCTGATGGAGTAAGAGTGCGGCTAGAATTGTCCACTGGTCGCTTATCGAAAGGATCACACCAGATTGTTTGTCGATTATTAAAGTAATCCGATATTAGTTTTCACTCGTCCTTATTCAGCTATTGAGTCCTTTTGGTATAGGCCTATTATCAAGACTACCTTTTGCTGACGTTGCCATTGATTGGAACAGCCACAGCAGTCTCAAAATACCTACCCTAGAAATTATTGCCAAATGGAACAAGCAGCTCATCAAGATGATTGTATTTCATCCTATGCCACCTATAGCTCCTGAATACCACCTGGCCAGAAATAAGAAACTCAAGGAAATAGACTATGAAAGCTACCAATATAGCCTTCCTACAATCATAGCTGGTGACTTCAATGCTACACCCTGGTCATCAGCATTGACCCAGACCAATTTCAAAAGAGCCTCAGGATTACAATCAACCTCGCCATTCAGATATGTTGGCATACCAGTGGACCAGGTACTGCTCAGTGAACGTTGGCAAGTAGTAGAGTCTCAGGTAGGAACAGACATTGGCTCAGATCATTTACCCATAATCTCTACTGTATCTCTAATAAAATAAATGATCTTTAGCTTGGGCTAAACGAGATAGCTACCAACTCAGACAACAGGTTAATTTGGCCGTAGAATATTAAATAGATTGAAAGAAACTATGACTACAAAATAATATCGTTTTCAATGACTGCTTATGTTGAGGCTTTCTGAAATAAAAGTAGTCCCCAATAAAAAAGGCCTAGCACCGAAAAATGCTAAGCCTTTGTTTTGTATGGTGGGCTGTATAGGATTCGAACCTATGACCAATGGATTAAAAATCCACTGCTCTACCGACTGAGCTAACAGCCCCGAAGAAGCGCGAGATTATACAGCAGATTTAGTCCGTTTCAAGCCCTGAATCATTGATTATATTTTGTCGGATCAGGTACTCCGGCATCTGCAAATCCCTGCTTGCGCAGACGGCAGGAATCACACTTTCCGCAAGCTGCGCCGCTGTCATCAGCCTGGTAACAGGAAACGGTCAGCGCATAGTCCACGCCGAGTTTTGAGCCTGTCTGGATAATCTCGGCCTTGGTGAGTTTTATCAGTGGCGCCTGGATTGAGAAACGATCGCCTTCGACGCCGGCCTTCGTCGCCAGGTTGGCCATTTTTTCAAAGGATTCAATGTATTCGGGGCGACAATCCGGGTAACCGGAATAATCAACCGCATTCACGCCGACAAAAATATCCCTGGCATCCAGTGTTTCGGCCCATGCCAGTGCCAGCGACAGGAAAATCGTATTTCTGGCTGGCACATAAGTAACAGGAATATCACTGGTTTCTTCTTCCGGTACAGCAATGGCGTCATCCGTCAACGCAGAACCGCCAAACTGACGCAAATCCAGTTTTACAACCTGGTGTTGTTTTACCTGAAAATGCGCAGCAATATTCCTGGCAGCATTTAACTCGGCGGCGTGCCTTTGTCCATAATCCAGGCTGAGAGCATAACAGTCATATCCAGCGGATTTTGCGATTGCCAGCACTGTCGCGGAATCCAGCCCCCCCGACAACAACACAACAGCTTTTTTTTCTGAGGTAGCCATTATCTTCCCTCGCCTCCACCCCAGAGAACCTTGTGAAGCTGAACCTGCATGCGCACAGGCAACTGGTCACGAATGATCCAGTCAGCCAGCTGCACGGGCTCTAACTGCCCCTCGGCAGCGGAGAAAAGAATCTCGCAACGGGTAATCAAGCTGTATTCATCCAGTATTTGTTTCGCCCACTGATAATCGGCTTCATCGCAAATGACGAATTTGAGCTGATCGTTGTCAGTGAGCAGTTCGATATTCTCATAGCAATTCTTGCCGAGCTCACCTGAGGCTGGAGTTTTCAGGTCCATTACCCGAATAACCCGTTCATCGACATCGCTGATATCTATTGAACCACTGGTTTCCAATGACACCCGGTAACCCTCATCACAAAGGTCACCGAGCAACTTCTGACAGTCTTTCTGGGCCAGTGGCTCTCCACCGGTAACACAAACGTATTGAGGTGAATATTGGGCTACCTGTTGCAGAATTTCTTCTGCTTGCATTGTCTCACCACCTTTAAAAGCATAGGTAGTATCGCAGTACTGACAACGTAACGGGCAGCCTGTCAGCCTGATAAAGACAGTAGGCAAGCCGCTTAAGGTACTTTCACCCTGCAGGGAATAAAAAATCTCGCTGATCCGCAAACGATAGGACATAAACGGAAACAATCAGCTTAGTTTGCTTTCTGGATGCGTGACAAACGCTGTTTGGCAAGTGCTGCTTCAGAGCTTTTGGGGTAACGACTGATGATCTTGTTCAGCATATCCCGGGCCTCGGCAATCCTGCCGGCTGAATGATGCAGGTAGCCGGTTTTCAACATGGCACCGGGTACTTTTCTACTGCTGGGATAAAGTTGCATAACCTTGCTGAACTCCAGCAGGGCCTCGGTATTTTTCTGCGAGACATAATAGGCTTCAGCCAGCCAATACTGAGCATTACCGGCCAGTTTGCTGTTAGGGTATTTTTTCAGGAATGCCTGAAACGCCTTGATCGCTTCCGGGTAGCGTCTGTCTGCACTGATCAACAGGCGATTGGCTTTATCGTAAGCAGCCTGTTCTTCCCTGGAAATACTGGATGAGAGTACGACAGGTGCCGGAGTCACTGACACCGGTGCTGGGCTGGATATTTCTGCCACGGGAGTTGCAGATCCGGCAGCACTCGAACCGGTCACTGGAGCTGCATCAGCTGTCGTGGCCGGTTGGCTGTTCGTCTGTAACTTTGTCAGGCGCTGATCGATATCGATATACAAATCACGCTGACGGTTTTTCAGAGAATTGATGGTGTGGTTTTGCAGTTCAATCTGGCCACGCAACTCGCTGTTTTCACGCTTCAGGGCATCTACCTGCATCATCAGTTCGGACAGGTGGCTGATGCGTCTTTCCAGACGATCGACACGCGTATCCAATGATGCCTTGTTGCCGGCGGCATGAACACTGGCAGGTATAGACAGAAACAATGAACAGGAAATCAGCAGGCCTAAAACCTGTTGCGCAGTTTGCTTGGGTAACATAGGGCAATACCGTCACTCCCGCTTGCGCGGGAATGACTAAAGTAAATTAATAAACCAGGATACCGCGGCGATTCATCGCCCAGGCCGCTTCACCATGACCGGGATCGGCAGGACGTTCTTCACCGTAACTGATGGTATTGATCTGACTGGAAGCAACACCTTCGGCTTCCATGAAACGCTTGATAGCAGAAGCGCGGCGCTCACCCAGGCCAATGTTATATTCACGTGAGCCACGCTCATCACAATGACCTTCGACAGTGATTGAAGCAGCGGCATTAGCCATCAGGTATTCAGCATGAGCTCGCAGCGTAGGTATGGATTCCTGGCGAATATCACTGACATCAAAATCAAAATAAATCACCTTGGTATACAGCGGACTGTCCGGATTATCCAGTTCACTTCCCTGCCAGCTTCCAGCGCGGCTTGCCCCGGAAGTTGAAGCATCTCCGGATTCTGAAACACTTGCACCATCACTGCTACCGTCAGAATCTGACTTCATAAATGTACTACAGCCGGAAAACAACAGCACAGCTGCCAACATTAAACCCCATTGAAACATTCTGACTTTCATTGATTTTTCCTCATCCTCAATTATTTAGTGTAAGGCGACCATACCGGTTCACGGACATCCCCCGCTTGCAACGCCAGACGTTGGCGGACGCGACCGTCAAACGATACCGCAGATAGCTCGGCACGACCACCCGTCGTGGTTGCATAAATTACCATGCTGCCGTTCGGAGCGAAACTGGGAGATTCATCCAAAGAGCCGTTTGTCAGCACATTCAGGCGCATATTCTGCAAATCCAGTGTGCCAATGCGGTAATGACCGTTAACCCTGGTTACCATCACCAGGTGTTTACCATCGGGTGAGTAGGAAGCACGCGCGTTGTAGCTGCCTTCAAACGTAATACGCTTGGCCTTGCCACCAGTGACTGCCACGCGGTAAATCTGCGGCTTGCCAGGGCGGTCGGATGTAAACACGATGGATTTTCCATCAGGTGACCAGGCAGGCTCAGTATCAATGCCCCAATGACTGGTCAGTTGACGTAGTTTGCGGGTATTGACGTTCATAACATAGATATCCGGATTGCCGCCCTTGGAAAGCGTCATCGCCAGATAACGACCATCAGGAGACCAGGCTGGCGCACCGTTGATACCCTTGAAGGAAGAAACCTTCACACGGCGTCCGGTATACACTTCCTGTACAAAAATGGATGGCTTGCTGTTTTCGAATGATACATAGGCCAGCTTCTTGCCGTCAGGAGACCAGGCTGGTGACATGATCGGTTCACTGGATTCAACGATGGTTTCCGGGCCATAGCCATCAGCATCGGCAATCTGCAGGGCAATGTTTTTCTTGCCGCCGCGATTGATTGAGGTCACGTAAGCAATACGGGTATTGAATGCCCCCGGTCCACCGGTGAGCGTTTCGTAGATAATGTCAGCAATTTGATGAGCCGTGGAACGCAGGTGACGCGCCGTGGTTGGCACCGAAAAACCGGTGATCTGTTCACCACGATAGACATCAAATAACTGGAAACGCACCAGGTAGCCACCAGACCCATTGGGTTGCACCTGCCCGACAACGATATTTTCCACCGCAACGGTACGCCAGTCACGAAAATCCACTTCGTCTCCGGTTGAAGGACGCGTCAGCATTTTGCTTTCTTCCAGCGGGTTAAACAGCCCGGAGCGTTTCAGGTCATTACTGATGATAGAGCCGACATTGTGTTGCGGCTGCTGGCCGGGCGAGCCCGTCCATTTAAAGGGCACGACTGCGATGGGTAATGCGCCCTCGGCGCCTTCGGTGATCTCGATCACCAGACCGGATTTTGCTGCTGACAAAACCGGCAGTAACAGCAGTAAAATTACAAAGCAGCTGTTAATTATTTTTGATTCTAAATATTTCATTTTGGGATAACTTCTCAAATTTCTGAGGAGCTGTCTCCACCTGATTTTCAAGGACGCTGTGCCTATGAAAACCGGGATAGAGACAGCTCCTTGCTCATAACCTAGTCAACTGGATCAAACACAAAATCAATACTTCTGAACTGTTCAAAAGCCGGGCCTTTGGGAACCGGCAATGGCTCAGCCTTGTAAATCGCCTGCTCTACCGAACGATCAAATGCCCCGTTACCACTGCTTTTAATAATCGCCACACTGCCCGGTACAATATCACCTGTCGGTATCAGGCGCACTCTGACAGTACACTTCAGGCCTTCTGCCGAACCAATCGGCCTGAGCCAGTTACGCTGGATTTTCTGCGTAATGGCGGCAACAGCTGAAGAACGTTCACGGGCCGACGCTTCAGCTGCCAGTTGTTCAGCCAGCTGACGTTCCCTTGCTTCACGTTCTGCTTTTTCCCTGGCCGCCTTTTCTCGAGCGGCTTTTTCAGCCTTGCGCTTTTTCTCTTCAGCGAGACGTTTCTTTTCGGCCTCTTTACGTTTTTTCTCTTCAGCCTTGCGTTTCTTTTCTTCGGCTATGCGCTTGGCTTCTGCTTGCTTGCGCTTTTTCTCTTCGGCAACTTTTTTGGCTTCGAGTTCCTTGCGTTTTTTCTCGGCGGCCTTGGCCTTTTTCTCTTCGGCTTTACGCTTTTTCTCAAGCTCGGCTATGCGTTTCTTTTCTGCCTCGGCTTTTTTCTTTGCTTCAATTTTTTTCTGCTTCTCGTCTTTTTCACGCTGTTTGCGTTGTTTCTCCAGGTCAGCCAGGCGCTTTTTCTCGGCGTCCTGCTTTTTCTTTAAAGCAGCGAGGCGCTGTTTTTCCCTGTCTTTTTTCTGTTGCTGAAGTTTCTTCTGCTTGTTGATTTCCGACTGCAGGCGGGATTCATCGACAACGCGAGCCTGTACCACATCAACCTGTGTTACCACCTTTTGGGGCTTTTCACGCCAATCAACTCCTACCACCATCAAGCCAACAACCACCACATGCACAGCGGCAGACAGGATGAAGGCCAACGGGTTACGTCTGATCAGGTCCAGCATTGATCACTACCTTCCATCACCCTTCCGGCGTCTCCGTAATCAGTCCGACAGAAGGCGCTCCTGCCTGCTGCAAAATGACCATCGCCTCGACCACAC
>Ga0180430_10004209_pt1 | contig 12191 bp, 8 predicted proteins | sample SS_ome_9_FD_132999 | JGI IMG/M metagenome (GOLD analysis project Ga0180430, IMG submission 132999) | Hypersaline lake sediment archaeal communities from the Salton Sea, California, USA - SS_1_S_2 metaG | ecosystem: Environmental > Aquatic > Non-marine Saline and Alkaline > Hypersaline > Sediment... | reverse complement strand
GCCGGATTCGTTTCTTCGGGCGCGGGTGATGCGTTGGAGGATTTCGAGGAGTCGTCGCGTGCCTTCACGGCAGGGGATGCATTTTCCGCAGCTTTCTCGTTGGATGAAGTCCATGAAGAATTTGGCGAGGTCGACCATGCAAGTCTGGTCGTCCATGACGACGAGTCCTCCGGAGCCCATCATGGCGCCGAGTTGTTTAAGAGATTCGTAGTCGATCTGGGTGTCGAGGTGTTGAGTGGGGATGCAGCCGCCGGAGGGTCCGCCGATCTGGGCGGCTTTGTAGGTGCGGTCGTTGGGGATGCCGCCGCCGATGTCGAAGATGATTTGTCGCATGGTGGTGCCCATGCGGACTTCGATGAGTCCGGTGTTTTTGACTTTGCCGGAGAGGGCGAAGACTTTGGTGCCTTTGCTGGTGTCGGTGCCGACGGCGTTGAACCATTGGGGTCCGTTAGCGACGATGCCGGCGAGGTTGGCGAGCGTTTCGACGTTGTTGATGATGGTGGGTTTTCCGAAGAGGCCCTGTACGGCGGGGAAAGGCGGTCGGGGTCGGGGCATGCCTCGTTTGCCTTCGATGCTGTGGATGAGGGCGGTTTCTTCGCCGCAGACGAAGGCGCCGGCGCCTTGTTTGACGACGATGTCGAGGTCGAAGCCGCTGTCGAGGATGTTGTCGCCGAGGAGGCCTACGTTTTTTGCCTGGTGGATGGCCTGGTGGAGTCGTTTGATGGCGAGGGGGTATTCGGCTCTGATGTAGACGTAGGCTTTTGAGGCGCCGATGGCGTAAGCGGCGAGCGCCATTCCTTCGAGTAGTCGGTGGGGGTCGCCTTCGATGACGGCGCGGTCCATGAAGGCGCCGGGGTCGCCTTCGTCGGCGTTGCAGATGAGGAATTTTCGGTCGCTGGGTGCGTTGAGAGCGAATCGCCATTTTCGTCCGGTGGGGAATCCGCCGCCGCCTCGTCCGCGTAGGCCGCTGTCTTCGACGAGTTGGCAGAGTTCGTCGGCGGTGTGTTGTTGGAGGGTATTGGCGAGGGCCTGGTATCCTTTTCGGGCGAGGTAGTCGTTGAGGCTGGCGGGGTCGATGATGCCGCAGTTGGCGAGGACGAAGCGAGTTTGTGGAGCGAAGAAGGGGTGTTGGTCGAGGAAGGGGACGTTGGTGTAGGGTTTGAGGTTGTCGTCGCGGTGTTGAGCGAGGACGAGTTTGTCTGGGGCCTGTTGTTTTAGCAGGATGTTTTGCAGGATGTTTTCGACTTTATTGGCGGTGACGGAGTGGCAAGCGATGCGGGTTCGTTGAGGCATTTGGACTTCGAGGATGGGTTCGGCGGAGCAGAGTCCGATGCATCCGACTTCGACGATGTTGGCGTCGAGGTTGTTTTTTTGGAGGAAGTCTTTGGCGGCGTCTAGGGTTTTGGCGGCCCCTGCGCCGAGGCCGCAGGTTCCGGTGCCGATGTAGATGGTGGGCAGGGCGACGTCTCGTCGACGGGCGTCGGTGATTGGTTGAGGCTCGCTGGTAGGAGTGTGGCTGTTTTGTGGGCCTAGGGCCTGGCGGACCCAATCGCGCACGCTGGGGTCGATGGCGGGGGCCTGATTGTCAGCAGGAGCGTTGGCAGGGTTGGTGGAATCGTGTTGGTCAGTAGTGGTCATTTTTTTTCGGCCTCTTTTCGGTAGTTATCGAGGATTTTTTTGACTTTCTGGGGGGAGACGTTGGCGTGGAATTCGCCGTTGACGGCCATGACGGGAGCGAGTCCGCAGGCTCCGATACAGGCGACGACTTCGAGGCTGAAGATCCCGTCGCGGGTGGTCTGGTCGGGTTGGATGTTGAGTTCTCGTTGGATGGCGTCGAGGAGTTTTGCGGAGCCTTTGACGTGGCAGGCGGTGCCTCGGCAGAGCTGTATGTGGAACTGGCCCAGGGGTTGGAAGCGGAACTGATTGTAGAAGGTGGCGACGCCGTAGACTTTGCTGGGTGCGAGGTCGAGGTGTTGTCCGACGCGTTGGACGGCGTCGCGGCTGAGGTATCCGACGGCGTCCTGGACGTCCTGGAGGATGGGAATGAGGGCGTCGCGTTGTGCGTGGGGGTATCGTTGGAGCACGGCGTTGATGTGGTCTTCTGTGATGAGATTGGTGGGGTTCATACGCGGTCCTTTCGCGCGAAGTAGGCTACTTTTTGTAAGGCCATGGCCATGTCGACGTTTTCGACGAAGACGGATTGCGGCAGGTTGAGGTGTAGTGGCGCGAAGTTGAGAATTCCGCGGATTCCGGCGTTGACGAGTATGTCTGCGACGGCTGGGGCCTGGTCGGCAGGTACGGTGATAATGGCGGTGGAGATATTTTGTTGGTTGATGATGTTTTGGAGTTTTGTCATGGGGTAGCAGCGGGTGGCCTGTATGACGCGGTCGGCTTTTTGGGGGTCGTTGTCGAAGGCGGCGACGATGCGTAGGTTGGCGCGTCGGCCGTTGAAGTAGGTGAGGATGGCTCGTCCGAGGTTTCCGACGCCGACGAGGGCGACGGGTTGATCGTTTGGTGCTTCGAGGAAGTTGTCGATGCTTTGTGCGAGTTGGTTGATGTCGTAGCCTTTGACGGGGCTTCCGGAGTATCCGACGGCCATGATGTCGCGTCTTAGTTGTGCGGCGGAGACGCCGGCGAGTTTGGCCAATTCGTGGGAGTAGGTGTGGGATTTGGCGAGTGAGCGCAGCTGTTTGAGGCAGCGGTTGTAGACGGTGAGTCTTTCGATGGTTTTTTGTGAAATTTGCTGCGGCACGGTTTTTGGGGGGGTAAGGGGTGTTGGGCTGCCCGCTACTGTTACGTTATTCACGTTGTTACACTTTTCACAGAAGTATACTGTTTGTGGAGGAGGGTGTCAATGGGTGAGAGGGGAAATTTTGTGGTTTGGTTATTTTTTTTGAGAATGGGGAAAACGTGGTGGGGTCGACGCGTGTCGTAAGGGGTAGGCTCCAGGTAGGAGGGATGTTTGTGGCTATTTCTGCAAGTTCTTTTCTATAAATGACTTATCGTTGTTTTGTTTTTTGTAATAGGAGTTGCATTTTCTCGGGAGGTATTGTCATGAGTAGCCAATCGAGGCGGATTGAGGGTGCTGGCGCCGGCAGGGCAGGCGGATTGACGCGACGGGATTTTTTGCGGGCGACGACGGCGGCGGGAGCGGGGTTGATGGTGACGCCGGTAGTGTGGGGGGAGTCGTCGGGGAAGCGGGAGGATGTGATTCAGGTGGCGTTGTTGGGGGCGGGGGATCAGGGGCGGACGCTGTTGGAGACGTGTTTGTTGAGCAAGGAGTCGGTGCGTTTTCGGGCGGTGTGCGACATTTGGGAGAACTATAACCGGAAGAGTGTGCTTGGTGGGCTGAACCGGCGGCCTGAGTATGCCAAGGATCCGGTGAGAGGGTATGTGGATTACCGGGAGATGCTGGACAAGGAGGGGGACAGGATTGACGCGGTGATAGTGGCGACGCCGGACTTTTGGCATGCGCGGCATGCGGTGGCGTGTCTGGAGGCGGGTAAGGATGTGTATTGCGAGAAGGAGATGTCGAACACGCTGGAGGGGGCGCGGCAGATGGTGGAGGCGTCGCGGCGGACGGGCAAGCTGTTGCAGATAGGTCATCAGCGGCGGAGCAATCCTCGGTATCTCTATTGTCGGGAGAAGGTGCTGGGGGAGATGGGGCTTTTGGGGCGGATTACGACGGTGACGGGGCAGTGGAATCGGAATCGGGGGGCGTGTGAGATGTTGCCGGTGAATCCGCGTATAGCGATCGATAAGCAGACGCTGGCGGATTACGGTTACGAGTCGATGGAGCAGTTTCGCTACTGGCGGTGGTTCAAGGGGTTGGGAGGGGGGCCGATGGTGGATTTGGGGTCGCACCAGGTGGATGTGTATAATTGGTTTTTGGGAGCGCGGCCTCGGGCGGTGACGGCGAACGGGGGAACGGATTATTGGGAGGGGCGTCAGTGGTATGACACGGTGATGGCGATTTATGAGTATGAGACGGCGGCGGGGGTGGTGCGGGCGTACTATCAGACGCTGACGACGAATGGGAGTCGGGGGTATTTTGAGAACTTTTTGGGTGATGAGGGGTCGCTGGTGGTGTCGGAGGGGTCGGGGCTGACGTCGGTGTATCGGGAGACGTGGCTGGAGAAGGGTGCGTGGGACGGGTGGGTCAAGCCGGGGTATTTGATCAGGCCTCCGGAGGACGAGGCTGAGAAGGAGGAGAAGGCGAAGAAGGGGGCGGGTGGCGTCAAGGGCAAGAAGGGGTGGGACCAGGCGGCGGAGGGGCTGAATCTGGAGCCTTCGCCGAAGCCGCCACGGTTTTATCTGGATGTGGCGGTGGGGGAGTTGCCCCATCAGGCTCACTTGAATAATTTCTTTGCGGCGATGCGGGGTAAGGCGGCATTGACGTGTCCGGCGGAGGTGGGGTATGAGACGGCGGTGACGGTGTTGAAGGTGAATGAGGCGGTGGCGGCGGAGCGGCGGTTGACGTTTGGGGCGGGGGAGTTTGAGGTGCGGGAGGAGGGATAAGGGATAAGGGATAAGGGATAAGGGGAGGTGTCGCCTGCGGCGACGAGTAGTCTGAGCGCGGGCAAGATGCCCGCGACACGGTACAAGGGCAGGATGGATGTGACACTTTTTTTGCCTGGAAAGGGGTGCTGGTTATGGGTAGCGAGGGTGATGGTGGTGGGTTGACGCGGCGGGAGTTTTTGCGGGCGACGACGGCGGCGGGGGCGGGGTTGGCGATTACGCCGGTGGTGTGGGGGGAGTCGACGGGGAAGGGGCAGGACGCGATTGGGGTGGCGTTGTTGGGGGCGGGGGACTGGGGGGGCGTGCTGGTGGAGGCGATGCTGGCAAGCAAGGAGTCGGTGCGGTTTCGGGCGGTGTGCGACATTTGGGAGAAGTACAAGCTGAGGTCGGCGGTGAGGCGGTTGAACCGGTATCCGAAGTATCGGAAGGATCATGTGAAGGGGTATGGGGATTATCGGGAGATGCTGGCGAAGGAGGGGGATCGGCTGGACGCGGTGATTATTGCGACGCCGGACTTTTGCCATGCGGAGCAAACCATTGCCTGTCTGGAGGCGGGGCTGCATGTGTATTGCGAGGGGCCTATGGCGACGACGGCAGAGGACGCGCGGCGGATGGTGCAGGCGGCGCGGCGGGCGGGCAAGCGGTTGCAGATTGGGCATCAGCGGCGAAGCGATGAGCGGCATCGGTTTTGTCTGGAGAAGCTGGTGCGGGAGGCTGGTTTGCTGGGGGAGTGTACGGCGGGGATGTGTCAGTGGAATCGGAGCGCGGCGTGCGAGCGGGAAAGGCAGTTCAACCCTCGTGTGGCAATGGATGAGGCGGTTTTGAAGGGGAGCGGGTATGAGTCGATGCGAGAGTTTGTGAACTGGCGGAAGTTCAGGAAGTTTAGCGCGGGGCCTATTGTGAATCGGTTGACGGGGCAGATTGACGTGTACAACTGGTTTCTGGGGGCGTGGCCTGTGGCGGTGACGGCGAGCGGGTTCAAGGGGTATTGGCGGGACTGGGAGTGGTATGACAATGTTTTGGCGGCATTTGAGTATGAGGTGGGGGAGGGGCGGTTGCCGGTGCACTGTCAGGCGTTGAGTACGAATGATTACGGGCGGGCGTTTGAGCGGTTTCTGGGGACGGAGGCGACGCTGGTGCTGTCGGCGGTGGCTAGGGTGGCGGCGGTCTACCAGGAGACGGAGAGGGCTTACGAGCGTCTTGGGGAGTATGTGAAAAAGGGCTATCTTGAGGCCAGTGCGGACTTGTGCGGGTCGAAAATGGGGAAGGTGCAACATGACGGGATGTTTATGAGTGCTTACATTGACCCAACATATCCTGTTCCGCCTAACTTGTATTTTCCGAAGGTTGGGGGGGCGTGTAGCGAGGATGCGTTGCATGGGGGGGCGATTTCAAGGGGGATGTGGTGGCGGTCTGAGCAGAGGCATCTGGAGAATCTTTTTGGGGCGGTGCGGGGGGAGGTGGAATTGACGTGTCCGGGGGAGGTGGGGTATGAGACGGCGGTGACGGTGTTGAAGGTGAATGAGGCGGTGGCGGCGGAGCGGCGGTTGGTGTTTGGGGCGGGGGAGTTTGAGGTGCAGGAGGAGGGATGAGGGATGAGGGATGAGGGATAAGGGATAAGGGATAAGGGATAAGGGGAGGTGTCGCCTGCGGCGACGGGTGTTTATGCGCGGGCAAGATGCCCGCGACACGGGATGAGGGGGTGTTGGTTGGGGTGACGGGTATTTTATGTGGGGGCGAGATGGGGGTGGGGCGGTCAAGAAGGGCGGAAGGAGGGATGGGGGAGTTTTTTGGGGGGGTACGGGGGCGGTTTTGGGGATAATTTGGGGGTGGGTGGCGAATTTGTCGTATTTTTGTCTGTTCAAAGGGGAGTTGGCCTGCTATAAGGCTGGTGAGGTGTAGTGGTTCGTCGAGCGGGCTATTCAGGTCAAAGGCACCTTTTGTGTTGTCGATAATTGAACGTTTCTTTCGCCATTAAGGTTCTTTTTGGCTCAAGTGTTGAGCCTGGTTTGCTGTGACTTCAAGAAGGTGTGGAGGTCACGATTTTCGTAAGCCCAGGAGTGCAGTTATGGGTAAGAAGTTGTATGTCGGTAATTTGAGTTACGATGTCGATAACGCCATGTTGGAAGAGTGGTTTACGCCTTACGGGACGGTGGAGAGCGCGAACGTGGTGATGGATCGGGAGACCGGTCGGTCGAAGGGTTTTGGTTTTGTGGAGATGGGTACGGAGGACGAGGCGGAAGCGGCTAAGAGTGCTCTTGATGGTCAGACTCTGGAGGGTCGGGCGGTCAAGGTGAACGAGGCGAAGCCTCCGGTGCGTCGGGGTGGCGGTGGTGGTTATGGCGGCGGTGGTGGTGGTCGTCGTGGGGGCGGTGGCGGCGGTTACGGTGGTGGCGGCGGTGGCGGTTATGGTGGGGGCGGTCGCGGCCGATACTAAGCCGGTCAAGAGGTAGCTAAGAGGGACCACGGTGCTATAATGGCTGTGGTCCTTTTTTTTGTGGGGAAGGGGCCGAGGGACCGAGGCAGCAGAGGGAGAGAGGGGTGGTGTCACCTGCGGCGACGGGTAGTTTTAGCGCGGGCAAGATGCCCGCGACACGATAATTGTGGGCACGGTGAGTGTGACAGGGGAAAGGGCAGGGAGTTTTGGGTATGGCGAAGGCGAGCGGGATGGGTGATGGGGCGGTGTGTCCGGGGTGCGGCGGGCGGCGGACGTGGGGGTTTTATGAGGTAGGCGGGGTGCCGGTGCACAGCGTGCTGCAGATGCGGACGCGGGAGATGGCGGTGGGGTATGCGCGGGGTGATATTCGGTTGATGTTCTGCGAGGGGTGCGGGTTTGTGTTTAATGGGGCGTATGATGGGGGGCTGTTGGCGTATGGGGGGGAGTGCGAGGAGGGGCAGGGATTTTCGGCGACGTTTGGGGCGTTTCATCGGCGGCTGGCGGAGCATCTGGTGGAGCGGTACGGGCTGCGGGGCAAGCGGATTCTGGAGATTGGGTGCGGCAAGGGTGATTTTTTGACGCTGTTGTGCGAGCTGGGGGGCAACGAGGGGGTGGGGTACGATCCGGCGTATGTGGCGGGGCGGTTTCCGGAGCCGAGGCGGGGTCGGGCGGTGTTTGTGGCGGAGGATTTTACGGCGGCGAGCGAGGTGGGGTCGGTGGATTTTGTGTGTTGTAAGATGACGCTGGAGCATATTGAGCAGACGGGGGCGTTTGCGGAGATGGTGGCGGGGGCGTTGGGGGGGCGTGGTGAGGCGGTGGTGTTTTTTCAGGTGCCGGAGACGGAGCGGGTGTTTGGTGAGGGTGCGTTCTGGGAGGTGTATTACGAGCATAGTTCGTATTTCGGGCGGGCGTCGTTGCGGGCGGTGTTTGAGCGGGCGGGGTTTGTGGTGGAGGAGGTGTGGGTGGACTATGGGGGGCAGTATTTGATGCTGTCGGCGCGGGTTGGTGGAGGGCAGGGTGAGCGGGGGGCGGTTGAGCGGGATGAGGGGGCGGCGTTGGGGGCGATGCGGGCGGCGGTGGAGCGTTTTGCGGAGGAGGGGCCGACGCGGGTGGCGGTGTGGCGGGAGTATTTTGCGGAGGCGCATGGGCGGGGTGAGAAGGTGGTGCTGTGGGGGTCGAGCTCGCGGACGGTGTCGTTTTTGACGACGCTGGGGCTGGTGGAGGAGGTAGAGTATGTGGTGGATATCAATCCGTATCGGCAGGGGACGTATATGGCGGGGACGGGCCAGGCGATCGTGGGGCCTGAGTTTTTGCGGGAGTATCGGCCTGGGGTGGTGGTGGTGATGAATCCGATTTATCGGACGGAGATTGAGGGGTCGTTGAGGGAGTTGGGGGTGGAGGCCCGCGTCAAGACTGTTGAATAGTTGCAGGGTTGAGAGGTTTGTGCCAGACGTTCATGCTTTCGATGGCGCCGGCGATGTTGGTGTTGTTGATAAGGGTGCCGGCGAAGGCGTAGTGTTGGCGGGCGAAGGTGATGTTCATGCCGGGTGAGGCGGCGCGGGCGATGGTGTATGCGGTTTTGAAGTGGCGTTGTTGCATCTGGTCTTCGAGGTAGGCCAGGAGGTGGAAGGCCAGGCCTTTGCCCTGGTGTTCGGGGCAGGTGGCGAAGTCGGTCATTTCGACTGAGCGGGTGTCGGGGTCGGTTTCGGCGGAGGCCAGGGCAAGCAGGCGTTCGTTGTCGTAGACGCCGGCGTAGATGATGTGGGATCGCATGGTTTCGCGGAGGTAGGCAGGGTCGTCGATGGGGAAGGGGTAGCTGGCGAAGACGCGGTTGTAGAGGTGGGTCATTTGTGGGGTGTGTTGGGGGGGGCAGATGCGGAGGGTTAGGTTTTGGTGTAGTGGGAGCGGGTTGGTTTTTGCTTTGTCTTGGGCGAGTTTGAGGTTGGTGTCAATGACGTCGGCGTTGTTGGGGGTGGCGCGTTGGGGGCAGAAGAATTTGGCGAGGAAGAGGGCGTCGTGGGTGTTGAAGAAGTCGGGGATAGTTGCTTCGACGTGGAAGTCGTTGTCGAGGAAGGGTTGGGCGTGGTTGGCGGGGAGTTTGGCGAAGATTTTGGTGTAGTGGTTATCGCGGGCGAGCTGGTTAAGTTTGTGGACGAGTTGGGGGCAGGGCTCAGGCGGGGGTTTCATGAGGTAGATGCGTTGGCTGAGCGGGCCGTGCTGTATGGTGGCATGGGCGAGGGTTTCGATTTTGTCGGTAGTGGCGTCGTGTTGGTTGGCGATGGCGGGGGTGGATGACGTGCGGTTGGGCCAGATGAGGGAGCCGACGACGTAGGCGATGAGAGAGAGGGCGATGCCGAAGGCGGCGGGGTCGAGTTGGGTGTTTGCCATGATGGGGGGGAGAGGGATGATTTCAAGGAGGAGGCCGAGGGTGAGGCTGCCGCCGGCGATCATACCGAGGAGGGCGCCGATGGCGGAGGCTCGGGGCCAGAAGAAGGCGCCGAGGGTGGGTATGAACAGGCCTGCGACCATGAAGGCGTAGGCGTAGAGGATGGCGTCGAGGACGGTGTCGAACTGGGCGGCGAGTAGCAGGGCGAGGAGGCCAATGATGAGTGTGGCGAGCATGGAGAGTCGCATAGCGGATCGGTCGGTGAGGTTGGGTTTGATGTAGCGTTGGATGATGTCGTTGACGAAGTTTCCGGAGGAGGCCATGAGGCAGCTGTCGGCGGTGGACATGATGGCGGAGAAGTAGGCGGCGATGACGATGCCGGTGACGCCCATGGGCAGGACGTCGCGGATGAGTTGGGGCAGGGCCATTTCGGGATCGGCATTGGGGAAGACGACGCGAGCGCACATGCCGAGGAAGACGCCGGTGAAAGCCATGATGGGCCATTCGAAGATGCCGGCGATGTACCAGGCACGTTTGGCCTCTTTTTCGTTTCGGCAGGCGTACATGCGTTGGTAGAGGGTCATGCCGATGAGCCAGATGGGTAGGATGGTGACCATCCAGTTGGTGAATTGGATGGGGGTGATATTGGCCAGTGAGAAGTGCTCTTGGGGCAGGGTTGCATATAGTTTTTGGAGTCCGCCGATTTTGTAGAGGGTTACTGGAATGGTAACCAGGATCAATCCGCAGAGCAGTACGATCCATTGGAAGGTGTCGGTGTATATGACGGCTTTGAGGCCTCCGATGACGGTGTAGGCGATGGTGACGGTGGCGATGACGACGAGCGCGAATTGCAGTGGATCGATACCGAAGGGTGCTTGGAGGAACATGGTGCCAGCGGCGAGTTTGGCACCGGCGAGTATCTGGGCGCCGGTGAATCCGAGGTAGCCGATGCCGGAGATGAGAGCGGCGATAAGGGCGACTGAGTCGTTATAGCGGTGGCGGAGGAAGTCGGGGTAGGTGAACATGTCGTGTTTGGTGTCGACGCCCTTGATGCGGGGGATGATAAAGACGGCGGAGAACCATGCGCCGAGGAGTCCGGCGAAGAGGAGCCAGGAGCCGGCGAGGCCCATGGTGAAGCCGAGGCCTCCGAGGCCGATGGAGAACCCCCCCCCGACATCGGTAGCGACGATGGAGAGGCCTACGTGTCCTGCGCCGAGGGAACGATTGGCGAGGTAGTAGTCTTTGCTGGAGCGGTTGCGTCGGAAGTGGTAGAAGCCAATGGCGAGTATGCAGAGCATGTAGGAGGCGAAGAGGGCGTAATCGAATGTAGTCATGAGCGACCTCGTGGTCTTGGCGTGTTGCTATTTTCTTCTGGTGTGTCGCTCATTGCCTGCGGGTACGAGGGCGATGGTTTTGTCGTAATCGGCGAGGAGTTTGGCGAGGCCTACGGCTTTTTCTTCGTCCGCGTCGTTTAGAGGCAGGTCGAGGTCGCAGGAGTCGCAGTCGCGGTCGCAGAAGGTAGGTTCGTAGGTGTCGGGTTCTTTGTAGGTGGTGATGACGCCTTCGTAGTTTCGGAGTACGACTTTGTTGGTGGACCAGGACATGAGGTAGTTGGGCATGATGGGGATTTTGCCGCCCCCTCCGGGGGCGTCGATGACGTAGGTGGGGACGCAGAAGCCGCTGGTGTGGCCAATGAGGCTTTCGAGGATTTCGATGCCTTTGCCGACGGGGGTTCGGAAGTGGGAGAGTCCTTCGGAGAGGTCGCACTGGTAGAGGTAGTAGGGTCGGACGCGGTTTTGTACGAGTCGGTGGACGAGGGTCCGGATGATGCGTGGGCAGTCGTTGACGCCGGCGAGCAGGACGGACTGGTTGCCGAGGGGGATGCCGGCGTCGGCAAGTTTGGCCAGCGCCTGCCGTGCTGATCGGGTGAGTTCTCGGGGGTGATTAAAGTGCGTGTTGATCCATAAGGGGTGGTATTTTTTGAGGATGTTGACCAGGTTATCGGTAATGCGGAAGGGCAGGACGACGGGAGTTCTTGTGCCGATACGGACGACTTCGACGTGGTCGATGTCGTGGAGTTCGCCGAGGATCCAGTCGAGGCAGTCGTCGGAGAGGAGGAACGGGTCGCCGCCTGAGAGCAAGACATCACGGACGGCGGGGGTACGTCGGATGTAGTCGATGCCTTTCTGGATTTCTTGTCGGCTGGGTACTGAGTCGACGTCACCCACGCGGCGTTTTCGGGTGCAGTGTCGGCAGTACATGGAGCAGGTGTTGCTGACCAGGAACAAGACGCGGTCGGGGTAGCGGTGGGTGAGGCACGAGACGGGGCTGTCGAGATCTTCGTGGAGGGGGTCGGACATGTCCGTTTTGCTGACGATCAATTCGGCAGGCGAGGGGAAGGCTTGTTTGAAGATGGGGTCGTTGTCGAGGTTGTGTGTATCTATTAGGGACAGGTAGTAGGGGGTGATGGACAGTGGGAATTTGGCGAGTGTTTTTTCTATTTGTTGTCGCCGGGCCGGGGGGAAAGTGACTTCCAGGAGTCTTTCGCAGGTGGCAAGGTCGCGGATAGAGTGTCGGAGTTGCCATTTCCAGTCGTTCCATTGAGCGGACGTCAGGTTTTCGTGGATGGACTCGAACATTTCTTGTTTGTGCGGGGCCAGTGTCATGTGTTATCTCTTTTCGTGAGTATTAGATGGCTGCAAACGTCGCGAATTCGGGTGATCGTCTTTTAGTTGCTTTTCTTGCCCCTTACGACACATTATAGGGATTTGTGGCGGCAATGCAAGTTAATTCACCTTTCTTTTTCCGGTGGTGTGTGCAGGTTCTTTGTGCGAGCGAATGAGCTGATGC
>Ga0180430_10004207_pt1 | contig 12194 bp, 6 predicted proteins | sample SS_ome_9_FD_132999 | JGI IMG/M metagenome (GOLD analysis project Ga0180430, IMG submission 132999) | Hypersaline lake sediment archaeal communities from the Salton Sea, California, USA - SS_1_S_2 metaG | ecosystem: Environmental > Aquatic > Non-marine Saline and Alkaline > Hypersaline > Sediment... | reverse complement strand
TCCTGGAGCTGCTGCTCGCCCGTGCGCCCGATGCGCCGCAGCTGACCGCACTGGCCGAGCAGTACGGCGCGGACCGAAACCGCTTTGAACAGGATGCCTCATTCTGCATCCATTGCGGCCTCTGTGTCCGCTACTGCGGAGAGGTTGTAGGAAAGCATGCCGTGGGCTTCATCGACCGCGGCATCCGCAAGGAGATCAGCTTCATTCCCGAGATCGCCGCCAAGGAGTGCGACGACTGCAAAGAGTGCTTTCCGCTCTGCCCCACATCGTACCTTCAGGCCGCCTACGTTCTCGTCGAATCGCTCGCCTTTCGGCGGGATTAGAAATCTGTCGGTCCGGGAATTTGCAAAGGACGCCCATTGTCGGAGGTGGTGAGGTTTTTCTCGGCCTCAGACATTCCGTCCTGTGCTGAGTTGGAGACGGGTATGTGATCACTCGGGACGGACTGAAGTCGGCCGAAAAAAACCTCACCACCTCCGACCGCGCGGGCCGCTGTTCCGAATCTTGAGCTGGCCTACTCCAACGAATTCGGGTGAGTGACACCTCGCGCAATCAGCACTCGAGTAACGATACAACCTAATTACAACGTACGCCGGACAGACCAACTCCCTCTCGGAATTGACTTGGGAACGCCCTCGTAACAGAAACTGGCAAAAAGCAAAGATCGTTGAATGATGCTGATAGGTGTCGACTGTGAGGAACAGCCCTGCCACGTCTCGAAGGTCAGGGAGGAGGAGTAGCGGGCAACGACGGTCATCGTCGATGTTCGAACGCTCTCGGCCCTGAAAACCAGAGAGCCGGCCGCGCGGCCGGAGGTTGTGAGGCTTTTTTCGGCCGACTTCAGTCCGTCCCGATTGGCCACATACCCGGCTCCAACTCAGCACGGGACGGAATGCCTGAGGCCGAAAAAAGTCTCACAACCTCCGACCAATGGGCGTCCTTATCGGTTGGGATCGTACCGAGTGGCGTCGCTCACTCGTCGATACGCGGCTTGCGCGGGTCGCCGAAGCGGTTGAGGAGATCGTCGAGAGTGCGCATCCTCTCCTTCCGGGGACGCTGCGGCTTGGGACGCCGTCCCCTGTCACGGCCGGCGGGCGGGCCCTTCTTGGGACGGGGCTTGCGCGGCGCCGGTTTCATGGAAAGCGACAGGCGCGTGCGCCCCTCCTCGGCTTCGACTCCCAGCACGCGGACCTTGACCACCTGCCCCACGTGGACCACCTCGGCCGGATCGCTCACGAATCGCGTGCTGATCTCTGAGATGTGAACCAGGCCGTCATGGTGAACGCCCACATCGACGAAGGCGCCGAAACGGGTCACGTTCGACACGCGCCCCTCGAGTTCCATGCCAGGTTGGAGATCGTTCACGTCGGAGAGGTCATCGCGGAACTTGACCGCCTCGTAGGGCTGCCGCGGGTCGATGCCCGGTTTCTTGAGCTGCTCCACGATGTGAGTGATCGTGGCGGCCTGCGCCTTCTCATCGAAATATTTTTCCTGATCGATCGTGTCGAGACAGGCGGGATCGGCCATGACCTCGTCGAGGTTTTTTCCCAGATCCTGGGCGATGCGTTCCACGATGTGGTAGCTCTCCGGGTGGATCTGCGTATTGTCGAGAGGGATCTCCCCGTCGGCCACGCGCAGAAAACCGGCCGACTGCTCGAAGGTCTTGGCGCCGATGCCCTTGACTTCGGTCAGTCGCGCACGGGAGAGGAAGGGGCCGTTCTGCTTGCGGTGCTCCACGATCGACTCGCCGAGCTGTTCGTTGAGGCCCGAGATCCGCGCGAGAAACTGGGCCGACGCCTTGTTCACATCGGCTCCGACGAGGTTGGCGCACGCCGAGGCCTCGATGGCGAGCCTCTCGCGCAGGAGGCGCTGGTTCACGTCGTGCTGGTACTGGCCCACGCCGATCAGCCGCGGTTCGATCTTGGAGAGCTCGGCGAGCGGATCCTGGATCCTTCGCGCCATCGAAACGGCCGCGCGGGCGGCCACGTCCTGATTGGGCAGTTCTTCCTTGGCCTGGTCCGATGCGGAGTAGACCGAGACGCCCGCCTCGTTGATCATGACCAGTTCCGGGCCGTTCTCGATCTTGGCCAGGAGGGAACGAAGAACCTTTTCCGCTTCGCGCGAGGTGGAACCATTCCCCACGGCGATGAACCGGGGCGTGTGCTTCTCCACCAGCGCCAGAAGGGCGGCGCGCGTCTCCTCGAGTTTCTCCTCCTCCGTCTCGTTGACGAAGAGGACGGCCGAATCGACAAACTGCCCCTCTCCGTCGACGATTGCCAGGCGCGTACCGGTCCGGTTCCCCGGATCGACGCCGATCACCGTGGCCTGGCCGACGGGTGAGGCGAGAAGCATGTCGCGCAGATTGTCGATGAAGACGCGGATCGATTCCATGTCGGCGCGCCGCTTGGTCTCGCCGCGCACCTCGCGTGCGATCGAAGGTTTGACGAGATTGTCGGCGGCGAAGTCGATCACCTCGTTGATGAATTTCAACTGCGCCTCGCCGCCGCCGAGCAGGATGCGGTTGCGCATGATGTCGACGATCTTGTCGCGGTCGAAGTCGAGGGTCATGATGAGATACCCCTCCTTCTCGCCGCGCCGGATCGCCAGAAGCCGGTGCGAGGGGATCTCGGCGGCCGGTTCGGCAAAATCGTAAAAATTCTGGAAACGGGAAGCCTCGTTCTCTTTGCCCGCCACGACCTTGGAGACAATCTTCCCCGAAGCGCGCGCCAGTTCCCGCGCCTGGCCGCGCACCTCGGCGTCCTCGGCAAAGAGCTCGGCGAGGATATCGCGGATTCCCTCCTGCGCCTCTTCGGTGCTCGTCACACCATCGAGCTCTTCGACGGCCTTTGCAAAAATGGCCTCGAGATCGGCGGGCGGGTCAAAAGTCAGCACCTGTTCGGCAAAGGGCATGAGGCCCTTGTCGAGCCAGACGCGCGCGATCGACTCCTTGCGCGCCTTGTAGGGAAGATAGAGATCTTCGAGAGCGGCCTTGTCGTCGCACGCCTCGATGCGGGACTCCATCTCGGGCGGGAGTTTGTCCAACTTCTTGAGATTCTTGATGATCGCCCGCTTGCGCGCACGCAGGGCGACGAGCTCGCGGTAGCGGAACTCGATCTCCTGAATCATGGACAAGCCGATTCCGCCCGATTTCTCCTGCCGGTAGCGGGCGATGAAGGGGACGGACGCTCCCTCCTCTAAGAGTTCCACCACGTTGTGAACGAGAGTGCCTTCGATCTGAAGCTCGGAAGTGACTTGGTCGACGAGGTCTTCGCGAATGGGGGTCATGGCCGGTGATCCAATTCTATGAATGGGAGAGAAGAGCCGGCTCTCGTCGCCGCCCCACTCCCCCATCAGGTAAAAATAGCCGGGACTCCACGAGCATCCTTCGTGGGTTGTCCGGCAGAGGGTATTAATGATAGACTCAGACAATATTATATCATGCGGAAGGCTCAGCGCAAAAGCCTCTCTTACGTCGGACAAGAAAGATTGCTATCATGAACCGGCTTTGTGCACTGGCGGCTCGAGCTCAAAGTCTCTGCGAAGGAGATCTTTTATGTTTCTCATCAGAATGATTCGTAAGGTTTTTTCACTCTTTCGTTCCGGCCTGACGGCGCATGAGATCGCTCTCGGCGCCTGCCTCGGCGTCCTGGGCGGATGCATCCCCTTCTCGTCGGGGTGGATGGTGGCGGCCGTGGTCCTTCTCATGGTGATTTTCCGATCGAGCTTCACCGCCTTCCTCGTGGCCGGCGCCGTGGTCAAGCTGCTCGCCTTCGCCGTGGAACCGGTCTGCTACAAGCTGGGGCAGTTCGCCCTCGATGGAGCGCTGTCCGGTTTTTTCGCAACCCTGGCCAACACGCCCGGCCTCGCGCTCCTCGATTTTCATCGATACGTGGTCACGGGCGGCATCATCTTTGCGCTGATCGTTGCCATCCCCGCCTACCCGCTGCTCTTCGTCTTCACCAACCGCTACCGCAAGGCGCTCATCGGCTGGTCGGAGAAGTCGCCCCGCTACAAGGCGTTCACCGAAAAGGGCCCCGTCCGTTTTCTCTCCTGGCTTTTTCTTGGCAAGAAGGGGGACTACGCCGCCGCGCTCGAGGGAGGCAAGGGACTGATCCGCAAGGGGATGGTTCTGGGACTGGCCGTCTTTGCCGTGGTCGTTGGGCTCGTGACCTTCTTCTTCGGCGACGCGCTCGCCCGGACCGGTTTCGAGGCAGGAATGAGCGCCGCCTTCGACGCCGAGGTGAGCCTCGAGGAGGCGGGAATCTCCTTCGTCGGCGGAAGCCTCGAGTTCGGCAACATGCTCATGGTCGAGCGGGAGAGGAAGGGCGATATCTCCCGGTCGCGCCATATGCGGGGCGACCTCGACGCCGTCGAGCTCTGGCGGCGGCGTCTCGTCTTCGACGAGATCATCCTCGAGGACGTCATGTTCCGCGCCGCGCGCGACAAGGAGGGCAATTTCAACCTCGAAGGCAAGAAGAAGAAAAAGAGGGGTCCGCGAAAAAAGAGAGACGACGAGGAAGGCTTTGCCCACCTCGGCGACCTCTGGCAGAAGAAGGATCTCGGCCAGGACGTGGTCGAAATCCTCCTCGACGTGATCTTTCCCGAAACCGATCCCGAGGCGGTTGCGGCGGCACGCGAAAAGGAGCTCGAAGAACTCGAAAAACGCACCGACTACGCTTCGATCTACGCCGACCATCTCATCGCCGACGACAAACCGCTCGTGGTCATCAACGTGCTCGATATCACCGGACTCAATCTCGTGCTCGACGACCCCGCAAGCGGCAAGGAGGCCGATCGATTCGGCGGCCTGACGCTGCGCGCCACCAACCTCTCTTCCGATCCGGTCCTCTACGCCAAGGACAGCGTGATCGAACTCTTCAGCTTCAGGACAGGCTCCGACGGAAAGCGCCGGCCCGATTGCAGCATCAAGCTGACCCTCAAGTGGTCGATGAAGGAGCCGGTGCACACCGTCGAGGTCACGGTCAACGACATCTCGGCCGACAAGATCGTCGCCCACATGAACGAGGGCGGAAAGGTCAAGATCAGCAAGGGGGCGATCCGCCTCGACTCGCGCACCGAACTCGGACCGGATCAGTTCAAGAGCGAGACCAAAATCCTTCTCAAGGATCTCACCCTGAAGCCGTCGAAGCCCGGCGGCAAGATCCTCGGTTTCGACGGCGCTCAGTTTTGCAAAGGGCTCAACGAATATCTCAAGGTGCAGCCCCTCGAGCTCGACGTCGGCCTCGACGGCGCCTACACCTCACCGAAGGTTCACATCGATGAAGAAAAGCTGAGAAAGCAGGTCACCGCCGGCCTTCAGGGCCTGGTCAAAAAACTGGCCGAGGAGGAGATCGCCGCCCAGAAACAGAAAGCCCTCGAAAAGGTGGAAGAAGAAAAAGCCGAACTGGAAGGCAAACTCGAGGAGAAGAAGCAGGAGGGCAAAGCGAAGGCCGAGGAAAAGGTCAAAGACGGCCTGAACAAGCTCTTCGGCGGAGACGATGACGACGACAAAAAGAAAAAAGGCGGCAAAAAGAAGAAGAAGAAAAAGAATAACAATTAGAGACTCGAGAGAAGACGACTCTCGCAAAGCCGCAAAGAACGCTGAGAATTTGATTTGGTTTTAAGAATCGCCACTTGTCTTTAACCAAAAAATCACTTGGCGACCTTTGCGACTTTGCGAGATTTTTTTCTCCTGCCGTTGGCTTTCCCTGACAGGGCAATCTGGACGATCGGTTTGGGCGGGTCTCTCGATCACGCCGGCAAGAGCGTCACAAGCCGGTCTTGGAGCGGACCGGTGACGAGCACCTCGCTCTCGGGAGTGATGATCACATCGACCTCGCTGCGCACGCCGAACTCGGGGAGGTAGATGCCCGGCTCGATCGAGAAACAGCTGCCCGGCAGAAGCCGCCGTTCGTCTCTCGTCTCGAGATTATCCATGTTGACACCCGTCCCGTGGCCGCTGGTGCCGATCGAGTGGCCCGTGCGGTGAAAAAAACGCGCCCCGTAGCCGGCCTCAACGATCACGGCGCGCACGGCGTCGTCGACTTCGAATCCGCGCAGGGTGTCGGCGTTTTCGAAGCGTTCGACTAGGAGCTTGATACCCGCGTCGCGCGCGGCGCGGACGATCTGAAAAATCTCGTCGTGGCGCCGGTCGGGCTCGGCGGCCACCGCCGCGCACCAGGTGATGTCGCAATAAATTCCGTCCGGAACGTCGAGCCGCGCCCAGAGATCGATGAGAAGGCGGTCTCCCCTCTCGATCGGCGACGATGTCGCCTCGTTGAGGACGAAATGGGGATCGCCGGAGTGCTCATTCACGGCGACGATCGGCCCCGTTCCATCGCTGGTGATTGCGGCGTCAACGAAACGGTCGAGCATCATACGCTGCACGCCGATCTCGCTCACCGGCAATCCTTTCGCGATCTTCTCGCCGATCATACCGAACGCCTCGTCGAGGATCGCCCCAAGGCGGTTCGACGCCTCGAGATGCCGTTCGATACCGGCCGCGTCGAGACAGGAATCGAAGGGCTGCGCCAGGTCGGCCGACGTCACAACCTCCACACCGAAGGAGCGCACGAGGTCGACAACTCCCCCGTCGACAAGCGACTGGGTGGGAATCATTCCCATGGGAGAGTACTGCATGGCGACGCGCCGCGCGTTGCCCAGGATCGCGCGCAGTCCGGCCTGCAGCTCCTTCCACGTGAGGTACTCCTCTTTGAGGCCGGGGAGAGTGTCGAGGCAGCGCGGTTCGATGCGGTGCACCAGCTTGCGCGCCTGACCTTTTGCGGGAACAAAGTAGAACCAGCGCCGGCTCGCATGGGACGCGCCCTCGAGCTTCAGAATGCGCATCCCGAGAGGATCGCGGTTCTGAAAACCGGCAAAGAGCCAGCCGTCGATCCCCGCGTCACTCACGGCACGGGCGAGCTGCGCCACCCGCTCATCGTGAGCGGCTCGCTCATCGTGAGCGGCTCGCTCGTCGTGAGCGGCTCGCTCATCGTGAGGGGGCCGGCCTTTACCAGGGGCCGTCACTCTTCTCCTTCTTCTGGGGCTTGGGCTTGTGGCTGTAAGGTATGGGACGGATCGCCTCGAAGTCGAATTCGCCCTTGGTGAATTTCCAGATCTCCTTGCAGAGCGATCCAAAATAAGCGGCTCCGTCGGGAACGTTGTCGAAGACGCACACGTCGCGGCCGCGCAGTTCGATATAGGCCATCGCCCCGGCGGCGGAGAAGAATCCCGATCCGGTACCGTCCTTCTCATCGGGGCCGATCACGGCGAATCCTCCCGGCTCTTCGTCTCCGCGCCGCGCCTCGTACTTCTTGCGCAGCGCCTTGACCTCGGCATCGAAGAATTCCCTTCCATCGCGCTCGCTGTCGAAGGTCAGCGCCCAGGCGAGCAGGCAGCGGCCGTTCTCCTTGTTGCGATAAACCGCATAGGTGTCGCCGTCCCAGCCGGCCGAGGCGCGCATGGCGCGGATCGAATCAGCAGTCAGCTTGAAGAGGATCTTGATCTGCAGTTCGCCGAGCGTGTTGGCGTGATAGAGCTCGTACTCGTCGCCCAGGATGGGCCGGAGGTCGGGGAGATCGATCTTGACCGGCTCGTCGCGCTCGTCGAAGAACTTCTCGGGATGAAGGATCTGCTCCGAGGACTGCGGCGGCGACTTGTAGAGGATGTCGACCATCTTCCAGCCCAACTCCTTTTTGCCCGCCTTGACGAACCGCTCCCCATCGATGTAGGGAAAGGTCATCACTTCCATGAAATAGGGCGGTGCGCCCGCTGACGCGCCGAGCTGCTCGATGAGAAAAACGGAAAGATCCTCGGGTTTCATGTCGGCCATGCCCTCGGCCATCGCCATGGGATATCTCTGGGCGTAGACGGTGGTCATGTGCTGCGCTTCGCCCTCGATCACCGCCTGGCGGGCGGCCACGATGTCGTCGTTGAATTCGGCCGCCTTGTAGTACTGCTGCAAGTCGACGTACTGATCCTGGAGCGAGTGGAGCAGCTCGTGGGCCATGACAATGTGGGCGATGAAGGTGAGATTCGTCGAGATACAGTTGAGGCTCTTCGTCTCTGGATCGTAGAAGCCCCCCACCTGGGAGACGAGAAACTGGACAAAGGTCTCCTTGAGGTTCATCTCTTCGGGGATCATGCCGAAGAGTTTGAGCGCCGCCTCCCAGCGGGCGGCCTTCTCGTCGGGCAGCTCCTTCTCGAAGCTGTCGAGGATGAAATCCTGGAGCTGTTTCTTGTTGTAGATGCCCTTTTCAACGGTCTGCTTGAAGGGCCGGCCGCGGATTTCGGCCACCCGCTCCTCGATTTCGGCGGCCATGTCGAGAATCTTTTGATCGACCGCCGTCTGGGCGTTCAGCGGCGCCGTGACCAGAAAAACAAGGAGGATCAAAAAAACAAAGCGCATGAAGTGCTCCTTTTTTCAGAACGTGGATTTATCGGTGCCTTGCTTCCGCTATTATGGACCCAAACAGTGCCAGCCGCAACCAACTCGCGACAAGAATGAACGACATCGAACAGAAACTCCTCTCCATCCTCCCCCGCGTCCGCGTTCCGGGCCGTTATGTGGGCGGAGAGTGGAACGCCGTGGTCAAGGATCGCGGGGAGGTCGACTTCCGCACGGTGCTCTGCTTTCCCGACGTCTACGAGGTCGGAATGAGCCACCTCGGGCTGATCATCCTCTACCACCTGCTCAACGAATCGCCCTGGCACGCCGCCGAGCGCTGCTTCGCACCCTGGCCCGACATGGGCGCCGCCCTCGGCGAGGAAGGACTCCCGCTCCTCAGCCTCGAAACATCGACGCCGCTCGGGGAGTTCGACATGGTCGGTTTTTCCCTCCAGCACGAGCTCCTCTACACCAACGTGCTCTACATGCTCGAACTCGCCCGCATCCCGGTGGCGAGCGGGGACCGGACCGAATCCGACCCGCTCGTCGTCGCCGGCGGATGCGGCGCGCTCTCACCCGAACCGCTCGCCGAGGCGATCGACCTCTTTCTGCCCGGCGACGGGGAGGACGCGCTGCCCGCCCTGTGCGATCTCTGGCGGCGTCTCAAACAGGAGGGCGCCTCGCGCAAGGAACGGCTCCTCGCCGCGGCGCGCGCATTCGATTTCGCCTACGCGCCCGCCTTCTATTCCGTCGAACAGGGTTCCGGCGGCGGCGATTGCGTGCCGCGGCCGATCGAGGACGGCGTGGGAGAGACGATCCTTCCCGCCCTGGTGGCCGATCTCGATAACGCCTACGTTCCCACGGCGCCGGTCCAGGCCGGGGTCCGCTCCGTTCACGACCGGATCAGTCTCGAAATCATGCGCGGCTGTTCGCGCGGCTGCCGTTTCTGCAACGCGGGGATGTGCCGCCGTCCCGTACGGGCCCGATCGCGCGCGCGGCTCATCGAGCTCGCCGAAAGGATCTACGCCAACACGGGGTACAACGAAATCAGTCTCCTCTCCCTCTCGTCGTCCGACTATCCCTGCGGCATCGAAGAGCTCATGGTCGAGATGAGCGAACGGTTCACCCCCCGCAGGGTGAGCGTGTCGCTCCCCTCCCTGCGCGTCGACGACCGGCTCGAGCGCCTTCCCGAGATGGCCGCCCTCGTGCGCAAGTCGGGCCTCACCCTCGCGCCCGAGGTGGCGTCCGACGCCCTCCGCCGGAGGATCAACAAGGAGATCACCAACGACGACCTCATGGCGGGCGCTCTCAAGGCGTTCGAACACGGGTGGCGCCACGTCAAGCTCTACTTCATGATCGGCCTGCCCGGGGAGACCGACGACGACGTGCGCGCCATCGGCGATCTGGCGCGAGAGATCTCGCTCCTCCGCCGCAAGACGGGCCGCAGCGCGGCAAAGATCAACGTCTCCGTCTCCACCTTCATCCCCAAGCCGCACACGCCCTTCCAGTGGTGTCCGATGGCGCGCGAAGACGAAATCGTCAGAAAGCGCCGACTCCTCCTCGGCATGGGCCTGCCTCAGAGGATCCGCTTAAACTTCCACGATTATAGAATGACCTTCGTCGAGGCTCTCCTCGCCCGCGGCGACCGGCGGCTCTTCGGCGCGCTGCGCGAGGCGCGCCGCCGCGGCTGCTCCTTCGATGCCTGGTCGGAGGCGATCGACTCCAACAACTGGCGGGCGGCGCTCGACGCGGCCGGAATCGATGCCGAACGCGAGCTCTACCGGGAGCGCAGCGTCGACGAACCCTTCCCCTGGGATCACATCCAGCCCGGACCGTCGCGGGATTTTCTGGCCGCCGAATGGAGCCGTGCCAAGGCGGACGAAATCACTCCCTGGTGCCGCACCGACGGCTGCCACCTCTGCGGTGTCGACCCGAAATCATGTTCCCAGTCGCAGAAAGGCTCAGAAGCCCACAACCAACCCGGCGCTGACCACGAAATCGGGCGCTGATTCGGTGGTGAATCCTTCGGCCATGGAGAGACGCAGCATGGTCGACTCGCCGAGGCGAAAGGCGGCGCCCAGTAGGCCCGACCACTGGGGATCGACAAACTCGCCGAGCCGCGCGCCGTCGAGTGGCCGCGTCTGGTAATCTGTCTGAGCCACGAGGGCCACAGTGGGACTGATAAGATATTCGGCCGCCAGGGATCCATGGGTCACATGGGCCGCACGGACTCCTTCAAAAGAATCGGGAGTGGATCGGAAGACGTGATCGGCTGAGAGGTAGAACGCCCACTCGCCAAACCTCTTTTCGACTAGAACGCCTGCGCCCCCGTCGACCTTGCCGCTGCCGAATCCTTTCTCGTCATCGCCGGTGGGGAGTTCGATCAGGCCGCGCAGAGCGAGCCCCAGGGTGTCGTCGGCCGGATCGAGGAGGCCGACCTTGACGGTCAGGGGAATGTCGGCGAGATGAAAGCCGTCCTCTTCGGCCGCGAAGAACGTCCCATCACCGTTGCCGTAGTTCACACCGAAACGGTTCTCGGGAGCCTCGTCCCGATGGCCCGGCGAGAGGCCGAAGACCGAGTGCCAGTCGTCGATGAAATCGTCGAATCGTCCGGACAGGTAGCGTACGAAGGGGATCTCCACACCCACTTCGACCCGGCTTCCGAGGCTCGTTCGCGCCGTGAGCGACGAGCGGGAGAACTCGCCGTCGACGAGTATTCTCTCCGCGCCGCGCCGGTCGTCGACGAAGATGGTGCCGTAATCGGACCGTATCTCGGTCTCGACCACGCCGTCGGGCAAGATGGCGGCCCTTTCGGGCAGAGGATGGGGAAAAATCAACGAAAGCGGCATGAGGCTTCTGTAGGGAAGAGGGCCCGTGAACGCAAGGTCATCGGCGGCTGAGGGCGCGCTTCCTGTGGCGCCAGCCACGCTTCCTGTGGCGCCAGCCACGCTTCTTGTGGCGCCAGCCACGCACCCCGCAGCACCGAACGCAAAGGGCAGCAAAATCAGCAAGAGTGCCCAGGCCTTCAATGAAGGAGAATAGGCGGGAACCTGTTTCATCGAATCGGGGCCTCGACCGGATCAGTTTCGAACGGAACAGAAGGGCGAGATTGTAAGGTCTGTCAAAGGAGGGAGCGACGAAAAAAGAAAAGCGACCGGTGGAGAAAAAAACTTTTCCCCACCGGCCGCCTGGCCTGTTGGCCGCAGGCTTCAAGTACCGGCCCGATCACCTTGGTGACCGTTGATCGTCTCAGTGCCGGCGCAAGTCTGGCTCGAGCCTGCTCACCTTGTGAGCTTACATGTACCGCATTGCGTTCGACATATCAGCCGGCGGAAAGGAAGCCGGGTCGAGCGACGCGCCCTGGAAATAGATCGGCACGGGCGGAAGCGGATTGGGCACATTGATCGTCCTTCTCACGAAATCGCCGTCGATGTCTTGCGTCATGGGCAGGGTCGTGAGCGGATAGTAGAAGTCTCCGATGAGACGGGTCACATCGAGAGACGGATAATAGAGACCGGGGAAGGTGGGCGTCGTCGAGACGAGGACGTAGGCGTTGAGGCCGAGGGGATTCCTCATCATGAATTCGATCGGCTGTCCGGCAACCCACTCGCCGTCGGCGTAGAGTTCGGCGTCGTTGCCGTTCTGTCCGACGCCGTAGTACGTGGCCGAAGCGGCCGCGCCGCCGTAGAGCTTGATCGGCCATGTGGCCCACGGATCGCCACCGAACCACCACGTGCCGCCCGGATTCCCGTTGGGATAATAGATATCAAAAAGGTTCTCCGTCCCGGTGGGACCGTTGAGTCCCTTG
>Ga0180430_10004205_pt1 | contig 12200 bp, 8 predicted proteins | sample SS_ome_9_FD_132999 | JGI IMG/M metagenome (GOLD analysis project Ga0180430, IMG submission 132999) | Hypersaline lake sediment archaeal communities from the Salton Sea, California, USA - SS_1_S_2 metaG | ecosystem: Environmental > Aquatic > Non-marine Saline and Alkaline > Hypersaline > Sediment... | reverse complement strand
ATGGTGGCGATGGGGTTGTGGCCGCGGAGTTTCAGCGTGCGGTAGACGCTCATCAGCATCGATTGCGCCGCGGCGCCGTTCTCACTACGGTTCGATAGGCTGTTCTTGCGGATAATCACCGCCCAGATCAGGGGACACAACACGCAACTCTCAGGTTTTTCGGGGTTGCGTTTCTTGGCCTTCTTCTTGCCGGGCTTTGGCCCCGCCTGCCGAAGGCACGGCCTGCCTGCCGAAGGCATGGCCCGGCTTCTTGGGCAGTATGTCGCGTGATAGCAGATCGCCTATCATCTTCGGCCGGTCTGGGGACACGATTCCAAATGGTCCACTTCGCTTTCAGCTTCGCTCTGCATTTGGGTCATGTCCCCGACGATCATGTCCCCGCCGCTGGCACAGGCCTCAGACCACGGAGGACAACTGCAACGCGGTTCGCCGCCAGACGGCCGGCAGGTTCGCAGACGCACGCTCAATGTCACTGACCGCCCGCGGCGGCCACGATTAACGCGGCAGGATGCCGCGTCTACGTTAGCCTGAAGTTCCAGCATTTTGGGGGCCATTTTTTCGGATAATCCATTGTGCGATAATGAGGTTGCGCCCTTTCAGACCCCGAAAAGTGTACCCATGTAAATCGTGGATAATTCTTATAAAGTTCTTGTAGGAGTTCGGGGGACAATATGCAACTCTCAGGTTTTCGGGTTTTGCGTTTCTTGGCCTTCTTCTTGTCGGGCTTTGGCCCCGCCTGCCGAAGGCACGGCCTGCCTGCCGAAGGCACGGCCCGGCTTCTTGGGCAGTATTTCGCGTGACAGCAGGTCGCCTATCATCTTTACGAAGTCTTTATCGCCCTAAGACCCAGGCGTATCGAAGATATGCGGCGAGAGCTTCAACTGTTCGTCGAGTGGTATTGGCCCCAGCCGCTGTTGCAGTAACGGTGACAGAATCAGCAACAGCCCCCCAGAATCCGCCTTGTTGCACCGGGTTACTCAAAACTCGGGCGCATCGGGGGGACGTTTGCCGGTAAGCATCTCCTGAATATTGGCCGCCTCGATGGCCTTCATGCGTTTGCGTTTGTCAGACAGCCGCTGATACTTGGCCTTGTCGGCCGCGTTCCAGGTGTTTGCCTCGATATAGTCTCCGCAGTACGGCACGAGCAGGTCGATCCAGCAGGCGAGTTTGTCGAGTTCCTCACCGGACAGCTTGACGCTACAGTGTCCTTCCGCGATTTGCCTGAATATCCCGCTCTTTGCCGACCCCGCAAAGTAAGGCGGAAGCATCGGCGGAATGGATTGAACGTTCAGCCAGTTGACCATCTTGTTGGGCCTGCCCCGCTGGGTTAAATTCAGATAGCTGTCGGACCACGCACGCCCGGCTTTGCGGTCTATGTTGGGCGTGGAAAGCAGGCTGAAGGCGAGGTCCTTCCTGCCCTTCTTGCCAGGGCGTCCTGGCGCGGCGGAACGGTCTTTGTGGCATTTGATGCAGTGCCTGTCGAGTATGGGTTGAATCATTTTGGGGAATGAGAATCCCCCGGGCGGCCCATAGAACGGGTCGAGTTCTTTCGGACCCGCTTTCATCGCCAGCGTCGTACCGGCTGAAAGCGAGGCCTCATTCTTGTTCTCGTGGCATCCGACGCAGGAGAATCTCTCGCCCGGCTGGAGGGTCGACCAGCTTCGCATCGACTGGACGACGCGATTCTTCTCGTCCAGCAGTTGGAAGTATACGGGGACTCTGGCAGGCACGGTGAAGAACGCTGAACCATCGGCGTATACCTTGGTCGTGCCCAGTACTCTCTTGACGTCCCACGTCCCGTTATCGATCGCGATCGGCGTCGTGACGAGCGACCAACTGGCGGGACCCCTGTTGCCGTTGCTGCCGATATTCGCCGCCCGGAAATCCAGCGCCACGACGCGAAGCGATTTGACGACGCCGCGCTTTACGCCTTTGAGCCCCGGACCGATATGGACATCCTGCACGTAATAGACGCCGGTCCTCTTGCGGTAGTCCACAACGGTCGGGCGGACGGCGGGCCTGGTCCTGGGGCTCAGGGGAACAGGTCGTCCGGAGTTATGCCTGGCATCGACGGCGAGAAGTTCCCGGGTTCCATCGTCGCGCATGAAGTAGATGCCGAACCGCAGCCGACTGCCGTCGGCCCGGAAGCCTGTGAGGAACTGGCTTTCACTGAACGGGTAGGGATACTGGAACTGGTCTCCTCGCTGCCCGTAGGCGTCGATCCGAACGGCCTTGGCGGGCGCCACGGGAGCTATCATCGTCACTCCGGAGGCCTCCTGCCGGCCCTTTGACGGATCGATTATGCAGAGCTTGCCTCTCTGCCGCGTGTGATGCCCGGTAGCCAGCGCCATCACTTTGCCCGTGCCGGGAATACCGCGCGCATGGACGATCGACGTCGGAAACCACGAGTTGTTGCCGTAGTATTCGGTCTGCGAGGTCCCATCGGGGTTCATCTGGAACAGCGGCTGGGGGTAGATCTGTCCGCGATCGTTATAGTCCCATCGGGTGTAGATAACCCTTCCGTCATCGAGCACCTGGGGATAGTTGGTGTGAACCTGGTCGAACCCCAGCCTTCGGAGGTGTTTTCCGTCCTTGTTGCATATGTAGAGGTTCGACACTTCGGTCCACCAGCAGTCGACGGCCTGGACGCAGCGTGTCGAGTTGAACAGGATGTTTCCATCCGGCAGGTAGCATCCTTCGTAGTCGGCGAATCCAAGTCCGAAAGTAAGTTGGCGGATCTTTCGGGATTTGACGTCCATCTCGTAGAGATGGTAGTCGTCCCGCCGCCTGGACTTCTTCCAGGCAAAGAGTATTGTCTTCCCGTCGTAGCTGACGTCCGGGTCGCGTATTACACCGTCGCTTCCGGCGTCGACAAGCGTTTCGACAGCAGGCGCCTTGCGCGTAATATCCAGCAGGAACAGTCCTCCACCTGGATGAAAATACCTCTGGGACAGGCCGTCGGAAAGGCCTTCCGTAAAGGCGTAATGGACTTCGCCCATCTCGAAATGCTTCGCAAAGACGATCTTCCCGCAGTGCTTGCGGAGGGCGGCGAGCCGCCTGGCGCGCCGGGCACGGCAGGCGCGGACATACAGGTTTCGCCACTCGGGATAGCTTCCCGGCAGCTTTGCGGCGGTTAGTCCGGCGGCCTGGACGGAAAGGGCCTTGCCCGAATTACCGAGTTCGCCGAGAACTTTGTTGACAATCCGCGTCTCCATGTCCGCTTCGGTTCTGGACAGAAAACACTTTCCCGGAGCACCCTTGCCGCCGTCCTGAAGCAACCAGTCAGTCAGAAGCTGCTCCGGCCCGAACGCCGGGACCGCGGCATCCCCGGCCCAACAGAAAACCGCCGCCCCCGAAAAGAACGCCGTCGCTATCGCAAGACATGCTGCCTTTGATTTCATCATTATATGCTACATGATTGTCGAAGCCGGATTCAAGGCCCGTCCCGCGGTGACTCGCCGATGGCGGTTGGGCGGTAAGTCACGCTCGACCGGCCCGCCAGGCCGCGCCGTTCCGACGCCCGGCGGATAAGAAGAAAGACGATGACGCCAAGAAGCGGCCCGGCCGCAAGGTCGACCGCAAGGGCGCATCGCCCAAGAAGCCCGACCAGATCGACCACCTGGCCGGCCACGCCGAAATCTCCCCCCCCGCCCACTATTCATGTAAGGCCGGGCGCACCAATGAAACAGGCCCGCGCTTGAGCTTTGCGCGGGCCTGAAAGGCTGTAGAAAACACTATTCTATTCGAGCTGCGCTTACGCAGAAGCGGCGAGCGGGCGCGTGCGGGCTCCGGTGCTGGCGTTCTCCAGGGCGATGACGATCGACTCGTGCAGATCGTAGATGTCGAACATCGGCTTCATCAGAAGTTCGTCTCCGCCTTCCTGCCACATCCGCCAGATGCGGTCGTATCGCTCCATCCAGCCGGTCAGCAGCACCGCGGGGCGATCTTCGGCGGAATGGAGTTCTCCGAGCAGACCGTCTTCGCACAGTTCGGCGGCCGCTATCACAAGATCCGGGCGCCAACTGGCGACTTTTTCCACGGCCCGCTCATTGGTGGTGTGATGCACCACAAGGTGTGCGTGGGATTCGAGATAATCCCTGGCCTGCTGGGCGAAGCGCCAGTCCGGATCGAGAACGAGAACTTTCATACTCAAAACTCCTTACGTCAATTACACGACTTGAATACCGCAGAGATTACCAATAGCCGACACGCATATGATCGGCAAAATGACGCAAAAACATGAGGTCGAATTCTGCGATATCCTGCCTATTTTGCCACAATACACGTAAGCAATTTAGACAGAATGAGTTGGGTGTGCCTAGAACCCCGAAGGCTGTTGCAGCAGACGTCGCGAGAAGGTTCGGATGAACGAAGCGCTCGGCGACATGGTGCGATCGTCGAGTTCGCTGTGCAGATACACCCGTTCTGCTCGAACTTTGAAATGGTGCTGAAGTGTCTGGACCAGCGCCATAAGTTCGTTAAAATGCTGTTCTGTAAGGACTTGATCCTCAAGATCGCCCAAGAAGCATACTCCGATGCTGTCTGAGTTCCAGTCGTGTCCGGGAGCAAAGGTGTGGTATCCGTCGACCTGCCTCTTCCACAGATCCGTCGACTCAACGGCCTGAGAAGAGTCCGATACGAGGAAATGGCAGGACTGGGCGACCTCGTCTTCGGCGGAAGAGGCCTTCCTGACGACAACATTGACCCACTTGGAGTGATTGACCGGAACGTGAGTCCGATAGATGACCGCATCGTCCGACACCGGCGAACCGGGAAGCGCAGTCAGGGCCGGCCTCAACTCATCGACGGGCGCGGTCTCCATCCACATAAGCGATAAAGCGCCGATCGTCATGGCGACAAAAAGACTCGTCAGCGTTCGAACTGTCCTTGACTGAAGCATGCTTGGCCTGAAATTAAGGGGTGCAGAGCGACTTCTCGGATTTTAGATCACCTATCGGCCAATCTCAAGGGTTTTGGCCAGAAAAAAATGGAAACAGTCCGAAAATAACGGCAATTCCGGAAATCACGCTCGGATCAGTCGCCTCCTGAGGGGCTCATTCGGCGTCGAGTTCGGCCATTTCTTCGTCGCTGAGCAGCCCGAGTTCGGCCAGGGCCAGCTTGGCCGCCCCCTGTTCGGCCTGCTTCTTGGTCATGCCCCATGCGCTTGGGAAGTGCTTTCCGTTCATCGCAACTTCAACCTCGAAACACTTGCTGTGATCGGGGCCTTTTTCGTCGAGCAGATTGTAGTCCGGCGTAAGTCCCAGGCGCCGCTGGGCGTGCTGCTGGAGCATTGATTTGTAGTTCTGCTGGTGCTCGTTGGCCAGGGCCTGGTCGATATGGCTGCTGATGTGGCGCAGGATGAACTCGCTGGCCGGCGCCATCCCGCCGTCAAGGTAGATCGCGCCGATAATCGATTCGAAAACCGCCGCCGCCACCGACAGCGGCAGTTGACCTCGACTGGACATGCCCTTGCCGAGGAAGAGTTGATCGCACAGTCCGATCTCCTCGGCCATCACCGCACAGGTGTTGCGGGAGACCACCGCGGACTTTACCTTTGTCATCTCCCCTTCGGTCAGTTCGTCGCAATGATCGTACAACTCGCTGCAGACGACAAGGGCCAGAACCGCATCGCCGAGGAACTCCATGCGTTCGTTGCTGTCCTGGCGGCTGTGAGCCACCGACGAGTGCGTAAGAGCCCTGGCAAGTATCTCGGGGTCCGAGAACCGGTGGTCCAGCAACTCCTGGCATCGACTCACTGCTTCCTGCTGTTGATCCATTCAGCGCTCTTGTCCTGACGTCAGCCCTGACGATTCGGGGCCGTCGGCGTCGGCGTTAATGGCGATTATACTCCATTGTCCCGTGAGGTAGAAGTCTTGATTATGTCCCGCCGGTGAGAATATGATGGTGTGATGGATTCATCAGAGAAAATCAAAGCCGCCGACCCCGAGGCGCTGCAGATAGTCAAGTACCCCGATCCGCGACTCAGGGAAACCTGCACTCCCGTCGACGATATCGACGAATCGCTGATCCGGTTTGTCGAGGGAATGTGGCGTTTGATGCTGGAAAGCCGCGGAGTAGGGCTCGCCGCGCCGCAGGTGGGAGTGACTGTTCGGCTGTTTGCGGCCTCTCCGACATTCAGCCCCGACGACCTGCTGGTTTACATAAACCCCAGGATAATAGAGGCTTCCGGATCAGTTGAAGAAGAGGAGGGGTGCCTGAGCTTCCCGCTGGTTTACTCGAAGGTCAAACGCAGCGAAACCGTCGTGGTTGAGGCCGTCGACCTCGAGGGGAACATCTTGCGGGAAACCTGCACGGACCTGCACGCCAGGATTGTCCAGCACGAGCTGGACCACCTCGACGGGCGGCTCCTGGTAGATCGGATGGGCGCGGTGTCCAGGATCGCAAACCGCAAGGCCCTGAAGGACCTCGAAGCACAGTTCGCCCGATAGCGGCAAAAAGCGCCGAGCAGTTGACTTATCGCCGTACGCGCCGTAGATTTCCTATAGCCCGTATTCACAGGGCGGCACGGAAGGGCCGATAGTGATTTCTTTTTCCTGCAATAACTGCGGAAAGGGCTTCAGGGTCCCCAGCGACAAGGGCGGGAAGACCGCCAAATGTCCGGTATGCGGACACCTGCTCCAGATCCCCGTCTCCGGCGAGGCCCCTCCGCCAATGGCGGTTCGCCGAACAGTCGGCCAGTCTCCCCGCGGTCCCGAAAGACACCCGCGATATCGTCATATCAGCCCCGAAGATCACGATCGAGCGAAACTCGCCGGGAGGCAGCGGGCAAACCTGATCATGCTCGGCGTGATCCTTCTGATCGGGTTCATTCTGCCGGTCATTCAGGATAACGGACCGGGCAAGCCGAGATCGGTGGACATCGCGAACATAACCATTCTGACACAGCAACGCGCTCCGATATCGCTGAAGGTGCTCTGCCTGGCGCCGGGAGTCGCGGGGATTGGTCTGATTGTCCTCCAGGCCGCAACGAGGCATCCGGTGCGCGGTGTCCTGATACTCTTCATGGCCCTGACGCCGATCTTCGTGTCAATGATCGATTTTCAGATTACCCAAGCCGTAGTGCCGGGAGCGGCGTCCGTCCAGCACGAAAACACCCTTGCGATGACGCTGGGATTCATGGGCATTTTCATCGCCCCGCTGGCCATGCTCACCGGCGCAAGGGCCAGAAGCTATCGCCCCGACAGCATGACTGCATACTGCTTCGGCATCGCCGGCGCCGTTCTCTGGCTGCTCTTCCTGATAACGCCGTCTCTCCCCTCCGAGCAGGGGAGCATCTTCCTTATGATGCCTTTTGAACTGCTCAAACATGACGCAACGACCAAGATGGGAATGGGACTGATCGCCCTGGCGGCGTCAATGACTCTAGCCGCGGCGGTATGCATAATCAACGCACCTTCCACTGATCCGGGCCGAGCCCGCAAGCACGCCGCGTTGGCGTTCAGGGCGATGTGCGTCGGCGTCGGCGTGTTCCTGCTGTTCCTGGGCGGGATGTTCATGACGAGTTTCCCGGCGATCGTAGCGGGGCTCAAGGCGCTCTGCTGGTTTGGAGGAATGCACCTCCTGCTCCCGACAGGCGCCACGGACCTGATCGTCGGACACATCCATCACCATCACCACGAACACAGCGGCGTCGCGCACCTGCACACGCCGCCGGACGAGATCTCCGGCCGCGTGGTCTGATCCGAATTCAACGCCTGCAAAGCGTCATCAAAGTGCATCCGAACTTCCGCTCGCCCGGATGATCCCACCGCCCCACAAGCGATGCGGCCAGTCGCCCCAGACGAGCCTTGAACCCCAGATTCTCGTACCGACCGGCAAATGAAATCTCGGCGATTTGCCAGCCGGTCGACTCGGCATGCTCTGCCAGCAGCCACCAGGGAAGCAGCGTGATGTGATCGCCGGCGCACGGACCGGACTTGTCGAAGAAGACCGTCCTGCCGGACCGGAGGAACATTCCGCGTGAAGCGGCGGACGTGACGTTCGGCGTGGAGACGAACATGAACCCGCCGTCGGGCACGATCCGCCGGCACCGGCGCAGGAACTCCCGCGGATTCTCAAGGTGCTCGATAACTTCTATCGCCGTAATCGCCTCGACAGCCAGAGGGGCGAACGCCTCGGCGAAATCGGTATTGAGATCCACGCTCATCAGATCTATCTCGGGAACCGACCAGTCCGAACCGTCAACGTCATTGGCCAGCACGCTGAACCCCGCATCAATCAGCCGACGCGTAAGTGCTCCGGCTCCGGCTGCGATGTCCAGCACGCGACGAGCACTTTGAACGCGCATCGAGACCTGATCGACGACCGCCTCGTGCAGTCCGGGGAGACACATAGCCTCGGGATTCGTAGTCGCTTGGCACATACTGATCTCTATCGGCGTAAACCCGTATTCTCGTAAACAGCGTCCCGAAAGTGCGGCGTCCGGCTCTCGGGATTCACATAAGACATAGCGCAGCAAGACCTTGCATTTGGCGCCATAGGGAGCCTGAGAAAACAACAACACAGGCTCAACACTCATCCGGATTCAAGGACCTCCAATCCTCGCCGCGGTGCGATGGAAAAAGCATTATTATGCCTAATGAAAATCGCTCGGTCCTGTCGAAATTCCAGATGTTGTCCGGGCTGGTGCAGTCTGACTTCGGCGACAGGCTGCAGGTAACAGTGCTCGGTCAGGACAAGCAAGGAGAATGCCGATTATTCACGGAAGAAAAGGAATTCTTATGTCAGCCATAGCCCCAAATCCGTCTCGTGTGAACCATCGATGGAGTGATCTTTCGTCGCCGCAGCCGGCGGTGATGGAATCGCTCGAACCGCGCCTGCTGCTTTCGGGCGTCGACATCGAGAAGGTCGTGTACGTCGAGCCCGCCGGCGATCCCAACGCCGGCGACATCATGTGCAACGACTACGCCTACGGCAAACCGGTTGAACTGACGATGAAGTACACCGGCGGAGGAGCCGACGCCACCGACACCATGCAGCCGCCGTGCAAGTATGATGTTACCGACGAACCGGGTTTCGAGCCGTACGAGCCGGTGGTTGACATTATCGCCTCCAGCAGTTCGAATCTGGCGTGCGTCTCGCCGGGCAACACGTTCTTCAGCGGACAGGTCGCCCTCGGCCAGGAGTTCGTCATGGACGTCGACAACGCCGCCTGCCTGAGCAGGTTCGCGGCGAACACGTACATATTCATAATGGACACCGGCGGCGATCTCCTCCAGACCGTCCAGTATCACACCTCCTGCTCGGCTCCGATCCATCTTGGCGACGTCGTCGGCGGCGTTGAGGTCAACGGATTCTTCGGCACAAACGGAATCGGCAACGATCTGGATGACCAGGAAGAACCTGGAATCGGCCAGGACGCCGACACGCCGGTCGACGCGATAAGCGCCGACATCGGAAGCACGGTTGTCTGGACGTATATCGTGACAAACGTCGACCAGGACCCGATGAGCGACATAACCGTAATCGACGACAACGGCACGCCGGGCAACCCCGCAGACGATTTCAGACCGGATCCGGTGCTCGACGACGGCGGCTTCAATGTCGGCGACACGAACACTGACGGATTCCTGGACGAGGGAGAACAGTGGCTTCTCACCGCATCTGACTTCGTCGAATACGAAGGTCTTTACGGCAACACGGCGACAGTTTCGGCGACGATCGAAACCGTCGCAGCCCCCGCCGGCTTCACCGAATTCGCCGTCCTGGCCGACGGATCGGTATTCACCGGCTCGTACTTCAGCGTCATAGACGGAATGCTGGGCAGCAACTACGGAAACGTCAGCGGCTTTAGCAATATTGAAGTGCCGATGGGCGTCCAAGGCGGCGGATCCTTCTCAGAATTATTAGGCGGCAGCGTGATAGGAACGGCGGGATCCGACGCGATCGTCTGCAATGGCGGCGCTTTTCTCAACGCCGGCAGCGTCATAAACGGCGACATGCACGTAGGCGAATCCGGCACGATCACCAGCTACGGGGCCGAAATCCTCGGCGATATTTACACCAACGGTCCTGCGTCGTCGGTGGGGCTGTTCGACGCGATGTTCATGCCTATCACTGATTTTGAAACCATATACGAGTTCTACGACGATACCGATCCCTTCCAGGCCCTGGAATTCAGCGCCCTGGACAACTTTGATCCGGCGTTCGACACCGTCCACGGACGAGTCGAGATCGACGACGGAGGGTCGCTGGCTCTCAGTTCGGGCAATCACTACTTTGAGTCGTTGAGCTTCAGAGACGACGTGACGCTTACCCTGACGCTGACCGACGGCCCGATAACCGTTTATGTCGAAGACGCCCCGGACCTGGACTTGACGGACCCGATGAAACTGGGGATGAACATCGGCGAGAACTTCAACATGGTCCTGATTGACGGCGGGCCTGAAGACGTCTTCTTCAAGATCAACGGCAACCTCAACGTAGACGTAAACGCCCAGATGTACGGCACGTACTACGCGCCCGATTACGGCATGAACATCAGTGCCGACTTCAAGCTCACCGGCGCGGTCTACGCCGGAGGCGACATATACTTCTCCGGCGACCTGGGGCCGAACGCCGACGGCATCGACGACATACAGTATGCGCCGCTGGATTTCGCCGAGATCGGCATCAGCGCAGGAGGAAGCGGAACAACCGTCCTGAGCGACAGCGACTCGGCGTACTACGACGGCGTCCTTCCGCCCACCGACATCACCAACCTCGGTCAGAAACCCGAATCTCTCGTGATCCAGTACACCGGAGACAATGTGGTCGACCATTCGCAGGGTCCGTGCAAGGTTCAGGTCACCGGAGACGCGCAGGACGCGGCGACTGTCTGGATAGTCGCCTCAAGCAAGTCCAATCCGGACGATCCAAGGGCCAAGATCTATTTCGACGGTGAAGTAAATCTCGACGAGACGTTCGCAATCGAAGCCCTGACGGCCGGCAGGACCAGGCTGAAGAATGAAGTATACGTAACGATCTATGACATGGAGGGACAGGTGATCGCCACGGCGAAGTTCCACACGTCGTTCTCGCAGCCGCTGGTCCTCGGCGATCAGTTCGGCGCGATCAGGCTGGTTGGATTCGTCGGCGACGACGGAGCCCGCGCCGGCATCGTGCCGGTCGAGATGCAGACCGGACTGTCGGGCTTCGTGTTTGAAGACACCAACGGCGACGGACTGGTCGATCAGGACGAATTCGCAATCAGCGGAGCAACGGTTACGCTGACTGGGACAGACGACACCGGAGCGACGATAAGCCGCACCGCGACAACTGATTCCGACGGAGCGTACTACTTCGACGCGCTGCGTCCGGGCCTCTACACTATCGGCGAGACCCAGCCGGCGGGCTACGACGACGGAATTGATTCGATCGGCACGGCCGGCGGAACTCTGATCGCCAACGACACCGTTGCGGACATCGAACTGGGCGCCTATGTCGAAGGCGAGAACTACAACTTCGCCGAGATTCGCGCCGACGCGGGGCCGGACCAGATCGCCCTCGGACAGACAGCCACCATCGGTTTCTGGGCGGGAAGGAAAGGCAAGAAGCTGATCGAATCTCTCAACGGCGGCAGGAATTCCACGCTTCTGGGCACTTGGCTGGCGAGCGAACTGCCCGAGATATACGGCGACCTGGCCGGCAAATCGAACAGGAATGTCGCCAGGTATTACCGCAAGCTGTTCAAAGCCACAAAGAAGCACCGCCGTCACTGTCATCGTCATCGTCCCGGATGGCGTCACGGACACTACGCCGACCCGCAGACCAACGGCATTCGCGATCTGGGCGCACAGGTGATGGCCACCGCGCTTGCGGTCTACGTCACAGATTCGGATCTGGCCGGAACGGCGGCGGAATCCTACGGATTCCTCGTCACCTCCGAAGGCGTCGGTCTGGCGACTTTCAACATCGGCGACGCCGGAGCGGCGTTCGGCCTGGTCGACGGCGACAGCACGATAATGACTGTATTCGATATCCTCAGGGCCACAAACGCTCAGACCGTTGACGGGAATCTGTACGATATGGACCTGGTGCTGAGCGAACTGGCCGACAGGGTCTACACGATGATTAACGAAATCGGCGGCATAAACTAGACCTTAAACAAGCGTATATTTTAGGTCGTTGCGGTCGATGGAGCGGTCGCATGGCAGGCGCAGCATCAACCCGCCCGCTGCGTGCGGCCTGATGCGTTCGCT
>Ga0180430_10004204_pt1 | contig 12204 bp, 6 predicted proteins | sample SS_ome_9_FD_132999 | JGI IMG/M metagenome (GOLD analysis project Ga0180430, IMG submission 132999) | Hypersaline lake sediment archaeal communities from the Salton Sea, California, USA - SS_1_S_2 metaG | ecosystem: Environmental > Aquatic > Non-marine Saline and Alkaline > Hypersaline > Sediment... | reverse complement strand
TTCCTGAGATTGAGACCCTTGATCCGGATACAGCCCAGGCCCTGGCTGATTTTGCCGCATCGGGAGGTACTGTAGTTTTTATCGGAAAACAGCCGTATAAATCGGCCTCCTATATGGAGATGGATGAAAAAGATGCGAGGGTCAAAGCGCTTGTTGAGGAAATGGTGGATCAGTCAGAAGGCAGGGTGCTTGTGTACCCGGTTCCTGGAAAGGATCTGCTTTCCTGGTACGGCAAACTCCAAGGGGATCTGGAAATTTCACCGTATGTGGAGTTTAAGAATCCTCATATTAATCTAAATCAGTGCACATACCAACTGGGGGGGTATCCCCTTTATTTTATAGTCAACTCCAGTCTGTCCGAAGAGATTACGGTGATGGCTGATTTCCATGTGGAATCAAAATTAAATCCCTGGCGATGGGATCCGGAGAGTGGGAAAAGGTTTCCCTGTGATACAAAGGACAGCAACAACAGGGTGGAATTAAAATTGCCCAGGGCCAGCTCAGTGCTTTTTGTATTTGAGGAAGAGAAGGGAGAGTATGCAGTCAGACCTGAGGTCTTCTTGGGAGAGGGTCTCCTACTTTCAGGACCCTGGCGCTTGCGATTAAATCATTTAAATGGTGAGCAGAAAGAAGTAAACCTTGATGAACTTGCCAACCTGGCTGAAACTGAGTGGGGCAAGAACTTTGCAGGCGATGTTGTCTATGAGAAGGAAATTCACCTGGAGGATGAGCTTCCTCAGTATATTGATCTGGGTGATGTGCAGGGTATAACAGAGCTCTTCGTTAATGGTTTATCCATGGGAATACGATGGTATGGGGCACAGAGCTACGAGTTGGGTGATGCCCTGAATGCGGGAAAGAATCTGTTGACCGTAAAGCTGACCACCATTACGGGCAATTATCTCAAAGGTTTGAAGGATCATAAAGTGGCTCAGCGCTGGACTAGTCATCAAGAGTATTATCCTGTGGGAATCCTTGGGCCGGTCAGAATGATCTAAGTATCCAAATGCTCTGAGAGAATTTGTTGCAATACTTAGTAGTTGATGTTTCGGAGCATGTGGATGCAGTTGACCATTCCCCGGGCATTGTGGTAGGTGGTCTTCCAGATATGGCTCTTCAGCTGATCAACCGTTTCCGGATAGGTGTCGGTGGCATAATTGTACCAGCCCCCGTATTCCTTATCGATCAGGTAAGTATTTATGTGTTCCCAGGACTTCAGGAACAGCGCATAGTAATCCCGGGAATCTTCGGGATAGAGGGTGTGCATAAGCAAGAGGGCATTCATTCCCTCCACAAGGCCCCACCAGGATTTGTGCTTGTTAATAATTCGGGCACCCTCTTCACCGGGCACCCCTGCATCATAAAATCCTCCATTTCGGGAGTCCCAGCCGGAAGCCAGTGAATGGTCCACCAGTTTTTTGGCTAATTGATGGGTAAGTTCATCATCACCCCATCCCAGAATATGGGCAGTTTCAAGCAGCAGGAAGGCAGTTTCCACATCATGACCATAGGTAAAATGATCCCGGAACCACTGTCCTGCTTCATCACCTTCCACTGGGGGTCCTCTGGACACCAGGGTCCAGTCAGCTTCGAAGAAAAGCTGCAGATAGCCATCGGGATGCACAAAGGTGTCCCTGATCAGGTAGAACATCTCCTCCATTCTTGTTCTGACCAGACTGTCCGGCCAGATCAGGTAAAATTCAGTGAGAGCCTCCATCACGTGGATGGACGAATTATAGTCCTTAATCCCCAAGCTTAAAAAGCCATCCTGGCCCTCAGCCTCCTTCTCTTCAATAACTGGAGATCCATCCCGGTTCAACAATTCAAAGTAGCCTCCGTATTGTTTGTCATGGGCATGTTCTTCCATCCACCAGAAAGCTTTTTTGGCCAGTTCAAGGGCTTCCGGATCCTTGCTGACACGATGGTAGCGTGAGAGTCCGTATAAAGCAAAAGCCTGGCCATATATCTTCTTTTCATCTGAACCGGATTCCAGGGGAGAACCCTCCTGGGTGCTGAAGGCATAAAAACCACCAAAGTCTTTGTCCCACATGGCTTCATTCAAAAAGCGGAAACCGTTGGCTGCGTATGCAAGGTACTCCTTCTTTTGTGGATAGTGCTCATAGATCAGCGAAGTGGCCCAGATATGACGAGCCTGCTGAACCACGGCCCTGTTTCCGGAATTCTCCTCAAAAGTCCAGTTCCGGGTGAAGTCTGAATGATATCCTCCATTAACTGTGTCAATGACAAGTGGATACCAGGCATCCAACAGGTAGGTGAAGAGACTCAGTTCCAGGCTGTCCGCCAGGGCTGAATGATCTGTTTTTTCAGAGCTGCCTGGATTTCCATCCTGAGAACTGTTCCGGCAGGCAGGGATGAAGCACAATATGGCCAGCAGGGCAAAGTTCAGCAAAAGGGTTTTCAGCCGATTCATTCTTATAATGTTTTTCCTGGTTCAGGAAAATCCCGCTGAGCATCATCAATGACCAGCACCCAATCTACTCCGGAAACCGGTACGCGAAAGGATTCTCTGGGATTTCCTTCGATCTCTTTAATAAATACAGCTTCGCCGGTGCGAGGATTGTACCACCAGGTCCTGAAAGCTTTGCCCTTGATATACCTGAATTCCACGATCACTTCAAAGTTGGATGGCAGGTAAATGAAGACATAGCCATCCCCCTGGGTGGCTGCAATATGATCAAATGTTGCGCCGGCGTTTCCAAAAATCACGGACTGGTCGGGATAGCGATTGAGCATGGGTCTTGACTCCATCAGCTTACGCACATGAAGCATGTCCCAGGCACCCGGCAGGTCAACAGCCTCGTACCAGGGCATGGGGGGATAATTCACTGGCTTAACCTTTTCCGAGTACATTTGCCATATGCAGTGGTTCCCATAGGTGTGGCCATGGGCGCCAGAGAACAGGGCCCAGTAGGCAGCCCTGCGCACCTCATCGTCCCCGGCAATGCCGTTTTTTGGGTTCCAGCTGAAGGGATGCGATTCATAAATGGGTTCGGCATCCATGCAGGGCTTGGCTGGATGGAGGGTATAATCGGCCATGATCTTCCGGTAATTTGGAATATAACGATCGCCATGGCCCGACTGGTGCATGTTAAAATCCAGCCATTCTTCCTGCTGGAAGCACTCTGAAGAGCTCCTTCCTCCCATGGGATGAAAGGTCATCAGGTGCTTGTTGTCGGCCGAGCGGATCCCCTTTGCAAGTGCATTCCAGACTGCCTCGTTGCCTTTACACTGCCTGTCACCGCCGTTGATCCAGATGATATTTGGATGATCCCTGTATCTCTCACCCAGGTATTGACCATAGATATAGGCATTTTTGGGATTGAAAATCAGTGGACCCTGGCCCCATTGTTTATCCACTTTATCACCCCAGGTAGGAAGGAGTCCCATATAGAGCCCCTTTGATGCAGCCAGTTTTACGATGGAATCAACAAACAGGAAGTACTGTTCGTTGGGCCTGCCCGGGTCCAGATCGTCCAGAGGAACTTCACCGTTTACCGAAGGGGCAAGCAAACCGTTCTCCTCCGCCAGAATAACTGCCTGGATCACCGTAAAGCCCTTTTCCCTGCGGTTCTCCAGGAACATGTCCACTTCCTTATAGGACAGGCGATGGAAAAGTTCCCAGGCTGTTTCCCCCAGGTAGAAGAATGGGTCCCCATTGGCAAATTGCAGGAACCTGCCATTATCACTTACCTCCAGTCTGCCTTTGCTGAGATCGGTGGCTGCTCCTTCATGTACAACTTCCTGGGCATTAAGTGTAAAAAATACAATTGTTCCAAGGAGCGTAATATGCCATCGTTTAGAATTCATCATGTTGGATTGGGTTTAAGAATGATCTTAAATATACACACTGAAGTTCAAAATACCTCTTCTATAAGGAAAAAGTGAAGACTTACACCCTTTAATTCTCTGAGTATACAGTGGCCCAGAGGATGCTGTTCCTTAGCTCAAGGGCCTGTTTTAAAGCCTTCTGAGCCTCCAGAGTATCTCCCGCTGCCAGGTATCCAAGTGCCAGCAGATAATGCGCATAGGCCTTACGAGAATCCACTCCGGACTTCTCTCCGAATTTTGCAAAAAAGTCCGTTTCACCAGTACTTTTCAGGGCCTCTTTCCCGGCATGAATCAACTTTTCTGTTGATGCTTTGGCTTCATCTTCCTGGCCAAGTTCTTTTTGTGCCAGGGCCAGGTAAAAGAGGTATTCTGAATCCCCGGCAGGAGTATCCAGCGCCTTTTTGAAATAGTTTTTTGCCTTGCCTTTCTGGCCGGAATATTTATAGGCCAGGCCAGTGAAATAGTATATCTGGGCCTCTTTCTGATAAGCAGAGATACGACCAATCCGCTGGTTTGAAGGATAGGTGTCGGCAAGCAGGAAGAGCTCAAGGGCCAGGTCATATTCCTCTGAAAGGAGGTACTCTCTTCCCTTCAACAGCAATGCATCAACAAAAAGATTATGCAGGTTCACAAGTCCTTCCTGGCGTAGAAAGGTATGTGTGGTGAGCCGAGAGATGGCCTGGTCATATCTGCCATTTAAGATCAGTACCTGGATCTCTCTGAGGTAAGAGTCGTTTCTTTCTCTGACAACGTCCGGGTTGGAAGAGAATAAGTCCAGCCTGCGCTGCAGGGCCTCATTGTTCATCTCATAGAGCACATCAAGTTCATAATAATACCTGGGATCATTCTCCTTCAGCCTGACTGCACTTTCATAGTATTTTATGGCACCCTCAATATCATCCAGGTACCTGTAATAGCCCCAGCCAAGGTTGCGTTGTGCAATAGCTAAGCCCTGTTCAAGCTTCACGGCCTCTTTCCAACATGCAATCGCCCTGTCGGGCTGATGATCATAGAGTATATTTCCCATATAGTACCAGGCCCTGGCATCATTCGGATTGAATTCGATAGCCGCTTTCAATATTTCAACAGTCTCAAAACGAAAAGGGAAAACATAGTCGGTGGATGCTTCTGAAGCTATTGTATAATACTCTTCTGCAAGCTCTTTATCTTCCAGATATTCAGCTATGCAGCCGCCATAATAATAAAGAAAAGGGTAGGATGAAAGCTCTGGATTTTTGGAATTAAGTGCCATGGCGATAAGAGCGGCAGCATCCTCAAACAAACCTGAGTTCATATACATGCTGGCAAGTTCCAGATAGTTCTCCTTATTATCGTTCAGCAGGGTAGTGAACTCTGAAGCGGGAAGGGCCTTATTTTGAAGAAGTTCGAAAGTGGCCATATGACTCAGGGGATCCAGAGTCCTGGCTCTCCGGGCAGTGATTCCTGCTTCAGCTTTGTTCCCAAGTTGTCGCAGAACCGCTGATTTAAGTGCATGGCTGAGCGGGTTTACTGCATTCAGGGAAAGCGAACGATTCAGATGGTCCAGAGCCTCTTCAAAATCACCCTTCAGCATAGATATACCAGCCAGTTCAAAGTAAGCGGCTGCATACCAGGAATGATCCCAGGTCGCACGGTAAAGGGTATCTATGGCTGCATCATACTTCTTCTGTTTTTTCAGCACTACACCAAGCCTGTAAAGGGCTTCACAATCGCGGGGCCTGGTATAATCCCTGGTAATCCGCTCTATGGTTTTGCGGTAGTGGTCTGCTGCTTCATTGTATTTCCCTGCTTTCTCCGCAAGGCTCCCAAGGTGCAGGTTGGCCAGAGAGTTTAGCGGATCTCGTCCAATGGCCTCCAGGAAATAGTCTTTTGGATCCAATCCCGGATTATGGAATTGCATGATTCTCTGTCCGGTCAGGACCAGTTCTTCCAGATTCTTTATTTCTGCTGGCTTTCCTGGCGGAGCCACAGTTTCAGGGAGTTCAGCTTCGTAGGTGACTTCCTGCTCCCGGTAAGAGATAAGTTCCAAACTATCCCTGTCCAGCAAGCTGATCCTGTATTGCACGAGATCGGAATCATTTTCTACATTGACAAGGGTATTGTAAGGATTTCCCGGTCCAATATTTGTCTGCTCTTCAAAGATGATATGCTCATTTTTCATTAGAAGCACCCTGCAGGCTAAGTACTCCCGGGTTGTGTTGATGCCTATGCGTATCACATCCCCGGTACTGTGCTCCAGGTTGACAGCAGCATTCAGGTTCGCTTTCTTAAAACCGCCTATTTCCCTGACCGGATACCAGAATTGTTTCAGACTCTTTACCTCACCGGGTTTGATCCAGCTGTAGTCGGGCTGGTTATCTGAAAAGCCTCCCACCATCAATTCAGCATAGGGTCCATCTTCGTCTGTCAGGATCTCGCTATCCCACATTTTGCCATACTCTCCCGGACCCCACTCCCAGAGTTTTGCTCCTTTTACGATATGGTGGTTTCCCACATGGACGGTACCTGCATCTCTGGCATAGTCATAGCCTCCCATAAAATCGTCCTGCAGGTCGTGGGCGAAGATGGATATTGGATCCGGATGGTTCTTCCACCAGCTAAGATCAATATTCCCTCTATAATCTTTCCCATTGTATATTTCATCGGCTATTGGCCAGTGTATAAAGCTGTTCTTGGCATGATAAACCCCCTGGTGTACCGAAGGCGGGAATATGGTCCGGTAGTCTTCGTTCACATGGGTGGCCACATTGGCCCAGTAAAGGATGGAGTGTGTATGCTCAGTCTGGTTGAACATTCGCACATCAGTTTCAATATAAGATCTGCCGGGATGCAGGGTCAGTCCAATGCTCCATTTCATGCGGTGCCTGGCTTCTATTTCTCCAAACCAGATGCTTTTGCTGCCATCACTGTTTTCAACAAGTCTGTAGTCTACAGGCATATGGGTTGAGGCACGGTGGTGATGGAATACGCACCATTCGACTCCTCCTGAGATCCATGCACCAAGCATGCCGATATTTGCTGGTTTGATAACATGTTGACGGTAGAATATCTCATAATTGTTTGTCTTATCGGTAGCATAAAAAAGGCGGCCCCCAATATCCGGCAGGAGACAAAGTTTTATATACTCATTCTCCAGGTAAACTGCCCTGTGTTCCCGATCCGTTTTCTCGGTAGAAAGATTGTCCATCAGGGGATAGGGGTAAAGCACCCTTTTGGCACCCTGGTAGGCATCGGGAACATAAAACATTGGATTCTTGTCCGCTGCCAGGGGCTCATAAGTTGGAAGAGAAAGCATCTCCTCCCAGATCTTTACCTGTCCGTGCAGAATGCTGGCTGGACTTAATAATAAAATGATTGACAGGATTGGCAGGAGTAAATGTTTAGTTCTCATGGTTATACACTGTTGCTGTTTGGACGAAGCTGGGCGCTATATAAATATAGGAAAGAGTTTATTAAATTGCAGCTTATCACGCATTGAATCAAGCACTAAAAACTCAAATCATGAACTACGTCAGCAGATTTATTATTTTGTTTCTCGGAATTGTCCTCTTCCAGGGATGCGCCGAGAAAGAGAGCTGGGACCTGGTCTGGTCCGAGGAGTTTGAATATTCCGGTTCACCAGACTCGGAAAAATGGTCTTACGAAACCGGGTATATCAGAAATAATGAGTTGCAGTACTATACCAATGAACTGGATAATGTGAGAGTGGAGGATGGGAACTGTATTATTACTGCCCGCCAGGAAGGCGAAGACTCAATCACTTCAGCATCAATAAATACCTCCGGCAGGATGGATTTTCTCTATGGGAGGATCGAGGTAAGGGCAAAGATGCCTGCGGCACTGGGAACCTGGCCTGCCATCTGGATGCTGGGGACCAACAGGACTGAACTGGGCTGGCCGGCCTGCGGAGAAATAGATATCATGGAACATGTGGGTTATGACCCGGACCGGATACACGCAAATATTCACACTAAAGCTTATAATCATAGTATCGGAACGAATAAGGGGAATGTAATCGAAGTAAAAGATCCCGGGTCAGATTTTCACATTTACGCGGTAGAGTGGTTTGAGGACCATATGGATTTCTTTATGGACGACTCTCTATACTTTACTTTTGAGAATGATATGACAGGGAACAACGATACCTGGCCTTTCGACAAGCCCCACTATCTGCTTTTGAATCTTGCCTATGGAGGAAGTTGGGGGGGGCAGAAGGGAGTTGATCCCAGCCTTTTACCCCTTGAATACAAGATTGACTATGTAAGGTATTACAAGAAGGTAAAGTAACATTTTCAGAGCTGTGCCTGATTCGTACCTGATGGATTGCTCCGTGCCCTTTTTCTGGCCTGCTCAAATTGTTTCCTGAGCCCGGCCAGTGTCTCCTGCATTTCAGGGCTACCGACCAGGTTGCAATTCTCTTCCGGGTCTTCCCGGTGATCATAGAGCTCTTCATTGCCTGCTTCAATATTTTCACCCCAGCGGGTATATCTCCACCTCCTGGTCCGGATACTGGCATCATTTCCCTCGTGGCTGATAGTATAGGCAAGAGCTTCCTCCGATGGGGTATTCTCCCCCCTTAGGTAGGCTGTCAGACTTCTCCCCTGTAAAATCGCTGGCTGATCTGACTGAAGACCGCATAATTCTGTTAAAGTGGGATAGAGATCAATAAGTTCGGTAATGGATGCGCAACTGATGCCTTGTTTCATATCTGCACCCGGACTGGATATGATCATGGGAACACGAACGCTTCCTTCCCAGAGACTCACCTTTGACCAGCAGTCGTGCTCCCCCAGGTTGTAGCCATGATCCGAAACGAAAACCACAATGGTCTCCTCCCTCAATCCCAAGCGTTCCAGTGCATCCAGCAATCTACCCACCTGCTGGTCCATAAAGCGGACACTGGCCATGTAGGCACTGATGGTTTTTTTCTTCTGGGTGTCATCCATCTTCCAAATCTTCATATTCTGTCTGCGCAGTGCAGCTCCAGGGACATTGTCCGCGACCATCACCGGTGGAAGTTGAACATCCTCCACAGTGTAGGGCACAAAACAGTTTTCCGGGGCTATAAGAGGCACATGGGGCCGCACCATTCCGACGGCCAGGAAAAAGGGGGCCCGGGGCTTTATCTTTTGCCTGGATCTGCTCAAGGTATCCAGTTCTCCGGCACGGTTCTCCAGTATGGCGATAGCCTGACTGGTAGCCAGGTAATCGGTCTGGGTGACTTCCGATCCGTCAGCAATTATCATTTGTGCGAAATTTGATCCATAATGAAGATTCCCCGGTGAAAGCAGCTCCAGGGTACCCGGACTATGTGTTTCGGGACCCATGACATTGTAGCTGTAATCCCAGGAATCGGGGTCGTCGCCGCCTGGATCACCCCGCTCAATGCCACCGGGAACACCCATATGATATATCTTGGAAACACGGGCGGTGAAATAACCCTGCTCCCGAAAAAATCCTGCCAGGGATGGGTGATTGCTCAGGGATGGGTTTTCCACGCGATAGCTTCCGGGCCGGTCAATATTCCTGATAATCCCATTGGTCTCCGGGTACAGTCCACTCATCAGCGAAGCGCGCGAAGGACCACAGAGGGGGAACTGGCAGTAGGTTCTGGTAAAACGAACTCCCTCAGCGGCCAGCTGGTCCAGGTGGGGCGTGTGCCGGTCAAGATCCATATATGGACCGATGCGGGTGTTCAGGTCGTCGGATATTATAAAAAGAACATTGGGTTTCTGTGCACTCAGCAGAGCTCCCATGCAAATCAAAACGGTAAGGGCGATATATCTCATTTCAAGCTTAAGTTTATTAAAATCATTAAATTTGGGGACTACCTGATTAATTCTATACTAAACTAAAAGCAATACACCATGAGACCTAAGTTATCAAGATTTTTTGTACTTGCGCTTTTTGCAGGATTCCTGAGCACTTATTTAACTGCCCAGGAGGGATATGTACCCACCCAGGAGAACCTGGATAACCGGGAGTGGTTCCAGGATGCAAAATATGGCCTCTTCGTTCACTGGGGTGTATATTCCATCATGGGTGGCGGAGGCGATGAGGGGATTGCTGAGTGGATCATGGAAAGAAAGAATATTCCCATAGTACAATATGAAAAACTGCCAGGCTTCTTTAATCCAACTCAGTTTGATCCGGCGGAGTGGGTGTCCATGGTAAAGAAGGCGGGAATGAAATATATTACCATTACAAGTAAGCACCACGATGGATTTGCCATGTATGATTCAAAGATCAGCGATTATAATATTGTGGATGCCACCCCCTATGGAAAGGATGTAATCGGGATGCTGAAGGAGGAGTGTGACAGGCAGGGAGTGAAGCTCTTTTTTTACCACTCGCAGCTGGACTGGCATCACCCGGATTATTTCCCCCATGGACGCACTGGCAAGGGGATCGCTGACAGATCACAGTCGGGCGATTTTAATGTTTATATCGACTATATGAACACCCAGCTAAGCGAATTACTGACCCAGTACGGGGAAATCGGCGGTATCTGGTTCGATGGTATGTGGGATAAACCCGATGCAGATTGGCGGCTGGATGAGACCTATGCCCTGATTCATAAACACCAACCCGGGGCTCTTATTGGAAGTAATCATCATAAGATGCCTTTCCCGGGGGAGGATTTCATGATGTTTGAACGGGACCTTCCCGGGGAGAATTCCATGGGGTTCAACAATACAGGCATATCTGATCAGGTGCCCCTGGAGATGTGCGAAACCATGAACGGATCCTGGGGATTCAATATTGTCGATCAGAACTACAAATCGGTAGAGAAGCTGATTCATACCATGGTTCGTGCCGCTGGTTATGGTGCCAATTTTCTGCTAAACACGGGGCCCATGCCCAATGGAAGAATCCAGCCCGAAAATGTGGATACCCTGATGGCCATCGGCCAGTGGCTGGAGAGCTATGGAGAAGCCGTTTACGGAACCCGGGGAGGGGCTGTGAAGCCGCAGGGCTGGGGTGCTCTTACTACCAGGGAAAATACGGTGTATGTGCATGTATTGGATCCGGGTGAGGGAACTATAGAAATAGAAGGTTATTTTCCCAGGATTAAATCGGCTCATTTCTTTGACGACGGATCGAAAGTGCAGGTAAAGGTTAAGAAGGGAATGAAAGGTCTGGCAATGACAATCCCCGCTGAGAAAATAAAACCCATCGATACAATAATAGTGCTGACCCTGCGATAGGCTCAGCAACTATTATAGCTCCTTGATCCGGATATTTCGGAACCAGAGCAGTGAACCATGTCCCAGAAAACCAATATGTCCACTGCTTCTTTCTAATCCGGGGTGCTCCTTGTGATCGGCCGTGCCATTTTTACTGGCCTCTTTCAGGTCACCATCTAATATAACAGTACCATTGAGAGTGATCCTGACCTTGTCACCTTTCATGTAGACTTCCTGGCTGTTCCATTCGCCAACCGGCTTCAGGAATCCTCTTTTTGCCGGAATAATTCCATAGACTGAACCATGATACTGGTATGGTTGCAGCTGTGCATATACTTCAGCTGTATTGTCCAGGATCTGCAGTTCATAACCAACATAGGCGGCATCTCCTTCCATGGGGGTCCGGACACCCAGGCCGTTATTGGCACCGGGGGTCAGTTTAAATTCGAAACGAAAAATAAAATCATCATACTCCTTTGCCGTATAGAGGTTCCCACCACTTTTAGCAGGTCGGATTACAATGCTTCCATCCTCTACCGAGTAGCTGTGCTCGTTACCAGCCCAGTTAGAGAGGTCCCTGCCATTGAAAAGGCTGACAAACCCTTCTTCCTTTTCTTCTTTGGTAAGGCTGTTGGTAATATCCTTCAGTTCTCTTACATAAATATCCCGGAAAGCCAGATCGGTGCCATGGGCCTGAAGCTCAATGGATCCGGTGGGAAAGATGGGAATGCTTCTGTCCCAGTAGTTCTCCATTACTACATTGTCAACCACAAGCTGACCGTTGAGGTAGACCGTAACCTTATCATCAATCATGATAATGCGGAAAGTATTCCAGTCTCCAATGGGATTATCTGCCACCAGCAGTGGGACACTTTCATGTTCCTGGTTGTTGTATAATCCGCCAGAACCCACCTGGGCACCGGCTTCCACTCTGGCGGTATCCCATATCTGTACCTGGGGTGTCCCGCGAAGGTAAATACCCGAATCCCCTTTTTTGGTGATTCTCCAGTCAACGATCAATTCAAAAGATCCATATTCCCTGATGCTGCAGAGGTTTGATCCATCGCCGTTAAATACAATGCTCCTGTCTTTGACGCTCCAGTTCTCCTTCACTTTGTCATTGGCCTCCTCCTGAAGTTTTTGAAGTTCTTTTTCGGAGAGCTTTGCT